>Ga0207479_100001_pt1 | contig 46168 bp, 40 predicted proteins | sample NitcycUWRBECK01C_FD_188193 | JGI IMG/M metagenome (GOLD analysis project Ga0207479, IMG submission 188193) | Soil microbial communities from Arlington Agricultural Research Station in Wisconsin, USA - Nitrogen cycling UWRJ-BECK01-C (SPAdes) | ecosystem: Environmental > Terrestrial > Soil >...
ATGATCATATTTTCAGGTTTGATCTTTATACCGTCCTTTTCAACAATAACAGGATAGTCCAATAAATCTATTATTTATTAGATAAAATAAATTCTATACTAATTATATAGTTATTCTAATTTATAATTAGTTGGATATTTTTTTCTAAATGCTCTTTTTTTTCATTTATCATAATCATGATTCATTAATGCCTAAAACTTTGACTTCACGTATCGACTCTTCTGAATTGGGTCTGCCTAATTCGGTTATCTTAACAAAACGTGCATCTACGGGACCATTTTTAATAGTATAAATTTCCGGACCATCCGTTGTTCCTGAAGTTGAATAATATTCTTTACCGGTATACTTTTGTCCATCATTTGAAAATTCCAATGTGAAATATCTGATTTGGTCAGGACCTTTTTCAAATTCAAATAATGCCTTAATACCACATATCTTTTCCGAACGTCCCAAGTCTAAGCTTATTTGGCTTGATTGTGAATTTGAAGTACCAAATGCGGAATCGTTTGAATTCTTAATACTGCTATCTGTTTGAATTTCTCCTACGGGTATTGCGTTCAATTCGCATTCATTACTTGATTCTGGAACAAAACTCTCTGCATTCCAATTTTGAACTTTCTGATTCTGATTCTGTTCTTCTTTCGACTTTACCATTTCACTATATTCATTCGGTATACGCTCCTCTGTCATAACAGGTCCATGGCTAGAGCCTTCTGAATTAACATTATTACTTAATTGAGAGTTCATATTTGCATCATCTAAAATATTATCATGCATTTGCATGGTACTTATTTCTTGGTTACTGATTTTATCAGCTTTTTCTATATTAAATAGTAGCGTATATGTTGCATACATTCCATCAGGATATATAACTCTCAATTCCAAAGTTTTAATTCCATAAATATCACCAAATCCAAATTGATTTTCTCCTATTCTTTTAATTGGGGTCATTTCTGTTGTATCGGCATCATAGTCAATAGCAAAAGCATTTGTTTCCCGTGGTTTAGTTGCAAAACTAAATGAAAATTGATCATTTGAAGACATCTTGGGCAACTTGTCAACTGGAACCTCTCCGTCATCTGCATCTTGAGGAAAATTCAACCTCTTCAGTTCATCCTCTTTTACAACTATAAAAGGTAACATATCATAAAAATTACCTTTATAAACTAATTTTACTGCTGGGGGATTATCATTTAGGTTTGACACAGATTGATTTTTTACCTGAGATTTTACTGCACTAACAAACAACACATTATTACTTACGTTTGACATCAAAATTACCATTATCAAAATACTTGAAAGGAACAAATATTTTTGAAAGTATGATGATTTTATCAAATTTGGATTCAAAAATAATTGGTAATCTTTTATATTTACGGAATGTCGAAAAAATTACTGAAAACATCAACGAGAAAATTAATTCATTGACTATAAGATAATATCATAACTTGTATCAAACAGTATTACTACCATTGAAATATAAAAATTCCCACTTTCACATATGTTATAGCACAAGCTGGAATAATTTTTTATTCCAAGAATTAATTAATGAAATAGTATTGAATGAGAATATTTCCTTAAATGAGATAGGAAAAAAAATAATATTTCATATTGATTTTGATTATTTCTATGCACAGTGTGAAGAAATAAGGAAGCCAGAATTAAGAAATATTCCAAGTGTTGTTTGCGTATATTCAGGACGAGAAGAGGATTCCGGGGTGGTCAGTACCTGCAATTATGAAGCACGAAAATACGGTGTTAAGGCGGCAATGCCAATTAGACTAGCAAAGTCAAAACTAAAGGACATAGAAGCAATATTTCTTCCTACTGATATGCCATACTACCATGAGATATCCAGAAACGCCATGAGGATAATTGAGAATTATGGAGAATTATTTGAACAAGTCAGTGTTGATGAGTGTTATGTGGATTTTACAAAGATCACTAATTCGGATTTTGATGATGCAAAAATTTTTGCTAACTCGCTGCAAAAAAATATCAAAGACCAGATCAATATGACCTGTTCCATTGGAGTGGGACCTAATAAGCTAATATCAAAAATAGCATCAGGTATCAATAAACCCAATGGAATAACGGTTGTTAGTCGACAGGATGCCAAGAACTTTATATCAAATTGTAAGATTGAGGATATACCGGGAGTAGGTCCAAAAACTGCCAAGAAGCTGAAATCATTGGGAATTGACTCCATTTCGGATATTTCAAATAAAAGTATTTTTGAATTGAGGGATGCCTTGGGCTACAAAACTGCAACTTTTCTGGTAAATGCATCAAATGCAATCGACTATTCTCAGATAAAAGCTCGGGGAACATCAAAACAAATAGGTAAAATAGTTACCCTAAAAAAAGATATAGCTGACTTTCAACAGATTAACTTGGCGGCTGCCAGTCTTTGTACATCTGTATATGAAAATTTAAGGAATAAAGGACAGGCTTTCAGGATCCTTACTATAATTTTGATTTTAGAAAACCTCCAGCATGTTTCATTTTCGAAAAGTCTAAAACTATACTCAGCATCCTTTGACGAATTGCACAAAAATTCATTATTTATTATAAAGGAGATGATTAACAACAATTCCATATCTCTTGACAATATCAGGAGAATGGGTGTTGTAGTGTCTGATCTTAAGGATATATCTGGACAAGACTCGTTGGTGAATTATTTTGAGAATTAATTGTTCAAATTGTTATAATTGAAACAAGTAAAAATATACTTGCTTCTTTATGATTTGGTCTAAGAACAATGCATGACACTGTAATGGTCTGTTGCTATCAATAATTGGCTAGCTTTCATTCAGGGGTTGTTCTAGCAATTATGAGTTCTAAAACCAATTTAGGAGGATAGATACTTTAACGATTTACTGATTAGACCTTCTACAATTTGATCTGACATTGTTTTTGTTATTTTTGCATTCATGAAATTTGGCTTACCACCGCCCTTCCCTATTTTCTGATCCTTTCTAAGGTCTTCAAAAATTTTAGGACAATCTAGATTAACGTCATCACTCCTTGCAAATACAAGATTTGCCATATCATTGTCATCTGTATTAATTAGAATAACAATTGTTTTTGCTTCAAGTATTTTTTCTGCTACGAAGGTTTGAATAGTTCGCCAATCCATATTGTCGAGGATTTTGTATACTACAGTTATATCCTGTTTATCAAAGTGCTGAATCGGTATATCAGCCAGTACCTTATTTGTTAATTTTTTTAACTGGTTGTAATAGTGTTCTCTCTCTCTGAAGAGCTTCTTAATAGTCGCTTCTACAGTATTATAATTTGATCCTACTTGTTTGCAAATAATATTAATTTTTTCTGTCATTTTGACTGCTTCATCTATCGCACTTTTACCAACCAGAAACCTTATCTCATAATCAGAGCCATTAATTGACATGTTAGTTACCAAAAAAAATATACACTCAGATAGATTACTGACATGGTCCATAGAGCAGGCAGAAAGATCATGGTTTTCGATTTCAACTACAGTAATTTTATCGACATTGGTCAACCGTGGTTCATTGGCTCTCAAACCAGGGAATTCCTTCTTGGCTTCATTCAGTGAGGAGAATGAATGATGGAATATTTTTCGTCCTTCTATTATGAGTCGATTAACTTCCTTTTCAGCCAAAACTATCTTATCAAAATCCAGTTCTACTTCTGACGCTTTTATAAATGCGACATTGTGTGAATCCTTGTGTTCTACTTTTCTCACACTCAAAGTCTTGTTTAATATTTTTTGCAGCGATCCTATGAAGGCATGTTCTGCAGTATGTGCAGCCCTGGTATTGATACTCATCCTCATCGGTTCACGTTATTGATATGCATCAGCATTAAGGCATTAAGTATTGAAGAGGCTGCAGGACTTCCACCTTTTCTTCCAGTATTTGTTATAAATTCGATATTAGTCTTTGATAGTTCAAATTTCGATTCTGCAGCTGAAACAAAGCCTACAGGTATACCAATGACAAGTGATGGCCTTGCTACATCTTCCCTTATCATTTCAATTACCTCATATAAAGCAGTTGGCGCATTTCCTATCACAACAATTCCACCGTCAATTTCCTTTGATGAGTATCTCATTGCCACTTTAGATCTAGTTTTATTCTCATTTTTGGATATGTCGAGTACGTCTTTGTTAGTTATGTTACATATCACGTCGGTCCCAATTTTTGCAACAGATTTTTTATTTATTCCTGACAACACCATATCAACATCAACAACAATGAAGCACCTCTTTTTGAATGCCTCAAAGGCGTTCTCTATGGCGTTAGCGGAGAAGATAATTCTATTTTTGTCAGGTTTTGCAAAATCAAAATCGGCAGTAGCATGAATAACACGTCTGACAATATTCCATTGTAATGTGCTATAACCATGAGTTCCTATCTCCGATTCAATTATTTTCATACTCTTTTCTTCTATACCCAAGGAAGCCTCTGACATGTCCCTAGACTTTGCCCTGATTGCCCTTTTTACTGTGTCGTTACTTTCAGCCAACTTTTTCCTCTGCCTCCTTTGCCCTTTCAAGTACCATATTTACTAGTTTTGGGTCTACTCCAAAATGCTCTGTAATATATACCGGAATATTTTTTAGATTATATTTTGTCAAAGCAAATTTGATATCTTTGATAACGTCATTTTTTATGTGGGCTCCTTTGTGTAGGAAGTAGGGAACGATGATCATTGCATTAGGATTGCTGGAAATTATTTTTTCTATCCCATTAGCTATCCGTGGTTCATCCAGTTCCAGAAAACAAAAAGTAACACTTCTAAAATATGGCTTTAATTTATTAACCGTATGTACAAATGCCGTCCTAGCACTCTTGTCGCTACTTCCGTGACCTATTACAAGTATGTCGCATTTGTTGTCTGCTGGTACTATCTTATTTTTTTCTCTGGTAAAACTAATTCTATCTCTTATAAGCGAATTAAGTGTACTATGATAGCTCAACGGTTTGGCAATCACCACCTTTATTTTTTTATCATAACATATTTTAGCTGTCTTTTTTACAGAGTCTTTCAGCTTCATTCCCGGATATAGGAAGTAGGGCATGACGGTAATAGAATCTACATTGCTGGACACGCATGTATTAATGCCTTCTTCAATGTAGGGGGGTATAACCTCAAGGAAGCAATGACCCACATAGACGTATTCACTTTCTTGCTTAATCAAAGTGCACAATTGCGAAAGTTCTTCTTTGGCCTCAGGTTCCCTACTGCCTCTATCAATTAGTAACAGAGCCCTATTCACACTACTTACCTCTCTTTGTGTAATTTATGCGACAGACTGCGACTGTAAGATTGGGAGGGAATTTTTGCTTTGTGACTATAAGCTCGCCACCTGAACTAAGTATGGATGAAGCTTCTGAAACACTTGACGTTCCTTCGTATTTTTTTACGACGTCCGAGGGGTTAGGAACCATTACCTTATTTAGTCTCTCTTTATCAAAAAAGTCTAGAGGAATTCCATGTTTATCCGAGAAGGATCCTAGTGAGGTACTAGACTTTCCCCTACTTATGGTTGAGAGATTTCTGATGCTAAGAAAAGACAAACCATTCTCCGTCAACACATTCATAATTCCATCCTCTATATCTTTCTCAGCGGTGTCCCAGTGAAAACCCAATCCTACAACAAGACTCTTTGGTCTATAAATTACAGATTTTCTAGTCACCAGGGGATCTGTTATGATTTTATCAGAGATGATCAAACCTGCCTTGAAATTATCTGATTTCAATTCATCAATATTTTGTATTATTGTTACGTTTTTTGGTAATTCTTTATCCCACCATTTTGTTTCACCAGTATCTTGGTAAACTCCTATTTTTTCTTCATTTACCATATGTGCACTAACCTTGGTAACGTTTTCAAAGTTTTCGATACGCCATTCAAAGTTTTTACCTAAAAGATCAACTGCTATTGTTTCATTAACATCTGCGGCGGTGGTGATTACAGCTGTTGAATTCAAAATATCTGCAATGGATTTAGATAACGCATTTGCACCTCCCAAGTGACCAGAGAGTGCACTTATTACAAAATTTGCTTTATCATCTATCACGATAACTGCAGGGTCTGTCTTCTTATCCACCAAAAGATTTGATATTAAACGAATGACAGCTCCCAATGAAAAAATGCATATGATACTATCATATTCTTTGAAAACTTCTTCAATCATATTTTTTGTATTTTTTTCAAACCAAATAATCCCATCAGAAGAATCCTTATGTTTTGACTGTGCGTAAATTGATGCCGATGGAATCTTTTCTTTTATTCTTTTTGATATATTGATTCCATTTTTAGTAATACAAATAATAGCAACTTTGCTACTCATGCAATACTTTATAAAATTTATTCAAATAATATACTTTATGTTTATCTCATGTCTTAATGTAATATAAATATTCAAATATTGAAACAACAATATTCCTGTTGAATTCAAATGACACTTACCTTCTTTTGTAAAAGGAATCGTCATACCGAATGCCCTGGTGAATGGCCGATAGGGGATTCATGCGGACGGGATCATGACTGCTCTTTTGACGTAAAGATGTCAAAATGCGAGTGCTCATGTCATATATGAATATTGTTCACGTCGTGCAAAAGCTTAGTATTATAATTTTCAAATTTTCACAAAAAATGATCTTAGCGGGGTCAGAAAATTATGTTTTTCGATCACTTCTATTTCAAACAGCCACCACATCATCATACCCCGTTAATAATTTATTATTTATTGATTTCATTAATTCTTTAGCTTTTCGCCGTATAGAATCATTGACCTTGATAATGACTAATCCTTTCAATGGCTGACCATAACATACTACTGAATTACGCGGTGCAAAGTAACAGACAGGTAGAGTCAATAAATCCTCTTCACCAACAACCTGCAAAACAAAGTTCTTCTCAACTGAAAGTGCAAATTTGATTTTAGTAACTGCCTCATGTGTAATAGATCCAGCTGGATTAATACAAGAAATTCTTGTTATGCCTTTAGCTTTTAGATCATTCAGTTTATTAGGCAAAGTAGAACTTTTGTCTTGCCTTCTTTCAACCCCGTCAATTATAGCCAGGTTAGGAAAAATATCAAGGGAAATAAATCTCTCCGTAGACCGGTCGCCTATTGTTATTATCTTATGGTTAGGGCCATCAATTTCTTTTCTTATTTTTTTTTCTGTGATATCACTATCTAAAATTAATTTACCTAATGGTTTTTTCAGTTCTTTAAGAATATCAGGAGGTATTGACACTTTGAGGTTCTTTTTCTTTTGGCTGTTCATTTGCTGATTTTTCTTGATCCTGCAATTCAGAGGCGATAATACTGATTCTTCCAGCAACAGTACGGGAAATTTTGTCAAATATGATTGCCTGGCCATTATTTGCTCCTGAAATTGTTACTGGGTTACCGCTGTCACTTGCAGTCATTATTTGTTGATGGAGAGGAATTTCCCCAATGAAAGGAACATTGAACTGCTCACTAACTTTCTGACCACCTCCAGTACCGAAAATATTTATCTTATTATGACAATGTTGACATTCTAGATAGCTCATATTTTCTATGACTCCTATAATAGGTACATTCAATTTGTTAAACATGCCCACCGCCTTTACCGCGACATTCATTGCTACATCTTGAGGAGTAGTAACTATAATTATTCCAGTTATAGGGATTGTTTGTGCTAATGTTAAAGGTGCGTCTCCTGTACCTGGCGGTAAATCAATTATTAAATAATCAAGCTCACCCCAGTTTACATCAGTTAGAAATTGTTTTACAATTCCAGCCACTATTGGACCTCTATAGATTCCTGCTTGCTGTGATTGTTCATAAAAGAATCCCATTGAAATCACTTTTACTCCTTGAGCCAAGACAGGTTCTATTTTATTATTAATTACTTCAGGTGCGTTTTTGAGACCTAACATCAGAGGAATACTTGGGCCATATACATCAGCATCTAATAAACCAACTTTTGCACCGGTCTTTGACAAAGCCAGAGCAAGGTTAACAGAAACTGTTGTTTTTCCCACACCTCCTTTACCACTTGCAATAGCAAGTATATTTTTAACACCGGGAAGCAATTCATCCATTGAAATTGAACGTCCTTCCATTACTCTTGCAGTTACTTTGAGATCAAGATCCTTAATCCCCATATCCATCATAGAATTGCGAACCGATTGTTCTATTTCACTATTAAAAGGACAAGCAGGGGTAGTAAGTTCTAATGTAAATCCAACTTTTCCATCGTTAATCGTAAGGTCTTTAATCATGCCCATTGACACTATGTCTTTATGCAATTCGGGATCTTCTATTGTTTGTAATTTGGACATGATTTGCTCTATTGAGACCATACTATCGTACTCTTCCCGAGAATATTTAAATCATACAATAGTATGCATCTTGATACTAAAAATCAAGAATAATGAAAAGGTTCATAAATTGATAATTTAAACCAATTGACAATAAGTAATGTTTGCCATAATACACATGGATGATGTTGTAAGAATACCTCCCAGTATGATGAAAAAATCTCTTAATGAGACCACGATGGAAATTCTCAGGGAGAAATATGAAAGTATGATAAATCCTGAATTGGGCTATGTTATTATGATTATTGATGCAAAAACAAATAAGGTTGGAAAATTGGTTTCCGGTGATGGTGCCACCTTTCACAAGGTGTCTTTTAAGGCCTTAACATTTTATCCCAAATTGCAAGAAATTGTGGAAGGAGAAATTGTTGAAATTACGGATTTTGGTGCATTTGTAAGAATAGGGCCAACTGATGCACTGTTACACCTTTCTCAAATTACGGATGATTATCTGAAAAGCGATGTCAAGCAAGGGGTGATAGTCGCAAATCAATCAGCCAAATCGCTTAAGATTGGTTCAAAGCTCAGAGCTAGAGTAACTGCAATTAGTTTGGGAAAAGGTTCAGCCATGGGCAAAATTGGAATTACCTGTAGACAGCCATTTCTGGGTGCTCTTGAGTGGATTGAAGAAGAGATAAAGAAGGCTAAAACCCCTGTCACAACTAGCCAAAAAGAAAAGAAAGGGACAGTGCCAGCTTAAATGGCTAAGGAACTCGCGTGTAAAAAATGTAAAGCACTTACTATTGGAAAGGTATGTCCCGTCTGCAAGTCTACCGAACTTTCGTCTGACTGGTCTGGTACAATAGTAATATTTGATTCAAAGAATTCACTGGTCGCATCCACACTTCAAATATCAACTCCACATAAATATGCACTAAAAGTAACATGATTTGACTTTTAAAAAAAAATCAAAAGATCTAAACCAATATTTTAATTTACGAGAATCCCTCATTAGATTTCTCAGAGAAGATATCGGACAAGGCGATATCACAAGTGAGTACGTAGTCGATGAAGATTCGAAATGTTCGTCGTCTATTATTTGTAAATCAGAAGTTGCAGTGGTTGCAGGGCTGGAGGAAGCTCGTACAATATTTGATATTTGCAAATGTGAATCAAATGCACTAGTTAAAGACGGCGATACTGTAAAAAACGGTCGCAGGGTCATGAAGATCAAGGGAAATACGAGGTCGATTCTAAAAGCCGAAAGGACCGCGTTAAATTTGATAATGCGTATGAGCGGAATTGCTACCGATACTAAGAAATTTGTGGATATAGTAAGAACTGTATCAAATGATATAAAGATCACGGGCACCAGAAAGACTGCACCGGGTTTAAGATTCTTTGACAAGAAATCAATAGTATTGGGCGGAGGATATGCACATAGAAATTCTTTAGACGAAATGATACTAATAAAGGATAATCATCATGCGGTAACCAGTTCGATTAGACGTTCAATATTAAAGGCTAAACTGAAAGCTGGTAAAAATATCATGATAGAATGTGAAGTTAGCGATACGAAATCGTCACTAGAGGCTATTAAAAGTGGTGCAGATATTATAATGCTAGATAATTTTTCACCCCAAGAAGCTCAGAAAACCATATCATATTTGAAGAGATCTGGTTTACGAGAAAAAATTTTAGTAGAAATTTCAGGAGGTGTGAATATTTCAAACATCAAAGATTATGCAACTACTTTACCAGATATGATATCAGTAGGCTCATTAACTCATTCTAGTCAGTCAATTGATTTTTCCATGGAAATCAATTAATTAAATTATTAATTATTATCAAAATTCGTTACTTCAATAATGATATCATTGACTCCCTGATCAGGATATCGTCAACATACGCTCAATAGCAGTTCTCGCTCTATCTGCAATATGTTTTGGAACCTTGACCTCATATTGTTTGTGTACAAGAGAATCCATTACTTTTTCTATTGTTATTTTTTTCATATATTTACAGACGGCATTTTCCTTAATTGGTATGAACATTTTGTCTGGATTTTCTTTCTTCATTCTATACATGATACCTGTCTCTGTTGCAACAACAAATTGACTACTCTCTGATTTTTTAGCATGTTGCATCATTCCTTCAGTAGACAATATGTGAGCTTTTTTAGAAATATCACCAGATGCCAAACTGTACAAGGTTGATGAAGTACATCCACATTCAGGATGGATCATGAATTCTGCATTTTTGTATTTTTGAAATATATTATTAATGTCAGCTGTAGTGATACCCGCATGCACATGACATTCTCCTGGCCATACATACAGATTCTTCCTGCCAGTGACCTGTGCTACGTATGAACCTAGAAACATGTCAGGTAAGAATAAGATATCGGTTCCACATGGTATGCTGTTTACGACCTTAACTGCATTAGATGAAGTACAACAATAATCAGAAAGGGCTTTTACTTTTGCGCTGGTATTAACATAACTTACCACGACAGCATTAGGATGTTCTTCTTTCCATTTCTTTAATTCATTTGAATTAATAGTCGATGCAAGTGAGCAACCTGCTTCTAGATCGGGGATAAGGACTGTCTTTTCAGGGCATAGTATAGAAGCAGTTTCTGCCATAAAATGAACACCACAAAACACAATAATGTCAGCATCTGTTTTGGCAGCTTCTCGTGATAATGCCAATGAATCGCCAATAAAATCAGCTACATCTTGGACTTCTGGAATTTGGTAATTGTGTGCCAAAACGACAGCGTTGCGCTCTTTCTTCAGTGAGTTTATCTGATCGAAATGCATTGATTGGACTAATGTCATCTGATGCGCTTGTTTTACATAATTATAGATTTAAAGTAACATAATTTAGGATAACATTGCCTATTTCACATATGGTAAGGGCAATACTTGCCACATCGATTTAATTTTGAGAAAATAGGAAAAATTGTGCAGTAATAGATATATTATATCACAGTCAACATAAGTCAAATGCCAACTCATGGATCGTTAACAAAGGCGGGAAAAGTAAGAGGTCAAACTCCTAAAATTGAAGGAAAGAAGAGAGTAAGCCCAATATCAAAATTAAGAAACAAGATAAATTTTGTCAAGAGATTTGAAAAAAGACGTCAACCTGGACAAAGAAAACCAGAACGTACAGGTAGAAGACGTTGATGAATATCTAAACGCTTTTATCTTATTTCGGGCGTCTTTCAGTATAATCTAGGAATTATGTAAATCCAAATATTGAATAAGTGAAACTAATAAAAGATGGAAAAAAAAGTTGGAGTAATAGGCTATGGTAGCATTGGTAGAGAGATCATAGCAGCAATAAGAAGACAAGAGATTCCAAATGCCAAAATCGTAGCATTATTTGATAAAGAATCTCAAGTCATTAGCTCAGTCGATTATGATAGTCAGTTGCACTTATTTTCAGATTTTAATGAATTCTATAATTCTCCGATTTATACCAGTTTAGACATTGTAATTGAATGTGCCTCAAAAGAAGCTGTTAGGGAATATGGTAAAAAAATCATCGAGTCAAAGAAGGATCTCATGGTATTGAGCGTAGGCGCTTTTTCAGATAAAGAATACTTGTCAGAATTACAAAATTTATCGAATTTGAATGATACTAGAATATTGATACCTACTGGTGCCATAGCGGGATTAGACTCCATTAGGAGCGTAAAAAAGTATCTAGATTGGTTAACTATTACAACAACAAAGCATCCCAAATCATTTGTAGGCGCCCCATTTTTCAAAAACTCATCAATAAAATTGGAAGAGATTTCAAATGAAAAAGTCCTCTTTGAAGGGAATGCTATTACAGCTATACAATTATTTCCTGCAAATGTTAATGTAGCAGTTTCAATTGCATTGGCTGGAATTGGTTTAGAGAAGACTCGAGTAAAGATCATTGCAGATCCGATGATATCGGTAAACAGGCATGAGATACTAGGTAAAGGGAGCTTTGGAGAAATCCATATTATTGTTCAGAATGTGCCGAGTCCTACAAATCCTAAAACTAGCTATCTGGCATCACTATCAGCTATCGAATGTCTAAGAGGTTTGTGCAATGAAAATTTCAGAATAGGAACTTGATTTGGATAAATTTTGACAGTTTATATGTGGAATATATATTTGACAAGGTTAACTATGAGTTACAACGGATTTAAGACAAACGACATGTTTGGACCAAAACCAGTGGAAGTTGGAAAGGAATACGACGTTCAGATCACGGAGTTAAGTAGAAAAGGAGATGGAATTGCTAGGATACAGCGATTTGTAATATTTGTAAAAAATGGAAAGGTCGGCCAAAACACAAAGATAAAGATAATCCAGGTCGGAAATAGATTTGCAACAGCAGAGATTGTCAATGATTCTGAAAGTAGTCAGAGTCAGAGTCAGACTGAGAACGCACCAGCAAGTGCTGATGCCAAAACAGAAACTAGTACGGAATAGTCGACCTGTCGCAGATACATTTTAAACTTCTAATTATTTTATATCATTACAGCATTTTTGATTTGTAAAAATATTATTGATCAATTTTAATATTCGTCAATACCAATTTCTAATTAAGAAATTGGCTTGAACAATAACATTATAGCTATTATCGCGATTTCCTTTATTGTTGTTGGTTCATTATGGGGAATTGGGAATTTAATTTCTCATAATACTAGCCCATTGTCCAAAAGTGAGGGAATACTATTGTTAATGAAAGATAATAAATTTAATGTTACTAATCCAGATATTACTGTTAAAATCAATCAGCCATTAAAAATTACTATTGCAAATCAAGATTTTAGAAAGCATGATTTTATAATTGATGAATTGAATATAAATACCGGATTTATTTCAAGTGGACAAGATTTTACGACAATAATTGCCTCAGATAAAATGGGCTCTTATAGATACTATTGCTCAATTCACCCCGGTATAATGGAAGGAAAAATTATCGTCAAAAACTAAACAGAGAAACATCATTGGTCTACTCAACTATCGACAGAAAAATATATAGAAATGATTGATTAAAAAATCATTTGAAAAGTTGTATTGTATCAGCTCTTAAACGAATCAGTTAGTTTTTTATGATACATGCTCTTGCAGCTTTCTTTAGATAATGTATGGTCCGGTATCACACGTAGATACTTCATTTTCCTCTTATCGTAGATAGTACTCAAAAATTTGTAGCAGATAGAACAGACAAATTCTGTCTCCATTTACTCTATCATCTCATAGTTGGGAATTAATCTTTAGTCTCTTATTTGGGTTGACCTGTCAGATATTCGAATCAATCCTCCACTAGCATAAACGTATGTTAGGCATAACAGGGTTGCCTGATTCTGATTCAGACCTAAGGTCAAGAAAATAAACCAACACTTAAAATTAGGCAAAAAACTAGTTTAAAAAATTGGCTGCGCGAAAGAATACATCTAGAAAAAAGAGACTAATAAAGAGAGTCAAGCAAAATAGACCTGTGCCAGCCTGGGTAATAATTAGAACCCATCGTCACGTTAGGACGAATCCAAAGCGGAGAGCTTGGAGAAGGTCGGACGTGAACGTAGGATAGAGTGAATAGAGTGAGATAAAATGTCTGAAGAAAATACAACAAGAATATACACGGTGAATTTAGCGAAGGCCTGGGATACTCCAAAATACAGAAGAACTGATAGAGTAATAAACATCATAAAGGAATTTACACAACACCATATGCAGACTGACAAAGTCAAGATAGATCAAGATTTGAATAGACATATCTGGTCTAGAGGAAAAACTAACCCACCTAGGAAGATAAGGTTGAGAATGATAAAAGAAGATGACGATACAGTCGTAGTCAGTTCATTTATCGAAGAAAAAATGTCAGAGCCAGAAACTGAGGAGTCAGTGGCAGAGGAGTCAGTGGCAGAGGAAACAGTAGTGAGAGCAGAAAAAGAAGAAAAAACGGAAAAAAGTAAATAGAAAATAAAGAAATTATTTAGACTGTTGAATTAAATTTTGAAACTAATCTCTGAAAGGTATGTGGTTCAAATTCATTCAGATAAAATGAACTTCTAACTAATCGATTAAGGGTAACGGTAGATTTATGTTCGGATGTGATTCGGGTATATCCCAATCTAAAATGTTTTCGTCAGGTATAAGATTGAGGGGATCGTAGGAATCAAATTTTGTTCTTCCTTTTATTGACGCTATGAGATGCATGTTGTTTCTAGAAGAATCAGTAACTACAAACGAAACATCATTTGTATCTCCTTCCATTGAATTTTGAAAATTACTCAACATTTCATTTAGTCTTCCAATTGGCTCATTTCTTGCACCATTTACATATAGAACAGATTTTGTTATTGAGGATGTGCCCAATGATGAATAAAGTTGTGCAATTAGATCTTTTATGCCGACCTCAATATTGTTCTCTTTCAAAGTTCCAGAAACTAGGTTTGTTCCCAAGTTCAATGTTATCTGTGGAATTAATTTGATTGCATTGAGGACTATTCCATCAGTTATTTTCGAACAATCTTCTATGGTGAGGTGAGGATTTATTTCCACATAAGCATCATTGTCAACAACAAAGTTAATGTCAGAATCTAATGATATTCTTTTTAACGATATGCTAGCTTGAAATAATCGATCCTTTTCATGACCAAATGGCATGGTCACAACTGAGATAAGTCTTTTGTTGAGTATGTTCTTTGCAATATGCGAAATTATAGGTGCAATCGCAATACCTGTTTTTTCCCCTAAACTAGTTACTAAAATAATGGTTTGGTATTCTGATAATTTTGAGCAAATCTCTTCTTTATGAAACTCCAGAAAAGATCGGATTTTGTAAGTCGAAGGATTTATCCAAGAATTACAATCAATATGAAGCGAGCTGGAAAGTTCAAGGTCCTCTTTATTGTTGCTAATTAATAAAAAATCATGTTCCACATAGTTTAGTTTCGATAGGATATTTTTGCCAATTTTACCGATTCCGATTAACAAGCTAGGTTTTCTTAATTCAATACAATCCTCTGACAATCAAATCAACTCCTAATCAGAACATTGATTATTAGAATAAAAATTTAGTTGATTAAATCAAATATCTTATTTGGTACAAAAATGTTGATAAAAGTATAGGAATTAGAAAGTTAATTCTCCTAACAAGGAATAATTTGAAATTTCTACCACTTTTACTGATAGATACTGTCCGAGTAACCGTTTTGGATCAATTTTTTTTACTTTTGATAAATCGATTATTACAGGCCTGTATGCGTAATTTCTACCTTCTATCTTGCCATTCTCTAAAAGTTCATCGATCAAAATCTTACCGTTCCATCCGTGCCATAAATGATTTCTTCTCATTGATGTTTTCTTGATTGTTTGATGTAGTCTGGTACTCCTTTCTTTTACAATCTTTGTATTTAATCTTGGATATTTTGAGGCAACCGTTCCAGGACGAGGACTAAATCTTGAAGAATTAACGATGTCTGGTTGACATTCTTCAATAAGGCTTAGCGTCTCTTCAAAATCTCTTTCGGATTCTGAGGGGAATCCAGTAATAATATCTGTAGCAATTGTTATCTCTGGGATTTTTTTCCTTAGTTCTTTTACCAGATCAAGAAAAATTTTGGCAGTGTGTCCCCTTTTCATTTTACGCAGAATTTTTTCACTCCCACTCTGAACCGGCATATGAAGAAACTTGAAGAGCTTGTCATTATGCTGATAAAGATGAATCAATCTATCTAGAAACCTTGGAACATACATTGGATTCATCATGCCAACTCGGATTTTATATTCTCCCTCAATATTGGAACACTTTTCTAGTAACTCAACTAGATCAGTTTTCATATCCAATCCATAGCACCCATTGTCTGTTGAAGTTAACCAAATTTCCTTACAATTTGCTGCTAGATCATCTTCCACTTGTCTTACTATTTCACCAATTCTATAGCTCTTTAGAGTCCCTTTTGCTAATTTCGTTTGACAAAAACTACATTCGCTAAGGCATCCGCTGGATATTTCAATAATACTGACTACTGGATTTAGCCTGATTCTTGGAAGATTTACCTTTGTTGGCACGGAGTCTTCTAATGCCACAACTTTTTGACCGTTTAAAGAAGCATCAACTACATCCAGCGTTCTATCTAACGACTGTGGGCCTAAAAGAGGTGAATAAGGAGAAAAGGATTCAACCAGTTTTTTACTTGTCTTTGGAAGACAACCAGCAATAACAAGCGGTTTTTCTTTTGAATATTTTTTTATTTTTGAAATCATTCTGTGTTCGGTAGCATCCTTTACGGCGCATGTGACTATGATGTTAAGGTCTGAATTTTTTCTACTGGAAGTCAAGTCATATCCGTTATTGTAAAGTATACCTTTGATTATTTCTGCATCTCCAAAATTAGCTGAACATCCAAAAGCTTCTACCCATACTTTTTTTTTATCAGAGGTTTTAAAATTTTGAAAATCAAGACTAGTTTTATTTCTTGAAAAAGTTGAGAGATGTTTAACCTTCCCCAAGATAATCAAGTATAATGGAATTTATTGGTACTATATCAACTAATTTATTGCAAAACTGATGAAGGACTCCTTATCCTGTAACTTTTGCCTTCAAGTTAGTAAATTTAAATTTCATAACAAATTTGAACTCCACTAGTTTTTCATTATCGTCAAGATATCCGATTCAATTATTTTTTCGGTGGCATTAATGAGAATCCGAATATCTTTTACATTATGTACAAGTGAGATAGCGCCCATCTTGTGAGGCAGGAAGAATATTCCATATTTTGCCATCAATGAGAAATGATATTTAGTAAGCATATCATTATCAGACAAAGCTACATCATTTGCGTTCGTTATTTCATTTACTTTATTTGAAAGAAAATGTGTAAGAAATAGGGAACCAAGGCCGGTTACCTCTGTTTTCAATCCATAATCTGAAAATAATTTTTTTAAACCATTCCTTGCCATATCTCCTAACTTATTAATTTTATTATAAACTGCTTGACGATTTTTGCTGATGTAATCTATGGTGGCGTATCCAGCAGTCATTGTTAGAGGATTTGAAGAAAAAGTTCCACCACCAATATAACATAGCTGTTCCTTGTTTCTATTCTCTACAGGATTAGCTACTTTCATTATCTCCTTTTTGCCACATACTACTCCTATTGGAAGGCCTCCTCCGACAATTTTTCCGAGTGTAATCATATCTGGATTCAAATGATATAGAGAGGAAACACTTCCAAAATTCAGTCTAAAACCAGTAACAATTTCATCTAAAATATACAATATATCATTTCTTTTGCAATACTCTTCCAAACCTTTCAAGAAATTGATATCTGCAGGAATACAACCCCCACCTCCTAATAACGGTTCTATAATTATGCATGCCAAATCATCCTTTACACTTTCTAGTAATCTGATAGATCTGTCTAAATCATTAAATGGAATTGATTCAACAAAATCACCCTCTCTGCCAGTCATACCTACTCCTTCATCAAGTTCAAATGGATAATTCACTGACTGCATCAAATCTGTATTGAATCCATGCCAACCACCAATAGTTTTACAAATAATCCTTTTTTTAGTCACAGCCCTAGCAATTCTAATTGCATACATTGTAGCTTCAGACCCTGTTGTACAAAATCTTAAAAGTTCGCTAATAGGGATCGATTTTTTTATGGTTTCACCTAGCTTAACGCTAATATCATTCGCAGTACCATATAGTGTACCCTGACGGATTTGCCTATCAAGCTTCTTAACAACTACATTTGGAGAATGACCTAGAATTAATGCCCAATGTCCCATCCAGTAGTCTACATACCTATTGCCGTCAACGTCAATGAGATGTTTATCTGTTGCCTTATTTACAAAAAATGGATATGGTCTAAAAAATCGAATATTGTGACTAATACCTCCGGGGAAGATCTTTACAGAATCATTATAAAATTTTCTTGAGTTATGAGTTTTTTTTTTATACAGATCCCGTAGACTGTTGGATATCACTATAACAATCCTTTACAAGACCTATTTATTACGATTATGAAATATCAAAAAGAAATAAAAAAAGTTGTCATACAAAAGAACAATTTGATGAATTGAACAAATTAGTGAATTCTATCGTATTGAATGATTTTGAATCCAATCATCTAGTTAGTTTTAGATCAGGTGCGTTGGGCTATTAGTAATGGCAGGCTGAACATCTCGCAAAAAGCTCGATGCGTACACCTCCATTCTATCAATGCTATCTTCTATAGCTGCCCTCCTCTTTACAGAAGGCTGTCTTTTCTCGGGAAAGGTTTCCTCCTTAGATGCTTTCAGGAGTTATCCTAAACAGCTTAGCGGCTCAGCTTGCCCTGTCGGACAACTGATAAACCAGAGGCTGCGCTGCCCTGTTCCTCTCGTACTATGGGCAACTTCCCCTCAAACAACTACACCCCTGTCAGGCAGAGACCGACCTGTCTCACGACGGTCTAAACCCAGCTCACGTTCCCCTTTAATGGGCGAGCAGCCCCACCCTTGGCTCCTGCTGCAGAACCAGGATGGGAAGAGCCGACATCGAGGTACCAAACCGCGGGGTCGATAGGAGCTCTCGCCCGCGACGAGCCTGTTATCCCTAGGGTAACTTTTCTGTCACCACCAGCCCCCAATAGTGGGGACATGATGGATCGCTAAGCCCGGCTTTCGCCTCTGAATCTCGTATCATTGGAGATCCAGTCAGACTGGCTTCTGGCTTTGCCCTCAACAGCGGAGTTCTGTCCCGCTTGAGCCAATCTTTGGGCCCCCTCGATACTTTTTCAAGGGGGTGCCGCCCCAGCCGAACTGCCCACCTGCCGATGTCCCCGTAATAACGGGTTAGCCGTACGGTAGCGAATGGCTGGTGTTACAACGTTGCCTCCATCAATCCCGGAGGACTGACTTCGAAGGCTCCCAGCTACTCTCTGCATTCGCAACCATACAGCAACAACAGGCTGCAGTAAAGCTCCACAGGGTCTTCTCTCCCCGACAGAGGTTCGTGGACTGTTCGTCCACGTTATGTGGCTTCACCGGGTTGTAGGCGGGGACAGCGGGGCCCTCGTTGTTCCATTCATGCACGTCGGAACTTACCCGACAAGGCATTTGGCTACCTTAAGAGAGTCAGAGTTACTCCCGGCGTTTAGCGGCCCTTAGCCCAGTTGAACCCAGGTTTTAGGTACCGCCACTGGCCAGGATACAGAGGCCGTACACATCCTTTCGGACTAGCGACCACCTGTGTTTTTATTAAACAGTCGGGACCCCCTTGTCACTGCGACCTGCGGTTCCCATTCCTCATGAAAACCGCAGGCACTCCTTATACCATAGGTACGGAGCTATTTTGCCGAGTTCCCTCGCCATACGGTATACCCGATAGACCTTAGACTACTAATCTAGGGCACCGGTGTCGGATCTCGGTACGGTCTTGAAAGAATCTCCCCATTCTTGTTTTCATTGTCTCCTGGATTCAAGCAAATCCTCCTTGCGGAGGACCATTCATCTCTCGTTTTGGATCTCGTCATTATGACACTCCCCAAAACTTGAAAACTTGGACAGAACGACGATTCTGCTTGCCCTATCCTGAAGCAGCAAGATGGGTGGTAACGATCTTTCAAGGCACTGGAATATTAACCAGTTTCCCATTCGGACAACTCTGTTGAGGTTGTTCTTAGGACCGGCTAACTCCCGGCTGACGACGCATTGCCGGGAAACCCTTGCCCTTACGGTCGCCGAGATTCTCACCCGGCTATGCTGTTACTGCCACCAGGATCTGCACTAGTCGATCGGTCCACTGGATTTCACAACCCAGCTTCTACCCAATCACTACGCCCACCTACCATACACCAACATTGTTGGTGATCTAAAGTATCGGTAGTTTACTTGAGCCCCGTCCATTTTCGGGGCCTCAGAGCTCGGCAGATGAGCTGTTACGCACTCTTTAAAGGATGGCTGCTTCTGAGCCTACCTTCCTGCTGTCTCTGCTCTAAGACACCCTTTTGTTTGACACTTAGCAAACATTTAGGGACCTTAACTTTAGTCTGGGTTGTCCCCCTCTCGGTTATGAGGCTTACCCCACATAAACCCGTCTCCTAGTTTCTACGACGCCTGTACATTCGGAGTTCGAATGGATAGCGAGCTCTTTCGAACCCTTACTATCCGATCGGTGCTCTACAGCACAGGCTATCTCAACTAAGGTAGGACTGCGATCCGATTCGGTGGGAACTAGCGATCACCGGACTAGATTGGTTTTTGACCCCTAATCCCAGATCTGAGGACCGATTTGCACGTCAGGACCCCTGCAGACTTCCAGCGAGCTTTCGCCCACCTTCATCTTGTCCAGGAATAGATCGTCCGGTTTCTAGCCTTATTGCTATGACTCAAGACCCTTTCAGATCCTTCGCCTTGCTAATGCTGCGCGAATTTGGTTTCCCTTCGCCTACCCCTTAATGGGTTAAGCTCGCCATAACAGTAAGCTCCCTGGCCCGTGTTTCTAGACGGAACTTACAACTCTAGAAGGCTTTAGTTCCTTGCGGAACCTCCACCTAGATCCTTTCAAGCTGTAAACGTCTGTAACCGGTTGGTTTCAGGCGCTTTTGACCCCCCTTCCGGGGTACTTTTCAACTTTCCCTCACGGTACTAGTATGCTATCGGTCTTGATGAATATTTAGCCTTAGATGCTATTTTCACCTATTTTCGTTGGCCACTGTCAAGGCCAATTACTCTCGCTATAGAAAAATCCAACACTCATTCGTCTACTGGGGTATCACCATCTATGCCAATACGTTCCAGTATATTTCGACTATAAACACAGGATCTAGATCTATAGCACACCACATCCCTATTACTTTACAGTAACAGGTTCAGTTTGGGCTCTTCCGATTTCGCTCGCCGCTACTTACGGAATCTCGTTGATTTCTTTTCCTCGTCCTACTCAGATGCTTCACTTCGGACAGTTCGTCCTCCCAAGCGTAAGCATGGGAATTATTGAGAGACCTCATTCGGAAATCCTAGGATCAACGGTCGCATGCACCTACCCTAGGCTTATCGCAGCTTGCCACGTCCTTCATCACTTATCAAGCCGAGTCATCCTCCAACCGGCGTCTTTGCACCAGCATTCTTACTAGAGTTTGATTTATTTCAACTCATTCAATTTTACGGGAATTCCTATATGATCAATTTGCCACGTTTCTGTCAGTGGATCATTTGTTCTTTTGTATGACGATCATTACAAGCCATGTGCTTGCTTCATCCTTCATTTCTCCAAACTATGAAGAAATTGCATATTGATATAGTTACACAATATTTTACACAAGATTGTCCGACCTCTAATTTAAGGAGGTGATCCGGCCGCAGGTTCCCCTACGGCCACCTTGTTACGACTTCTCCCTCGTTGCTGATCTCAGGTTCGATAATGCCAATATCGCACCACCTCGCCTAAAACCAACTTCGATGAAGCGACGGGCGGTGTGTGCAAGGAGCAGGGACGTATTCACCGCGCGATAATGACACGCGATTACTAGGGATTCCATATTCATGAGGACGAGTTTCAGCCCTCAATCATAACTGTGGTAAGTTTTACGGGATTGCCTCCTCCTTTCGGAATCGGAACCTATTGTACTTACCATTGCAGCCCGCGTGTGGCCCGAGGGTTTCGGGGCATACTGACCTGCCGTAGCCCCCTCCTTCCTCCGCCTTAGCGGCGGCAGTCCTTCTAATTAGCCCCTCCACTCCGAAGAATAGAGGTAGCAACTAGAAGCAGGGGTCTCGCTCGTTACCTGACTTAACAGGACACCTCACGGCACGAGCTGGCGACGGCCATGCACCTCCTCTCAGCTTGTCTAGTAAAGTCTTCAGCTTGACCTTCATCCTGCTGTCGCCCCCGGTAAGATTCCCGGCGTTGACTCCAATTGAACCGCAGGCTTCACCCCTTGTGGTGCTCCCCCGCCAATTCCTTTAAGTTTCAGTCTTGCGACCGTACTACCCAGGCGGCAGACTTAACGGCTTCCCTGCGGCACTGGACCAGCATAAAGCTAGTCCATCACCGAGTCTGCATCGTTTACAGCTGGGACTACCCGGGTATCTAATCCGGTTTGCTCCCCCAGCTTTCATCCCTCACCGTCGAGCGCATTCTGGCAAGCCGCCTTCGCCACTGGTGGTCTTCAATGGATCAACGGATTTTACCCCTACCCACTGAGTACCGCTTGCCTCTCCTGCCTCCTAGTCTTATAGTATCCTCCGCAGCCCATCTGTTAAGCAGCTGGATTTAACGGAGGACTTGTAAGGCCGGCTACGGATGCTTTAGGCCCAATAATCGTCCCGACCACTCGGGGTGCTGGTATTACCGCGGCGGCTGACACCAGACTTGCCCACCCCTTATTCTACACCATTTTTAGAGGTGTCAAAAGACTTTCTTAACGAAAGTCACTCAGAGTAACCCTGTCAAGCTTTCGCCTATTGCAGAGGTTTCGCGCCTGCTGCGCCCCATAGGGCCTGGGTCCTTATCTCAGTACCCATCTCCGGGCTCCTCCTCTCAGAGCCCGTACCGGTTATAGGTTTGGTGGGCCATTACCTCACCAACAGCCTGATCGGACGCAGTCCAATCCAAAGGCCATATAGATTTTGATCAAAAACCATTCCAGGTATCTTGAACTATCGCGGTTTAGCCTCAGTTTCCCGAGTTTATCCACGTCCTTTGGTTATGTTGACTACGTGTTACTGAGCCGTATGCCACGTATTGCTACGTTGACTCGCATGGCTTAATCTCACTCTGATAGCAGTCGGGTCCGGCAGGATCAACCGGAGTCGATCCTTAATCTATTATAAAATAGTACGGTCGGACAATCAAGTTATTGTGCATATTGTGTAACCATGTCAGATTCAATTTGTGATCGAATCTCCATAATATGAGCGCAACTGGAGGTCGATGAATCATGAAATGGCCAACTGACCAAAAATCATCTACGACGCCGCCTATATGATTGCGTTCCTACAAATTCTTGTAGAATTAAGATATAAACGTTCGCTTGATAAAAACTTTAGTATTATTTCAGCTTTCAGTAAAGGAAATCAAAATGGTTGTACTAGTATGATATTCGTGATCATTATCTTCAATCATATATTAAACTAAGTAAAAATCGGTACACTTAAAATATTCACACATAAGAAATACTTGGTCTATGAAGAACAAGATTTGTATATCACACAAGGAGGATGTCGATGGTATCTCTTCTGCAGCACTTATCAAAACCGCGTTTGATGTTAATGCAGTAATTCTCGTTGATTACGCAAATATGATCAAAACATTACGTAGCATGGTATCAAGTATTCATGATAGCAACAGCAGGATAGATCATTTATTCATATGTGATTTAGGATTAAGTAAAAAAAATGAATATGATTTTGTCAATATATTGAAGGAAATGATTGAAACAAAATGCAAAGTTACTTATATTGATCATCATGATTTGGATAAAAAAATTTTATCAGAATTAAAAAGAATTGGAGTAGAACTATTGCACAGCACTGACGAGTGCACAAGTATTCATATTTATAATAAATACAAAAGAAAATTTAGTACTTATTCAACTTTTATTGCCGCTGCTGCAGCTCTGACGGATTATCTGGAAACAAGACCCATTGCATCAAATTTAGTATCTAGATTCGACAGACAGTTTTTGATGCTTGAAGCTACTGCTCTATCTTATATGATTTCTTCAAGTCAGCATGATAATGATTTTCTGATGAAAATTGTAGATGATTTATCACAAATGAGATATCCACACGATATTGAAGGTGGGTTCCTAAGGGCCGAAAGACATGCAAAGAAGGTCTTGTCAGTAGTAAACTCAATTGAAAATTCAATAGTTTTAAACAAGAATTTGGCCTATGTTCAGATTAATTCTGAATTACCATCTAGCATGGTAGTTAATTTCGTACTTGGTACATCTGGAAAACCGGTTGCACTTGTGTACAAGATTAAAGAGGAAATTAATTCATGTATTATCTCCATTAGAGGATCAAATGAATGCAAAGTTCATCTTGGAAGAATTGTTAACAGCTTATCTTCAGCGCTTTCTGGAAGTGGTGGGGGTCATGAGAAAGCTTGTGGGGCTGTTATACCAAAAGAAAAATTTGCAGAATTTATCAAGCAACTAAATAAAAGAGCAAGATAACTCAATTATGCAGATTTTGTAGATGAATATCAATAATTATTCTGGATAAGCAATTAAGCCTATCCAGAATATGTTCCCCATCGGTTTGGTCGATGTAATTTAAGAATCATGATTAAGGCAATTTAAATGTGATGCCTTTATCGATCGATTACCAGTCTATAATTTATGACAAGATTAGTTTTGCTATTAATGTCGTCAACGGTCCGAGCTAGTTGATTTGAAGTTTGTCTAATATTTTATCAATTCTTGCAGCAGGTTTATTGTCTATATCCGATATTTCCTGATGAGAAGGTGGCCTAGCAAAGTAATCTTTAATATTTTCAGCGATTCTTTCATGATAGGAAGGAACTAACTCGTTCTGATAAAAGATGCCAATCGGGATCTTATCTCCCCACTCGCTTGAAAATTCTAAAATCTTTGACATCTTTTCATTAACTTCAGACTCATCATGTATTATACCGTCATATCCAGCTTCTTCAATTTTATAAATTCTGGGTACTGCCTTCTCAGAATCTGGTTTATTTTTTCCTTGAAACCATTCTCTGGTATGGATATCATCGTATGTTGGACATGGTTGAAGAACATCTACAAAGGCTAGACCTTTGTGTGTTAGGGCTCGTTTTATTGTATCTTTGAGATGTTTGACATCATATGAATATGAACGTGCAATAAAAGTAAATCCTGATACAAAAGCTAATGCTATAGGATTTACAGAATTATTAGTATTAGGAGTTACAAGTGATTTTGTTTTTTCTCCTAATCTCAGGGTAGGGGAAGCCTGTCCCTTAGTAAGACCATAAACTTCATTGTTAAATATAAGATATGGAATGTCAACGTTTTTCCTTCCTGCCCCAACAAAGTGTCCTGCTCCAATTCCAAGGCCATCACCATCGCCTCCAACAGCTATAATTTCAAGATCTGGATTGGCAATTTTCGCACCTTGCGCAAATGGCAAGACTCTTCCATGCAAAGTGTGAATCCCATACACATTTATGAAATGTGGAGTTTTTCCAGAGCAACCAATTCCCGAAAAAATAACTGCTTTATGTCTTGGTATCTGCATTTCACTCAATGCCATTTGAATTGCGTTTAATATTCCAAAATCTCCACAACCAGGACACCAATCATTATGAACTGTTGTTTTATAGTCAACTAGTTTAAGTTCCGCCATCTAATACAATCCTCCTTTCATTGCTACCAGATAATATACTCTTTAGAGCCATATAAATCTCGGTTGTGGACATTGGTCTTCCATTGTATTTTACTATTTTATAATCAATTTCTCTACCAGTATTTTGTTGTACCAGTGATCCTAATTGTGATGAGTAATTCATTTCTACGTCTATAACTAATTTAGCATGCGTCAAAAATTTTTTCACAGTTTCAGTAGGAAACGGGTGAAGTAATCGAACCTGAATAAACCTTAATTTGCTTCCTTCTTCTGACAATTTTTCTAGGGCCTCTAAAATTGCCCCCTTTGTCGACCCCCAGCTGATAACGACATTCTTACTATCAGATTCAAAATCATTACAAACCGCCTTATCGTTTTCAGCTATTTTTTCTAATGCAAGATCTAGCTTTTTCATTCTTTTGTCCATCATTTTGTTCCTGTTTTCAGGATCCTCTGATATGTGACCCTCCTCTGTGTGTTCATCACCAGTATTCCAAAATATTGCATTTTCTGTTCCAATAGGCACTCTCGTAGAAATAGGAGAATTATCCAGTTTGAATCTTTGAAAATGACCTGCCGCGCCCTCACTCTGATTTTTGTCAATAACACTTTTGAATTTTCCTCTTTCAATTTTGAGATCATTGCTAAATCTTTTGCATGTTTGGATACTACTACTAATTGCTTTGTCGAGTAGATGAATTACAGGTAATTGATAAATTTCTGCGAAATTAAAGACCTTGATGGAATCGTAAAAGGCCTCTTCAATATCTCCAGAAGCTAATACTATTTTTGGAAAATCACCATGTCCTGCATTTATGGCAAATAAGAGATCACTTTGTTCATGTCGGGTTGGCAACCCAGTTGAAGGTCCAGCCCTTTGATACATTGTAACTACCAACGGAACTTCATTCATTCCAGCCCAACCGAGTGCTTCAGCCATCAACGAAAACCCTGGACCAGACGTCGCAGTGGCTGTTCTGACTCCGGTTAACGAAGCGCCAATTGCCATGGTTATTGCGGCAATTTCATCTTCGGTTTGTACCACAACTACAGACCCATTTTTACCATCAACCTGATCGATGATCTGATTTGATTCTAAAAATTCACTTTCATCACTTGCTGGTGTAATCGGATAATAAGTTTGAAATCTACAACCACCAAGTATTTTCCCAATTGCGGCAGCTTGACTACCTGAAATCAACACATAATCTTTTAGGACGTCTTTAGGTGTTATTTTGTATTTAATATTCTTAGTATCAAATTTAGTGCCTATATAGGAGTAAGCATATTCCGCTGCTTCTATGTTACTAGAAAGTAGTTTGGGCTTTGATCCAAAAACCTCCTGAATAGCACTATTCAACATATCTTTTTTGATCCCAAGTAATGAAATGGATGCTGATATCGCCATAACATTAACTACTCTAGAAAGCTTACTAAGCTTAGGATCGTTCATTTTTTTTGCTACTGCTTCTATCATTTCAAAATATGGCAGCCCATATACGATACAACCTCTCCCCTTTGCGAGCTCCAGCATCCCACTTAAATTAAGAGGCTGCCCAGAGTCTTCTAATAATTTACCTATTCTCTTATTTGCTTGAAAATCAATTGAAGGTACTTCATCTAAAACTGTTTCAGCAAGAGATGAGTCATATATTACTACACCGCCGGGAGATACTTTGTCTGCATGTCTGAAAACGGTTTCGGCATCAAATGATACCAGCATATTAATTTCTTCCAACTGGGAACTTACAGGCTTTTCTGAAATTCTTATTGTAAAATAGCTATGCTCTCCTTTAATGTTAGAATAAAATTCTCTCTTTCCAAAAATATGGAAACCTTCTTTTGCGCATGTTTTTGCAAAGATATTTGCAGCTGAATCAACACCACTTCCTTGTGGTCCACCAATCAACCAAGATATAGTATTTGCATTAGCCAAAAAAGACAATGAATTACATTCTTCTCCAAATTATTAATCGAATTATAGATATATAAAATATAAAATCACCATCATCCGCCACCTGTAGCAGCATCATATAAACAGCATTCACATGAATCGCGTTCTCCACAATAAGGACAAGAACATGTGCATGCTTCAATTGCAATGCCACAGATTTCGCATATAACACTTTCCTCAGGGGAATTGTTCTTCGAAGGCATCTTGCAATATTAAAGTAAGCTATCTAGAACTTATACTTTGCATTAAAACTAACCCATACTAAGAGGCTTTCTTAGTTATTAAAAATGAATCGTATTTTTTTCTCGGTGTAAATGTTCTAAATAAAAGAAAATAAAAATGAAAAAGGATGTGGTTTTAATCCCACTTGCTCCACGCGGCCATCCATCTATATGTCCAGGTATTCAGTTTCGCACCTAGTGCGGCTATTGGAACACTTAGTACAGCTCCTGCTCCCGATCCTAGCGCTACGGGACTATTGTAGAACTTTCCGACCTGAGGCTCGATTGGTGTCATGTATGGAGGCAAAGTCGGACGAGGATACTTGAATGCCATCTCTAGAGGATCTCTGATCAGCAGAAGATTGACCATATTAAATACTGGCAGTGAAAGTCCAACCAATGTTCCGCCAATTATAATGGCAGCATGCTTATTCCTTCTTGTTGCCCAATATGTCAAATCTAATAGCATTGCTGAAGGTATCCAAACAGGTACGGTGATGAAGTCGTATGGATATCCTAGTGCAAACCAAGCTCCTTTGGCTACCCATGTATAGATAGTCATGATTGTTGCATAATATGTTGCAGTCCCTGGTACACCGGTGAATAGCATGTAATAGATTGCACCAACTACAAGCATAGTTGATTGGGCTATTGAGAATACTACGAATGAGGTCCACGCCCAATCAGTATAGAATATGTAGTCCCCTGCGTTGATCGTCAATAATGTACTATTTACAGCAACTACCACTATGAATAGATAGTGTGTAGTGCGTCTAAGCCAGACCATTACCAAATGTCTCCTAAAGGTTGTATATAAAATTTTATTTTGATATCCTTAATTGTTGCCTGTGATAAATTCGATATATTATGAAAATTTTTTTAAAAATTTGTTTTATGAAATATTTGAAAGCAGGAATTAGATTATTCTAATGATCCTAAAATAGCTTTCAAAACTCGAAAATTAACAATAAAAAAGGTACAATAAAAATAGGGTTTAGGCGTAACCGTCAACTACTTATTCTCGAAGTGCAGAAGACCCAATCTTTAGGCGTAACCGTCAACTACTTATTCTCGAAGTGCAGAAGACCCAATCTTTCTCGTGAAATTTTCATTATCCAGAAGAATCCTAGTGCTTCAATGACTGTTAATACTGATAGAGCATAGAGTCCACTCGGTAATGGATATGCCCATGGGTAAACAGTTACACCAACGTAAACACCACCGGCTGTTGCAGCCCAACAAAGAATGAAGCCTATGATGAAAACTCCTCTCATATTTTCTACACGTCGACCGATCATGTGTTCAATCTCGTCACCACCGCCTGTAGTTGTACGGCCGCCGCCGCCGCCACCGCCACCATAACCCTTTGGCATAGTCATTGTGTTTACCATCAAAGGATTCCTTTTTAAATTTTGCGTCTAAAACCCTCTAATGTAGTCTATTGATTAGAAAATCCTACTTATCCGATTCATGTTTTAAGAATATTAGTGTGCACAACCAAATGTTATTATAAATTAATAACCAAATATGCGATGAGAAAGTAAAGTCATAGCAAAGCATATATCTTTGTTTTTTCTGGTAAGGCTAGGTGTAAATTATACGTCGAACATAAAGATAGCGGTAGTTGCACTATTTGCAATAGCAATGTCCACCTCGACAATAATAGCAGTCTCACAAGCTGTTGAAGGACATGGTGTTCAGGCTCAGCTTCAAAGTAGATTCGTAAGAATTCAGGATGAAGCTTTCTCGGCACAAACGTTGAATGCGGGACAACAGCTGACAGTAACCGGAACTCTACAGAGTCTTGTAAATAAACCATTAAGAGCATGGTTGTCACTATTTAGCGAGTCAACCAATGCTGGTAATAGATGGGAATTTATTTCGAGAGATCCTCCAGGAAATATATTTGATATTCCTCCACAAGGAACAATTCCATACTCAATAACTGCAAAGGCTCTTGAACCAGGTGTTTACCATGTTCACACACAGTTAAATATCGAGCATGTTGGTCCTGGTCTTGGTCCTGGTCAAACTGTCCAGATATCTGGCAATCCAATATTTAAACCAGTTCCATGGGGCAATGTAGTATATCAGGTGATACTGATTGGCGCTGGAATGGGAATAACATTTGCAACAAGACCGTGGCAAGTAATTTAAAAAATCCTTTATTTTTTATCTATTTTTTTAGTTGTTCTATTCAGTAACTATTTTACATAATACTAGAGAATATAATGTACTAAAAAATTATAATTTTAAATGTATCTTTAAACCTTTGTATCTATTTCTTATTGTTACTTCAGTTACTCCAGCAGCCTCTGCAACATCTTTTTGAGTTTTATTTTCACCATTCATTACACAAGCTACATACAGGGCAGCAGCAGCTAATCCCATAGGATCTTTTCCTGCGGAAATTTTGCCTTGTTCTGCTTTTTTCAATATCTCTAAAGCTTTTCTTTTAGTTTTTTCAGAAAGTCCCGATTTGCTTGCTATTCTTGCCACACATTTTACAGGATCTACTACAGGCATTTTCAAGTCCAGCTCTCTTATCAATAGTCTATAACATCTGGCCACATCCTTCTTCTTGATATTACTTGCGTGAGCAATATCTTTCAATGTTCTTGGAGTTTCAGTGTCTCTGCAAGCTGCATAAAGTGCGGCAGCCACGAGGGCAGAAATAGATCTTCCTCTTACGAGTCCCTTTTCAAGTGCTTTTCTATATACATATGCAGCTTTTTCGATTACAGCATCGCCAACTGCAAGTTTATCTTTTAGCCTATCTAGTTCACTAAAAGCTTGCCTGAAATTGCGATCTACTGGCTCGTGTACTTGACTTCGACTATCCCAAGTTCTTAACCTCTCAATAGTACTTTTCATGGATGCTGATAATGGCTTTCCAGATGCATCCTTATCAACAGGTCCAATTATTGTTGCAAGTCCCATATCATGCATTGCAAGTGATGTTGGAATGCCAGCACGACTACGGTCTTCATGTTCTTCTTTTGAAAATGCCCTCCATTCTGGTCCAGTTTCTTCAATACGTTCTGTAACTACAAATCCACAATTTCCACAAAACATTTCTCCGCTTGAATTATCTGTGACCATTGGACCCTTTCCACATCTGGGACAGCGGTCACTGAACAAAGAAATATCTTTAACCAATTCTAATACCCCACAAAAATTGAGACAATGTTTGTTTCTTATATTTATGTTTTTTTCTCATATATAAGTATTGGTGTAAATAATTCTGAGGTGCTAATATATATATATAATTTTAGAACTAATTCAAATTAAAGGTTAACTTTAATATATTTTTTCCAGTTTATTACAAAACTTTTAAATTTTATTAAGCTCTTGGGATAATTCTTTTTCTTCTTTTAGATTTTTCTATTTTCTTACTTTCACTTCTTTGCGCGCTATATGCATGAGTTTTTCTTCCTAGTTTCACAGAGGGAATACAGATTGTTCAGTATAAATACTGTATAGCATTAATTTGTGCAATCATTTTAAATGATAATCACGATAGATCCTCATGAGTATAACAGATAATCATACAGACGAGGAGATTCGAAAAATTTACAATTTTAGGAACATAGCAGTTGTAGGAATGTCAAGAGATCCTGCCAAGGCAGCGCACTCTGTTCCTAAATATATGATGGAAAGAGGATATAATATTCTACCAGTAAATCCAATGGCTAGCGAAATACTCGGTAGAAGAACATATTCTTATGTATCAGATATCAAATCGCAAGTAGACATAATAGATGTGTTTAGGCCCTCTAAGGATGTCTATCCGGTAGTAGAAGATTCTATAAAAAAACCTGGAATTAGTGTTATTTGGTTACAGGAAGGCATTCACAATGTGGAGGCAGAAAAAATTGCCTTAGACAACAAGATAGATGTTGTATTCAATAGGTGTATTATGGCTGAACATATGAGATTATTTAATGATATTTGATTGGCGAGCAGAATCCTTTAGTCAATAATGATATTATCCCTTTTATGGATATATTTGATTTCCAGTATATCTATCTATGATCTTTATTGCCTTTGTGGGACATGCTTGAGCTGCCATAACGATCCTATCTAGAGTATCTGCCGTTTCTGATTCGACTCTTGCCTTAGGATTAATGTGTTTACTTTTATCAACTACAAACACCTTTGGTGCTATGGATTCACATCCTCCAAATGCCAAACACAAGCTTGGTTCAATTAGAATATGAAATCTACTTCTTACAGTGTCTAGGAGTAAGTTATCATACCCAAGATTATTTTCGGATTCCACCTTTGTAAAGTTATGTGAATTCGTTTGTTTTTGATCTGATAAATTCTCCTCTTTTTCTTCATTATTTGAATCCTTTTGATCAAATATATTGGATGATTCCCTATCGTATTGTTTTCTCTTCCTCCTATCAGAAAGAGTTTCGAATGCTTGATTAATTTTTTTGATTATCTCTTCTGCATGGGCGGATTTGTTTCTGTCAGGGTGATATTTTTTTGCAAGTTTTCTATATGATTTTTTTATCTCTTGAAAATTAGCACCTTGTGAGACTCCAAGAATGGCATAATACCCCAGACTATCCATCTAATTAGACTATCAGTACCTATTATTTATTCACTCTTGACAAAACAAGACTATTTCAATTAAAAATGTGGATACCTTGTCAATTCTGATGGAGAATTGATAGAATCATGACTTTTTACCAGTTACAAAAGAGTTGATAACATCATAATAATTTTCCAAGGCCCCTTCATCATCATAGCATTTCTTACAAATGCATAATTGTGAAACTAGACTTCTGTCACAATCTTTCTCAAATTCACAATCGGTACATCCAGCTAATGAACCACAGATAGCACACTTTAGTTGTTTAGAATTAATTGAAATATAGGACGGATTTGATAAATCTCTTGTATGGCATTCAACATGTTTTATTGATTTACTTGATCTTGACCATAATGCCAGCTCACCTTTTGATATTCTCTTTCCACAGGTCTTACAGTTACTAGTGAATTTTACAGTGAGATTGATCCAATCATTGCCATATGTTTGCACTGGATTGAATAAAGTAAGCCAAAGATAATAATCTAACGAAATCTTAAACTAGAAATAATATTTTATTAATTAGAAAAATCAATAAAATGGGTCAGGTCATATGAAAATTTTTTCAATTCTTTTCATTACAGTTTTTTTTTCATCAAGTATGGACATTACCGCATTAAATAGGTCAGTTGCTTCTTGTTCAAATGCTTGTATATAATAATGATCTCCGTTTATGGTCACTTCTAATGAGTAATATTTTAGACCATTTAACATATGTGATAAATGCTTTGACGCTTGTGTAATTCTTCCTCCCATATTCAATATTGTCATCAAAGCATCAAGACTGTTTTTGTAATTCAATATCATTACTCACATTGTAGATCCAAGAATTCATTGATATGATCAATCATAGAAATGATCAACAGAAAATTGAAGAATATATTTTTCTGAGATTTTATGGACATTAATATTAAAGTAATAATATTATAATATAGTTACTGCATCAACTTAGAGAGGGGGGAGGAGGACGATTATAGAATACTACCACAGCCTTGCTTCACTATATGATACTAAGTAAACGAATATTCTTTTGATTTAATTAACTGAAAATGTTTTATTCCTATTACACTGTTTACAGATACCAAACCAATCTGCTATTCTATTTTCCATTTTGTCTTCAAGAACATTTGTCCCACATTCAAAACAAAAGTATCTTTTTTGCATTTGATTTCATTATATTAATCAAAGCTATCATAGTATATCTTTATGATACCATCAGCACAAGATCTGGATGGACAAAAATAGTTCTATTAGAAATCATCATTCTTCTTGATATTGAATACATTTTCTACTTGATTTTGTCTTGAATAATGAATACAAGTTGCGAGAGCTATTGCCATTTGAATGATTTTTGGCCAAAAAGGTTTTGGATAAAATTAATGTGATTTTACAATAAATAATTTTGAATTCTTTCCATCGTATCCTAAAAGATAGGCCTGGTCAGTTGAGGGATTGACGATAATATTATCAACTATGAAATTCGTTTCAAATTTATTTAAGATATTGTTCGTCATATTTACTGCTATAGCAATACTTTTGGTAGAGTTTGAATTTTTAGACAAAATATTAGTCAAATTTTGATCAATTAAATATAGTAATTTGTCTTTTGGGTTGTACTCGATTTTTTTTACAAACTCTCCCTGTATACTTGATATATTTTTGTTATTTGTAAGATCAAAAACGTTGACTTTTCCATCAGAGCCTGCCTCGTATAATATCTTCTTTTCGTTGTTGAGCGCTATTGCTATCGGACTTTCTGCAGTTATATTAGAAACTATTTCATTATTAGATTGATTCATTATTGAAATCATGTTGTCGTACTTTGCACCAGCATATAATAAATTGGATTCCGGATTTAATTGAATATCTTTTATTCCATACTGCCATTTATCCACATAGACGGGTTGTAAAGTTTTTCCATCAATTACATACATCCCTGGCTTTCCTCCCTCTGGATATAATGAACCAATGTATATCGTGTTGGTAACAGGATTAACAGAAATGCCCGCTAGACCTCCTTCTTTACCTTCTTCAGTTTCACCGTACAATTGAATTGTCTTGAATTTATTATTAGTCGAGTTAATCACATATAGTGTATCATATGCTTTAGTGGTGCCATTTTCATTAACTAAATGCTGACCTGTTGCATAGATAACTCCTCTAGTAGGATCTATTGCAATATCGGATAGCAAATCGTTTTTTTGTGATCCAATCTTAATGGTGTCAATGACTTTATTTTGAGTAGTGTCTATAACATAAATTAGATTCTTTTCTCCAGTACCTGTTGCGAATATTCCATAGATTTTATTTGATTTCTGATCGAATGCCATAGATAGCGGTTTATCTTTTCCTAGAATCAAAGAATTTACTGAAAACGGGTTAGGAACTTGTGAAAAGCCTGAATGTAAAATAGCAGTTCCCATCAATATCATACTGACAGAGATAATCGAAAATAGAGCAATACGGGAACTCCTAGAATCATACATATAAATAATTATTAAATTTGCTTATTAAAGATATAGAAACTTAATGATGGAAAAATGTTTGTTTGATAGTTTGTACATTCGATTCGGTAATAATTTAAAGTTCAAAATTGAGATGTTGAACAGAATCCAGATTCAGATCTTTTCTACCGTTCCATGATGACGTACTTATTGCTATCCCCAACGTGAAAATATGAGCGTACGGATAGTTTTATGCCTCAATAATCAAAAATTGATTTTAACTGCTACGATTTTTCAAAATTACGATATTATAAATGAAAAAATTTTACTGTATCCGATATTGTAAGGTTTATTAAATAATTATCTTTATCTTTAATAATGAGTAAAAAAATTGGTATGATTTATTTTATAATTTGTTTCTCCTTTGCAATACTTGTTATCATTCCAATGTTTAAAGATTCAGGTTTCGGCTTTTTACAAACCTCAAACACGTTAAATGGTACTAATGCCACAGCAGCAAATGGTACTAATGCCACAGCAGCAAATGGTACTAATGCCACAGCAGCAAATGGTACACAAACTTCAAAACCGGTACAAATTACTTCTTCTGATACTAAAGCAGCTACAAACGGAACAAGCGTAGATATTGGTTTACAAATTGAGCCTTTTCCAGTTACAAAGAACGTGGACACACAATTCATGATTACTTTCTTACAGCCATCTACGCAATCAGTACAAGTCCATGTAGATTATGATCTTGCAATAAGCAAAATGAACAGCGAAGTTTTTAGAGCGTCATCTAAAACCGGACAACCATTGCTCCATACAGCTGAAGGAATCGTTAAAATTCCGTATAAATTCGATCAAGAAGGTCAATATTCAGTACAGATAAGCGTCATGGGAATTAATTTTATTCCAATTAAGACAGAACAGGCACTCTTTGATCTAAAAGTAAGCTAACCTGATAGGAATTGGTATTCTAAACAGAAGTCTGTAGAATAATTTAAAATTATTCTATTGAGAAAACAAATTATTGGTTTTCCGTCTCGTTTGTCGTTTCATTCTCTGAAGATGTATCAATTTCTAAACGAGTTCCTGTATTAGAAGCTTCATTAATTAATTTAAAATTACTATTGTTGATAAATGCATAGGCGATAAATAGTAATAACAGTATACAAAATATGGTAGTTACTAATAGAAAGATATTCATTGTTATATTGAATATTCTTGAGTAATTTAAATTACTATTTAAAATTTAGGAAGAATACATAAATTCCAAAGAGCATTTATGAATAAGATAAAAACATCTTTATGAGAGATACTGGAGGATAATAAATTTAACAAAAATTGTAAACATTAACTGAGCTCAATGAATATCAGCCTATAATTTCATCACAATGTCCTAATTCAAATTGAATTTACCTAGATACATAGAAAGATTTGTGGGGAGATTTGACTGGACAACCCTCGATCTGGTGTACCTGAGGAAATGGACCATCATTGGTATAATCATTGGAGTTCTCTCAGGATTATTGGTAATTGCTGCATATGAAGCAATTAGGATTTTTTCATCATTTTTTCTTAGTGACATAGTGAGATACGTTCAACCTTACCCAGAAGATGTAGCAAACTTGTCTTCCAACTATTCTTTGTATGTCCTCAAACCATGGCTTATTCCAGTAATTTTAGGCCTTATTGGTCTAATCATAGGAATACTTTCAACAAAATTATCTACGGCAATTGGTAAGAATGGCATAGATGAAGTTAGTGATGAATTTCATAACAAGAAAAATCAATTTAGTCTAAAAATTTCATTATTAAGATCTTTTTCCAGTATTCTAGCAGTAGGAAGTGGATTCAGTGGTGGGATTGAAGATTCCCTAGCTCATACTGGATCCACACTAGGTTCGATAATGGGTCGAATTTTCAAACTTGATGAGGAGGATATTCGTATTGCAATTGCGGCGGGTATGGGTTCAACTATAGGGGGCATCTTAAGGTTACCTTTTGGAGGAGCAATTTTTAGTTTAGAATTACTATACCGTAGGGATTTCATTATTAAATCACTCTATCCAGCATTCTTGGCATCAATAACAAGTTATATTATTTCAGGAATTATTCTAAATTGGCCATCCTTCTTATATGTCCCACAAGAGTTTATTACAAAAACAACTCTACAGTCTTTAGCAGCATATGGCATAATTGCAGCTCTAATAGGAATAATAGGAATAGGATATGTGAAAACGATTCAGATTTTTCAAAAACATTTTGAAAGTATTAAAATTCCACTTTACTTCAAGCCCGCGCTGGGCGGAATAATTATTGGAATATTCGCAATTGGCTTTCCAGAAATACTAGGTACTGGATATGGATGGTTACAACTTGCAACAATTGGTAATTATCAGATTTTTCCAATATGGATAATGTTCCCTGTAATAATAATGAAAATCTTTGCCACATCAGTTTCTAATGCATCTAGGAATAGTACGGGTCTACTTGGTCCAACATTAGTTATAGGTGGTCTTGTTGGCTCAGCTCTAATTACATTATTTCACTCCTTTGGAATTTTCATGTTTGTTGACACAACGTCTGCTACACTGATATCAATATTTGCCTTCTTTACTGCGAGTACTAGAACTCCAATTTCTGCAATTGTGATAGGGATTGAAGTTGTTGGAAGTTATCTATTGCTTATTCCGACTGTCATGTCAGTAATCATATCAAATATAATCTCCGGTAAAAATAATTATATTTATAAAAATTATGTTTCCGATATAAAGATGCAGTTGTTAAATGCCAAGAAACATGATTCGAAGTTGAAAGATTATCTTGTAAGAGATGTAATGAGTGCGAATTTCTATAACATAAATCGAAATACCACAATAAATGATGCTATTCAGATTATGAGAGATCTAAACGTTAAGTCACTAGTTGTTACTAACAATGAAGATAAACTTGAAGGGATGGTTTATTTTGAAGATTTATCTAATGTTTCAACAATTCAAGAGAATAAAAGTGTTGAAAGTATCATGGTATATGATCCACCTATCTTACGTCCTTTAGATCCGATTCTGGATTATTTTGAATTAATAAGTAAAACTGCCATATCTGAATTCCCAATAGTATCGCCAGATGATAATAAATTAGTCTTGGCCATATTATCAATAGCAGATATAAACAAATTATTGAATAATGTGAATGATCCAATCTTACCTGATTTAGAAAATAGCAAAATGCAAAACGATACTAATAAAAATACTTTTCACAATTTTTCTGTAGATCAAGAGCTCAATAAGAATAACAAAATCATTAACAAGTTAAGAGATTACTGGGCACGATAACATAGAAAATTTCAAATTTATTATCACATAGTTGTACTTGGTATTATCCTAATCGCTACTCGTACATATGAAATGAATGAGGAGAATTATTCTTGAAATTTATTTTTATTATAAAAAAGAGAAAAAAGGAGATTTAGCTTACCACTATTTGTCCCTTCATATAAGGATGAAGAGTACAATAGTAGTCGAATGTTCCTGCGGTATTAAATGTCCACGGAAATGTTTTTCCTGCCGCCAAATAACTTGAGTCAAATGTTGTACCAGATTCGTTTCCTTCAGCACTTCCTGAAGTTACTGTATGCAATGTAGAATCTGCATTTTTCCAAGTTACTGTTGTACCCTTTGCTACTTTTAAAGTCGGGGGATCAAAGAATTTGGCATTACTTGGAGTAGATGACCCTGGTGAAATAATTACTGTAGAACCTGGTGATCCAGTTTGGTTTCCTCCCGTAGTTGCGTTTCCGCTCATATTGCCGCTCATCATTGTTCCGTTGCCGGTCATGTTACTGCTGCTGGTATTGAGCATTGTAGCGTTTTGGGTTACTTCACTTGATCCAGATTTTGATTCTGATCCAGATCCTGATGCGGAAGCTTGCTCAGATCCTGCAGAGGTTGTACAGACAACACTTTCACTGCCTTTTGGTGCGACACATGTTCCTGTTGGATGATCAGTTGCAGTTGAGTTCTGCGCGGCTACTACTGCTAGTGCAGCACCTTTTACTACGTCTTTCATTGAGTGGTCTACACCTACATAGATGCCTGGATCTGGGAATGTTGATTCAATTACTGATCCTGAACCTGGAGGAATCCACCAAGTCTCGTCATTTCTAAGCTGTGTTCCAAGGGCGTTGTTTGCTGTGTTGCTACCATCTTTTACATTAATCATTCCGCTGATAAAGTGGAATGATACACCATCGTTTGGTCCTGCATTAACTATATACCAACGAGTTAATTCACCTGGCTTTACCTTGAATAATTCTGCGTCTTTGTTAATGACTAGTTTATTTACTTGGCCAACTGCTGGCACATACTTGTGAGCCATACCGTTTGTCAGTACCAGATCTGGCTGATCTGATAATAGCTTGGCAACGTCAAATGATCCTGTTCCATTTGCACCTGCAAATACTCCTTTGTCGGCTTTGTTGTATATTTCACCGAATACTAGATAGAATTCTTTGGCTTTTTCTTCTGTAGCTGGATGAACAACTATGCCACCGTACATTCCGTTAGCAATGTGTTCCCATATTCCATTGAGGCTGTCAGCACTACAGTGATAGAAGAATACACCTGGGTTTACTGCCTTGAGTGTCCATGTCTTTGATTCACCTGGTTTCACGCTGCCAGAGTTTGCTTTATCTGGACCAAATCCTGCATGAAAGTCCATACTGTGAATAGTCTGTCCTTCATTCTTTAGTGTGACGTTTAGTGTGTCACCCTGGTCTAGTGATATAACTGGTCCTGGTACGGTACCATTGAATACCATTGCATTATACATGATACCTCCTGGATGTAAAGCGTTATCAGGAGCAACTTGAACTTCTTTTTCTGATGCGATTAAAGTTACGTGTTTGACCTTTCCTTGATTTTGATTTTCTTTTCCCTGTGCAGATACCACATTGTTCCCTGAAAAATACGGAACCAAAGCAATACTGCTTGCAAGCAAAAAGCTAGCTACTAGTAAGCTTGCCACTATTAAACTACGATTCATTATCGCATTGTATAGTATTCCACTATAAATATTATTCTAAGATGAGAATAATATAATTTAATTTAGATTATAATTTTGTTGAAATTATATGTCACTGAATATTTTTAGAATTTTTATATTAAAAAATAATAATATTTATTTTACGATTACTAATTCCTAAATTAGATGCCAATATTACCCATTGATTCTGGAAGATATGGTAGCATTGAAATAAGAAAAATTTTTGATGAGGAAAATCGACTTAGGTATCAACTTGATTTCGAAGCAGAAGTTTCATTATGGCAGGGCAAACTTAATCTCATTCCACTAAATGCCTCAAAGGAGATTTCTAGAGTAGCAAGATCAAACAAGATCACAATGAAAAGGATTAAGGATCTGGAATCAATTAGTGAGCACGATACAGCTTCGTTAGTACAAGCTATTAGCGAATATTGCTCACCGTCAACAAAGCCCTGGATACATTACGGATTAACCAGTAACGACGTTGTTGATACATCTACGTCAATGCAATTAAAGGACGCACTTGAAATAATTGAACCAAAAATTTTAAGGTTAATTTCGCTATTGATAAATAAGGTAAGGAAATATAGTACGTTACCATCCGTAGGAAGAACTCATGGACAACATTCAAGTATAATCTCTTTTGGACTAAAATTTGCAATCTGGGCAAATGAACTTTCACACCATATAGAGAGAATCGAAGAAGGTAAGAAAAGATTTCTATTATGTAAGACCTTAGGAGTAGTTGGAACAGGTTCATTAATGGGAGCAAAGGCATTGGATGTTCAAAACAACGTGGCCAAATCGCTGGGACTTCATTCTATAGAGGCTGCAACACAAGTAATACCTAGGGAAAGACTAGCAGAAGTTCAATTTATTATTTCACTAGTAGGATGTACGCTGGACAAGATGGCAACAGAAATAAGAAATTTACAGAGAACTGAAATAAGTGAGGTTGAGGAACCTTTTAAAAAAGGTCAGTTGGGAAGTAGCGCGGTTCCAGTAAAAAGAAATCCTATTAAAAGTGAAAGAATATCATCACTTGCAAGAATTCTTCGTTCCCTTTCAAGTATCTCTCAAGAGAATATTTCATTATGGCATGAAAGAGATCTTTCAAATTCTGCGAATGAGAGATTTACTATTCCAATGGGTGTCATTCTTTTAGATGAAATGATAAATAGTATGATAAAGGTAATTGAAGGATTAAGTGTAAATACGAAAAAAATTCTAGAGAATATAAATAAAACAAAGGGAAGAATTTTTGCAGAATTCATTCTTGAAGTACTAGTTAAGAAAGGGATTCCTCGAATGAGCGCATATGATAACATACAACATGTTGCCTTTGAAACACTTGCAAATGATAAAGACTTCAAAGAAGCGATAATGCAAGACCCTTCTATTGGACCCAATTTAAACAAGAAGGAATTAAGAATAATATTTGATCCGAACTGTCATCTGGCTGCATCAACCAAAATAATAAATAACGTCATAAAAAAAACTGAACAAATACGTAAAATTTACAAAATTCGTTAATCTATTTTTTTATGATATTTGTGTATTAGAGAACTGTATTGAATTGCTTTTTTTCTCCTAAATATGACTTCTGGGGGTAAGTCAAAAGATAACGCTATCTTTCTAATGATATGCTTTCTTAGAACATCATCGTTGCTAACTATTTTATTATAAATCGGAAACTTCATTGCAACAGAAATAAATCCTTTTGAGAGAAATGGCTGTAAAATATTGACACGATATTCCTTTGCTACCTGTTTTATTTCATTTGCTAATTCTAATTCTTTCAAAATCTTTGATTCAATAGTCTTATTAATAGTATCACTACCTTGATTAAATATAAATCGGAAATTATTGTATCCACAAAAAAGTTCGTCAAATCCGTTAGCTGTTAATACTACAGACGTGTCATTCTTACTTGCCAATTTAGCTATGTAGCTAAACGCAATGCAATTTTCAATATGAGATGTGTTGCTACAGGTTATTTCATTTTTAATTTTTTTTATAATTACTGCTAAATCACCTTTGTCTAATTCTAAAATTTTGTGATTCATATTGATTTTATGAGATATTGATTTTGAAAATTCAATATCATTTGAATCAGGAAAGCCCACAGTCAATAAAGTAGTATCGATATTCATATTTTTACAAATCATTGCAAGTAAGGTACTGTCTATTCCGCCTGAAAAAGCAATGCCAATTCTATTGATTCCTCTTAGATTTTCAGTTACTGTTACAAATAATGCCTCGATAAGGTCTGAATTGTACAATGCATTCTAATTAAAAAAAGGATTGTCATAAAAAGATTTTAGTAATTAACGAACACAATCCGTTTAATCATTTTTAAACACGGTATTTTTATCTCAAACTTTTGTAGTTGCGAGCAATAAGAACACAAATGCATAAAAAGTAACTTGTATATATCTGAATTCTTTGAAATAAATAAATGAAGAAAATAATTCTGGATGAAGATCTCAAATATATTGATAGAAAGGGAAATTTGTTGAGGAGTAAGACGGAATTATCTTTCTCAAGATTGCTTTCATTCTTAGGAAAAGATTATCAATATGACTTTAAAATTAAGCTGATGAATGGTAATGAGGTGCCTGTTGACTTTAAGGTTGATGATAAATATGTTGAAATTTTAGATTCTGAAAAAGACCTAGATAAATTCAATGAAATAAAAAATAATAATCCTGATCTTGATATCATTGCTATTGGTAAATCAAAGTTTGGTGTGAAATCTGCTGATTTTGAAACAATATCTTTTATTGATTCTGAGAGGGATCAAGTAGGATCTATATTTTTAGAGGATTCCTCGCTAGCATTTGACTATGCGCATATTTTACCACTAGTTGAAAAGTGTTCAACACTACATGGACACACCTCTACTGTTATGGTAGAGATCATTGGAAAAATGGTGAATAACCTGGTTATCGATTTTAGTGAGGCAAAAAGAATTATCAAAGAAACCCTTTCAATACTAGATCACAAGTTCTTTATTAATAAGAAATATGTTTACAAAGAAGATAGTATTCATTATTACGTATCATTTGACGGTCCACGTGGATTTTTCAATCTGCAGATTCCCAAAGATACTACTTTTCTTATGCCTGGAGAAGCAACGGTTGAGAATCTTTCATCCATCATAATAAAGCTATTGTCCTCAAAAATGCCTCCAAATGTAGAAGCTTTGGGTGTTTACATTTATGAAGGTGTAAATAAGGGGGCACATATTCTGGCTAACATTAAGTGAATAGAAAATTTTTCTAATGATAATGATTAAGATCGGCTTTTTATTATAAATGGAAATAATTGGTATTTGTATCAATCTAATACTTTTTTGAAGCATGAACTTAAATAGAAGCCTCTTAGTGGATTAGTTCTAACCTAAAAATGCAGCAAAAAATTAATGAAAAAATATGGAATTCGAATATTGAAAATGTTATTTTGAAAAAATGGCATGAGGAGAAAATCTATGAATTCAAAGTTTCTGATAGGGACAACTATGTGATTGATACTCCTCCTCCATATCCATCAGGACGACCATGGCATATGGGAGCAGCAGCACATTATGCACAAATTGATATGATAGCGCGAACGGCGAGAATGTTTGGAAATAATGTATATTTTCCAATAGGCATAGACAGAAATGGACTTCCAGTAGAGATTTACACCGAGAAAAAACACAAAATCAAGATGCGACAGACTGATAGGGAAGAATTTCTTAATCTTTGTAAGACATCACTGGATGACCTGGAAAAAGAAATGATCCAAATCATGAAAAGTATGGGTCTTAGCGCAAATTTTGAGGAGTATTATAGGACTGATTCAAATGAATATCGCACTTTAACCCAAAGTACATTTATTAATTTATGGAAGAGGGGACTGGTTTATTCTGCTAATCGACCAAACAATTATTGTCCTAGCTGTGGAACTACAATCGCAGATGCAGAAATAAACTATGAAGAAAGAAAGACAAATCTAGTATATATGAACTTTAAACTAAAAAATGTAAACGAGGATCTGATTGTAGCTACAACTAGGCCTGAACTAATTTTTGCATGCCAATGCGTTATAGTAAACCCAAACGATACCAGATATCAGAAGCTACTCAATAAGGCGGTAATCCTACCTTTGTTCAATAGAGAAGTAAAGATCTTGCCACATCATACAGCAAAATCTGATTTTGGTTCGGGAGCTGTGATGGTTTGTAGCTATGGAGATCTTAATGATGTACAAATATTTAGAGAATTGGGGTTAAAAGAAATTGTTGCCATTGATCAATCTGGTAGGATAAGTGAAAACGGTGGTAATTATTCTGCTTTAACCATAGATAATGCAAGAAAGAAAATTATCGAAGACTTGAAAAATAACAATTACATTGTAAAAGAACAATCGATAATGCATAGGATTCCAATTTGCGAAAGAAGCAAATCACCAGTAGAGATAATCCCAATGCAAGATTATTATATAAAACAACTTGTCTTTCTCCCTAAACTTAGAGAATTTTCGTCTTCTCTCACTTTTTATCCAGAATCTCACAGACAGATATTATTGAATTGGTTAGATTCTGTTGCTATAGATTGGCCAGTATCAAGAAGGAGATTTTACGGTACGGAAATTCCCATATGGTATTGTGATAATTGCAAAGAGCCAATATTGCCTGAACCTGGAAAATATTACAGACCCTGGAAAGATATAGCACCTTTTGATAAATGTAATAATTGCGGATACAACAAATTTACTGGCGATGAAAGAACCTTTGATACATGGATGGACTCGAGTATATCACCGCTATTTATAACTAAATACAGTAAAGACAATGACTTTTTTTTAAAAACCTTTCCAACACAAATAAGACCACAAGCAAAAGACATTGTAAGAACATGGTTATATTACACAATGTTACGATGTTATCAATTAACAGAAAAACTTGCTTGGAGTGATGTCTGGATTATGGGATATGGTGTTGACGAGTATGGCGAAAAGATGAGTAAGAGTAAGGGAAATGTAATTGATCCTTTTCCAATTATAAGTAAGCATGGAGCAGATACTTTCAGATTCTGGTCAGCAATTGAAGCAAATCTTGGACAGGACTTTAGATGTTCCGAACAAAAGATAGTAGAAGCACAAAAATTTTTAACCAAGTTATGGAATATTGGAAGATTTGTATCTTCTTTCGAATTCATTTCTACATTCGAATCTGATTTATTATCTTCGGATAGATGGATTTTGGGAGAATTATCAAAATTAATAGATGAATGCATCAGAAGTTATAAAGAATATAATTTCTTTATTTCAGCTTCACAAATAAGAGAATTCACTTGGAATGTTTTCGCTTCTCACTACCTTGAATTGGTAAAATCGCGCGCATACAATGATAAAGTTACAAATAATAGACATTCCGCATTATATACTCTACATAAATGTTTTTCAGTAATATTGTTACTATTAGCGCCTATTTGTCCCTTTATCACAGATAAACTATGGACTACAATTTATTCTAATGAAAGTATTCATCTACAAAAGTTTCCTTTACGTAGTAATGATTATGTGGATATGTGTAAATTTACTAAAGCTATAACTGATTTTAATTCATTAATATGGACAAAAAAAAGAGAATCAACAAATGAAAATGGTAAACGATATTCACTGCGTGATCCTATAAAAGCTAACATTCCGGAGGAATTATTTCAATTTAAGGACGATCTTAAAGAAATGCATAATATTCAAGTTTAATTTCAGAAACTAGTGATAATCTTATGAAATCTGTTCCTATATATAGTCATGGTAATGCAGATGTATTAAAGTATGTAGATAATTTTCCAACCCCAGTACCAAATTCATCCGAGATTCTAATTAGGGTAAAATATTGTGGGCTAAATCACCTTGATATTTGGACAAGAATGGGAATTCCAGGTATCTTAATTAAGTTTCCCCATATTTGTGGAAGTGATATTGTAGGTACGTTAGAAGAAGATTATTCAACATTTTCTAAAGGATCAAGGGTTCTGATATATCCGGGAATTAGCTGTAATAACTGTGATAATTGTAAGAATGGAAACGAAACCCTATGCAATGATTTTTCAATAATTGGTGGTTTGGGCAATTACAATGGTGGTTATGCTGAAAATGTAATTGTTCCTAAGGCAAATATCATATCTATACCTCATGGAATAAGTGACGAGCAAGCTGCTACACTCTCAATTTCATATTTAACTGCTTG
>Ga0207479_100003_pt1 | contig 29348 bp, 26 predicted proteins | sample NitcycUWRBECK01C_FD_188193 | JGI IMG/M metagenome (GOLD analysis project Ga0207479, IMG submission 188193) | Soil microbial communities from Arlington Agricultural Research Station in Wisconsin, USA - Nitrogen cycling UWRJ-BECK01-C (SPAdes) | ecosystem: Environmental > Terrestrial > Soil >...
ACACGGGTATATGATCAGAGTAACAGAAGAAGGTCTTTCATTAGTTAAGAGAATATCTGACTATCTTAACATGGCAGTATATTCATCGCCTGGAAATATTCATTTTAATGGTATTTTGGTCTCTGGGATGGGAGAAGGAAAGTACTACATGAGCCTTGAGGGCTATCGTAAGCAGTTTGAAAAAAAGATTGGTTATATCCCTTACCCAGGCACTCTGAATATTAAAATAATTGATTCTCTGTCGTTAGAAAATAGAGAAAAAATTGAATGTTTTCGTTATCAATTTGTATATGGCTTCAGTGATTCCGAACGAACTTATGGTTGGGTCAAGTGTTACCCTGTATCATTAAATGGTAATGAAAATATTCAATCAGACTTGTTGATTCTTGAACGAACACACCACGATAAGAACATGTTGGAGATTATAGCTCCTGTTAATATCAAGCAAGTACTGCATCTAAAGAACGGTGACAATGTTAAGGTTACCTTGCAGAATTCAAAAAGAAGAACAGAATCATATATCATAAATTGAATGGCCCAGTTCTTCTTTGATTTGGGCACTTTTAGAGCCGGGGATTGGGGTGTTTAAGCGAATTATTCTGGTATTTATTCCTCTTTTCGAACAATTCACAGCAATTTCTTTTTCAGTGTGTATTTGATCATATCCTAATGCAATTATATCTGGCTTGACAAATTCTACAGTATCGTATAACGTGCCTTCCCTCCCAATGATTGCGTAATCAACGTATCTAATGGACGCAACCAGCTCTCTTCTAAGAAACTCGTCATGGTATATTTTTCTATTTTTGTTTATTTTAAGTGCAGTTGAACTCCTTGCGACCACAACAATCAATATGTCACCCTGGCTTTTTGCGTCCTTTAATGTATGAATGTGACCTGGATGAACAATATCAAACACTCCGCCAATCAATACAATTTTTAGTAAACCTCTGCCAAGGAAAGTTAATCTGAGAGGATTAGATCTTTCTACAAAACCATTTTCAATCATTTCGTCAATTTTTAAGTTAAACATATCTTCAGAAATTGCAGTTCTATTCTTCAGATATTCTAATGGCAAAATATCCGAATCTAGTGAAGCAACATAGATAGCTGTCAGAATAGCTTTATCCAAAGGTTCTATCATAAATTCGACATTATTTAAGTAGCAATGTATATTTAGTTCTATTCTCCAATTGCAATGTTCTTTAAACAAGAAACTTTTTGTTTCAGCCGACCAATGGTTGGTTTTATGCGTTAGAATATCATTAATATATCAATTACAGAAGGATTTAGGATAGGTGAGGCATGAAGGGGTAGAAATAGGAGACTCCATTCTAAACACAAGGCCTTTTTTTTGCAGCAAGACTAATACCTAAATAATGCAAATTAGAAAAAAATATTAGATGACAATATCGCAGGTGGGTGCATATCCACTATCCAAGGGTATTAAAATAACAACCATTGATAGAAATGAAATTTCAAGCGGGACAGCTTTGATAAAGCGTGGCTTTGCACACATGCAAAAGCATGGCGTAATAATGGACGTAACCAATGTAGAACAAGCTCAGATAGCCGAAGATGCCGGAGCAGTTGCGGTCATGGTCTTGGATAAACTTCCTTATGATGTAAGACATGCGGGTGGAGTAGCTAGAACGGCAGGCGTTAAAGTAATTCAAGCAATATTGGATTCTGTGAGTATACCAATAATGGCGAAGTGTAGAATAGGACACTTATCTGAGGCTAGTATTCTTGAAGAAACGGGAGTTGATATGATCGATGAGAGTGAAGTACTTAGTCCTGCTGATGAAAGTAGGCATATTTGGAAGTGGAATTACACAACACCCTTTGTGAACGGAGCTAAGAATTTGGGGGAAGCACTACGCAGGATAGAGGAAGGTGCTTCAATGATTAGAACAAAAGGTGAGCCAGGGACAGGTGATGTTTCACATGCAGTAACCCATATAAGAATGGTAAATAACGAAATCAAAAAGATAAAGGGAATTTACGATAATGACGATGATCAAGAACTAATTAAGATTTCAAGAGAGTTACAATCTTCCTTTGAGATAGTTAGAGAAATAGGGAAGCTTGGAAGATTGCCCGTTGTAAATTTTGCTGCGGGAGGAATATCTACACCAGCGGACGCTGCCCTACTAATGAAGCTAGGTTGTGATGGAATTTTTGTAGGTTCAGGAATATTTAAAGCGGAAGATCCACTTGAAAGAGCGAAAGCTGTCGTTATAGCGACTACTTATTTTGACGATCCCAAGACAGTTCTAGAGGCACAGAAAATGATTGATGAAAAGAAATCAATGCTTGGTCTTGATACTAAAAACTTGAATTTAAGAATGCAAGAAAGAGGACCTACAGTTTGAATGAGTTATTAATTGGAGTATTGGGTCTTCAAGGCGATATTGAAGAGAATATCAAAGCAACAACAGATGCATTTAAAGAAATGAAAATTAAAGGCGAAGTCATTCCTGTTCGTTACCCTGAAGAGATTATGAAAGTTGATGGTTTGATTATACCAGGCGGTGAGAGTACCGTAATGGGTTTACTTATTGCTATAAAGAATGGATTATTAGACGCAATTACAAGAATACTGCAAGAAGGATTGCCTGTAATGGGAACGTGTGCCGGTATGATTGTTTTGGCTAAAAAATCTTATGATAAGGTTGTTGGAAACAAGAAACAATTATTGCTAGGCGCATTAGATATTGAAATTGAGAGGAATTCTTTTGGAAGACAGTATGATTCATTTGAATCAAACTTAGATATATCGGGTATAGGAAATGATTATAAGGGAATTTTTATACGTGCACCTACTGTAATTTCGATAGGTCCACATGTGCAAATTTTGAGTAAGTTCGATGGAAAAATAGTAGCTGTAAAGCAAGAAAATATAATTGGGACTTCTTTCCATCCTGAATTATCAGGTGATTACAGGATGCACAGATTTTTTATCGAATCGGTAACAAATTGGAAGAAGACAAAAAATTGAAAATAAAAATTTGAGTACGATATCATTTACTACGCATTAAATTAAGCGCTGAACCAGCTTTGAACCATTCTATCTGCGACGAGTTGTATGAATGCTTTAACAAGATTTCATCATCAGTTGCGTTACTATGGTGGATAATGCATGTAAGATGTTTACCTTCCTGGAGATTTTTAAGACCTAATATGCTTAACCTATCATCCTCTAAAATCTTATCATAGTCATTTGGGTTTACAAAAGTAAGAGCAAGTACCCCTTGTTTTTTCAAGTTTGTTTCGTGTATCCTTGCAAAGCTCCTTGAAATAACTGCACAACAGCCCAGATAGCGTGGAGTCATTGCGGCGTGTTCTCGACTACTTCCTTCACCGTAGTTACCATCGCCAATTATTATCCATTTTATCTTTCTTGATTTGTATTCACGTGCTATATGGGCTAGTAATTCCATCTCATGATTGAGGATGTTCTTACCCTTTCCAACTTGATCTTCATGAAATGCATTAACCGCACCAAGAAGAAGATTATCGCTAATTTTGTCTAGATGACCTCGATACATCAACCAGGGGCCAGCAGGTGAAATATGATCAGTGGTACACTTACCTTTGATCTTAACCAGAATTGGTAACTTTTCAAAATCGTTCCCATCCCATTGAGGGAATGGTTCCAGCCTTTGTAGTCTGGAACTGTTTGGATCGATTAGTACATCCACATTTTGAACTTCTCTGGTAGGTGGGAGGTAAACATCTTGACTGTATACAAAACCATTTGAAGGGATCTCTGGAGCCACCTTGGGGGGAATTAGCTTGAATTTAGTACCATCATTTGTGGTCAATTCGTCAATTAAAGGGTTAAACGAAAGCCTACCACCTAAAGCTAGTGCTATCACCAATTCCGGGCTGCCAATGAAGTTCATTGTTTCCCTACTCCCATCATTTCGACCGGGAAAATTTCTATTATAAGATGTTAGTATAGTATTAGGTTCACCTTTCTTAAGCTCGGGTCTATTCCACTGTCCAATACAAGGACCACAAGCATTTGCTAGTACATTTGCTCCGATATCCTTTAGTGCTTTCATCTGTCCGTCCCTTTCGATTGTGCCGCGAATCATTTCAGATCCTGGGGTAACTTGGAGAGGAATCTTTACTTTCACTCCTTTTGACTTGGCTTGTTCAGCAATGTCAGAAGCCCTTGACATATCCTCGTATGATGAATTAGTACAGCTTCCGATTAGTGCTACAGAAATTGTATCAAGATAATTATTCTTATTGACTTCACTTGCCATTTTGGATATGGGTCTTGCTAAATCAGGTGTATGCGGACCAACTATATAGGGTTCAAGACTAGAAAGGTCTATCTCAATCAATTGATCAAAATAATGTTGAGCTTTTTCTCTTTCTTTCGTAATCTCCTGTTCTATTTCCTTATCCAGTGTAAATAAATCTCTGTACTTATTCGCTAGATCAGCAATCCCTTCACGTTTTGTCGCTCGAAGATAAGTCTCCATCTTATCATCATACGAAAATATAGAACAGGTCGCACCAATTTCTGCTCCCATGTTTGTAATAGTTGCCTTTCCTGTACAGCTAATGGTCCTTGATCCAGGACCAAAGTATTCTATTATTGCATTTGTTCCTCCGTAAACTGTAAGTTTGGAAGCTACATATAGTATAATGTCCTTTGGTGATGTCCATCCATTAAGTTTGCCAGTCAAAAACACACCAATGCGTTTTGGATATAAAAGTTCCCAGGACATTCCTGCCATTACTTCTGCAGCATCAAGACCACCAACTCCTATTGCAATCATTCCAAGACCGCCTGCATTAGGTGTATGTGAATCAGTGCCTATGATCAAACCACCAGGAAAGGCATAATTTTCAAGAACTACTTGGTGAATTATCCCAGAACCTGGTTTCCAGAATCCAATACCATATTTTCTAGAAGCTGATTCGAGGAACTTGTATACTTCATTATTTTCATAAAGAGCCAATTTTGTATCGGCCTCGCCACCTGTCCTTGCTTGAATTAGATGATCACAATGAACTGTAGTTGGAACTACTACACTTTCCAGACCTGACTGCATGAATTGTAAGAGTGTCATTTGACCTGTTACATCCTGCAATGCAACTCTATCTGGATCTAGAAAGATATAGTCTGATCCGGATTTTATTTCTCCATTTATATTTGAATCACGAATATGACCTACTAGAATTTTTTCTGATGCAGTAAGAGGTCTACCTAAGATTTTTTTATATTTGGTTACGTTATTCTGTACTTTTCCATAAGTTCTAGAAATTATATCTAAAGATCCTTTAATCTCCATAGCTTAGTGGTACTTTTTTTCATATTTAATTATTCATTATTTCTCTAATTCATTTGTAGCACATGATAGACCTTGATACTGTGATTTATTTCCACTAAATGGAACTAAAATTGTTTGAAAAGCGTAATCTAGTCTGCTTATCTTTTTTGTTGATTCTTAATAATTCTAATTAACAATCTGGTGATCCTGTTCTTTTTATGATATCAAACAAAACAAGTTGAATAACTAGGACAGTTGATATACAATCGACCCCTGAATTCCATCTAGCACATCAATTGAAAATTAAGTAAAAAACTAATCAGATCAAGAATTCGCAAACAGATATAATGACTAGTTTACGGATGCGGGAGGTGGGATTTGAACCCACGAACCCCTGAAGGACAGGATCCCCAATTAATTAGATCTTAAGTCCTGCGTTTCCAAATCTTGTTATTATTTGGCCAGGCTCTACAACCCCCGCATGTACCGATCAGATTTGGTAAATAGATGGTAATTAAACGTTTTAGATGGTACTTTTTCCATTAGATATCTTAATGAAACCGTACTTTTGTTCTATGTCATGTTTTCAAGATGCCTTGGTAGCTCAGCCTGGTAGAGCGTTGCCTTGGTAAGGCAAAGGTCCCGGGTCCAAATCCCGGCCAAGGCTTCCAGGTGTACCATCATTGTCGTCATTCCAATGTAATGATTTTTCAATTTCGAATTCAGGTTAGAGATTGACTCTTGCGAATGAGTTACATAACCTTGTAAACTTGACTCTATCATTAAACTAGTTTTTTGAATTTTCTTGTTTATGTGAATGCAAACGCCTTAATTTTTCATGCAATTGATCTATTGATAAAGTAAGGCCAATTTCTTTTGCATATGGTTGTCCTTTTGCAAACGCCTTTGCAATATTTCTAACAAATTCCATACTGATTTTTGGAGGTAATGGTGCTTCAAATGGATCTACATGAGCATCAACTATAACAGGTACCTTGTCTTCTATTATAGCCTCATGAATAACTGGTTTTACCTCTTCTATTTTTGTAATCGAAAATCCCTTTCCGCCACATGCTTCAGCAATTTTGACAAAATCAATAGGTGAAAATTCTATCCCATATTCTGGGTTACCAAGAAAAGCCATTTGTTCCCATCTTATCATCCCCAAAATTTTGTTATTCAGTATTATCACTTTAATAGGAAGATGATATTGAACAGCCGTTGCAAATTCACTCATAAGCATTGTAAATCCACCATCTCCAACAAATGCAATACTCTGTCTATCTGGATATGCAATCTTGGCGGCAATGGCATACGGTACTGCGCATCCCATCGTTGCAAGTGATCCCGATCCTGAGAACTTCATACCATTTTTTATTTTTAAAAATCTTGCAGCCCAGCAAGTATTAATTCCACTGTCTACTGATATTATAGTGTTATCGTCCAATACCTCTGATACTGCAGCAGCAATTACTTGGGGCTTTATGGGTTCATCAACACGACTACTCTGTTCCTTTAATACGTCATTCCATTTCTTCATAGCATATTGTTTTGATTTTAGAAATTCCACACTTGGGTCATCGTTTCTGCCCGGAGTTCTCCTGTCATGCAATAACGGAATTAAGTCTGATAACACTAGTTTGGAATCTCCTATTAAACCAATTTTAACTGGATATCTTAATCCAATTTTTTCTGGTTTTATATCAATTTGAATACCTACGGCCTGTCCTGGCTTGGGAAGATATTCTATGTAAGGAAAAGATGTTCCTACCATGAATAACGTATCACTTTCAGCCATGGCGTCACTCGAAGGTTCTGTTCCCAAAAAACCGATGCCACCCAAGCTATAAGGATGATCGTCAGGAACAACGGCTTTGCCTAACATTGCTTTTATTATCGGAGCATTTAGTTTCTCTGCTACGCATATGACTTCTTCTGAGGCATTCAAGGCACCTTGACCAACTAGGATCACAATTTTTTTTCCAATGTTCAGAATTTCAGCAGTTTTTTCAATTAATTTTCTATCAGCAGAAGTTGGTGTTACAAAGATATCAGACGTATGGCCTGGAACTTTGTGTCGTGAATAATGACCCTCTAGTTTTTGTTCCTGTACGTCAGTCGGTATATTAAGATGACTAACTCCCTTACGAACAATTGCGGTTCTACATGCAATGTCTACAGCCATTTCCGCCTGTTGCGGTGATCCTATTATGCTGTTGTAAACTGAAACATCAGAGAAAAGTTGTAATAAATTTACATCCTGTTGAAAACTTGAATTCATTAAATCAGTCGATGTTCCTCCTGTAATAACAATCAGAGGAGTGTTATCGGCCTTAGCATCATACAATCCGTTCAGAAGATGTATTGCACCTGGACCTGCTGTCGCCGTACATACACCAAGCTTTCCGGTATATTTTGCATATCCACATGCCATCAAGGCGGCAGATTCTTCATGTCTTACTAGGACGAATTTGATTTTGTCTTTTCTTACCCTTAGGGCTTCTATAAATCCATTGATACTATCGCCAGGAATACCAAAAACAACATCAACCTTCCAATCAATGAGTGCTTCAGCCACTATATCTCCAGTTTTTAGATCATCATATTCACTCATATGTCATTATTGGTTTTTATTTCTAATAAATCTAAATGGAACCAAATTTCCTTATATTTTGCAAAATTATTTATGATTTTTGATAATTTTAGTTATCTTGGTAGACCATTACACGTCAAAATTACATACAGAAAAACGCATACATCCAAAAGAAGCGATGTGCACAAAATTGGAAAACTCAGGATCAAAATTATATATGTTTTTATCGCACAATCCTATTACATTATACATCCAATGATGGTTTTCTTGGGCTCTATTTGGGGTATCTAAATGGCTCTAAAAATGAGATATCTTGAGCTCAATCGAAAAGTAAGAGATGTAAGAATGTTGGCTATTCAAGGGATCGCAGAAGCAGGTTCGGGTCATCCAGGAGCATCTTTCTCAGCAGCAGAGATAATGGGAGCTCTATATTTTCATAAAATGAAACACAGATCGAGTGATCCTCTCTGGGAAGGAAGAGATTTTTTCATTAATTCGAAAGCACATTCAGCGCCCGGATTCTACGCAGTTTTAGCTACAGCTGGATATATCGATACAAAAGAAGTAAAGACACTAAGGAAGCTTGGTTCGCGTCTACAAGGACATCCAGTTAGATATTCAGAGCGCCAAAAGAATCATAGCTTTCCGGGCATAGAATATTCAGGCGGATCTGAAGGAATTGGCTTGTCAGTGGCAATAGGGATTGCACTTGCAAAGAAGAGAGATGGGAAAAAAAACAGAGTTTATACTTTGATTGGTGATGGTGAATCAAACGAGGGACAAATATGGGAGGCTGCGATGGCCGCATCTAAATTCAAACTGGACAACCTTGTAGCTATCCTCGATAGGAACAAGATCCAGCAGGATGGATTTACAGAAGAGATAATGCCTCTGGACCCCGTTAGAGACAAATGGACTGCTTTTAATTGGAATGTAGTAGAGGTAAATGGACACAAGATAGAACAGATAATAGATGCATTGAGTAGAATTGAAAAAGTAGAAGATAAGCCATCAATAATTATTGCAAAAACAACTAAGGGCAAGGGAATCAAGCATATGGCGAATAGTCCACAATGGCATGGTAAAGCTCCTCCAAAAAAACACGTTCCAATTTTACTGGAAGAACTTCAAAGTGAAATTTTGATTGCGCCATCAATCATTGCAGGAGAACCTGAAAATTATGAAGAAAAAGTAAGAAGAGCTGAACGTGCCGGTGCAGATCTTATTCACTTGGATATTATGGATGGTAAATTTGTACCGAGTACTTCATTTTTTGCAGATACTATTAAACACTTGAGAAAAATTTCAAGCATTCCTTTTGATGCTCATTTAATGATTGAAAAACCAATCAGGCATGTAGAAGAATACATAGACGCTGGTTGTGATATTCTCACAGTTCATGTTGAAGCATGCAACGAGGCAGAATTTGCGGAAATTAACAAAATGCTACTAAAGGCTGGAATCAGTCCTGGAATTGCTATAAATCCAGGAACTCAATTTCCGTCCTGGCTTATTGGGCACCTTAATAACATTGATGTTATGATAATAATGTCAGTGAATCCTGGTTTTGCAGGTCAAAAATTTATTCCAGATACATTGGATAAAATGGCCGAAATAGTAAAGACTCTGAGGAGCAATAATTATAAAGGATTCATTGAAGCTGATGGAGGTATTGATGCAACAACCCTTCAGCAGGTTTTTGACGCAGGGGCCAGAATTATGGTAGCCGGTAATGCAGTATACGGATCACCAGATATCAATTCAAATATTATACAATTGAGGCACAAGGCTAACGTTGCAATTGAAACAAAATTATTGGAATTGGCAACTATAAATGACATGAGATCTGACTGGATAAAATCGCGTAAGAATATGCTTATACCTTTGGCAAAGGAGCTTGGAATTGAGGAGGATCTCCATGCAATTAAGTGATAAGAATATTATTTCTGATATGCGAACTGCTTACGGGAAAGCATTAGTCGAACTAGGTTCAAAAGATCCTAACATCGTTTGCGTTGGAGCTGATACCACTGATTCACTGAAAACAAAACTATTCGGAGATAAATTCCCTAATAGGTTATACAATGTTGGGATAGCAGAAGCAAATCTTGTCTCGATAGCTGCTGGATTGGCTATTGCGGGTAAAGTGGTTTTCGCAAGTACGTACGCTGCATTTTTACCTGGAAGATGTCTTGATCAGATTAGAAATACTATCTGCTATCCATTTCTCGACGTAAAACTAGTAGTATCGCACGCTGGACTTACAGTTGGCCCAGATGGCGCCTCTCATCAACAAATCGAGGATATATCTACAATGCGAACAATTCCAAACATGAGGGTACTTGTTCCTTCAGATTCCATATCTGTAAAAAATTTAATTCCCCTTGTAAGTTATACCCCCGGACCATTTTTTATCCGTCTTGCACGTCCGTCGAATTCCAATATATACGAAGATAGTTTTGATCAATTCGATATTGGCAAAAGTAGCGTTATTAGAGACGGTTCTGACATTACTTTGATTGCTTGTGGTCTGATGGTTTCAAAGGCTATCGAAGCAGCACAAACACTTGAAAAAGAATACAGTGTCTCTTGTAGAGTAATAGATATGTACTCTATTAAACCAATCGACGTTGAGCTTGTATATCGTGCTGCAATCGATACTAGCGCAATTGTTACTATTGAAGAACACAATATTATAGGAGGTTTGGGCAGTGCTGTCTGTGAAGTCACGGCTGAAAATCATCCTGTCCCTGTACATAGAATGGGTGTAACCGATATTTTTGGTGAGTCAGCTAGAGAAACTGAAATAGAGTCTCTTTTGAGTAAATATCATTTGAGCTCGGATCATATAGTAGAATCTGTTCTTAAAACCAGAAAAAGGATGAAGAAATGAAAATTTTTCTTGACACAGCAAGTATTGACTCTATCAAGAAATTTGTTGATATGGGAGTAGTTGATGGAATTACAACAAATCCGACACTCATCTCTAGAGAGAAAGGACATCCTGAGGATATAATGCGAGAAATCGTAAAAATTGTAAAAGGTCCTGTAAATTTGGAAGTTGTGGGAACAAAAACTGAAGATATGGTTGAAGAGGGACTACGATTAAAAAAATTTGGTGAAAATGTTGTAGTAAAGGTTCCTATGACAACTGATGGGTTAAAGGCAGTAAGGAAACTCAGTGAACATAAAATTAAGACAAATGTAACTTTGATATTTTCATCAAATCAAGCATTGTTAGCTGCAAAGGCAGGCGCATCCTATGTTAGTCCTTTTATAGGAAGACTTGATGACGCAGGTCAGGAAGGGATGATTGTTATTAAGGAAATAGTACAGATATTTCGCAATTATAGTTATCAATCTGAAGTTTTGGTTGCTAGTGTAAGACATCCGATTCACGTTATCGAGGCAGGGAAGTTAGGAGCACACATAGTAACCCTTCCACCTGACATATTGGCCAAAATGCTAACTCATCCTCTTACTGATAAAGGCTTATCTCTATTTCTTTCAGATTGGGAAAAAGTCAAGAAAGAACACAAGTACACAATCTAATTTTATTTTCCATAATATTAGGATAATTAAATAGGCTTTTAAATGCACAGCCATGGTTAAACTTGTAAAAGCGAAAGAACTCTTGTTGGGATTTCATCCAGTTGGCTAACAACCAGAATCCTTTCGTACTCTAGGTATTTTAGATTCAAACCAATATTGATAGCATTATTTACAGTTTTGCCTACACCTACAGCAACCATGTGAATTCCATTCATCTTGTAGGTTTTGATTGTAGAGCGAACGGCATTATAGTCGGACGGTTCACCATCAGTTAATGTTATCATTATATCGGGTTTATATGTCTTCATCACTGGTAACAATAAATTATAAATTTCTGCAAGAGGTGTTCCCCCACTTGCCTTAATTTGAACCAAATTACGTGCATTTATAGAAGTCCATTTAACATCTGGATGTTTAATTACCCAGCACGTAACTTTCTTGTTCATGGTACTAAATGCATAAGCAGAAAATTTTACATTCAAAAATTTTAAAGCTTCACAAAGGGCGACTGTTGCCTTCTTATACTCTAATTCGTAATCGTCTATGCTGCTAGAATGATCTAATAATAGCGCTATTTTGGTATTTATCGTATTTTTAAAATCCGTAAGAAATGGTTTTGGCTGCGATTCTATTACGGATTCTATATCAATCTCGTCACCCATTACGTCATGGATTTCTCTCCATCCTCTTTTCCATGATCTAATGACTGATTTTAACTTTCTAATCAAATCATTATCATAAATTACACTTTCGTCTAAATCGACACTTTCGGGAACCTCCAATCCAAATTGTTCCATTGCTGAGTAACCTTTGTTATCTGTTTTCTTACTCTCCTTTACTAAACTTTCATATTCCCTTAAAATCTGGGTACCAGCCATAATGTCATTAGTGGATTTTTCCTTTTCTTTATTTCTAATTTTTATCATCCTTTCTATTTCTTTTATCAAATTTTTTTCTGTCATTGATAATCCAATTTTACTCTTAAGGGTAACAATTGGGATAGTAAAAAGAGAATCGATTTGAAGAATTTTAATTATTTTAGGTATTTGCCGCTCTATCCATTCGGTTCTATGATTCTCTTCTATTGATTCATCAATCAATTCTCTAGCAAAGTTAACTGCCCTCTGAACACGATCTGATTCTGAACCAAAGAGTTCGCCCTTTACATAACCTGTAATAAGGTATTGAGAGAACGCCTCCACAATCTTATGCTTCCCATATAATGAATTCAGTAAAGGGCGTGATAACCATGAAATTCCTTCATTGAATATTACCTCATTTTCCATACCTCTCCATTCTCTTAATCCTAAAATTTCTACCCTCTTCAATTCAATTGAGTTTAAAATAAATCCAAAGGCATGATCATTGCTTAGACCTTTTGTTGAGTGTGCTATTCGCATCGATTCATACCATAACGAAACACGCCACTGCCGATACTTTTGAAATTCTGTTCCACTATAGTATCTTAATGAGGGCATAGAGATAGTATTTTTTTCTAAATTAGTCGTAGGCGGTTTATCTTCTATGAGTAAAATAGTTGCTTTTTTATTTTCGGACCATCTTCTGGAAAGAAACGTTCCTAGATTTATCAATACATCATTTCTTAAAGAAAAATCTTGTACATAAGAGAAAGACATCTTATCACACAAAAATAGACGTTATCATGTCCATTACCTTTCTATATTCTACTTCTCCCCACTGATCGTAAACATTTGCATATACTACTTCAGCAGCTTTCTTTGGAGGTACTTGGTTTCTTAACAACTTTGCAAATGCTATGGATTCTCTTATACTAGGACTGTAGTATAGCTCTTCTAAGGACGCAGCTTCTCTTAGACTATTTGCAAGTTTTAGTGCATCGTCTATGTCATTTTCACTTGAAGCATCAAAATCTACATGGTGTTTGATAATCTGCTTCTCAATTTCTTTCGGTGGATATTCGAGTCTTAGTCTAACAGGAAATCTGCTCAATATTTGTGGCGGTAATTCCTTCGTTCCTTCATGAGATAGTGGATTGATTGTAGCAAATACAAACCAATTCTCCACTGCCTTTATTACTTGGCCTTCAGCTTCCTTCAGTACAATCTGTCTTCTATCATCAAGAGCTTCATCCAGACGCAACAGTACATCAGCTTCTGCCGCATTGAGTTCGTCCAAATATAAAATTCCACCATCTCTCATGGATTTGATCAATATACCTTCCACAAATGTAACTTCACCTTGATTCATCGTTTTGGTTCCAACTAGATGTGACTCACGAGTTCTTAAACTAAAATTAATTGAATATAGTGTTTTTCCAATCTCAGAAGCAAATTTCCTAACCAAACTAGTTTTCCCAGTTCCTTTTGGTCCTATTATAAGTACAAAAAGTGACGTATCATATGCTTTCTTAATTACATTAAACGAATTATTCCAATCAAAATAATTCGAGTCCGAAGGGTCTATTGTCATTCATTATTTATTTTTAGAACATGTAAATAAAAACTAATTGTTCTTCTCATTTCGACCTTAATATAGATTTTTTGTCATTCAGATAATCCGTAATGAGAATCTTATCTATTTCGGCTGGATTGATATAATAAGATCTTCCCTTGACATATTTTTCTAACTCATTTACATAGCTCAACAGCGAATCTTCCTCACTCACCATGATTGTATCGATATCAATACCTGATTTATGACATTTTTTTGCTTCTAAAATGGTTTTTTCGCCGATATATTGGTCAACCTGTCTGTATCTATAACAAAGGTAAACTAATTTCCCTGACTTAGTATCAAGTGATAATTCCTGTTTTTCTTTTACTGAAGTTATCGATTCTTTGTCCGGAGCGTAAAATTGGGAATAAGGTCTTTCACTTAGGATTTTACTTCGTTCTTGTTCTGTGTCAATAAAACAGGCACTAGGGTGACCATCTGTTACAAGAACTATCTTTTTGTTAATGGTAGTTTCATTTTGAAGAATCTTCTTTGCCAGTCTAAACGCGGCTTGGTAGTTCGTATAGTGCATAAACCCTACGCCAGATTCAAAGGTTTTTAAATATGGTATATCGTATGGTGACACCTTTGAAGCCAATGCCCCAAACCCTACAATATAAATTGAGTCTGAAGGAAAAAATTTTTGATTCAACAAGAATAAGCTCCACAATGCTTTTTTTGCTGCTTCAATTCTACTCATATCACCAAACATAGTTGAATATTTCATTGTAGAACTCAAATCAATGCAATAAACAACAGCAACACTTACGTCTCTCTTTGTTTCATAAACTTCCAAATCATCGGGTTGTAATTCAATCGGTAATTGGATAGATGTTTTGGAACCAGATCTCCTTTCGATGGCATTTAATAAGGATCTTGGTACATTGATCAGCCTTAGATCGTCAGACGGTTCATATTTTTTTGTAGAATCTAAATTTAAAGAACCACTTCCACTAAAAGTTGTCTCATGTAGTCCAATAGCCCCCTTATTTAGTGCTCTAATTACATCTTCTAATAATCTCCCTCCTACTGCAAAAAACCCCTTTTTGCTCAGCCATTTTCTTGAATCTTTGATATACCCTGATTGTTGGAGTTGGGCAATTATTGACGATGTTTTATTAAAGGACATAGGTTCATCTGATTGACTTTCCCTATTTTCTTTTTCTTTTTCTTTCTTCAAATTCTGTAATTCCTGTTCAATTTCTTCGAGTTTCGGCTGTTCTTCTTTCAGAATTTCCCTCCCTAATATTTTAAGAAAATCCTGGAGTAAACTTTTTGGGATTGTTTTTGTTGGTGCCTTATCTTCCTTTTCTTCTGGAAAATCTACGATATTATAATAAATAAATTTCTTGATGTTGTTACTATATATGGACATAGATCCCTTCCTTTCTATCCAATATTGGTGGATCAGTAAATCTAAGCCCTTCTAAAATTAATTCAGTTACTGAGGCAAGGTACTCAGGATTTTTCAGATCATTAAAAATCTCAATATTTAAAGCGTTCTCCCTTAAACTTTCCTCAAAGTGCTTTTGATCTTCTATTATATTAACTATTACAATGTCTATTATTTCCCTTAATGAATTAAATTTATTTATCTGCGATTGATAGCTATTTGGATTGTTTTTGTTTTCAGTGATGTCTTGAGAGACAAAAAAATTTTTATTTATTTTGAATTCATTCTTTAAGTTCATTATTTTTTTAGTGGGAATATCTACAACATAAACAGCACAGGTTTTCTTAATTGCATCAGATATTATGGCGTCAAGAATATTCATTCTATTTTCATAGCTATCATCTATTTCTGATAATTCAAATTTCGAAGTTTGGCGAATACAATAAATGTCACTAAAACGTGGAACAGCTTTAATGTTATTAATTATGCTTCTCACCCTCTCTGCTTCTGATATCAAGACTTCTAATGAATGAATTGACATTCTTACACTTACCCCCTTTTCATGGTTTATCTCAGGATGGTCGCGCGCAATTCTTGTAATTTCAGCCAGGGTTCTTAGAATGAAAATTGGTAACGTTACGTTCTGCGGATTGGAGATATTTGCCTCTTGAATCATTATCTTCATTTCATCGTAAACATTTTTCGGATACCGAGTAACGATGTGACTTCTTAATCTGTCATAGAGTGGTTCTATTATTTTCCCCGAATGGGTATAATCTATTGGATTTGCTGTTGATATTATTCTTGTATCTGGTTTGAATATGACAGGGTACGATCCAGTAGTATAGATTCCTTCTTGTAAGACACTCAATAAGGCTACCTGTTTTCGGGGATCCAGCACGGGCAATTCATCAACACAAAATACTCCGTGTCTTGCTAGGAGAAGCTGACCAGGTGAATACGATTCCATATTGTAAATTTCGACTCCTCTTTTTGCTATTTTTATAGCATCTATCTGACCAACGAGATCCTTTACTGAAATATCTGGTGTCGCAAGAAGATACCTGAAGCGACTAGGTCCATCAATCCAAACAATCTTAGTATCAAGTCTATTATTTCTTATCTTGTCTTCTGTTTCAGTAGAAACATAAAATTCTGGTCTGGAACGTATTATTTCCTTATCATTCAATAATGAAACCAATTCGTTTTCTGGAACTGAAGTTGGAATATCATTCGTAATAGATCCCTCTACAATCGGAATTGGAGAAAGTAAATTTTTTGCTATAGTTTCTGCAATCTTAGTCTTTGCCTGTCCAATTTGACCGACAAGGAGTATGTCATGAAATGATAGTATTGCTCTATTAAGCGAAGGCACTATATCATCATCATAACCGATGATTCCTGAATATGGAAACTGCTTTTTTTTCAGTTTTATTATTAAATTTCCTCTAAGTTGATCATTGACAGATACAGGTTTATAATTGATTGATAGCAAATCCTCGAGTGTTTTTATATCCTTATAATTTGCTGGTAGTCCCGAGATTGTTTCCTGATAGTCAGCATTTGAACTATAACTTTTATGAACAATATCCTTAAAATTTTCAGAAATCAATTATTCTTCAGCTCGTCCAAGTAACAAATTTAAAGCTTTCAAAGGTTATTTTGGTTTTATCATACTTCTTTGATTCTTTTATTTCATTTTAATATTTATGTCAGCATGATTTTTATTTCGGAAAATGATGGACGTAAATGTTGTCGATATCTGAATACAGGCATATCTTAAGAATAGCAGGCAAAGATATAGAGGGCAGTAAAAAAATCATAATTGCCCTAAGTCAGATTAAGGGCATAGGCTATAATTTGTCTCAAACTATACTGCAATCGCTAAATATCAATTCTAACATGAGAATAGGTTTTTTAACAGAAAAAGAGGTGAGCGACATTGAAGCTGCAATAAAAAATCCCTCTTTGATAGGAATTCCAAATTGGTATCTTAATAGGAGAAAGGATAATGATACGGGTTCAGACAAGCATTTGTTAACTTCTGATCTTGATTTTACAATTTCAAATGATATTGAAAGGGAAAAAACAGTCTACAGCTGGAGAGGCTATAGGCATATGTTTGGCCTTAGAGTCAGAGGTCAGTGTACTCGAACTACTGGAAGAAAAGGTGGCGCAGTTGGAGTGAAAAAGGTTGTAATGAGACCTTCGGCTGGTGGCGGCGCGGCAGGAGCCGAAGCAAAGGAAGCCGGGGCCCCTGCATCTGCACCTGATTCTGCTACTCCTGAAGCCTCGACTCCAAAAAGCAGTGCACCCAAATCTCCAGAAACTAAAGAATAGTGAGGCAGAATGGGAGATCCGAAAAAGCCAAGAAAAAGTTACAGAAGACCAAGAAGAATATGGAATTCTGATCAACTAAATTCAGAGCTGTATATAATCGGTTCATATGGACTAAGGAACAAAAGAGAATTATGGAAGGCTCAAACAAAAGTAGCGAATTTTAGGAATCAGGCAAGAACATTACTCGCATTGACTTTAGAGGATAGACAGGAAAAGGAATCGCTTCTCTTGTCATCCTTAAATAGGTTAGGTTTGACTAGTACATCATCTCTAGATGACATTTTGAATTTGAAGATTGAAGACATACTTGAGAGAAGACTTCAGACGATTGTGATGAGAAAAATGGGTATTAAATCTCCGTTACAGGCTAGGCAAGTGGTAAGTCATGGTCATGTATCAATCGGAAATCGAAAAGTGAATTTACCTGGCTATCTGGTAAAGAAAGACGATGAGTCAAAGATATTGGTGCATGTAGAAGTTCCAAATAAAACAACAGATACCGTAGCTAGTTAATAAGAAAGAATAATTCAAATACTTTTGGTAGATATTTCGTCCACGATATCAATGGTATCTATTTTTCCATCTGAATCCATATCAAATCCCTGAACAACGAGTGCCCAATTATTTTCCTGATTGAATTTTTTTAATATTTCATTTCCATGATTAGTTAAGGCAATTACTGCTGATTTCGTGCCTGCGGATCTCACTCCTGCGATGATTACGATGTTTACCTTTTCAGAGAATGGATTTCTAATCTTTGCGATCAGTCCATGATTGTCAAGTGTGTGCGTCCTTCCCTGTGGAGCTATTAAGCCAGACCAGAAATTAGTTTCATCAAATCTTATTGGTAAATATCTGTTGAATTCTGATGTAATAATATTTGTTCCAGGCCCGCCAATAGATATGATATTTTCTGTTCTTGATATCTTTTCAGACTTTGCATCGACATCTAATCTTACAATAAAATTCTGGGGAAGCCCACAAAAGCTACCTAAGAAAAAAGCCAGCTGCGCAGCGTAGTGTCCATCTCTAGCAGAAGACCTGTAGGGTCCATGTGGATCTGGAGCGCCTACAACTATAGTACCATTGAACAACCCATCGTCAATAAATTCTTCAAAAAATGTTTGAACGTTACGGTTAATTTTTCCATTTACGTTTTCAAATTTCCTCTCTCCCCAATTCATCTCTATCCCAAACGCGGCAAATTCCGTTTTGTATAGTTTCGCGGTGCCTCCACGTACGAATGAGGTTTTAACTTGACTGATTGCTCTGATCGTTAGTAATTTCCTTATGTAGTAATATGCACTCTGTTCATATATCTTGAGTTCCTTTGCAATTTGTGCTGGATACATTGGACGACCTGCCAATAAATTTACAATTTTCCATGCTATGGGATTAGATAAAATTCGCATTTCACTTGGTTTCTGCAGGATTGAAATTTCTTTTGTGAACGTATTTTCATCTAAGGAATAAACAAGGTTCTTTTTATTCATCAAACCATTACTATCAACTATTATATATTAAGATTGTCTGGTGTGTAAAAATGCATAACATTTTCCATAATTTCTAACATTTAAAGGAGTGATTTATAAATAGAGCTATAATTTTTTTTGCGGTGGTGACTTACGATATTAATAACTATTTTAAACTAATGCAAATTGTAGAATAGTATTATGTGTTCAATAATAGGATATAAGGGAAATGAACACGCATCTTCCGTACTAATTGAAGGTCTTAAAAAGATGGAATATAGAGGTTACGACAGTGTGGGTATAGCGACCATTGAATCAGGAAAGCTCTTAATACGAAAGGGAGTAGGTAAAGTTGCAGAAGTCAATAAATCTCTAAAACTCGAGGAACTACCCGGTAAATTAGGTATTGGCCATACCAGATGGGCAACACATGGAGGAATTGTTGATTCTAATGCTCATCCTCATCTTGCATGTAAGTCTACAATTGCAGTGGTACATAATGGTATAATAGAAAATTATGATGTATTGAAGGATGAACTATACAGGTCAGGTCATGAATTCAAGAGTGAAACTGACAGTGAGGTCATTGCTCATCTCTTGGAGGAATATTTTGAAATTACTAGCGATATCCGATTGTCCATGATCTTTACATGCAAGCGATTAGTAGGTTCTTTCGCATTTGTAGCTATATTTAATTCATCTACCCTTTGTGGTGCTAGGTATGACGAACCACTCATAGTAGGAGTTGGTAAAGATGATTATTTTCTGTCTAGTGATATTCTGGGGTTTTTAAATTATACAGATCGTGCAATTTTTCTGGATAATCGCGATATAGTTGTAATTAACGATAACGACATCTCCTTTTTCAATTTTGATGGGGATAGAATTTCAAGACGAATAACACAAGTTGCCTGGGAGTTAGGTGAAGCAGATAAAGGGAAGTATTCTCATTATACGTTAAAGGAAATTCACGAACAGCAACAAACAATAGTGAAGAGTATGCAACAAGACAAGAAAAATTTAGAAAAATTCTGTGATATTCTAACAGGGGCCAAAGATATCTACATCACTGGAAGTGGAACAAGTTATCATTCTGCATTACTCGCAAAGCAAATTTTTTCAAAATCAAAGATTCATGTTGAGACCATACTATCAAGTGAATTTCAGTATTCATCTGATTTGTTGGATGAAAATTCAGTTCTACTGGCAATATCTCAAAGTGGTGAAACTGCTGATGTAATTCAATCTGTTAAATCTGCAAAGGTGATGGGTGCTAAAGTTCTCTCGATAGTTAATATTCCTACTTCGTCTCTCGCAAGATTAAGTGATTCTTATCTTGAAGTAAACTGCGGCCCAGAAATAGGAGTTGCTGCAACCAAAAGTTTTACAAGTCAAATCGCGTTGTTATACTATGTCGCGGACATAATTGGTAGAAAATCAAATGGGATATCTAGTAGTAAAGAGCTTTTGGTCAATGCAGTAAGTCAAGTCCTAGAATTGGAATCGCAAATTGAAAGAGTTGCAAATCAAATAAAAGGTTCAAAAGATGTGTATATACTTGGCCGATCTCTACATTTTCCGGTATGTCTAGAAGGAGCATTAAAAATCAAAGAACTGTCATATATACATGCGGAAGGAATGGCAGCAGGGGAATTAAAACATGGTCCTTTAGCATTAATAGATACCAATAGTATAGTAATAGTCATACACCCAAATGATTCTACTTATAATGATACTTTATCAAACATACATACAATAAAATCAAGGGGTGCAAAAATAGTTGGCATTTCAAACAAGAAGGACTCATTATATGACTACCAAATAACGATTCCGACTATAAGTGAATCTCTTTATCCTCTGGTTGAAGTAATTCCACTTCAACTTTTAGCTTACTATCTTTCAATTTGTAACAACGCAAACCCTGATTATCCACGTAATCTTGCTAAATCTGTAACGGTAAAATAATTTAGATTTTTTTACAACTACCTTTGATATCAAAACTAAGATTAAGTCATAGCTATTTCACACCATAAGTTTTTCAATATTCATCTCATACTCTTTTTCAATATTTCTCAAAAAAGTATCCCTATTAATCGATCCGTTTGATTTCAATAGTAAAGTTATTAAGGTGCCACCTGATCCTACTCCTTCCTTTACCACTCCCCTATCATACATTACTAATCCACTTTTTGTAGACCTATCTAAGCCTGGATTCACTGATAGTATTGGAACATCCGGAGAAATTGTCCTTACGAGACATTCTAGGTCTGAATCTTCATCGTTTGTGACATACGAAGTTGTTCCTACGCAGATGTTGCTTAATGGCACTTTCAGAGAAGACATGAACACAAGAACTGCAGCCATTTGTGTACCTCCAGCTAGTATCACCTTGGAACCAGACTGAATAATACCAGTTGCAAGTCCAGCTACTGCTGGTATCATTGGATCTCCTAACGACGATACTATTTTGAACGAATCTTTCAAATTTGATATTTTTTGATTTTTTATGGCTTCCTGTACTATACGGATCTTTAAATCATGTGGATTTCTTGGCATACTGCTGCTCATTTTGTAATTTGCGTCAATTCCAAAACCCGTCAATACGCCTAGAGCGGTAGTTGTTCCACCAGGAATGCTTTCTCCTATGGTGACCAAATCGTTTGACATGGATAATTGATGTCCAAGTATTTTGCCATAATCAAATGCTTGATGTGCTTCAAAGAGCTCTAGTGCTGGTTCGTACTGGATATTTTTACCAGGTGTAACTCTAAAGGATATAGATGGAATTTTGGGATCAATCTTAGAACCGCAATTTACCACTAAACATGGTATGTTTCCCATTGATAGAGCAGTTCTTGTCAATAATGCTGGTGTTGGTATTCCATCAGGAGTAGCAGGTACTCCAGAAATCGAATAGCATCTACCGTGATATAGAAATTCAGAATCTGCTGCCGGTGTGTATTTAATTAGATCAGGATTTGCGCCTGCAAAAGTTATGCCTGGAACTTGACTCGTTTCTGTATATGAAATCACACATACAAAAATGGGATTTTTGGTCAGAAACTTTTCAATGATGTTACTTTTGTGGGAACAAGTTATATCAAATAATCCCGACATATCCTAATCCTCATTGACCATGTACTTTAAGAATGCTTCCTTGGTTTTGAAATTTAACATTGGGTTATTTGTTTTTTCATTTAATATTGTTGATGTTGGTGTAGAACCATAATTGTGACCAGGGTATACGACTAATGAATCATCTAAATTTGCAACTTTAGACAGACTATCATACATCTTTTCCGGATTACTTCCAGGAAGGTCGACCCTGCCACAATTTCCTACAAATAGAGTATCTCCTGTTATAATAGATTCTTTATTCACGATAAGGCATATACTGTCTTCAGAATGACCGGGAGTGTACAAGACTTCTAGATTAACTTCTCCAATACTAATATTTTCATGATCTGCTACTGATCTCCCTTTTTTTTGCGTGGACTTTTCATGCTGGATTATCTCGGCTTTTGTAATTTCAGCAATGAGATCGTTTCCCAGAATATGATCAAAATGCGTATGTGTATTTATAATGTATTTTGCAGTAATATTATTTTTCTCTAGGAACATAAGGAGTTTTTCAAGATCCCATGATGGATCTATTATGGCCCCTGTGCTATTTTTTTCATCATAAACAATGTAAGAGAAATTTAGCATATTACCTACTGGAATTTGTGCTATTTTCACCATCATATTACTCCTTGTTCGGCATCAATTGGAATTCCAATCTTCTCAAGATGAACCTTGCCAGTATATTCTTTGTTCCCTGTTAGACCTTTTTTGATTCGATGAAAAGTAACAGTAGCGTCAGCTTTGACGCATTTTTCATGAAATGCACCATCATTTGGGTCAATCCCAGAAGGAATATCCACTGCAACAACATATGCATCTGAACCGTTTATCAAATCAATTGCAGATGAATAGGGTTCTCTTATCTTACCCTTTATCCCTGTACCAAAAATACCATCAATTATTATATTTGAATTTGATACTTCCCTCTTTGCCAATTCGAAAACATTGGTTCCTGTTAGTATTTTTATTGATTTCATCTTTCCAACTATTGACCAGTTGACAATTGTTTCTTCGGTCTTTATATTCTTGGGGTCGCCGAGAAGTACAATCATTACGTCTACGCCATAATAACATGATAGGTGCCTTGATGCAACCATAGCATCTCCTCCGTTATTACCAGTCCCGCAAAAAGATATTATTTTTTTACCATCAAGGTGAGGACCCTTTTCGGACAAGATAAAGTCTGCTAGTCCGTGTCCAGCGTTCTCCATCATGAGTAATTTTTTCATACCAAAAATAGTATGTCCGTTTTCCTCTATACGGTACATTTGCTCAGAACTGATAGGTCGCTCTTCTAAGTCCATTATTTGTTAGTTCAATAAATGAGAAATAAAAATTATGAGATGTTAAATATGAATATAATCAAAAGGGCATGATATAGTCTTTCAGATTACATCTTTTTGTCTGAAAGTTTCTTAATTCATAAGTTCTACCGTCGTACGTACATTTTATGATTGGTACAGGATTGACTCTAGAATATTTGTCTGCTATTTTATAGTATTCTTGTAACTTCCTGTGTATGTAAAGTGTTTTTCCTTCTTCTCTGATCCTCCTTTTTTGCATAAATTTAAATGCTAAAATAACATGGGCAGTCTTGTATACCTGAAACATATCTCTTATTTGAAAACATCTTTGGATTTGATCCGAGGGAACATAAAGACTATCTGCAGTTCCAGATTTGGCTTCTATGGACAAAAATATTGATTCCTTATTATTTACAGCAATAATGTCTGGTAAATTTGCACTCGATCCTCCTAGGCGTCTTGCATTCCATGCATTGGTATTTAGTTTTTGGACAAGCACATGTTCAAAACTATATCCCCTATTTCTTCTAATCCTATTTAATTTGACATAAACGTGTTCTAAGCCATACTGCATATTTCGTTTGTTAGCCGGTACCAGTGTCTGGTATGTTTGCGCTTGATACACCAAGATATTTTGCATTCCACACACTAGTATTTAATTCGAAAGAATGAAACTTTTGAACAAAAATGTCTTGAAATACTATACGCATGTTATCCTACATACCTGCAATAAGATGATTTAAGAAATATTGATATTGAGGTTCTAGAATTCCCAATACACTTTCGAAATATTTCAAATAATTATTAAATATATTGGCAAGGATCATCTCTTGTGATGTTGTCAAATGTTCAAGCTGACGTAGAGAAAATTGATAAGAAATTCAAAGATATAGAGGAGAGAAGAAATGCTATAATTAAGGGAACTCGCGATGCGACGATACTTTGCAGTAAAGCAATTGTATCTATGCACGCTCACAAAAAGAACGAGTCAATTGAAAATATTGCAAAAGCAAAGAAACTGTTGCAACAGTTCAAGGAAATGGGGAAGGATGATCTTCAAAAATATTTGTATGTAGCAGAGCAAGAATTTGTTGAAGCATATTGTCTCTTTTCAATAATTGAAAACTCTGTTATACCTAGTATGAAATCACTTGAAGTATCTGATATTTCATATGTTATGGGACTATTAGATTGCATTGGTGAAATCAAGCGGATGATTATCGACAAGATCAGGTTAGAAGGCACGTCAGATATTAACACTCTGTTTGAATTAATGGATAAAATTTACGGTATTATCTATCCTCTTGCCGTATACGATAATCTAATGCCTGGATTAAGAAAGAAATTAGATGTTTCGCGGATACTAATTGAAAATGTTAGAGCAATATTAACAGAGGAAAATAGGAGAACAATCATGATAGAAAAAATGCATGAATTCGAAAAAAAGATTATGACCTCAGAAAAATCTAAACCCGAGTAATGTTTACGCACATCCCAATTTTGTGAATGCATCAGACATGAATTTAGTTAACTTATTCTGCCACTCGGGAAAGTCATTTGGATTTGTGGGATAATCATGGTAATGCTTAACTAATTTTTTGTTTACTTCCGCGGTATGCTTAAGATCTTCTGATAATCTCTTATTGAGAGCTCCATGAATAAACATATTGAACTTATCCACCATACCAAATTCAGGATGTTCTCCATTTGTTATATTGTCAATATCCAATTTTGAGAGAAAATGTTTCATTCCATAATTAATCTGATCATTTGTCAATTTTTGGAGCAGTCTCCGAAATACCTCAAGACCTGCTGTTTTATATCCATAGGCTTCAACAAAATCTAAATTGTACTGCCACAGCGATTGTTCTGAATTATCATTGGCTTGGATCGATTTCACGGCGTCTTTTCCCGCAATAGTCGCTGCAATGATCGCAGGTCCAATGCCTCCAGCATCAAGGGGCTTTGGCATCCAAGCCGAGTCCCCAACAAGCATGTATCCACTTGCTACAAGGCAATCGTTCTGGCGTCTAACTGAAACTTGCCAAGTCCCCCAGCCATTGCCATCATCTGATTCACCATCTGCTATCCGAGGATTTTTTATTACTGGATTCATCTTGACGTATTCATCTATCTTTGTCTTCAAATCCTTACGTTGGCCTTGTTTTTTATTATGTTCTTCCATTGCTTTTTGTTGAACTCCGAGACCTACATTCACTTTATTTTTACCTTTTGGGAAAACCCACGCATATCCCCCAGGGGCAATATTCTGGTCTAGATGAATAATGCAGTAATCTGGATCAAAGTACGTTTTATCCTCAGCTTCACTATCAAAATTGTAGATGTATCTCCCAGTTGCTTCGAGATCATCTCTGTTAATTTTCCTTTGAACATGAGATTTTATTGGAAGGTTTGTTCGTAGAACCGAAGTCACTCCTGTGCAGTCAACTACAATTTTACACGTCTTCTTGAAAACAGATTTTGTCTCCAAATCTTCGCCCTCTACGCCTATAACTTTATTGGAATCAGTTATCAGATTTCTCAATGCTAGATTGTACTTAATCTCTATGCCAACATTTAGTGCATCAACTAGTTGCTTTTGAGGCAATACTTTTCTATTTAGAATATATCCTTCTCCATCGAATGATATTGATGTTTCGTGATCTGGCGAGAATGCAATAACTCCCTTAACTGGATGTTCAATTTCTGGATTTTGCCATTTTATACCTATTCTTGATGACATGTAATCTACGCTATTTTTACCAACAGCGTCTCCGCAAACCCATCCTGATATCGTCTTCTTTCCCAACTGTGGTGATGGATTTCTATCAACAACTAAAATCTTAAGAGATTGCTTGGAATAATAAGAGGCAGAAGATGCAACTATCATACCGGCTAATCCTCCACCAGCTACTATAATGTCATAATCTCTTGATTCAGATGCCATAAAGCAAAAATCAAAAGATAATCAATTGTTAATTAAAGTTCCGAATACCGACTTATCATTTAGAATGGAGGGAGTGGGATTCGAACCCACGAACCCCTAAGGGACGGGATCCCTCACAGTAATTGCGTTTTAATCTTGAGTCCTGCGCGGTTGGCCATGCTTCGCTATCCCTCCATCAGCACTGTCACTCTGTCCTCCTTATTTCACCTTTACTCTTAAAAAATGTCATAATTTGCAGGTCTAAATATATTTAGAAAATACAGAAACTTTATTATTAGAATAAGCGTGGTAATTGACAAATGGCGATGGAAACTAAAATAAATCAGTTACATGCTGGAATGCGAGGAATAAATGTAAAAGGCAAGATTGAATCAGTGAAAGAACCTAGAACTGTAAATTTAAGAAATGGTGATACAGCCCAGGTAGCAGATGCCGTTTTGTCAGATGAAAGTGGCAGCATCAAACTATCATTATGGAATGAGCAAATAAACATGGTAATTGAAGGAGACGAAGTCTCTATTGAAAATGGATATACACAATCATTCAGAGGAGAAAACAGTCTGAACATTGGCCGTTACGGAAAACTAGTAAAACTATAATTTCATTAATTTTAGATTCTATAACTTCACACATAAAAATATCAGGATTTTTCATATTTACTAAGACCCAATTAATTAATTCAATTCTTTTTGTCAGATCTTGTAAGTCGTACCATCTTTTTCTCTAACATATCACATCTTTGAATATTCAATTTCCTTCAGGAATGTCTATTCTAAACTCATAGAATCAATTAGCATTATGAGGATTTTTTGTAATAAGTGCTTCACGGAAAGGGAGACATATCATTTATCGGATCATATATTGCAAAACTTAAATATTCTACTATAAGAATCCTCTATACAATGGAACGGATAATTCATCTGATAATAGCATCACTCCTCTTAACAGCGATCTTTTCAATTGTTATTCCAAATCCACTTCAAGCAAGTCCACCCCGCGAATGGTGTTGGAAAGTAGGCGGAGCAGGTATGTGCTTCGACAATAAAGAAGAATGTAGAAAAGGCATCCCGAGTGGTGTAAGTGCCACTTGCCAGATGGGTGTAAGCAATTAAACAAGGAGGAGGCATTCATAACAATTTACAAATCCTTCCCAATTTTTTATGCCGATTTTAATGAATGCTTCATGTGATGCTTCACTTGACGCTATAAGGCTAACTCTGAAAGGGTATAATATAAGTTAATTTAAGACTTTATAAGATAAAATTAACAACTGGTGGAAATGACCGTCGATGAACAAGAAACAACCAATACCCACCAGTTGCTGTTTAACCGTAACAATATATGTCATATCGGTAAATATAAAATCTAGTCAGGTCAAATTATGATAAATATACAATTCAGCTTACTTATTCTTTCAAATCAATAAATCGGCTCATCTCCAAATTATCAATCTCTATTAAATTATCATATCTCTAGATTCAATGATATCATGACGATTCTCTAGATGCATACATTCAATGATATCATGACGATTCTCTAGATGCATTAAGTTTAAGTTTAAAAGGATATAATATTAAATAAAATTTTATTAATTTTTCATTAATCAATTTGGAACTATTGGAAAAACTATTTCAATTATCCATTTACTTCCTTCGTCACCAAGATCAAAATCGCATCCTAAATTTAGTATTAATAACATAGACTTAACAATCTAATCTTAACCCAAAATCAGCTAATATATCCAATTTCGGGTTGTTTCTTTTGAACCATTTGCTGAACATCAGCACTTAATGCATTTTTGTCACCAATTCTCTGTTCTATGCTTTTTATCAACACTATTGTGTCCTTTGCCTTCTTTTCCAGATCATCCATATTAATATCTAGACCGACAATTGCAAGTAATTTTTTGAGAATATACTTTGATGCATTTGCATCAATAACATACCCTGAAGTTTCTCCTAACAAACTAAGTCCATTTACATTATTTATTTTACCGATACCCAACAAAATACCATTCATTCCTGAGATACTGCCATTATCTATTTTTGATATATCGAATGAAGTTAAGAGTTTCAATCCATCATCGTCTGTTGCAACGCCAAATATTCTTGGAGTTTCGACAAACATGCCCGTTATGTATGCACCAAGAGTTATAATCTGCCTTACATCAAAATTTTTAGCAATTTTTATTATTTCCTCTCCCAGCAAATATTCTACTTTAGAACTTACCGGTTGTGCATCTCCTGTGAGAAACAAAAAGTCTTGCTTCCCTACTGCGTTTTTTACGTAGTACAGTATATTTTTCATGAGTTCAACAGTCCCCGTATTCTTTATTACGACCTGCGGAGGGAATGAAGTTGAATAAATATCGGCTAGATGTATACTCTCTAATTCACTGATAAGATGATCTATTGCAAGTTTGCCCACGTACCCACTTCCAGGAAATCCACAAATCAATGTAGGAGTGCGTAAGGCAGGAAATTTCTTACTAGAAAAAACGACTTTTATATCCTTTTGAAAAAATGACATTAGTTATAAAATGTGTGAAGTTATCTTAAATTCTTTTGTTCAGAGGTTCGACAGCTGATTGTATTTTAGCTAATTTATAAAGAAATTACGATTCAAAAAGTAATTATCCCGTTGAATTTGTCAATGTTCCTCTTAATTCTCCCTCAGGGAACTTTGATGTATGGATATTAATATAGGTCATATTTTGATTCATCAAGTCGATCAAAGCTTCTAACTTACTAGCAGGTGCAGCTGATGTCATATTAGTCAAATTGCCAGCAGCTGATGTCATATTAGTCAAATTGCCAGCAGCTGATGTCATATTAGTCAAATTGCCAGCAGCTGAT
>Ga0207479_100004_pt1 | contig 26409 bp, 31 predicted proteins | sample NitcycUWRBECK01C_FD_188193 | JGI IMG/M metagenome (GOLD analysis project Ga0207479, IMG submission 188193) | Soil microbial communities from Arlington Agricultural Research Station in Wisconsin, USA - Nitrogen cycling UWRJ-BECK01-C (SPAdes) | ecosystem: Environmental > Terrestrial > Soil >...
AGAGATTAAGTACTAGAATCAGGAAACTAATATCCGAATTGGAATTCACAAAATCATTTAATCCGCGTACCTCTGTAGTAGTGGATAGCCAATTTTATTACCACTTGCAGTTACATGAGATACATATCCGACGATATTGATGACTGCATTTGAAATTGATGATAAGATATTTCGGGAATATACTAAAATGAAAATAATAAATGGATTCCTTCAGAAGCCAATAGGTATACACGATCTTCTAAAGGAAGTGGATACCCAATTGCATTCTTACGAAATGAAACAAAAATTTCCTTCCTAATGACTAGAATCATATAAAATATTTACAAATTGTAGGAATAAAATTCCTAATGATTCTTCCGTCCTCCCTATTAAGGATTAAATCACAATATACTAAATGAGTATGCCAGTTACGACTGGGATTTTTATAATTATAGCGGTGTCTTCACTCACCCTATTGAATCCATATCTTCAATTTAATCATGCAATACTTTATGAAAACGGGACATGTACTAATGAAAATTTAACGAAGTCTTCTAATCAAGTAATAAATACGAATGGTTCCGTTGACGACTTTCTTAAAAGTTTGCCAAGCGATAATACAATATTAGCAGAATTAGTTTGTCAAAATGCTGTAAACGAAACAATTGTAAAGTAAATTAGAACCGACGAATACTCTACAAATAGATTTCCAGCTAAGATGTTACTTTTCTGCGATAATAGTTATCTGATTTTTCCTACATCATATTTTTACAAGGAATTTATTCTGGCAATCAGGACAAATACTCTACTCTTCAATGAGATTATTTCTCCATCTTGATTCTTAATCCAAAGTGCCCGAGTTCGAAAAACTAAGGCAGACTGACACTATGTATTTCGTTATCGCAATTCACGCACATAAATCTATTACAACCTTCACACCATTGTACTTTACTAGTTGTACCACAAGAATCGCATGACGACAACCCTATTGCACCATCCTCAGTTCAGTTTTTATCATTCCTTTATCCATGATACTAGCATTAAGGACAATATTCCATTTAACAGGTACTTATTAAGATTAAGAAGGATAGATTATTAATTACTATACTGTCTATACCGTCAACCGAACAAGGATAAAGTTTTATTTACCCCAGCGGATATTTCTTGGAATTGAAAAGCTTAGAGGATGAACTAGGTCCATTATTTCATAAATTAGAGAAAAACCTGAAACGGCAAAGGCTAGAAATCAAAAAACGAAAAGGGGTAGAGTTAGTTGCTGATAAAGAGTTCAGTGAAATAATCAAAAAAATTATTCTACCAATAATGATCGAGTACAAAAAATTTCTTGAAACTAAACAAGAAAATGTCTACCTGAATTGTTTCATAGAAAAACCATATCAGCTACATGAAGGTATAACATTTGAATTAAAGGGTTCTATCAAGATATCAAAACAAGACGCTGTAAGAAGGATTACTTTCTTTCCACGGAAGGAAAGAGTACATATTTTAGAAGAAGGGACACTAGGTGATGGTCACCCGGTAGAACTTAGTTATACTAAAAATGAAATAACAGAGGAATTCGTAAGAAAAAAAATGACTGGGTTGATAAAAGAATATGTTGACAAATTATTGACTGGCTTTAAATAAACATATGTAGCATAACTACTAGGAAGCTAGAATTTCTTGTTTATTTTTCTGTAAAACTAAATGTGGGCGTAGTCGTACCCCGGCGGATATTGATTGTTTCTATAATAAATAACATTTAAGGTATATTTCTTCTTAAGCAACTAATGTTGCGAGTTATTTCAAGTCACGCATATTTTTATATGGTTTTGATGAATCAGCAGGCTCTGTCGGTATGCCTGCCATCCTGTCCTTAACGAGTCTTACCTTGTTTATCGGTGATCCAGTCTGATCATTTTCTGGTGGCTCTTCTCCGTATAAGAATTTATCATGTATTTCTTCCTCGTTGCTTTTTAGCCATAAGTACTTGCCATCGTAAGCGTCGGCTAAATTTTTGGGTAACCAAAATCTTTTTTTTCTCATACCACCTTTTTCTATTTTGAAGTGATTTTGGGAAATCTTTTCAATTCGTCCAAGTTTTTTACCGTTGTTAGATTTTACTTTCTCATCTTTTAATTCGCTCCATAATACAGTAGGCCCTGTTATCTTTTCTTCCGGCATGCTCTATAATGGTCAACATTTCATATAACGGTATAATCGTTGACAACGATAAAACCGTTAAATCCAATATTGCGCAGTTATTTCACATGACACAGGTGAAGATTTCTGGGAAAAAAATGATAAATAAAAAGGTGAAGTCAATTGATGGAAAAGACTTGGGAAAAATACAAAATATTACCGCTGATTATGTAGAACTAAAACATGGCAGTACTCACTATTTCATTCCAAAATTACACATAAAGGAATTTGATAAAGAAGACCTGTATGTCTTACAAACGAAAGATGAAATTAAAGACAAATATGAAAGAGATGATCCCCCACTACCTTCTGAGATTAAGGAAGCCGAACGTTCAGGACAAGGATACGAGGGCTATCATGAAGTGATACCATTTATGGCGAAGGAACCAGATCTGCAATTAAAGGGAAAAGAATCTGGGGAAATTTTGACAATACCATGGGAGGATGTAATACATAAGCATGTAAGGACAGTTGATAACGAAGATATTGGTGACGTAGACAAGGTAGGAAATGAATTCATTGTGGTTAGGCAGGGTGTTGCAAATATTCATATGTATTATATTCCAAAGCAGTATATTACCAAATATGACGGAAGCTCTCTGTGGATTGACGTAACTAGCGGACTAGTCAGTCCCAAATTCGAACGGGAAGATGAACCAACTCAGGAAGAAATTGAAATGTTATTGAATGAAGTACCAGACTAAGGGAACAGGAAAATTGAGTATTGGGCCAATAGTTTGCAGATATTAGCTTACCCCTTATACATTTCACGGTATGAGAAAACAGTAAGAAATTTTTATCGAATGCCCAGCTCCGCTTGCTTGATTAATTCTGTTTTTACATTTACTATAGAATAGTGCTTCGTTATCTCTACACTGTTTGTGTGTGCTTTTTCCATTTAGTTTTGGTCAAAAAATATCTTAAAAGAACTTTTTGATCAGTCAAACCGCTCTTTCTCCAAACTACTTTATAGACAATAAGTGATATCAGATACCATACTATGGAATTAACAAGTATAGTAACAACAAAACCTAAATAGTAACTCATAATTATCCCAGTTATAGTACCGCCTATTAGGAAGGGAATTTGCCGTTTAATAGCCGGTTTTGTCATACGATCCATAATTTATGCTACAACTATTAACGTACACAACAAGGCTTAATAAATAGCAGCAACATGCGTCAGGCCTTATTCTAATTGAACCCGTACAATAAAAATAATTGAAAAAAGGTATCGATTTCTCGGTTGTTTGTCGAACATCAAAAATCTAATTAGACTTTCCTCATTCCTTTTTGTTTCTACCATTGCGTCACACGACGTAACCTGTATTATGTGCGTACCAACGTTTTTTCACAACATTCTATATACAAGGATAAACGAGCTGAAAACAAGGAAGCTTTGTGAAGATCAAATCTTTATCCACGGAGCACATAAGCATGTATCTTCACTGGATGGAACAGAAAGTAAATTCTTTCATCTTAAGATCTTCCATCGATCGACTCGATCAACTCATGTCAGCACGGTCCATAAAGAAATGATACAAGAAAAAATTGCTGAAGCATTAGGATAGAGAAAGCGTCCAGGATAATGGAAACATATCTAGGAGGTGATCCTGATACACAAGAAGCTTTAGAGTTTTCTGTGTCTAGCAGAAGGAGCCGAAGTAACTCATTATGAGGTTCTAAACTCAATACCAAAAGATGTAAAAAACAAGAAATTCGGCACAAGAGTCAGATCCATTCTAAAGGAAGAAAAAGAACATTTAGATTTGTGCACAAAGCTAGCTAAGAGTAATGCCGAGCTTCCGAATAACTCGTCCTCATTTTTATTTCTATGCGGAGGGTTCTCTGTTATTAAATTTAAGTAACGTTCAAGTAATAGAAGAAAAGGTCCGCCGGATGAAAAATGATCATCCTTTACGCCTATAAGCCAATAGAAAATACTATTATATGTTCTTAAACTTTGTTGTCTACTAGTGTACGATGAGTGAAAGTAAAGAACTCGACGAGGCACAGAAAAATCAAAAAAAGGCCGGCGCAGCAGAAAAGGATCCTGAGACGACTGGACCTGCTGAGAACTTGAGAGAAGAAGCAGCAGAGATGGTCGACGAGGACAAAGATGAAGAAGAGCCGGTGTAATTTTTTTCATTAATTGGAAACGTAGGCTAACTTCATTTTCACCCAGCCAGTTGTTTAAATTTTTGTAATCGAATATATGGAAATAACGTTCACAGCATTCACACTCGCAAGTTTACTTTGATTAGAGCGATATGTCCAGTTATTTTGGCTGCTCAAGATATTTTGTTCCTACTTAGAGGTTGAGAGGAAAAAGATCTGATGAGAGAATAGAATCCATTCAATGCAAGTCGGGGATAATACTTTAAGCTTGAAGGTTTAGAAATCCATTATCATTTCTACAATTTTTCAAGATCTATTTCTTCGATTTGACCGTTGATGTTACTTTTTGATTACTTGCTTTCTTTAAAATTAGTTTGTACGTTAAATAGGTATGAATTACTACTACCAGATACCTAAAAAAAGGAAGGATTAAACGGGTTCGCCTGAACTACCCCGATTCTTATCTCTCTTGACCGCAGTTGGTTCGTGTTCAGCTATATCTTCTGGATTCATTGGCTCCTTTCCACCCTTTTCGTTCTCTCTACGTTCCTTTTCGTCGTCCGAGCCAGTGTATGTATCAGGATCTACTGCTTTTTCTGCAGAATCTTCGACTTTGCCTGCGACTTTTTTAACTCCCTCTTTTACTTTTTCGTATGTGTCTCCCATGATAAACTAGTCTACAATAAATTATTTAACACTTCATGGCCCTGTTGTTTTGCCCATTAGGAGCAATCCCTAAGGTAAACTGATGCAATACTTTGGTTGTTCCTCCATGATAAAAAGCAGAAGATTACGAAGGCTTATTGGAAAACTGAGCGATTTCAATTTGGTATATTGCTAAGATTGTAATGCTTGTGGATTATAATACTAATAAGCAATATTGTCCTTATAATAGTGACTAATTCTCAAGCATGAAAGGAATGGTAGCAGGTTGTTTAAACTTTAGTGGTTAAGAAGCGATTGATAGCAATTGTGGATGATGAACCCGATATTTTAAAACTATTCCAAGATTTCTTGAGTAAAATTAAAGGGATTTCAATATTCACTTTTACGGATCCATTGATGGCACTTGAACACGTTCGCATGAATAAGAACGAATATGTCCTTGTAATTTCGGATTTGAGGATGCCCAGTCTTGATGGTCTTGAATTGGTAAAGGTTATAAAAGATTTGAATCCATTAGTAAGAACGATCTTGATGACTGCATTTGCAACTAAAGATGATTTATTTCAAGATTACGCAAGACAGGAAATAATAAATAATTTCCTTCTGAAGCCGGTATTATTAGCAGATTTATATAAACAAGTCACAAAGGAATTACGTATATATCATAAACTCAATAAAAGATTATAGAATTAAATTTCATTCAAAGTTTTGCTTTTATTTACTAGATTTTTATTTGAAGTTTGCGACAGTAAAAAATGAGAATAGAGGAACTTCTATCTTTCTTTCGTCTAGGCACATTTATTACACACGTATTTGACTCGATCCTCTAGGTATTTTTCCTGTAATTCAACATTCTTTGTACCACATAGGTCACATGTTCCTTGCATCGAACATAACAGTACTTTAAACTATATATCCATTAGATTTTTTATTTCTCCTTTCCTTATGATTATGTAGTAAATTCTGAAAGTAGTTTATTTATTACTTGTATTTGAAAAAGGTATGCACTTTAAGGATTTCAAGAGAGATTAGTATGGTTATAAACTTTGTTTGCTTAATGAGTTAGTGTATGACTGGGATTTCCCATCAGAATTTACTAATTTTAGCAATAGTTCTCATAGTAATAGGAGCAGTATTACTATATGCTCCTATACCATATCCCGCTGGAACTATTGGGAACATTCTAATCATTATTGGAATAATTGTCTTAGTTATCTGGATTGTATTAATGGTTATTGCAGCTATAAGGCATACCTAATTTTATTTACAGGACTCTTCAATGTAAGGAACAAATGAACTCAAATTTACAGTAACCGCATGATATTGAATACAAGTAGTTGAATTAAATGGTAAAGCTTAATGCATACCGGATCGCGATGTGGATTGTAGGTTTAACACCTAATGAGGCTGAATCCAATTAGAGAATTACAATCGGCATGGGCTGGGCGAATGATATTGTTAACTATTCTAGAACAAATTTTTCTTTGAGCCAAACACATGGATATATCTTACAATCAAATTAATTGCTAAATAAGAGAAAGCAGATGCTATGATAGAAGCTATTGTAGCCGCCTGTAATGGTTGATAATTAATTTTCAATAATTCAAGTAAAATGATGAACCTAGATACATTATTGATAATATCAAATATAGAATCAGCAAACACCATCTTGGTTACTACTTGTTTTAGGACTTGAATGTTTAATTTGCCTGTAACTTTTTTTGTATATTTCTTCTTATTATCAAGATGAAAAAGAATAGCAAAAACTAATTTTGAGAAAATGAATGCTATTATTACAGTTAATGCTGAATTGAGAAAATAGTCGGAGGAATATCTAGTGGAGTAATATGCAACGATAAGGCTGACGATAAAACCGATTATCCCTGAAATTAGTAGATTTTTATTGAGAGATATGGTACTTTTATTTTTCTTATAAAATTTTGTGATGAAAACTGTTATAGTATAGGTTTTCCTTTTCATTCAAATGTAGTAGCACAAACAATGATTTATGAGTATTCAAAGATACAGTCATATTTCTATTCTGTGGTAGGAAGGTTACCTGCGATGCTTGATAATAAAGGATATCCTCTTCGTGAAAGATATTCAATGTCACCTTACATTTCTACAAGTTTTTGGAGCATTTTAAGGCTTCCAGACTCCGTTTAACCCAGTATCCAAAATTGAGCATGCAAGTACCCAGTCTCATATTGGAGATATGATAACATAAATTGGTAAAGACCAACAACATCCCACTCATTCCTTCTTAGAAACCAAATAAAAATGTGACTTTGCAGAACCTGTCATTTTTGTGTCAAACTTTTTTCTAAAGAATAACGTCCAAGCTAGAGTAAAAAAAGAGAGGTATTTGCTGACACCAGAATGGAAGTTAATCCTTTCTGTAATTCTGAGCGTCTTCCTTGGTTATTGAAAACCAGACTTTGTCTCCATCGAAGCGTTCGACTAGTTTTTTTGGGAGATAAAATTTGTCCTTATCAACAACACCCTTTTTAGTAACGACTATTTCGGGTTCCACCTCATCTACTTCACCTAAATCATAGTCATTTATACCTCGTGCTTCTTTTTTTACGATGTCGTCCCAGTTTGTTATATTGCTCATGAGATTTATGGTACAACATTTAATATAAGTATTCAATAGTCCCCTACGAAAGCATGTTGGTATTGGGCTTGACTGTTACCTTGGAGCGACTGCTATAGATCCGACGCTATATTTCAGAAAGCAAACAATAAATTAACATCAATATATACTTTGTAGTACTAAAGTAGTTGATGAAATCATCTACAAATCGCAATATACTTTTTATGCTGCTGATTGCTATCTTTATGATAGCAGGAAGTATTTCTGTCGGAAAATTTGTGTACGGTCAACAAACATTAGACATCAAAACTCCAGGAGGAAATGAGGCATTTGGCGGAGAGAAGATGGGTACAGTTACAATCCTTTCTAAGGAACATTCGGCGAATTTAGTTGCAAATATGACCACGCCTCCTAAAGAAGGCAAGGTTTTCGAAGGTTGGCTGGCAGATGTTGGTGGTTCGGACTATAAACTAAGTTTAGGTGAATTCTCAAAGAACGGAACGCTTGACTATACAGGGACAATGGTAAACCCATATACTTATACACAATTCCTTGTGACAGAGGAGCCTTTTGAAGATCCGGATCCTAATGCTGCCTCAGTTGTTGCAGGTGCCGAGCTTGTAAGTCCATTTGGCCAATAGCCATCCCTATTCTTCTGCCTTTCTCCACTCTGTTGATCCTTACATGTTGCAATAAATTGAATTATGTGATCATATTCCATCTTGTTAATTCCGCAAATATTCTGTCTCCCCTACCAGTTCATTATATGTTTTATATTACGCTACCAGTAGTAAATAATGCTCGATTTATTTTTCATACGGCATGGCAAATAATGGATTTAGATAAAGGTTTAAGAAGTGCTAGAGACGCGAATTAAGAGAAATAAGGATATTTTATATTTCAATTTAGAGTTTGGATAGAAAAGAACTTTGCCAATTCATAAATTCTTACAACTTTCTACGCAAACTTTCTACGCAAACTTTCTACCAAAGATGTTTTATAGTTCGTGGTACAAGAAAATTATAACGCCTAACGCACAACTGGTGGGAAATTGGTTGTGTCTTGTTCAGCCTCTTCAATCAAAACTCATCCCATCAGTTGTTAATATTTATTTTCCTTATTGACATAATCGTTATAAAAATATTTTGTTTTCTTAGAAGGTAACATTGAGAATATCTTAATTTGTTCACTGATTCAATATCGTTTCGTTAGTAGTTTGAGTTAAATTTTTTTATTTTATTGAATTCTTGGTTCTCCTATTGAAGTTTGTAGAAGCTCTCCAATTTCGTTATGCATCTTTAAGAAGTTGAATCCTTTTTCGGTGGTTTTGTAAGTTTGTGAGCCTTCTAAGAATTCAAGTAAATTATTTTCAATAAGTACGGATAGATATTCTTTTAATTGGGCGTAGCTTAGGAAGGCCTTGTACATTATTCTTGTTTTTGTTGCACTACCATTTGCTGCTTCTAGAATCATTCCGAGTATTTCTGTTCTACTTCTGTATTTCATATTTAAGATGCCATAAATTTACTATTTTAACATATTGATACAGTAATCTAGAACAAAACGAGATTCTACGTAACTCTAATTGATACTGAAAAAAATAAAACAAGAGTTTAGTAAAAACCATTAATGTCAATTTGTCTTACAGATCACATTCTATGCATTATCATTCAATTCTATAACAAGAACGACTTTTTTTCAACTTTCATTGGTGATCGTATTCGAACCAAACAAGGGCAATTAACTAATTTAGGGAAACCTGTCTGACATAAATAAATGAGGGCTTAAATATACATTGTTTGGATTTAGATGCGGGTTCGGTGGGATGCGATACACTAGTGTATGTAGTCCATCTATGAATACGAAATGCAAGATCGATAGAGAACGATAGAGAATAGACTGATGTTTGCTGGAATCCTGACAGTTAGTATCCCATTAATCTTGGAGTCGTTTGAACAAATCATAAAAACTGTGGTGACCATAAATTATCGGGCTTTGTTCAAAGATGCCAATATTTGCTTAATCTTATTTATTCGTATCAATTTTATTTCAACATAGTTAGTTTAGAAATTCTTCAATTATGGAAACGGCCAAGTCAGGGATTTTGCTGTGTTCCATTCCCGTGGTTATTTCACCGATATATCCCCCGTGTATTCCAGGAAGTATTGCAAGTCGTGCATGTGGTAACAGTCGAAACATTTCAACGGCATGTTCAGGACGAACAACATCTTTATCGCCAATTATGATAAGCGCAGGTACATTAATAGAATGAATAACTTCTGCTTTCCAATCCTTAAACTCGACCATTCTTTTTTTATCCTTCTCATACATTTTAGACAAGTCATTGGAATCAGCTGCTACTTTTTTGTAAGCAACTTTCAATAGTTGTGGCATGTCTTTTAATCTTGAATGATTCAAAGATTCCCAAAAATGAGGATATATTCCGTCTCTTTTAAAGAATGCTGAACCCAAAATTATTTTTCGCACTAAATTTGGATAGCGAATTGCAATTTGCATTGTTGTGTTTCCACCGTTGCTAAAACCAAAAAAGTCAGCATTTTCAATTTTCAAATATTTCAAAAGTGCTGCAACATCGTCTGCATCTTGTTCAAAAGTTTCTGGTCTATTTATATCGGGGGTGTGACCATGTCCCTGCAATTCAACTGCAATAACTTGTCTTTCTTGTGAAAAGGAATGAAGCACACGTCCAAATGAGGTTTGGATTGTAGAGCCTCCGCCATGAATTAAAACCAATGGTGCTCCTTTGCCATATATTTCATAATACATCTTCAGTCCGTTGACCCAAGCATACCCGCTGCTACTGTCTTCCATTACTACAGATTTGGGTTGATGGTATATTCATTTTTATATCTTGCAAATTGTTACAGGGAATTAATTTGAAATCGTTTAGTAACATGGTACTAAATTTAACTGCATAGACAAAAACACAAATTAAGGATAAAATGTTTTTAGACATTAAACTTTTGAGGGTGTAATTACATGAGAAAAATAATCGTTTTATCAATGATTACAATAGATGGAGTAATGCAAGCACCTGGTGCACCTGAGGAAGATACATCAGGAGGTTTTAAATATGGCGGTTGGGTTGCGCCTTATTTTGACAAAGTTTATGGTAAGGTCTTGGAAAAACAGCTGAAACCTGCAGATCTTCTTTTGGGCAGAAAAACATTTGAGATTTTTGCCGACTACTGGCCAAAGCTTGAAAATGGGTGGCCAGGTATCAATGATGTCACAAAATATGTCATGTCCAAGACTATGAAAAAGTCAGACTGGAATAATTCAGTATTCCTCAAAAGCTTGGCAGATATCGAAAAACTCAAAAATTCAAAAGGTGCTGACATTCAAGTTCACGGCAGTGGTGAGCTTATTCAGCTGCTACTTAAGAATGATTTAGTGGACGAACTCTGGCTCAAAATTTACCCATTGACTCTTGGTAAAGGAAAAAAGTTGTTTTACAATGGCACCCTTCCGGCAGCATTTACATTAATAGAGACTTCGGGTACACCAAGTGGAGTGATTATTGCCAATTACAAGCGAGCTGGAAAAGTCAAGACAGGTACTGTCGGAGCTTGACCGGCTAACCTGTGTTATTCCCTCGTCTCACCTACTGAGCAAAAAATCTTGATACGGCACTTCAAGTATTTTTCTCCAAGGAGCTAATTGAATCATTAGAAGTTTGGTAATTCGAGCAGTAACAAGTTAATAAACGAAGTGTTAAAGCGTGGATCCGAGTGCGGTGGAACTGATAATGTTAGCACTCTAATTTTGCAACCCGAAAAGGGAATGAGGAGAGAATTAGTCATAATGGATTTCTGCAGAAGCCTGTACGTTTAGACGAATTGCGTGAGGAAGTGAATATAACCAATTACGGACTTGTGATTTACTAAAACAAAAATCACTGATAAAAATGCCATAATTCTTTTTATGGCTTTGCTACTGTTACGTAGTGAGTTTAACTATAAGTATTATAAACTGTTAAGGGCAGAAAAGACTATAGTGAAAGGAAGAGGATAATGATAATTGAAAACGATTATCTCCTACAATACAAAGGACATAAAAACTGAAGGTTCGCTTGAAGATCTAGGAAATGGCTACAATACTTGGATAGACCTAGTGTCTCCTGAACGTGAGGAATTTCTCAGTTTGGCTAATAAATTCAAATTAAATAAAGAGGCTGTAGAGACATACTTGAATAATTCCAAGAATCCAGAAATTCGTATGTTAGATAACCATACCTTCACCATAATGTCAGAGTTGAATAATAAGGATCCAGAAACTCTTGTCATTGAACCAATATACTTCTTTCTAGGAAGACACTGGCTGATTACTATCCACTCACAAGATCTAAATCTTAAAGAACTAGTAGAAAGACTATTGAAGGTAAAAAATGAGAAAATTAAAGAATCTCAAATTGATGCACTATATTACAATATTTTGGCTGAGATTGTTACTAAATATGAGCAACTGTTAACTGCGTTGGAATTATCAGTAAATGAGTATCAAAAACAATCATTTGTCAGACCACTGCCATCAATATTTGAACGGATTGAGATATTATCTAGAGAGACAATAATTCTGAGAAGACATTTTTGGCGTGTAAGAAATGTGATAAACTTTCTAGTTCATAATGAACAAGATAAGGAAGAAATCAAATACATAGAAATGGTAAATGATGACATTTCTCAATTAATTGATTTCGTCGAGTCATTCGGAGATACCATTAATTCAATTCGAGAATTGTATGTTGCAAAAGTATCGCTCCAAATTAATGATACCATGCGAATTTTGACTATTTTTACAGTGATATTACTTCCCCTGACTCTTATAGCGGGTATATATGGAATGAATGGTGTCGACCTACAAAAACTTGAAACTTTACCAATTGGATTTTTTGTAATACTTGCTATAATGATTGTTATTGCTATCGGATTGCTGCTCTTCTTTATCAAAAAGCAATGGTTGTTTACAAAAGTTAGTAACGAGGGAGAAGGTTCGCATAATCAACAAGCACGCGAACAGAAAAACCACGATATTAAATATTAAATCCTATCAATTATAGAACTAGCAATTGATATTTTCCTTCCCACAACAGTAACAATTTCATTCCATACCACATCCCTAACACCGTCCATAGCTTTTATTTTTTCAAGAAGATCAAGGATTGAAGCGTTATCTTTAACAATTGTTTCTATTCTCAAATCAATTGTATGTTCTCCTATGCTCTTACCGACATATGTTACTTCATTAATATTGAGCAGTTTTTTCGCAACAGCATTTACCATCCCATTCCTTATCGAGATAAAAAAATCAACACGTTTCCAGCCAAATTTCTCTTGTCCAATACATAATGAATTTTCAAAAATATACTTTCTAACCTTTTACGTCTCCGTCTAATAGTGGTAATAGGTAACCCTAATTTTGCTGATAAAGTTCTGCTGGATTTTAAATCACCATTCGGCAAAAGTAAAATCTTTAAAAATTTCCGTTCCACCAGTTGGATATTTGCAGATTAATTGAAAGCTGGAAAACATGGACTATTTCCAAGTATAGGAATCAAGTTTGCCAGTGGGATTTGAACCGAGGATTCGATGGGGCTGGTCGGACAGGCATTGTTTACATTATGAATCCATGTTAATTAGACATTGATTTGATCGGGTTCGGTGGGATTCAATACACAAGTGTATGTAATCCAACATAGGATTTGACCTCAAATTTGGTATTATGTCATAGCCTTAATTCAAATACCTACCCCAAACTCTAATAGTAAGTTAATGACTTGTTTAAATGAATTAGCAGATGAATTACACAAAAAAATCAAAGGAGGGTGAAACGTATCTATGAGGGCATTTGTAACTGATAAACTGAAAAGAACATTAAGAACGATATCATGGACAACAACTAGAGCTAAGTGGGAGGGTGTTGAGTATGGGATGTAAACCATTACAAGGAGCAGTATTAGACATATGGCAAACGAATTCAACCGGAGATTATGACTATAAAGGATTCAATCTCCGAGGTAAGATCGTAACTGATAAGGATGGTAAATACGTATTGGATACTATTTATCCCGTAAGATTACTTATGGATGAAAATTTTACTCGTCCCAGTCACATACATGTAATGGTTGGAGTTCCAGGTCAACCCATTGTTACTACACAGGTATATTTTGAAGACCTTAGGGATTTTGCTGTAAAAGATTCATTAATAACCATACCAGTTACTGACGCCAATGGGACCAAAAAAGCGAATTTTGATTTTGTAGTAGAAGATTATAGAGGATTTGATGCCAGCAAAGGATTAAGTAATAATCCCACAATAGGTGCATTAGGACACAACAGCAGTAAATAATTCTTTATTTTTTACGTAGTCGTTATGCACCTTTTGTCATGGTTCACGTCATATGTTTTGAATTTTCTGTCCAAAAAAAACTAAAATTTGTTACTTTGTTTTGATATCGTAAAACGAGGTATCTTTACCTAAAAAAGTACTAAATGTAAGTACAATTTTTATGTTATTAATTTGGTAATGTTCTAAAGAAGTGCCGGCATTTTACAATACTAACTCCTTCTTACAAGTACAATTCGAAATACAAGCCTATGAACCCATTAATTCATGGGGTTGGTCGTTTGTGAACCAAATTTGACATGATTTTTAGATTCACTAAGTTCGTGTATTGCCAAACATAAAATAATGAGAATTAGAGGTTTTAAAGGATTAAAGATGAATTATAAACTAAGTTGTATTCACAGAAAGTTTAAAACATATTATTCTATCTTATCGCTATGATGAAATATATGCCGCGTTGCTCACACTTTTTTTTATAGTATCATTTGTTTCTCTTTATTTCAATGATGATAGTAAAGTATTTGCAGCAAATGATACATTTAGTGCAAATGGACAGATAAGCAGCACAATTTTCGGGATGCCACCGTCCATGAATACAGTCAATATGAGCACTGTAGAGAAGTTTATCTTATCTGGTAACTGGAAGTTAGTTACTGACAAAGGTAAGATAGCCAACTTTACATCAGAATTCTATACGGGTCCTGTAAATGGGGCTAATAATCATACGCATCAACTAACCAATCTACGTATTGAAGGTGATAAACCGGTTCAGCTTAGTGCAGATGGTAGCATACAAATTTCAGGACTTACAGATGTGAAGACAAATGGGAAGAGTGCATGGAGTGATGTACCTACTACAATATCAATCTCTAAAGGAAGAACCATTAGTATTAACATATCTGATAATGGGACTCAGAGACATTTCATGGGTCAACCAATATATGGGATAGTTAAAGAATTGAAAACACACCAATAAATTTAATTACTGACTATTTAAGAAGTCGTTAATTTCAAATTCTTTTAGAAGCTGTTTCTAGCGATAAACGATCTTTCACACTAGTGCGCTACAAACCATATTTTTAACAATTTGTATCTACGATGCCATACTTAATTTTATTCTAATTTTCTAAACTTTTTTAAGCAATGTTGGTCTTTTTGTAAGTATGCCTTACCTTAGTTGAGTCTATCGACTTGACTAAGGCGTTTGTCATTACGAAGGTGTGATTCGATGGGGAATCAGAAAAAAAGGAAGCTAAAAGTGTTGATTATAGAAGATGAACAAGATCTTCTAGCCCTATTCAGGGATTATCTTTCTGGTCAGGGACATGAGGTCGTATCTTGTTACCTGAATGCAAACAATATTCTGAGAGATTTTGAAAAAAATAAACCTGATATATGTTTGATTGACTACGCACTTCCTGGTGATAAGAATGGAATTGATGCTGCCATTGAGATAGTTAGCAAATATCCTTCAATGCCAATTTTATTCATAACTGGACATGAATCCAAGCGAGAAGATTTATTAAAGCATCCTATGCTTCAGGACAAAAACGTAGAAACTTTAGTAAAACCAGTAAAATTACTTCAACTTGAATTTGCTGTGTTGGACATAGTAAACAAAAAAAGAACACCTAATTAAAAGCCTTAAGTAATATGGTAATTAGATTGGGATATAGAGGTCTAGCCTTCGATGTCAACTAACAATAAGTTTGTTAGTATTGTAAATGACGATTTACACGTTGCAAAGCTCTTTCATGAAGCTTTGTCATCAAAATTTATTTGAATTATAGTAGCAAATTCTATAAGTTGATTTTATTTTTGTCATCTTTTATAAAACTTTCACATAATTAAAAATTGATTTTTATTATCAGTACCTTATAGTCTAATTATTTACGTCATGATGAAAACATGTGAAGTCTCTACACCAGTAACAAAAACCGCAGTTAGGACACAATGATTTCAAACGTGTTGGATGAAATTCGGTGTAGCAATTAAAGCAAATCATCAGAATTTCATATGAATGAATTATTATATTATATAAAGTAGTTTTCAAACTTTGCTCCAATTTGAATTGTCGTGTTTTCTACAGCATGCTGCAAATTTGGTATACGAGTTGGATTAAAATTGTTGAGTTTAAGTACAGGTCGGTGCAGAAGGAAAATCTGCTTTTTCTCCGTTATCGGCCCTAAATTTTACTATGGTTGGTGGTTCGCTGGCCTGATTAAGAACACATTGTCCTGTTATTTCAATGGGTATAGAAGCTACATTAGTCAAACCACCGCAGATATCATCACGAGTTTCTTTACCCTTGAGGATAAATTCACCTGAGGAATTTATTTTGACGTAATCAAATACACCAGATTTTAATGCGCTACTGCCATTTGTTGCAATAACAATGTCATAATAACCACTCATGGGAGGGGTAGAGGTTGAGGAAATAGAGATAGCCCCTTCATGTTGCTCACCTGTAGGACAAGTAATGGTACCTGTCCTGATACTTGTATCATCAACCCTTGTGTAAGCTTTAGCTTCAGGTAGGTAGCCAAGTAGTGAAACTAAAATCAAAATTAACAATAACATTAAGATTGTTCTGGAATTGATACTTTTTAGCATTGCAGTTTCCATCATTGTAACTATTATTAAAATATTGTTCCATTTGGAAGTAATATCTTTCAAAATTCACATGTGCACCTTAATTGGTGAATCCAATTAGAGAACTACTAGCAGTATGGGGTTGGTCGTTTGTGAATCAAAGTTGACATGATTTTTAGACCCACGTAATTTTTTATTTAGGAAAGTGTCATTGAGACTGCCATACTTTACCTCAGTTTTATATGCGTGCCAGTCAGCGTCATCTTTTCTGTGCAAGTAAATATAATGTACAAATGAGAAAAAGTGTGTACCAAAAAAATGCTACTTAGTGCAAATAACTGACTTCCCAGATGGCAGGTGCGCTTGCTGTTTCATTGCTGCCTGCCCACTGCACATTAAGTGTTCCTGTACCCTGTAACCGCATATATTGAGGGTTTCCGTATATGGTTGCATTAGTATTAACAATAGTGGGGGGGCTTGCAACGATTGAAGGGTTAGTAAGAGTCAGAGTAGCAGAATTTGTGCCGTTCTTCCATTGTAAGGTCAGTATTTCTGGGTATGTATGTATTCCTCCAGGAGAAGTTAGGTTTTTCCCTGATGCGTGCGCAGTAACACCCTTCATAGTTTCGACTAAGACCTTACTTGGTCCATTTCCTTTGGCTAAATAGGCATCCACAGTTTTCTGTTGGTTGAATGCCGCTGAAGTGGTAAGTACAAACATGTCTACAGTGTAGTTACCATAATGACCAGTTGACCAGTACCAGCCGTCGTAGTCCTGGTTCCAGTTGACTGTTCCCCACTGCTTATCTATATACCCTGTTCCCTCTACGCTGTGAGACTGACCGCCGTAGGTCAAGTTACCTTTAACTTTAGCAAAGGGCATTGGATCATTCGTAGCGCTGAATCGTGTCAGCGATGGGTCGAAAAACCACATACCACTGCCGCCAAATCTTGTTGGTGGAGCGGCACTTTGGAAAACTAGATTAGCCCCAACTCCATTCGCCGTCGTTGCAAAGTGCAAATTAACGGTCTTCAAATCACCACGAGCCCAGGTATCACCCATCGTTACGTTCATTGTATTGCGTGCAGCTTTGAATTGGGTTACATCTACTTTCGTTTCCCCTCCTAAATGCGTGTCGTTAGGAGTCGTAACGGCTATAGTACCGTAAGGCTGAAGCGGTCCATTGTTGTCAACCCAAGGCTTTGTAAGTAATGTAATTTGCGTTGTTGAATTATCATTGAATTTTCCCTGGAAGTACCACCATTCAAATGTGCCTGGCATTGGATTGGTTGCCATACCAGCATCTGATGGTTGCATCGTAGGTGCCTGCCCTTCGAATATCCTATATTTTTGTGTATCACCTGTGATTACTTGGTTCGTATTTGCATTTGCGATAGAAGGGTACGATGAAAGGCTAATTAGTCCTGACAATAGTACTGCTACTAGTATGATTCTGGTCAAAAAGAGCGTATTACCTCCTCGAACAGGGAATACTTTTAGTCTGACCTTAAGAGAATTCTGATTAATTCCGATTTTCGACATTCAATTTTGTAGGGTAATCTATTATTTAGGGTTTACTTAACGACGATAATGTACTGCATTAATATTTAGTGATTAGATAGATATTAAAAGCAGTAATGAAAATGGAGTTCCTTTTGGCAGTAAAAACACTTTACCCTGAGCAAATGTCGCTAAATCATGACCGATATTTGAAGACATTACCTAGCGAGCGACGTGTTCCAGCAAAAATTTTATTCGGTGTCGGTGGGATTTGTCAAATGAGGTTCGGTGGAACTGGTAAGGCTAGAATTACAATTTGAGCCCTCTGTGTTATGGGGCTGGTCGGATTCGAACCGACGACCTCCAGCGCCCGAGGCTGGCATCATACCAAGCTAGACGACAACCCCTCTACTTTATTTCAAATTTCCCTTAATATAATATAAGATGCAGATTCTGATTGACGTAACAAGCTTTTACGAGATAATAATCTACTATTCAAATTCATCCATAAATGGAAAATTTATTCTTTTAGAAGCGAGATTTACTATATTTCTATGGGCCAATTTTCTAACTATATCTGCTGCAACTGGTAATGCTCCAGTAGCACCCGGGGAATTATAATTCAGAATGTGTAGTGAAGACTCATTATCTACAAGTAAACTCTCAGGTGCAAAGTTTCCGTTCTTATCGATTAGCAATGATCTAATACCAGCTCTACCTCTTTGTTTAAAATCAGAGGGATTCAAAGAGGGCAAAAATCTCCTTACTCTATTTATCATATTTGTTTTAGATAAGGAACTTGAGAATTCATTTGATACTAAACGTAGGAACTGTTTGTTTAAAAACAATTTTAACATTCCTACTTTAGATGATTCAAAAATTTTCGGAACAGCGTTTTTCAGGTTATCATATAAATTATATGAATATGGACCAAATACCGGAACCGCATTTGGTCCTACTTCACATCTTCCATCATTTCTAATAATCCAATGGGGATCCAAAAATGGGTATTCTGTATATCTTGGCACTGAATAAATACTTCTTTTAGTAAGATTATTGTATTTTTCAGGCGCTATCCAATATTCTCCTCTAAAATGAAGATCGGTATATTCTTTTGCAATGCCAACACTATGAGCAATACCAAGTGAATTGCCTCCTGCTGCATTTATTATGTAATCAGTAGTTATATCTTTAACAGTCCCAATGACAGTCAATTTTCTATTTGCAGCTGTTTTTGTGTTGGGGTAAATCGCTCTGAATTTGTTTTCAAACGAGGTCTTGCAGCCAAACATAATTGCGTCTTCGATAAGTTTTTCATTTATGAGGCCATAATCAGTTGAAGCATCTCGGAAACATACAATCCCAGATTTACATTTTAGATTGGGCTCGATTCGTAACATTTCATCTTTACTTAAAAATTTTACATCCTTGTCTCGCAATCCATTTTTGCAAGCCCATTGAACATGTTTATGTAAAACGTCAATTTCACTGTCATTTATTGCAATCTCAATTACTCCATCTTCTTTAAATGGTAATTTGTGTAAAGCGCAATACCGTTTTACCATGTCAAATCCCTTTAATGCATAGGCTGCAGTAGATGACTTTTTATCTGGATTATAGTAAAATGGGGCATGAACTTTTCCAGTATTCCTGCTACTAGTATGCAGTGCAACCTTTTTTTCTTGTTCAATGACGATAATTGATGAATCTGTCACGATCGAAAGAAAATAAGCAATAGCACAACCTAATATGCCTCCACCAATAACTGTAACATCATAGCTGTCTTGCAATTTATTACCAACTACTATAATCGATCAAAATACTGACACAATTATTATCCCCGCTATCATTCAAAGTATTACTCAACTAGAATATCATTTCATTTTTTTATTTTTATAATTTAGATGATAATCAAACGATTTGTAAAAAGCAACAATAGAAGATGCATTTAATATTTTTCCATCAAATAGTAACTGTTTAATTTCATCAATTGTTAGAATCGTAGGCTCTATTATCTCCATCATCCCTAATTCTTGCTTCCTTTCGTTAACTAGATCATAACCGACAAATAAATTGCCTGTCTGTTCAAACATCGTATAATCTAATGTATATGAACCCAAGCTGATAATATTATTTGCCTTGTAGCCGGTTTCTTCTTTCAATTCTCTGCTCGCAGCTTCAAATGCCGTTTCACCTGGATCAATGTATCCAGAAGGAGCCTCAATTTGATATGAATTAACCAAATGTCTGTAGCTTTTGATCACTAGAATTTCGTTATCTGACACAAAAGGTACTATGGTGGAATAATCTTTTCTTTTCGCTCTAGTATAGATCTTTTTTTTGCTATTAATGTCCAGTATGTCCTCATAAAGTTCGATATACTTATTGGAGTATATTTTCCGTGAAGATTCAAACCTCCAACCAGACGGTAGATTCATGGCTTTATTCCCATTATTACAGTTATTTGCTTTTTTGTAAACTACACTAAATTATGTCTGCAGAAGGTCCTCGTATTTTTAGTAATTCCTCCTTAAATCAAATTAAACAATGTCCGTCCCAACCCAATCATTACACTCCTGCAAGCTTCACTTTCCCGTATAGGCAGGCGTTTTGCAGATCTTTAATCTCATGAGGCTTGTGTTTCCTGATTTCAACTATGTATCCACTTGTGGAATGATAAAAAATGACCATGTCGGTTGGATAAAGGGATAGCATTGCGTGATTTTCAGGATCTGATGACATGTGTCTTAAGTGAATCCGTTCCCATGAAAATAACTTATCAATGTCTCCATTAAAGTGAAAATTACTGCCGCATGGACAAGTTGAGTCCCTCCAATTTCCTTCTATATTTTTAAGCCAGATGTTTCCTTTATCAGCGGATCGCAATATCTAAAGTTGTATTATATCTTCAACATATATACCATTTCTCTAATTATAACGGAATTTCGATAACATATCGATAGCGTCGCCTTAGTTCGGGTCAATCGATCAGCCTTTAATCAACTGTCGTTGAATTATAGCATTATTGGAATCAATACCATTCCAGACAATCTCAAAACCCATTTTTGGAATAAGCAAGGTAATACATTCTTCAGGAATATTGTTTTCACCTAGTAACTTAATTGCATCCCCTAATTTCCTAATCTTATCAAGTTCTGGTAACAATTCCTTAATTTTATCATTAGATATGATATAATTGTCAACTAGTAGGAATTCCTTTAGTCTATTTGTTCTCACTTTAGTTGCATTATCATTGATTAATTGAAGATTTCTAATAATCTGCAAGACCGACTCAACCGGAATGTTATGCTTATCAGATATTTCTTTAAGAAAAATAACTTTATTTTCATTTTCTCGAATTTTACTTTCTATTTCTTTGGTAATCATATCATGTGAATTGATTGAAATATCATTAATGAACTTAGAATCGATATCCTTCAGATATTTAATTATTGGACCAAACGGAATTTGGTCTTTCTTATATAAAATTAAATGTTTTCCAGTTATAAGTTTAGAAAAAATCGAATCAACCATTATCTTATCTCCATTCTCAGAAATATAATTATCCATATTTGCAGCGATTAGTAATTCAGTACCTAGCGAACTCCCAGATTTCATAGTCAACAAGTCTTTTATTTTTTCTAATTTTCTTTTTAGGTAGTCCTTTGTCCAGAAACCTACTATCTCTAAATAGACTTTAATTCCGTATTTTTCAAATGCAAAATCAGCTATGAAGGCTTTACCATCGGAAAGAATTAGAGGATCCGGCTCCCGAGTAAGTTTCCATCCTGTAGAGAACTTGAGAAATTTATCCATAAATTTTTTCTCAACATTGCTATCAAAGCTATCCACACCATATTTGTTAAATGATACGTTAGGTTCTGAGTTTGGCTCTGACTCAAGATGAATACTTGATGCGTCAAATAGTGGGAGATCCTTATCTTTGTTTGAGAGCTGAAATCTATAGCTTTTCTTGATACCGGAAATTGATTTTCTTAATATTACTGCATCAATGGACCAGTTTTCAGTAAATATTATTAACGGAATTAATTTGGCCATTGCCAGACCGTATCTGTCTGTGAGTCTTAGTATGCTAAGCGGACCGTCAACAGTACATATAACTCTCTTGTTCTTTTTGCCATTCAATACCATATCTTCATTTTTTGTTTGATTAATTGGTTCTGAATCCAAATTGGATTCATGATAAAGAAAATACATCAATCCAAGTTGCTTTATTTTACGTAATATTTTCTTCCAATTGAAACCCCCGTAAACACTGAATTCTAGTTTGACACAATTTAGTAGCAGAGTTTGAAGAATGGAAATATTGTACCAAACAACTAGTTGTAATGGAGACAATGAATCAAAATTTTTCAAGTACTTGTTTTTGTCAAGATCATTCCACATCGCAAGTTCCAGTTCATCAATAGTTAAGTTGTTTTTTAAAGCAACTTTCTGAAGTATTCGCTTTCTTTCATCTTCCGTTACTGGATAACCAATTCTAGAAGATTCTTCAAATATTTTCCTTCTAAGATATGTGGGATTAATTGTATTGTTGTTCCTACTGTCGGAAAACGTCTTACTTGGCGATTCATATACACACCTTTGCTCTAGTAGCTGACAGATACCTCTGACAAGTTTATAATCTGTATATTTGGCTTCTATTTTTGAGAGATTCTCGTCTATGTTTGCCTTGGGTAGTTTCTTCTTAGCCATTTCTTCAAACATTTTAATTATTTTTGATGGTAAGGAAAGTTCATTATTTTTCTCATAGTCATAAAATATAGGTCTTATCTGATTCATCTTACCCGATACGCGTACTCTTAATAATTCAGTTGGCAACATTTACTATTATTACCTCATATAGTTGTAATATGCAGATCTAAGTTATTTCCATCTAATTAATTTTTTATTCTATTGAATGCGTGAAGTTCAATTGATAATATTAGAGTGAATCAAATCGAATCGAATTTGGAGTCTAGTATTATCTGCAACCACCCACCCACCCTCCTATCAGTGTCTCAAGCCTTAAATGTAATAGGTCTACATGATGTACAGAATGAGAACTAAAAAATCAACTTATTCAAATTCTCATATACAGGAAGATGAGTCACACAACTCTGAAAGTATTTCTGATGATTATGCGGAAGATGTCGTAGACAAACGTGAGCAATTAGAAAAGGAACAAAAAGAAAATGCTGTCATGAATAATACCGAAGAGTCCTTAACTACAATATCAGAACAATCTCAGATTAATGATCTTACTAATCTTGAAATTCAAGACATTGAAGGGATAGGCCCTACAACTGCTAAGAAGCTTAGAGAAGCAGGAATTTTTTCGGTTATGGATCTGGCCGTGGCTGGAGTTGAAGATCTAGCAGTAGACATTAATGCATCCAAAGAAAGTGCAGCCTCATTCATAATGGCAGCTCAAAAACTTTTAAGAGAATCAGATGTTCTTGATAAAGAATTCATCACTGCTGAAACTGCACTTAAGAAAAGAAGATCGTTGTTACGATGTTCTACTGGTTCAAGTATGCTTGACGATCTATTCTTGGGAGGCATAGAAACACAGGCAGTTACTGAACTTTATGGCGAATTTGGTTCGGGCAAGTCACAGATATGCCATACTATGTGTATTACTGCCGGACAACCAATAGAATCAGGTGGATTAAACAGTGGTGTTATTTACATTGACACTGAAGGAACATTTCGACCTGAAAGACTGGAGCAAATATCTAGTACTAGAAGCATAGATCCGGTACGTGCACTGCAAAATGTAGCTGTATGTAAAGTCTATAATAGCGCACATCTAGAATTAATAGTTAAAAATCTCGGTAAATATATAGACGATTACAAAGCGAGATTAGTGGTTGTCGATAGTATAATTTCATTACATAGGGCAGAATTCTCTGGCAGAGGAACGCTTGCTGATAGACAACAAAGACTTAATTCTATTATGCATAAACTTCTTAGAATTTCAGAAATTTACAATGTTGCAATAATAGTTACAAACCAAGTGCAATCTGCTCCAGATACATTCTTTGGTGACCCGACAAAACCGACTGGTGGAAATGTAATTGGCCATGCTTCAACTTACAGAGTATATTTGAGAAAATCTGGTGAAAACAGAATAGCAAAAATGATCGATTCTCCATATCATCCATATAGTGAAGTAAGATTTACCATCAATGAAAAAGGAACAGATAACCTAGACGAAGGTAAGAAATCCAAGAAGGAATAATTTTTTAATATTACAATTATTTAGAGTGGATACAAAATCAAAATATCAAGTTTCTAGGCAAGGTATTAGTGTAGGGCAAGCATAGCATAACAACCCCTTTCAAGTATCTTCGGGTTTGTGATTTTCATTATAATGCCGTAAATATTCAGATTCATTTTCAAATGTTTTATTACATTTACTGCACATGACAGGTTCATCATTGTCATTTTCAATTTCCATTCCTATACAATTGAAAGAAAAGGTGGTTTAAGAATTTACGCATATTGTCAAGTTGATTATGCCATCTTTCTAGCTGAATATCTCTTTCTAAATATGTTCTTGGCATAAGTTAGAAGATCGCGAGCTAGTCTACGGCAAAAGATATTTTTACGCAAGTTCGATATTTTGTTATTTTTCCTGAGGCAGGATCTATATGGGCAGTCATATCGACAACTTCTATACCGTGAATCCCATGCAAGGTCTTTTTTGCTTCATCGACTGCAACTTGAGCAGCATCCTCCCATCCTTTGTCTGAGCTACCTATTATTTCAATTACCTTTGCAACATGATGAGTCATAATGAAACATAATACACTTCATTTGTTATAAAGACTTTGATAGTATAATTAAACCAGATAAACAATATATAAAAATGTAACAAAAATCAATAAGTAAGCAACGATTAAAAATGATGCTTTCTATATTTTATCATGGTTCGACATACAAATAGAAATACCAGAGAGCTAGTAAAAGTTCTTTCTTTTCTTTCTGTTCTCTTTATATTGTTAATTGTTCTACCCACCCAACTAATTCATAACTTGATGATATTTGCATATCATCCTAAAGAGGTTGACAACGTATTATCTGAAGGGGGAAAGGTATGTCCACTTGAATCTGAATGTAATAAACAGAATGAAAATCACACAGATACTCATAATATGACTCTGAACGTTCCAAATCCAGGAAAATCGGATGATGGACAAGGTTCAGCAGCCAGTTCGACAATAAATAATTCAATTGGTCCTCAAAATGAAACCAATTTAGGTAATACTACCACTCTAAATGGACAAATCAAAAATTCAATTCAAGACATGATAAACATTACAACTGATAAACAAATTTATAATCCGGGAGAAAAAGTTAGAATCTCAATAAAAAATACTGGATCAGAACAGCTAACATTTCCAAATTCTGCGTTAGGGCTTACCATAAGAAACTTGGCATCAAATGAATTATATCCAATTTTATCATCACAGGTAATAACAATTCTTAGTCCAGGAGATTCAAAATCCCTTCAATGGGATCAAATGGGTATTGATGGAAATCAGGCACCCTCGGGAAATTATACGGCCTCAGTAAATTCAGGCATTAATTCGGCTGATACAAACTTTTCTATTAAATAAATCATGCTTGTCTTATCCTGTAAATTTTGTTGTTTATGACAAGGTTTTCTAAGTTTTACTATTTCTTTTTTTCTTAAGCAATTAATCATATTAAATTTCAGGTAAAATCAAAAGATGTCTTGATATCGGATTCATGGGCCCGGAGGGCTTCGATCCCTCGATCTGTGGTTCCGAAGACCACCGCGATATCCTGGCTACGCTACGGACCCTCTTTTTCTAACTTTAAAATTAGAATCAAGGTTCTATATCAATTGAGCTAATTGATAATTAATATTTCAAATAAACTAAATGAAATCAGTTAATAACAATCAATTTATTATCTCAAAGATTTCTCACTAGTTGTAATTAATTGAAGGTATCTGACAGAATATCCAATGTGGAATATGCCATCAGAGATATAACACTACATGCGAGAGAATATGAAAAATCTGGAAGAAAAATAATCTACCTGAATATTGGTGATCCAGTAAAGTACGATTTTCCGACACCGACTCACATAAAGAAAGCATTGATAGACGCAATTTTAAACAATTTCAACTATTACGCTGACTCAGAAGGCATTTTAGAATTAAGGCAAGCCATAGTAGAGAAAGAATCGCTAAAGGGACTTTCCATAACTGTCGAAGATGTTCTTGTCACCAATGGTATTTCTGAAGGACTAGATATGGTAGCTGCATCCATAGTGGAACCAAATTCCGAAATTTTAATGCCCGGACCATATTATCCTCCCTATGCATCTTACGTAAAATTTTACGGAGGCAAGCC
>Ga0207479_100005_pt1 | contig 22411 bp, 24 predicted proteins | sample NitcycUWRBECK01C_FD_188193 | JGI IMG/M metagenome (GOLD analysis project Ga0207479, IMG submission 188193) | Soil microbial communities from Arlington Agricultural Research Station in Wisconsin, USA - Nitrogen cycling UWRJ-BECK01-C (SPAdes) | ecosystem: Environmental > Terrestrial > Soil >...
CACCTAACGCTGATGAATTCGTAGATAAAGAATAATCAGGCTATACAATATAGGACAAATCTCTTATTTTCCTCTGATGTGATAATTTCAATAATCTAAACTGCTTCATCAAAAATTCTGCAAAAAATAGTGTAGAATTTATATGTTACATCGAGATATTATATAATAATTATAAAGAGGTGTAAAATGGGATGTATAACAAAGGATCATGTAGGTCATGTGGGAAGATCTTGGTTCCTTTCTCGATGTGTAACCATTGCAAGGAGCACGTTTCATGGATTTGCAATGAATGCCAACGAGTGGAGGACGTTACTCATAGACATGACAGTCATTACGAATCACATGAAAGTACCAATTTGGAATTAGGAACTATCTAGAATCAAATAATTAATTTTATTACTAAAGACAAATAATGCATTTCCATAAAAGTTTAGATACCTAAATGGAATTAACGACTTTACTCATTCATCTTGCGGTCTTGTTGTTTTTTAGAGTTAACGGGGCAGCTGTCTCTTTCTACTTCCACATAAATCTTGGATGAAGTTCTTACATCAATAGCCGACTTAATACGTTCTTCAATTGTATCTATCACTTGTTCTATTTGATCGGTATTAATGTTATCTACGAGACTTACTTCCATTGCTACTAGGACATCATTGGGACCAAAATGCATTGTTCTAAGTGTAATTACTCTATTTAATTCAGGAATCTTTAAGACTGATTCTATAATTTTAGTGTGGTCTTTCTTAGACATTGCTTCCCCAATAAGAAGAGCTCTATTTTCTTTTGCCAAAAAGAACGCAAATAACATTAGAACGGCACCTATTGCTATCGAACTGTACGCGTCATACATCATGTTGTTAGTAATTTCAGACAGATAGATTCCTATTGCAGCTATAGCTATACCTAGTAGGGCCGCTGAATCCTCAACTATAACGGTTAGAATAGTGGGGTCTTTACTCTCTTGAAATTCTCTAAACAGCTTGTGCAAATTTACTTTTTCTCCTCTTGCTTCAATTGTATCCTTAAACATTTTGAAAGCAATGCGCAAAGCGTTACCTTCAAAAACGGCTGATATTAAGAGTATTATATAACTGACATCGGCATTTACAATTTGATGTACAGGATCAAAAATTGAACTAAATCCTTTTTCAAAAGATAAAATCCCTGAAATGCCAAATAATAGAGTTGCAACAATAAATGACCAGAAAAACTGTTCCTTTCCATATCCAAATGGATGCCTTTCAGTAGGTACTCTTGAGCTTGTTTTGATTCCAACCAGCAACAATACCTGATTAAAAGTGTCAGAAAAAGAATGGTATGTTTCTGACCACATAGCGCTACTATTAGTTAGAAACGCAGCAATTAATTTAGCAATTGATATTCCCAAGTTACCAAATAAAGCAGCATAAACAGCCCTCTTGGAACTTCCGACCAAAAATTATTCTCCTGTTCTCCTATAATATTATAGTTGATTAACGGCAGGTTATCTCCTTCATAAAGATATTCTGATCAAGTTTAGAGAATTCGTTCAAATTTATCGTCCCTCCTTTAGACATTACTTCTTTAATTTTCTTACCAGCAACAGGATCATTCCACCATCTCTCACCAAACCTGTTGATAAGATATCTTTCCAATTCTGCAGCTCGTATGGCAGCTAACATGTAACTTGGCACGTACATTATTGACTCCGGAAGAATGTGATGTAACATCCAATATTCTCCAGGCACCTCAAGACCCATATACTTTTTGATTAGCTTTTCATATAATCTGCTTGTTTCATAAATTGTAAGATTTCTGTTCCAAAATTCCATTTTCATCAGTGAATTTGCAGTGTAAAAGACGACAAAGAATAGTTCCATGAAATTATTTTTTGACACCAGTTCACATAACACTTTATCACTTGTGATCCCAATATCTTTCAAATATAACGGATTTTTTGTCAATCTCTCTATTAGTATTGAAAATATTTCAGCAATTCCCATTGGAAATTTGTATTTTTCCCAGTAGTTCAAGTCCGGATTTATTGAAGAGGCATGCATAGCATGTCCAGTTTCATGATAGCAGCTTTGCAGATTAAAGTAAGGGCTTTCATTTTTGTACAAGACTCTGATATCACTTGGAACTTTTACAAAGAAGCAAATCGGTGATGGATATTTATTTGGCCTATCATTCGTATCAAAGTGAATTTTTGAAAAATCAAAGCCAATCGATCGTAAGGTCTTCTTAACTGTCGTGACAGGATTAATCTTCAAAAAGCTTTTCTCTATACCACTGAAAATGCTGTTGCGAAAAAAATAAAAATCATCATAATATTCAGGATCCTTTCCGATAAGTTTACTTCCACAATTAAGCTCACTTTGTAAGCGTGCTCTTGCACGTTGTCCCAATTCTGAAACTAATACTCTTAGTTCTGAGAAAGTAATTTTTTCACTAATGAGGTAACCGTCTAATGGGTTAAATGTCTTCCTCGAATTTTCATTAATTTTGTCTGAAAAATTAGAATAAATTTCTCTGATTCTTTTAAATCGTAAATTTATTACAGGAGAAATAAATTTTGTCTTTTTAATAAATTCATCAAAAACAATTTTTCTCTTTTTGTTATCATTTTCACAGCTATTGAACTGTCTCCAATTATTCCAGTTTACTTGCTTTCCATTAAATTTGAAACATCTACTTTTTATCTTTGTGCCTCTCAAATCATGCAGTTTCAATTCAAGGGTTTTTGTCTTGGATTCAGATATGTTTTCTATTGAAGATAAAAATAAAATTCTTGGTTTAGAAAATGACCTTACAAATATTTCCGAAATCAGAAATTTCATCTTAGATAGATTTTCAATATTTTTTTTATCGTAATCATACCCTGCAAATTGTAAATATTGTTCATTGGTTTCAGCGCTATAAAGAATTTCATCGATCTCGCACCACTCCTTTAGATTCAATCGACATAATTTTAGACTAAAAGATATTTAAGTTGGTTAAGTAGCCTGAGACAAAAATACTTGACTTTTGTCTAGCCAGTATGATAGAAAAATATACTAGAAGTATGTGTAAATATGTGTAGAAAATATTACTATCAGGTTATTCAAATATGACACTTTGATTTAACGTCTACTGGATAGTCTAGAGAATATGACCAGTTTTACAAACCAGTGGAATAAAGAGGTCAAAAAAGACACCACCGAAAAAATCAAAGAAACTTTGAGAACACAAAAGCCTCTTAAACCGACTATGGAATCGGCGAAAAATAGACTAGGGATTCAAACTCAAAAATTAGATGCACTCTTAGAAAAATTAAAATCAAAAGATAGAACTCTCTTTAATCAAATTGTTACTCATTTACAAAATCATGATGCTCAACAAAGCAAAATGCTCTCAAATGAGCTTTCACAAGTCAGAAGAACGGTTAAGACTATTTCACAATTAAAAATGTCACTTGAGCAAGTACATATGAGATTAGAGTCTACTATTGACATTGGAGATGCTCTAACTGCATTAAAACCAGCAGTTGGCACACTCTCAAAAGTAAAAACAGGACTAACTGGATTAATGCCAGATGTGGACACAGAATTAGGTGAAATTAACGATGTCTTTAGTGATATTATGGTAAATGCCAATAGCACTTCCGATGTAGGCTTCGCGTTAAATCCTTCGGGAGGAGATATGAATAATATTCTTGCAGAAGCAAGCATAGTCGCAGAACAAAGGGTTACTGACAATTTTCCAGACGCGCCTATGGGTACATTTAATAGGAACTCTAGGTCGTCAATTGGAGAACACACAGAATAATTCCTTTTTAATTTCTCACAAAATAAATTACAAGTACACTCAGGTTAATACATGAGCACGACTAAACCAAAGCTGTATCTTAGTAAAGGCTCAATAATAATTTCGACATTTCAATCTAGAATGTCTGCAAACAAGATAGCTAAAGATATGATTTCAAGAAAGCTGTGTGCTTGCGTAAATATTATTAAAGTAAATTCATTCTACTATTGGGACAACAAGATACAGTATGACAATGAGTATCTATGTTTTTTTAAAACTAATTCATCTGCCAAACTGAGAAAAGAGTTGAAAAAAATTCACCCATACAAGGTACCGGAAATTGTTGAAATCAAAATGGATAATATCGACAATGATTACTTGCGATGGCTAATCAGTTCAGTTTCTTAATCTTGGACTATCCATATGTTACCTTATCGCAAACCGAAGAAGACCTACGATCCCGCCTAAAGAAGAAATTCTTAATCCAATGTCAGTAGATGCGTCTACACCATATATCTTACCTCCAATTGACTCTGTTGAATTCAGTAAATCAATAAATTCATTCTCGTTGATCTTTTCTAAGATTGAGTTAGAATAAATCAAACAGTCTATTGATTTGTTAGTTACAGCATCTCTTACCTCATTGACTCCAATGGCATACTTAGGCTCACCTTTGTGAATAAGATAAATTAATTTGTCCAATAAAGATGATACTATGCCAATTTTACTCGCTTTTAATAACTCTTTTAATGACGTAGAACGCAAAGATACAAAAATACCGTCTTCACCTGCTACGTCTATGCCCTCTAACATGGTAATGCTGTCAGTGATTTCCTTGGAAAGAAAGTTAAAAAATCTCCTTTTGGTTTCACCAGGCCCAAATAAAACTAGCGTTTGTTTTTGGGAGTGTAAATTAGTAACACTTTTAATTCCTATAAGTATTTCACCAAAGAAATTGTCTATATTTGGATTTATCATTCTAGAACCTTGAAATCTTTTTCCACTCTGACCTGAGTAAATATTTGGTAAAATTTTTACGTGAGTACCTGTTACTAATGCTATCGCAGCTTCCTGATTATCAATTGAAATTAACAGGTAGATTGTATTATTGCCAGAATTCTTTAATATATCAGATTGAATTTTTTTCCACTGTTTTTTTTCCAAAATTATCATATCATCTACTTTAATTGAAACAGTATGATGAACGCCCTTTGGAACTAACTGATTATCACTATTTAATATCGTTCCCCCAATTCGTATTCTATCAACCGTTCCATCAAATTTGATGTTCTCAATTCTTAGTAATATTCTTATTTTTACTCGTTCGCCTTTATCAGGTCTGGAAAATTCAGATCTCTGTTTAATTGATCTTGTCGTATCTGTGATAAGGTTGTCATTGATTTCGATTATCCTTCTTAATGTAAACAGATCATCTAGGTCTTCTGGAATGATTGCTTTTGATTTTTCAGAATGCTTTGAATCCCTAACAATCATATGAACTAATTTTCACATTGTCTATTGTTCTTGTCTTATTAATCGGACCCTGTATTCAATTTCGACTCATTGTTAGCTACATTACTTTGTTTTGAAGACTCCAAGTAATTGTTTACCCAGTCTTGGGTTATTACCCCTGATTCAACCAGATTCACTAATGCGTTTGGTGAAGCCTCACCGGTAACCTTTCCATTTTTTCTTCTAGTTTGACGCCACTTAAGTTGCGTATTTCCACTTTTTGAAGAATAAATTATGCCCAGTACTTCTTTAGCGTTGACAAATGTCATTTCACGAATCTTTTTGAGAGTCACCTTGTCAGCTGCTTCAATGTAAATTGCTCCGGGTCCTTCTTCACGTTCAGGAAATATTTCAAAGTCATGCATGTAACTTTCGGGTATAAAGGATCTACATGTACTTACAATGATAAACCTCCTAAAACTCTCAAGTGAACAAGCAGCCTCTATCAGTACCAATGTCTTGATAGGATTTGTTGCTATTTATCAAGTTTCTGACACGTAATTTCGCCGTTTTAAGTTTCGTTTTAATCGATCAAACTTGCAATTTTACTTATAATTCTAAAATTAACAAACTGACTACAAGCTTGTGAGCGGACAAACTCCTAACTCAAGATCTACTTCATATTGACTTCAGTAGGGCTATTCCGTCATTGTTTGTCCTTTATTAATACGTTTGAGGACATTTAAAAATTAGATAGTAACTGAAGATTAGAACCCTTCAGTTAAGATTCAAAGTCTATTTTGACGATGCGTCAGACCATAAGTAGCTAAAGTATTCCTTGGCAAATCCCGCCAAACCAATATGATCGGCCCAAATTGCTATTGGTTCAACATACCCATTTTCGTTTCTTCCACTTCCCAGTAGTATCATGACTTGATTTATATCGCCTATGACACCGCCACCAAACATATTGTTCTTAACCCTAACCTCAGCAACTCTAGAAATGGTGAGTATCGTCTCCTTACTTGTGTTATCAGATACAAGGACTGCAATTTTTACACCCTTTTCCGATAGGGTTCTCAATGTAGCTTGGATTATACCAACAATATTTTCTGCACCCTGAGGCAATGCAACAAGCAGTTCCTTCTTGCAATTCTGAATTATTTCTTGAACTTTATTAGCGATATTGAATAAACCCATAACCACCCATATTTCTGGTCTTTCCTTAATACCTGTCTTTTCGTAAATAGGCATTAATTCTCGTATTATTAACTCATTGTTGGAATCCATCTTTTTTTCAATCAATGTTCTTGTAGTTTCTGCAGCAGTTTGGGGTGAATTTGGAAAGAACTTCTGTGGCCTAGAGCTATTAGATTCAACCCACCCTCTTTCTTCTAATGAATTCAAAACTTCGTATATCTTTGAATAAGGCACATTCGATTTTTTACTAATCTCAGATGCTGTCATCGAACCCTTTTCAAGCAAAGAAATGTAGACTTTTATTTCATAACTCCCTAAACCTATATCTTCCATTGCCTTCTTGGTCTTGTCAGATAAACTCATAATTATGGTTAAACTGGATAAGAGCATAGTATATATCTTAGATGCAGTGTTTACAGTCGATTTACAAGCAAACTAATCACCATATTATTAGTTACATTATATTTATATAGGAAAAATACAAATCCGACATGAATAACCTAGGTGAGATTAAGTGGAATTAATACAAATATCCAATCGTACAGTAAGCAAGGTTAATACAGACAAGAGAACAATCCGTTTTACTCAGAGTATCTGCCCAGATTGCAATATGATTCTTGATGCCGAAGTTTTTGAAAGAGAAGGTAAAGTCTTCATGACAAAAACATGTCCAACACATGGTGAATGTGAAGAATTGTACTTTGGTTCATATAAAATGTACAATAAATTCAGCACATATTGGATGGATGGAAAAGGTGCACATGCGCCTAATGTTATGGTAGACAAATGTGCATGCCCTACTAATTGTGGATTATGTACAAACCATCTATCACATTCCGGACTTGCTAATATGATAGTCACCAATAGATGTGACCTTACATGCTGGTATTGTTTCTTTTATGTTAAGAAGGGATTAGAGGGTGCTTATTTATATGAACCTACACATGAACAAGTTCGAGCAATGATGAAAACTCTAAAGGCAGAAAAGCCAATCGCTGGAAATTCAATTCAAATCACGGGTGGTGAACCAATGTTAAGAGATGATATTACTGATATCATTAGGATTATGAAAGAAGAGGGTGTGGACCACGTACAGATGAATACTAACGGTATCAAATTGGCGCTTTCTCCAGAGACTATGCGTCAAGTAAGAAATGCCGGAGTAAGTAATCTATATTTGTCATTTGATGGAGTAACTCCACGAACAAATCCAAAGAATCATTGGGAAGTCCCGTATGCTCTAGAATCTGCAAGAAAATGTGGAACTACTGTGGTGTTTGTTCCAACTGTAATAAAATCCATCAACGATCATGAGTTAGGTCCAATTATTAGGTATGCTCAAAAACATCTTGATGTAGTTCATGCAGTAAACTTCCAACCTGTTTCATTAACAGGAAGAATGGGTAAAAAAGAACGAGAAAAATATAGAATTACTATCCCAGACTGTATAGAAAGAATACAAGAACAAACCAACGGAGAAATTTCAATGGATGACTGGTTCCCTGTTCCGTCATGTATGCCACTAACAAATGTTATCGAAGCATTTAGCAAAAAGCCAAAATACGAACTATCAATCCACTTTGCTTGCGGTGCTGGAACTTATGTATTTGAGGACACTCAAACCAGGAAGTTAATACCGCTTACGTCATTTGTTGACCTGAAAGGTGTCTTGGAATATTTCGAAGAAAAGGCTGAAGAGATCAGATCAGGTGCAAATAGGTACTGGACAATGCTACAAGTTATTAGAAAATTAAATCAATTCGTAGATAGAAACAAACAGCCTCATGGATTAGATCTTGCAAAGATGTTCTCTAGCATATTACTGAAGCGTAATTTTGACTCCGTGGGTTCATGGCATGTTCGATCACTCTTTTTGGGAATGATGCACTTCCAGGATAAATATAACGAAGATCTTGAGAGACTACAGAGATGTGATATTCATTATTTGACCCCTGACTTGCGAATTATTCCATTCTGCGCGTTTAACGTAATTCCAGAATGGTATCGAGATAGAATCCAAAAGAAATTCAGCATTCCGGTTGAAGAATGGGAAAAAGCCCATGGACAAACTCTTGAAGCTGGTTTGTATCGTGGCATCATGAGAAGGGGTAAACCTGAGGCACAAATGGGATGTGCAATGTCTGAAATGCACAAGGCAGCTGCCGAATCAATGGCCAATGATGATCACAAGGCTGTTGAATTGAGAAACGGAATGGCTGGCGCCTGAAACCTTTTTTTTCAATCAACTTTCCTTTTATTATTTAGCTCGACCGTTTAGAAAGTATTTTCTTAGAAATTTTGGATATAAACTAGAATAAGATTTAATTTAACGCAGTTTCCATTTTTGACAATGTCTAATATGAAATATATTCAACTTGAACCTCAAGGGGAAATTGCTTTACTGCGAATTAACAGACCTGAGGCACTCAATGCAATGAATATCGATGTTATATCGGAGCTTTCTCGAACAGTGGATATAGTAGGAGCTGACGAAGGTATCAAAGTTGTAATAATAACAGGGGCTGGCGAAAAATCCTTCTGTGCTGGTGCCGACATTTCATACATGGTGAACATCGACCCAATAACTGCGGAAAAGTATGCATCATCAGCACAATCTGTCTTGAACAAAATTGAACGCTTAGAAAAGCCAGTGATAGCTGCCGTAAATGGGTATGCGCTTGGAGGTGGCTGTGAATTAGCGATGGTTTGCGATATTAGGATTGCGTCGAGTAATGCAAAAATGGGTCAACCTGAAGTAACAATAGGAATTCCTCCTGGATGGGGAGGCACACAAAGGCTTATGCGATTAGTTGGGCCTGCAAAGGCCAAGGAACTAGTTTTTACGGGGAGGATGATTTCCGCGGAAGAAGCGCTCCAATTGGGCCTGGTCAATGGTGTGATTAGCCTAACTTCTGACGATAATTTACCTCCCGAAGCGCCTAAGGATAATAAAGAGAAGGAAAAGGAACGAAATACTCAGATAGCAAAAATACTTAACAATAAACTCATGAATGAGTGCGATAATTTAGCCAAGCAAATTGCAAAAAATAGTTTTAATGCTGTAAAGGTGAGTAAGATGTTGATAAACAGGGGTATGGATGCAGATTTGAACACTGGGCTCAGATTAGAGATCTATGGTTGGTCTCTGTGTTTTGCACATGAGGATAGACAAAAGATGATGTCTGAATTTCTTAACAAAAGCAAGAAGTAAGATCTTCTTTCGTCTCCACTTTATTTGGAATCAAAATTTTGAAGTAACTCTAGCTGAACCACTTGGACGACAGACGTATGCATTACTCTGAATTTTAGATTCAGCAAATGCCTGCTCCATTGAATGTCCTATTTTATTTGCATCTTTAGCCGAATTTGTGAATGCAATCATTGATGGTCCAGCACCACTTATAGTTACTGCCAATGCCCCGGAACGGCTTGCATTTAATTTTACTTTATCATACCCCGTAATAAGGCTCTTCCTAGCTGGTTCTACTATAATATCATTTATGCCATTTGTTAGAAGTCTGGTATCCTGAAGGAAAAGACCACTAACCATAATACACGCATTAGCCAAATTTCTTGTATGATTTTCAATTGGTATTGCTTTTGGTATCACACTTCGTGCCAGTTTTGTTTTCTTAGCAGGTGTTAACAAGTTAGGCACACAAACTATGAGTATAAGATCTTTTGGTGTATCTACTTTAATAAATCGAAGTGTAGGAAATGTTCTTACAATTACAAATCCTCCAAATAATGAAGCTACCACATTATCATAGTGTTTTACACCGGCACTACTCACTTCTCCTTCTGCAGCAAAATCTAATAATTCATTGTCCGTTAATTTACATCTAAAAAGTTCTTTAAAAGCAGTAACGGCAGCTGCACTGGATGCGGCACTACTTCCTAATCCCAATCCTATTGGTACTCCCTTGGTGATCCTAATCTCAAGATCATCTTTAATTTTGTATTTTTGAGCAAATTTCTTTACCGATAGACTTGCAGAATTTTCTTTAACAATAGAAGGAACATTTGCATTGTTGCCTATTTCGATGTTTATCTTTCCATTCTTTGTTGCTAACTTGCGTATAGATACGGTATCATAAAAGAGATCAAGTCCAAGACCAAAGACGTCGAAACCAGGTCCTAAATTGGCAGCTGTTGAGGGCGCTGTTGCTTCACAAAATTCAAATCCTTCTTTCATTTTCAACTCTAGTCTCCTTTCTCTTCACCCAGATTAAGCGTCCTTGAAAGCGTCGCAGTAAGATTCACCATCCCGCTCATTGTTAAACTTGACACAAGAATTGGACTTTGCATGAGTTTATTTTTGAATAAAGCATGTAATAGATCCTTACTCAGAATTGAATATTCAATATTTTTTTCATTTTGCAGTGAATCTTCCAGAGATGATTTAGACGACCATTTCATTATTTCCTGCAGTTTATCAATTACTAGATCTCTTTTTGTCATCACATCTATCTGCGATATGTTCAAACGAAGTCTTACAGATGTTGCCATCAATGCAATTGAAATGTAATTCATTGGGGTTGACGAGGCTAGAATTCCATCAAATGTAAATATGTTTATCTTATTGTCCGATTGAAAATTTGAAACAAAATATGGACCACTTGCCCTGAATATAAATAGTTCAATCTGACCAGGAGTATCTGCCACCACGAAATCAGGGTTTAAATTAAAAACTTCATCTTGAATTTCATCCAATTTTGTAGCAATCAAATCTGAGGCCATTATGAGCGCACCATTTGGGCCTAGGTCATGTTGAGACATTATCTTGTCTATGTCAATATAATTTCTCACATCAACATCAGGCTCATAAGGCAGTGAAATGACACCCGGGTCAAGATTCAATGAGATGGGATAGAAGTTGTTATCCTTATACCATTCAATTAGTTTGGATGTAAGAAGTGATTTACCAGAGCCGGCTGTCCCAGTAATGAAAATAGTTTCCAAATATAGATGAAACAAGGAAGTGAATATATTAATTCTATTGATTATTATATGACTATCCACTATTTTGCATTGATTAGGTTTGAAATGGAGAATAATTGCAGTTGCTGTAAGCCTTGTTCCATTCTTATTATTATTTGCCTTTACTCCTGTTTCTCCTGCAGATGTGTTCTCGGTCGGCATACTACCATTCCTGCTTTCTGTATCGGCTGTTATGGTTCGAATTTTATTACAAGCGTATAGGTTTAGGTATTTCATTAACCACTTCATTGGACCAAATATTAGCACAACTTTCAAAACTATGAATGCCAGGATAGGCGGTGAATTCGTTACACAGACTACTCCATCTTTTATAGGTGGTGAAATAGTGAGAATTGCGTGGCTAGTTAAATACGGAGTTTCGACAGGAAAGGCCGCTTGGGTAGCAACTGCTGAAATAATCTCCGATGTTTTTGTAGGGAGTATTTTGGCGTTCATCGCAGGTGTTGTGGCTATCTTTAGTGGTGGTTCCTTTATTGGTATTTTAATCATCGTTGTTGCCATACCAACATTTGGATTCTGGTTTTCAGTAGTTGTTCTATCTGCAAACAGAAACATTCAGCTCCCAAAATTTTCTTTAAGTTTGATTAAAAGATTTTTGTCAAAAGAAAGATCAGATCATCTGATACATTCTACAAATGTTACTTTAGCAGATTTATGCAAAATGAGCAGAGAGAATTTTAAATCGATCAATTCAGTCAAGATCCTTTCGGTAGGGATGGCTATAACTTTTGTTGCATTTGTCTTTCAAGGTCTTTCATTCCTGGTACTAGCACAAGCAGTTGGTGAGCATGTGGGATTTTTTCAATCATTTATGGCGACTTCAGCAGCGACCGCTCTTTCTACCTTACCAATCACCATTGGAGGATCCGGTTTAGCAGAACTGGGTGTATGGGCATATATTACAAATATTAGTAGTATTCCACATTTGACTGATGTTTTAAACTCATCCCAATTGTCTGTAATCATAGCTTGGAGAATTGCTACATACCATATACCCCTTGTTATAATGTGGATAGCTCTTATGAGGATTACAATCGGGAAAGATTCTATTGCAAATAAAATTAAATCTAAGAATTTGGATAATAGTTAAACAATATTACTGAAAAAAACAATCACTTAGAACCAACGAGGAATTACAATGAATAAGTTGAAAGGAAAAATAGTCGTCATAACTGGGGCATCATCAGGTATAGGGAGATCAACAGTATTAGAATTTGCTAAACAAGAAGTCAAAGCAATTATACTTGTTTCTAGAAACAAAGAACGTTTGTCACAAGTTGAATCAGAATTAAGTGGAAAATCCGAATCTATGATCTTTGCCTGTGATATATCTAATAATTCGGAAGTACTAAAGATGGCTAGAGAAGTACTTTCAGTTTATGATACTGTTGATATATTGGTAAATAATGCGGGAATTGGAATATTAGGAAAAGTAGCCGATCTCTCAATAGAGGAATTAGAATTAATAACAAAAACAAATTATTTTGGAATGATTTATTGCACCAAAGCATTTCTAAATTCAATGCTAAGAAAAAAAAATGGGCACATAATTAATGTTGCATCATTGGCAGCTAGCTTTGGAATTCCTGGATTAGCTGCGTACTGTGGTTCAAAATTTGCGATGCTGGGGTTTTCTGAGTCACTCCATCACGAATTGCATGGTACGGGTGTACGTGTTACTGTTGTAAGCCCTATAGGTGTGAAGACAAATTTTTTCCACCATCCATCTTTTGGCAATAAGTTCAAAAATAAGGAGCGTTTTTATTTGGATCCTCATGATGTGTCTAGAGCAATCATAAGAGCTTGTAATTCAAATAGGTTGGAAATTGTTGTTCCGTTTTATATGAGAGGGGGAGCATGGATAAAACATACGATACCTTATTTAGTAAATCCAATTGTGGGTACTTCTTTTAGAAAAATAATGGACAGTGAAAAATAGACTAGTTATTCATCTTCATCTTCACTGATGCTGGTTGATGTCTGTAAGTCTGATTCTACATCCATAAGTTGAAGATCTTCCAATTCAAATCTATATATCGCGTTCATATCGAGATTATACTTTGATTTCAAGAGCTCAACTAATTTGGAGCTTAATTCACCCTTAAACATTTTTATTTTGAATTCATAAATGAATCCTTTTAGAAAGTCTGAAATCTTCAAATTTTTAGGTACATCCAAACCTTCTATTATTGTTCTTCCATCGGAAAGCGCTTCGTATATCTGTAGATCAATCTTGTACGCATCTTCATAGACAGCCAGTATATATCCTGATCTTGTTAGTATTTCTGGCGCACCAAATTGGACAGATTTAATTTCGTCTTCAGCCCACTTTGGTATAGATTCATCCCCTTGTGATTGACCGTCCTTCGTACTTTTGCTAGAGACTTCCGTTTTGGATCTTGGCATGGCTATTCTTACAATAATGTACGGCTATTGCTTTCTAAAAAACTTTGCAGATAAAGATAATTACACTCAGCAAATAATATTGATAGACGAGAGTAGGAAAAACAGTGGTGGTCGGATTGTGACTGTTTCGAGTTGTCCTAGTTACAAGCTCTATACGCTTACTGCCTCCTTAGATATAATATTCTAAGATCATTTCAATACTTTCTTTGTCCTCATCATCACGCAAATATTCTTCATACTTTGTAAAATCAAGCGGAGTAATCATACCGATTAGTTTGCTAGCATTTTTAGAATTATCATCGACAACAAGCAAATGCCTAACATTGTTTCTTAACATTAAATCTGCTGCAATCGATGGTGATGATTTAGAGTTAATAGTAATTAATGGAGCAGACATTATTTCTTTATTTTTCACTTCACTCGTCCGTACATCATTAACACACACTTTTCTAACTAAGTCACGTTCGGTAACTAGACCTGTTGGTCTACCGTTTCTGTCAACAACAAGCAAAGAACTTACCTTTTTATCTTTCATTTTCATCGCAGAATTTTGAATAGAATCCGACTCTTCTATTTTAAATACCGTTTTCCTCATAAGGTCCCCGACAGTTGTAACCATTATTAGAATATATACAGTCTGACTTTTTAAGATATGGTCCTTAGTATAGATATCGTCTTTAGTCAAACAGAGACAAGCATATTCGACTCAATAGTAATTATTTTGCACTGATTACGTTTCTAAAAAAATCTATTTTACCACCAGAACTGGACATGGCGAATTGGTTACTACGCCAGAGGCTGTGCTGCCAAGCATGAATCTATATTCAGATGTGCTTCTAATACCAATCACGATTATGTCTATATTCTTATTCTCGGCATAATTTGTTATTTCACTTACTACAGAGTCGCTTGTCACGACATCTATTTCAAGTTTAACGTCTACACTATTGTATTTTTGTCCAAGCTTGTCTAGAAAGTCATATTCTCCTTGTGTTCCTCTTGTAAGTATCTTGCCTGGAGTTTGCTTACCGGCAGGTAGTACTACATATAATGCGATGACACGGCCGTGAAGGCCCAAGGCTAATTTTATTGCATAATCTGCCGCCTTTATAGAATTCTCCGAGCCATCCACTGCAACCAATATATTACTTATTTTCGAACCTTGTGACATCTCTTGTCTTAAACTGAAAGGTACAAGGAAGTTTAATTTCTTTTTGGATAAAAAGTTACTGCAGGTTCTTATTCGAATATATGATTAGAGCTAAGGTTCCATATTTAGAGTTCACAGCTACATAATAGAAAACAGAAATCAAAATACATAACTGAGGCAAATCGGCATTTCAAATTGGCAACTAAATAACTCGAACTAATCTGACTTGATTATAGAATGTTCTTATTTCAAGTAGACCTGATTAATACGTTCAAAGATACGATATATTATTAATAGATATTGGGTGGTGGCAGTACATTAAGTGTTAAGATCTATTTTAAAATTTCATTATCTTATTTTATCAAGTATAATTAGCGTAAAACAAAATTAAATTTACTTCAAGTTAATATATATCAATCGTAAATATCAAATGTTGAGCTTTCAAAACATTTCAATGCGGAAGTTAGCACTAATTTTTATTGTTGCAGGAATAGTTATTGTATTAGCGTTGTTGGGTTCATCTGCAAAAAATTTGTTTAGTAAAGCGATTACGGAGGATGTTCCTGTTAAGCTAAAGAAAGATAACGAATGTGTTGTCGAGCCATCAGACAGTATACCGCGGGTGATCCCAAATTGCAGTTACGTTGTTGGAGATATCCTGTCGGTAACCTATAAGCCCACGCAACCTACGCTTGAAAAGTATGAGTTAAAGAATTCTTCAAGATCCTAAAAAAGTACAGTCTATGACATTTTTCGCAGTTTTATAGTTATTTTAACTTATTTTAATGTCTTTATTCAGCAGCATTGTAGGGCTATTTCCTTCAAATCTCTAAACTTGAGCAGTCCTACAATGATTTATGTATACCTAGGTTGTCATTTTGTATACCAAACTGATGAAAGCAGAGAGACCTTTTTTTAATTTATCTATTATACCATTATCTCCCGGCAAGCAAGGAAAATGGATAATGAATTATGCGACGATATGAAATGTCACATTTTACTCTGTTCGTTTATGTCTCTAATTATTTCTGAAATCTTCTGAATTTTGGCTCCGTAATTTGCTTTCATGTATTCAAGCCCAAAGATATGATCGTTTTTTGTGAAAGCGTTTACTCCATCTTCTGCAATTATTGTATCGTATCCCCTTGTGAATGCATCGTATGCGGAGTGCTTAATGCATATGTGGGTGTGAATTCCTGTCATGATTATAGTCGTAGGGCCCCTTCCATTGTAGGTAGATTTAAGTGCTTTTTCTAATTTACTTTTATCAAATGCGCTATATCCTCTCTTAGATATCATAAGATCATTGTAGGTAGGTTTAATGTCCTGGATAACATCTGCACCTTTGGTTCCCTTCATAGCATGAGCTCCCCACACACTGATTTCAGGATCAGACAACAGGTGTTCGTCATTACAAAAAAATATAGGAATGTTTTTTCTCCTTGCAAACTCTAACAGATTTTTAATTTTAGGTATTATCTTTCTGGCTCTAACAGATTTTAATCTTCCATAAATAAAATCATTCAACATATCCGTGACTAATATTGTATATCTTGGTGATACACCATTATCTTTATTTTTAGAAACTACCTCAGATTTTTTATACATAATAATAAATTTATCCCTTTTAATCGGATATATTGCTTGTTATCCTGAGTTTTTCACTAATGACAACAGGTAACGATTCAGGAACACAATCTAATCTCCTGAACTTTTGAGGAAGCATACTTATTTGATTTCTACACCAGCTCCGAATTTCCATTATCGAAGGCAAAATTTCTCTAACCTTGCCATCCTTTATGTAGTGTTTCAACATAGGAATGCCATCTCTGACTTCTTCATCATCCAATGTCAATATATCAGTTACCAAAATATTTTTACGAATTAATCTGTGCACTTGTTTTGGACCAGGAAAATTTTCCTTTCCTGGACTTTTCTTTCTCTTGTATATGGTTTGGTATTTGCTTCCCTTCAAATTATTTGATTTGGTTCTAATTCCAACAAGCTTGTAAACACCATTTAAGGCCGGATCGTCTCTTGATGTAGAAAGTTCGGTCCCTACCCCAAAATAGTCTACCGGTGCTTGCTTTGATACCATTTCGTGAATTATGTGTTCATCAAGATCACCTGTTGCCATTATCTTTGCAGACTTACGACCGCCATGATCAAGAATCTTTCTTATCTCCTTACTAATGGTCAGCATATCCCCACTATCTATTCTTACACCTTCAAATTTCAGATCTTTTTGCAATGCAATTTTAACAGCTCTTATCGGATCATAGGTATCAATGAGTAATGTAGACTCTGGAAATGTGTCGCAAAACGTTTTGAATGCTTCTTCTTCGCTTGCAAAATTCATGACAAAAGAGTGCGCCATAGTCCCACTTGCAGGTATTCTCATCTTGTATCCTGCAAATGTGTTTGAGGTTCCCTGACATCCTCCTATAATGCTGGCTCTGGCTGCAAGAATTCCGGCATTAGGTCCGTGTGCACGTCTTGAACCAAATTCGATAATAGAGCGCCCCTTTGCTGCTTCAACTATCCGAGATGCTTTAGAAGCAATGAGAGTTTGAAAATTAATTACTGAAAGTAAATAAGTTTCGACTAATTGTGCCTCAATAATTGGTGCTTCTATTCTTAGTATAGGTTCATTTGGAAAAACTATACTGCCTTCAGGTATCGCCCACAGATTTCCAGTAAATTTTAATCCAGAAAGATATTCGAAGAATCTATCGCTTAATTTACTAAAGAATTTGTGACTTCTAAGGTATTCAATATGTTCATATTTGAACCGGAAATTTATAAGAAAATGGATCACTTGTTCTAATCCAGCAGCAACAAGATAACTTCTATTCTTTGGGAGTTTTCTGACAAACATTTCAAATAAACCAATCGTCTCCTTTTGATTGGAGTTAAAGTACGCAGCTGCCATACTTAGCTCGTAAAAATCAGTAAAAAGTGCAATATCTCCTTCTGGGAGCAAAAAACTATCCAATTCTATCTATATTTGACTTAACCAGAATAAAAAGGAAACCGACCAATCATTCAGTCTAAAAGCGATTACTTACAGAATATGATGCATATGTCATGGGTCTAGATAATCATAGATTTTAAGAGATAATAAAAACCTTAAATGAATACGGGTTTAATTGGTATATAAGCCTGCAGAACTTTATCTTAAGAGAGGAATCAAATGTCTATCGGAAGGAATATAATTCGTAAACGTTACCACTTGACGGTTTCACATAATTCCATTTATCATTAGGCAACTTGACATTGATGAATCTATGATTAAACGAATCATCAGATTCAAAAATATCATATAATGACTGACCCACTAAGACCTGGTTTAGTTGTGCGGCTGAGGCTATTTTTGATGCAATACTTATGCTTGGTCCCACCACGTCAATAGGAGCTGTGTCAACGCTCTTTCCGTATAATATTACTAATGAAGGTCCACAGTCCAACCCGACTCTTACTTTTATAACAGGAAGATGATTCTCCTTTAATACTGGATTTATGCATTCGCTGATGATGGAAAGGACGCCTTGGACACAATTTAATGCATTTATAGAGGCCTTCTTCTTATCGAATTCCGCAGGGAATAGTCCAATTACCGAGTCACCCACAAATTTTAAGACGTAACCACCATGTCCTTTTATTGCAAGTCTTGTTTCCTGCGAAAAGACCTGTAGTATCGCGGCAAATTTTGATGGCGGTAAAGTAATGCTCATTTGGGTCGATCCATTAATATCAATTATTAAAATAACCATGACGGCATTTGAATTGACATGCCTCTTCAAGAATTGTTTGCACTGTTCAGTGCTCAGATCAAATTCTAGACCGTATTTTATTGTATGCAAAACTCTTGCTTTGATTTGTTGCGCTTCTTCGGCTGAAGATAGCATTACGATCTGTCCAATGCCGATTATACTACAGGCGCCCTATAATCTTTCTTATCTAAGCATTCAGCCCTTACGTTTAGTTATAAAACTGGTCGTAGCTCGCTATGGAGTTGTGCAACTTAGACACCCGTTATACATGAGCGCGGATGTTAAAAGCAACATTTAGAGTAGTTTTTAATAATACAATAGTATCGCTTTGTCAAAATCATTAATTTGTTATACTAAAAAGGACTTGTGTTTTAAACAGAACTCGAGATGCAAATGCAATTCATGGCAATTTGCTGCATTATGCATCAAATACAATTCCCTTATTTATTGAGACGATCTGTATAGAATCTACCCTTGCTAAAGGCCTATATAATAACAGACGCAATACATGTTCATTGACAAAGGATAATATCACAATCAGGAAGATCTTGGTTGCAGTGGATGGTTCCAAAGCCGCGTTAAATGCAGGAAATCAGGCTATAGATCTTGCGAAAAAACATCAAGCAGAACTGACTGCCTTGTATGTAATCCCTTCTGATATAAGATATGACTATTTGGAAGACGTTGATACAGCAAGATTGCCAGGTCCTCTAAAAGGAACTGTGATGAGTGCTATGGAAGGAGGACAGAAATATGTAGATGCAGTGAAACAAAAGGCCTCTGAAACTAATATAAGCGTTAGGACAGATGTTGTCATTAGCAGTACTTCTGTAGTAAAGACTATCGTGGAATACGCAGAAGGAAAGAAAATGGACTTGCTTGTTATTGGGTCTAAAGGTATGTCAGGAATAAAAAGAATGTTACTAGGAAGTATTGCTTCGGGAGTAGTAACATATGCTCATTGTCCTGTCTTGGTTGTTAAATAATTTTATTTTTCCAATGCGCCTATTTCATTTTATTGAGCCAATTTATTTTGATTTAAATAGGCCTCATCTTTCTCACAACGAATTTTACTAAATCTACTAATCTGCAAGCAAAACTCCATTCATTGTCATACCAAGACATTACTTTAACTAAGTTGCTATTTCCTCCAAGTACCATGGTGCTAAGGCCATCTACAATCGAAGAATGTGATTCACCTATAATGTCTGAAGATACTATGGGATCTTCTGTATACGCCATGATCCCTTTCATATCACTATTTGATGAATCTTTCAACTCTTTATTGATCTCAGCCTTAGTAACATTATTTTTTAACCTTAGAACCATGTCCACTATGGAACCATTACTTACTGGAACCCTCAATGCCATACCATCCATTTTACCATTTAGTTCTGGTATAACAGAACCAATTGCCTTTGCAGCGCCAGTTGTAGTTGGTATTATCGACATCATGGCGGCACGTGCTCTTCTGAGATCTTTGTGTGGCAGATCTAAAATTCTTTGATCGTTAGTATATGCATGGCAAGTGGTCATATATCCACTTTCTATGCCAAATTTATCATTGATTGTCTTGAGTACCGGCGCAAGACAATTAGTCGTACAGGAAGCCATTGAAATTATCTTGTGTTTATCATCATCATACGTTTTATCGTTTATTCCCATTAATATGGTCGCATCGGGATTGGCAGCGGGAGCTGAAATTATTACTTTTCTGGCTCCGGCGCTTATATGTTTCATTGCCGCCCTGGCATCGCTAAATTTGCCTGTAGATTCAACAACAAGATCAATATCCAAATCATTCCAGGGTAGTTCAGAAGGATCTTTTACAGATAATACTTTCACTTTATTTCCGTCTATAACAATTTCGTTTTCATTAGCCGTTATCTCACCCTCATATTTTCCGAAGGTCGAATCATATTTGAAGAGATGTGCGAGGGTCTTGGCATCAGTTAGGTCATTTATTGCTACTATCTTTGCCAACGCCTGAAACTCCTTATCTTTTAGAGCAGCTCTCAGGAAGCATCTTCCTATCCTACCAAAGCCATTAATTGCAATGTTTGCAGTCATAACAAGCCTTTCATATAATCATATAATAACTAACTGAGAGGCTGATGTGTGTAATGCCGCATTAGTTCCATAAAACCTTTAATGTGCTAGAAAACATACTCCTAGAAGGTGTCAATAAACAGAGATTATGGTCATCTCAATGCAATTCGCGGTGTACGTGTTAGAAATCTAATGGATCCTCCAATTATAATATCCATGAATGAACCGCCATCAAAAATAATCAGCGAGCTTGTTGAAACTAACTCCTATGACATATTCATTGAGTTATCAGGAAAAATAGCGGCGTTGACTATTAGGGATATTATAGGAATCAAAGACATCAAAACCACAAGGCCATCATTAGTTGGAAAAATCATACCCGAATTGACAAGGGACAGTGTAATTGGCGAGGCTGCACGTATAATGAGCCATTACAGGATGAGAACCTTACCTGTAGTTCACAACGGTAAGATTGAGGGCCAAGTTTCAGCTAAGCGGATTGTTGAATTAATAAGTAAGCATTTGGTAGAAAACAAACTGCGAGTCCTTGCATCAAACTTAATGACGAGTGATCCAATAGTCATTGATTCTCACAAGAGTGTATCTTCTGCTAGATCCATAATGAAAAGGAGGAGGATTGATCATTTGCCTGTAGTAGACAACGGTCGCCTGGTTGGTATTATAACTTCCTCTGACATTATGAAAGTAATGTTACCTTCTGAGAGAATTGGCAAAAAATCAGTAGGTATTGACAAAGCTGAAGATAGGTTTTCGATTCAAGTTTCAGGGTTGGCAAATGACGATGTGATAACTGCTAACGTCGATGAAAGTCTCCAGGTAGTTTGTGAGAGGATGTTAAGTGCAGGATCTACCTATTGTATAATTAAAGTATGGGATGAGATTCAGGGAATCATTACTTATAGAGACATAGTTGCTTTGTTGGGGGAAAAGATGGAGGAAAATATTCCAATGTTTATTGTAGGATTACCAGATGAACCATTTGACGCAGAGCTGGCCAAGTCTAAATTTACAAATATTACCAGATTCATAAGAAAAATTCATCCTGATATAGAGCAAGCTCGCTGCCATATAAAATTAAGAAGTGTCCAGGGGGCTAGGAAGAGATACGAAATTGATGTACATATTATATCACCTCATGGTAACATTTCTTACACCAATATTGGTTGGGACTTGGCTAAGCTTTTTGATGAAATGACAGATTCTCTGAAAAAAAAGGTATCACACAAACATAAGAAAACTCATAATCCAATTGGAGTTAACAAGTAATTATAAATTACTTGATTCCAACTTTGAATTTTTGATATTATATTGTAGCTCCTTTTGCAAGTTTTATTTTGGCAACCCGTATTATCTACTAGGTGCACAATTCCTCATTTAGCGGGTATAGATAGACATTTGCAATCTCATCTCCTATTTTTGTCGATTGTATCTTAATTGAATTCTTAACCTCTCCACCATCAATTCCATCTCCTTCTGTTCCAAGTACGGATTTTCGATCAATTCTGTCACTATGAGGAATGAACCTATCTCCTGGATACGGTTCAAGCGTAACTCTCTCTTCTCCTAGTATACCCAGGTCGCGTACAGAATT
>Ga0207479_100006_pt1 | contig 21526 bp, 20 predicted proteins | sample NitcycUWRBECK01C_FD_188193 | JGI IMG/M metagenome (GOLD analysis project Ga0207479, IMG submission 188193) | Soil microbial communities from Arlington Agricultural Research Station in Wisconsin, USA - Nitrogen cycling UWRJ-BECK01-C (SPAdes) | ecosystem: Environmental > Terrestrial > Soil >...
TTGATTACAGTCTTGTCATCGGTGCCACTATCAAATGGATATGCAAAGCTTTTTGCATTTATGCCATGGTCTTGAAGACATCTCTTTGACTGGCCTACTTCATATTCTACATTTTTCTTTGACAATTTTTCCAAGCGTACATGATTCATGCTATGAGAGCCTATATCGTGTCCTTCTTTTTGCAATGTTTTTATCTCATTCCAGTCCATGTATCCATCTTTCTTTCCTATATAGTTGCATACCACATAGAATGTTGCCTTAAATCCATACTTGTCAAGGATTGGTAGAGCGTTTGTATACTGACTGAGCCGACCATCGTCAAAGTTTAAGATTACTACTTTATCATAATATCCATTTGTCCCAATAGATGTTGCAAGCAAGCCGTGTATAAAACCAATTCCAGCAAATGAGGAAATTGATAAAATTCCGATTACTGCTGCCAATAATGAAAATCTAATAAAGACAATCTTTCCGTTACTTACCAAGGACTAACTAAATAAAACTTGCGAGTTTGTTTAGTATATATACATAACTCTTTTTATCAAATATTTTGGAACAATACATAATGAACTCGTATTCTTTTTTGGAATTTCTGAATATCCAGGAAATTTAAAGTCTGTAAACTTTTTATTAAAAATCTAGATCACCTAAATTTCGGGATTAGTTTGGTTCATCCAACAGTCGAAACATACCTCAATGTCAAGTTGATATATTTCTATTTCATTTTTATTACATATTTTACATAAGTCTTCCACATCTCAAGTTGGCATTAATAGATATATTATATCGTTGTTATCAACTATTTTTTGTGCCCATGTCAACAGTAATGATCAAATATTAAAATTTCGTACATTTAACTCTAATTTTTAGCATTTTTATAAAAAATGCATACTGCATGAAACCGGGGCGGAACTAACTCGTACTACCCCCCCTCCTTGATTGGTTATACTATTTTTTTATAGTATGTTCTACATGAAATAAATGGACAAAAGAAACTGGTGGGTTTATTTGGTTGTCTTTGTTCATAAAATCAAATTAGCTCCTCCCACCAGTTATCTTTGTTTTAATGATCTTCTTGCTTCAGTTCAACTCATCCTACCAATTTTTTTTGACTTTCAATCTGGGAATAGTCAAATGGTAAAATACTGTTCCGATTTTAATTAAACGATTTATCGTGACTAATGTCCGCCAGGTCATATCAGTATCTACTAGTTTCTGAAACTTTTACCTTATCAGAGAATATATTCATAGTTTTAAATCTAAATCGATTTGATTTACTTCTGTACTATTGGTGCTTAGAGATTCATTTTTTGAATAAATGCATTTCCTGCTTAATTGGCTAGAATCTACAACATATTTCAACTTATTTCAGACATGTTTATATCGAAAAGAACAATTAAAATACTTCTAATCTTGATTTATTCAAATTTTTCATTTCACAAATTTACAGTCACTAAAACTGTACTATTTGCTATAGTTAATTGCCTCATAATTTCATCTTTTTTTCCTAATATTCACTTTGATGTATTGAATAAGGTAAACGCACAACCAGGACATCAGAAAAATGTTTCATACATAGGGGTAAATATGAAAGGGTTGTATACTAGCACCATCCCTAAGAACCTGTCATCTATTCGTTTTCCTGATAATTATTACAATGATAGCTTCAAGTTAATCACAAGTGCAGGTATGAATCATATCAGGTATGTCTTATATTGGCAAGCATATCAAAAAGATCCTTTATCTTTTATTAACGAGCTACAAACAGTAGCCTCACTGGCAGATAAATGGGGATTACATGTTATTTATGACAATCACCAATTCCATACGTCAAGTTGGCTCGATCCTGTAAGAGGAGATGGATTTCCACCTTCACTTTTTAACGATAACAAGAGTTACCCGTTTGGTTCAGGTGGATCACCAGGATATCCTTCCGCTGTTAATTGGTGGACTAAATGGTGGAATCACAATATAACAGACAATAGAGGTATCGATGGATGGGCCCTTCAGATAGGATTCTTGAAAAAAATAATAGAAACTGTTGAAAATCATAAAAGTACGTTAGGTTATGAGATCCTCAACGAGCCTCAGATCCAAAGTGCGGATCAATGGGAGAAAATCGGCAAGTATAATACTCTAATTGCTAACGAACTCAGAAAAATAACGGACAAGACATTGGTCTTCGATATGACCATCCCTGTTGTGTTTCACGACTTGAAAATAAATATGACTTTGAGCAACATTGCAAAGTTGTTACCAGAGAACAAGAATAATATAGTATTCAAAATTTCCTTATACGGAATACCTACTGTAGGAAGTTATGCTGAGCAAAAAATAAACTTACTTTCGGGAGTAGCCAAAATTACTGGAGTCCCATTGTACGTCGGAGAATGGAATGACGTTTCTCGCGAGGAACATATTAGCGTCGAAGGAAGGACAGTTAAGGAGATTAATCAAGAGATCAGTGATTTGAACCAGACTGACGCAAACATAATGATAAAAAAATTCAAAGATATTGGGGTATGGGGATGGGCGTTTTGGAATTGGAGTCATATTCCTGATTCTTCACGTGATTTCAATCTCATAACAGTAACCCTAAATGGAGATATGGCGACCACCAAGTACTTTGACATTCTGAAGCAGGCAGTTGCTAATACTTGACATAAAATGTTTGTTTTTTAACAATGCTCTTCATGTAGGTGCCATGGATTTTTGAACAGTTTCATAGAACTAAGTTATTTTAAACTTATTTATCTTATACATTAGAATTATAGATTAAGATTACAAGAGATGTCAAAGCCAAGGCAAGTGCCAATAATCTGTCTAAAATTTATGATAGTCTCTATTATGATCTTCATTTTGTTTTCATTGCCGTATGCAAACTCTGTAGTTTCTGGTATTCAACCACAGCTCATTGCTGATTCAAGTTCAAGTTCAAGTTATACCCCACCATCACTTTTGGGTACAGGGACTAATACTTCAGTAATGAATGCATCATCATTGAACGACTCCCCTCAATCTATCATAAACAATATGAGAAACTCAACTGAAACTTTACCCATCCCAGGAAAACAACCACAGATCTTGCCAAACAAAAATTACATATTCTCTGCAAATAAGAGTGAGATATCAACACCAACTAATAACTCTCATAATGGAGAATTTGGTAAAGGAGTAAGGATTGCTGTAGTCATGCCTACATTTACTGCTGCGGCATACGACCATTCGTTTTACGTATTTTACAATAAATACATGAATGTTACACGAGGAGTAAATATCACAAAAGACTTGAATTTGCTTTCCAATAAAGTCACCAATAAACCGTCTTTAGATGCATCAGGAATTGCCATGCTATACTTGCTTGGAAATCTTAAATGGGTAAGACCAGAAGCAAACATTGCGTTTCTAACAGATCAGGATGTTGATAAAGGGTCCATATTTCAATCAAACGGAAGTAATGCTTACGATGTCATAATTCTAGGCCATCAAGAATACGTTACTCAAAGAGAGTATGACAACTTTAAGCAATTTGTAGGATCTGGAGGTACAATGATTATTTTGGATGGAAATGTTTTTTATGCACAAGTCAAATACGATAATAAAACAGATACCGTAACACTTGTTAAAGGTCATAGCTGGGCTTTCAATGGCAAGTCTGCTTGGCGAAGTGTAAACGAAAGGTGGGAAAACGAGACAACGCAATGGGTTGGAAGTAATTATATCAGTGATATATCTGAATTTAGCAACAATCCCTTTGGTTATAAACCTCACGAGGAACAATATATTACAAATCCTAAAGACATAATTTTACTAAATTATAATGCAACGATATCACCTAGCACTAATAGAACAGGTAGTGTAGTAGTTGCAACTTATGAACTAAATTATCTAAAAGGAAAGGTGATTGCTCTTGGGCTATATTCAGACGATATTATAGTTAATGGTGCATTTGATCGTTACTTTGATAGCTTAATTTTACAATATGCTGTGAGGACGCAGGATTAATTAAAAGTAGACTAAAATGGATTTGTACACTAAGTTGAAAGCGAGTTAAAAATTAATTACGACAAGTAAGACAAATGCGATTATTACATATTGCTAGTCTCTACATTTTTACAACGTGAATCAATATCCTTTAACAAGCAAGTATCTTACATAATTCGGTCAAGCAAGATAATTTTTCTCTAAAAATGGATGACTGCATGGTTGTGGATATAGAAAATCTCCAATACACGCATTATTAAAAGGTTAATAAACAGAAGTGTCATCCAACAAGTCATGAAAAATAGTAGAAATATTGATAACTAATATTCGTATGGCAATAAACTCGCTATACAAGCATGAATTTTGTGCTTATTTTCATTTTATATCTAACAGAATTAGCGGAACGTAAAGTGACATTCACCACATTCAATTTCTTCAATATGCCGAAGGTACCAACAATAATTACCATCATCTGCAGTAGAGCATTACTTTCCCATGTGATTCAGTTTACTCAATAGTTACCATTAAATAGTTAATTAAGATAACTTAACAAAATTAAGTAAGAGACTTATAGATTCGGCCCTATTATCAATTGAAATGTCTCTAAAAACGAAACGATTGGTAAGGTTTCCTATTGGCAGGTATGCTCCAATGATATCACTCTGTATCTTGGCCATGTCGTTAATAGCAATGCCAGTATTTGCACAACAAACGAATTTTATGGCAAGCTTGTCAGGCAAAACTCTATCACCGCCAGTAAGTACTGCAGCTACAGGAACAGCGAAATTTAATCTCGAGCCTAATGGAAATATAGCTTATGAGGTAGATGGTAAGAATATTAAAGGAATCATAGGGGCTCATATTAGTCTTCAGAACGGAACCGACCTAGCTCAAGTATTTAATCCTTATGTGGAGATTAATGGAAAGTCGGGGATTCCAACTGGTGAGGTGAATGGACAAATATCTAAAGGGGTTATTACAGCTAATGATCTTAGTGGTCCGGCAAGTGGCAAGAACGTTACTGATTTAATAGCCCTAATGAAGAATAACTCAGCATTCGTTGTTGTTCGCACCCAAGGTCATGAGAACGGAGAAATTCAGGGTGTTATAACTCCTTCTAATGCTAGTGTGAAGCAGCCCATATAGGGTAGTTCAGGATATGTGACGATAGCATAACATTGTTAATCAGAGTATATATCCTACTTTTTTGAAGGTTTTGAATAATGTTACAGAAAAACTTGAATTTGGACAATATATTGGAAAAGAAAGTCAGAGCAAAAAAAACATTAGTAGGAGCTATAGAAGCTAAATCTGACAGTTTCATCTTGGTCACTTCACCCTCTGGTGAAAAATACAATATACCAAAATCACATATCGAACGTAGAATTGGTAACGAGTTTATGCTTGACATATCATTTAAAGATTTACAGAGATACAGGATCAAGTAAGTGAACTTTAATAATGGGTTAAATTATATATTCTATTAATTATATTAATTAAGCTGAAGGTAATGAATGATAACAAGTTTGATAAATTAAGTTCTGACAACGAAGACAATTGGTTATCAAGGTATTCACTATTTGTCGGAAGAATAGATGGGGTACCTATTTATCTAAATTTCAGTTCTGCGTTAGTTTTTATTCTTATTGCATGGACACTTTCTAGTACGATTTTACCAAACAATTATCCAGGTTTAGTACAATCGACCTATATAATAATAGGAATAGCATGTGCATTTATTTCACTATTTTCAATTTTGCTTCATGAAGTTGGCCATTCCATTATAGCAAGCAAGTATGGAATCAAATTTCAAAAAATTATACTATTTGCCTTGGGAGGAATTGCCTTAAGTCGAACTGAGATAACTGTTCCAAAAAAAGAGATATTTATGGCACTTGCTGGTCCTCTAATAAGTTTCATTATTTCTGGTCTTTCCTTTCTACTTTGGTTCATATTTTTTCAAAGTCATATGTTCATTTCACAAAATTCACCTTTTGATTTGATCTTTTTCTATAGTGGAATTATTAACCTCGTTGTTGGTCTTTTCAATCTCTTACCCATATTCCCGTGTGATGGGGGAAGAATATTGAGATCTTTTTTGACCTACTATACACACGACCACTTTAAGGCTACAATAGCTGCTATAAGGATAGGGATGATTATGTCAATTTGTATTCTTGTAACAGGGGTAGCTATAGGTGTGAAGTTTTCTTTTGTCGGTGGTATTTGGATAATGTTATTAGCATTCTTTTTGATGAGAGGATCCAGATTATATTACAACCTATATCAAAAATTGTATTCCTGAAATTAAATTGCATTCTCTTTATACTTCATTTTGAATTAACTTAATTGGCATAACAAATTTCGTATTGGTATTGTCTTTAAACATCTTATTTGAAATTTTGATAAGAGGATAATCTTGATGTCAACCTGTCAACCAGGTTTAATAATCTCTAGCGCAAATAATTATAATATTTATGATTGGAGATCATCGGACATGGCGGAAATTAAATCTATAAACTTGCGAAACAAAGAGGAAAAATCTATTATCGATAAAATTTTTCGTGTTACTAAAGAATTGAGCTTTCCTGATGATAGAATAAATTTCATAGAGCAGATGATCTCTTTAAGTAAGTTATTGATGAAGTATGATCTAAATATATCAACCACATTTAAAACTGTGGATGAAAAGGCACAGGATCCTACATACTATGTAGCTACATATTTTGATACTAAAGATATGGAGCAAGCATTATGGGTTTATAGAATGATCAGGCTTTTGGCTAGGTATGTTCTTCTTTACGATAAATTTTTTGAGACAAAAAATAATAGATATGTTTTGCTGGCAAGAAAAGTGCGTCGGTCCATAAATAAAATCCTTGCTAACGAAATCGATAAACATCATCTTAAGTATTCAATAGATTTTTCATTAAAACAATTCTGGCCATTTTGGAAGTTTGAGCAGATTGTCAAAAGTCGTATACTTCAAGGCAGCACTTTTTCATACAATGAAATAAGAAATTTTAGCCTAGCTAAATCATCAGATGCATCAACAATTTATGCGAGAGTCTTAGATGCCAAGTTACCAAGCTTTAGTGAAAACGTTTCCCTAGTTCTTCATTATAATCAAGCGTTACTTGATCTAATGGACGACTGGCAGGATATAGAGGAAGATATTCGAGGTGACATGCCTAATATTTTTGTTATGGCTGCCATTGAAAATGTTCCTTACGGCATAATAAAAAAATATAATATTACTAAGTTAAAGAATACTATATTGAATTCATTAGAATCATCAAAATCACCTATTATTAGATTGGTAGAGGAATATCAGGCATCAATCAGAAATATTTCTATTCCTAGCAATCTGGTCTTCATAAAATTGGTCTCCGATCATCATATTGATACGTTGAGAAAGGCGATATCATCATAAGCAGATTCTCAAATGTTCATGAACAGAAATCTCTAAGGAAAAATGGAAACTATCGATGAATCGAAACGGATTAGAAGAGCTAAAGGTCATCAATAATTTTAGAATTGGATAGAAAGATAAGTGGATTATAAGTGAAAGTTATGAGATACTAGTATGGCTGATTTCAAGCTCGTTTAGATAAGTTTATTTATTATGTGTATCATAATTGAGATTATGAGAGGTAGATGGGCTTCAGCGGCAATAGGTGCAGGCGTAGCCAGACGTCGTGCGGGAGCGGAAATGGAGCAACAAGATGCAGCTCATCAGCAAGAAATTGATCGGCTAAAAGCAGAGCAACAAAGACAGATAGATGAGTTAAAACAGCAACAACAACAATCAAAGCCTCAACAACCATCCGGTCAGGAAGATATAACGCAGAAACTGCAAAAATTAGCGGATCTTCATAAGCAAGGAATCTTATCAGATGAAGAATTTCAGAAAACGAAAGCGGAATTATTAGCGAAACTATAAAACTTAACATCAATTTCATTACTCTAAATATTTATACGATCAAATTATAGGATAGTTAGTCGATCTATTTCTCAGCCGTTCTAAGCAAGCAAATCAATTAACGACCGATTAGTTAGTTCGTCCAGGAGATCTGGTTAATTGAGCCATCGGATATTTGAATCGGTATTGTAGTATATTCATTATATTAATGGATGAATGGAAACCTTTAATGGTAGCTTTAAAGGAATGAGGGCATGACAGAAGCTCATAACAAGGAGATTGCTGAAAAATTTGTTCAGACTATATTTAATGAGAGAAAGGTAGATCAGGCAGAAAACTTTGTTACTCCTGATATAACCTATCATGGAATGGAAGAAGTTAAAGGTATTGAGAATTTCAAACAGTGGATAGGCGAAGATCTCAAGGCATTTCCTGATATGAATATCACAATAGTAGATACATTTGGGGGACAGGATAAACTTGCAATGAGATGGACCTTAAAAGGCACATTTGCAAAGGAACTTCATGGTACTCAACCAAGCCATGAGATAGAGAATTGGAAGGATGTAAGCCATGAGAAGTTTGAGACCCAAGGCGTCGAGATTTTACATTTTCAACATGGCAAAATCAAGGAAGCATGGACGATATTTGGAAGCATGGACAGTCTTAAATAACTTCAAACGGGCTTGCAGCTTAATCTTGTAGTCTTATTACAGCCAGAGGCTGCAAAACAATAAAAAGATACTTATAATTTCCCTTTTTTTATGTTACTGATTGTTGACATCTGCAAATGATTTTCAAAGAGCTTTAATCTTCCAAGGAGGAGGTTCACTTGGAGCGTATGAAGCTGGCGCTTACAAGGCGTTTTATGAATTGGCTTCAGAAAGAGACAAAATTATAGGAAGGGAAGATAAACCATTATTTGATATTGTTGCCGGTACTTCCATAGGTGCTATGAATGCATCTGTTCTGGTAAGTTATGTGAAAGAAAAAAAGACGTGGGCAGGATCTGCGGAAAGGTTAATTGAATTCTGGGAACATCTTGCTACCGAATCAGTTGTTGATAAAATGCCAGGTTTTACTCAATGGTGGGATTATTGGCATTATCTTAACAACGTTGTAGCTACAAGTGAGTCAGCTAGAAGGTATTATAATACAAAGCAATTCATACTTAAAGGAGTACCTAATGTATTCAAACCTTCACAGACTTTTACAGATAAGACATTTTTAGATCCCTCTAATGTATGGTATCTTTATAGTAACGGACCATTAAAGCAAAGTCTAGAGAAATTTGCAAAATTTCCGATAGCGACCAGTTATGAGAAAAATGAACCCAGACTACTTTTGGTAGCTGTAGACGTACAGGAGGGAAGCACAGTAGTATTTGATAGTTATGAAAAAGTAGATGGTAGCCGCAAGTCTGAATATGGACGTTACGGTATGGAATACGCACATAATGGTAATGAAGGATTCGAACACGTGATCAGGTACAATAATGGAATAGAAGTTGATTATGTTCTCGCAAGTGGTTCTGTACCTGTTAACTATGACTACACTAAGCTAATGGTTGAAAATTACAGTAACAATAACAAAATCAAAAGTGAAAGTGAAGATAAGAAAAAATCCCAAGGTAGAAAAACCATTAATAAGAAAGCACGTTACTTTTGGGATGGTGGGATTATTGCGAATACTCCACTTAGGGAGGCAGTGATGGAACATCGCCGCTATTGGCATTATGTTAGAAAATCAGAACCTCCACTTCTACGTGCGTTTATAATTAATGTTCACCCTATTAAACAAGAATATTTACCTGCCAATTATGATGGAGTAGTAGATAGAAAGAATGACTTGACATATCATGATAGGACTTTGTTTGATGAGAGGATGGCAATAATGATAACGGATTACGTTAACATTATCAAGAACCTAATTAAGCTGACCGAAGATACTAAGATTAAAAAGACCTTAGTGGACAACATCTTGCAACAGCAGGCCCTTTCAAGAAATTTTATGACTGGCAAGCATTTTACATACGCGGATCTCATACAAGGTATGGTCTCTGTCGACCTAGTAGTTAGAGTAGAGCGAAAGAACGATATACATACAATAGCAAATAAGACATTTGATTTCTCAAACACAACGATACGACAACTAATAAAAGATGGATATGAAGAAGCTCTTGACCAAGGTACTAAAATACTCGAGCAGTGGATTTCTGAACGGATTAAATAACACAATTATTAGATTAGCTCAAAATTGAGACACATCTAAACAAATTTGCAATTTAAGGATGAATCTCATAGAATGGAATGGAATACAACGCTCAGCTCGTTAGAGCAAATGATCTAGGGTCTAGTAGTTCAAACTCGTCAAGAAAGGTATTCCAAGTTTCATCTGGTATGTGACTTAAATCTAGTTTGCTTTTCCTCCATTCGTCCAGATGATTAATCGCTTTTTTAAAGCGTTCCATACTCATTACTAATCCATAGTAGTCCCCTACTCTATCTAATGTGGTCTTATAATGTTCTTTATTTCCTGAAGCGGTGGCATCAGATATCAACCCTACATCATATCCTATGTTAAATCCGTCTCTTAATGATGTCTCTACACAAATTGAAGTATCGATTCCGGTAAAAAATAGCAAGTTAATGCCTTCGCTCTGAAGCCAGACCCGTAGTTCAGTATCTTGGAATGCTGAATCTCTCCGTTTGATGACTACATGATCATTCTCTGTCGGTTTTAGCTCATCGATGGTAACTCCATCCCATGTGCCTCTGACACAAATAGGAACCTTTAGCCGCTCTTGCCTTGTTTTTGGCAGAAAGTTGTGTATTTTTGTTAACACATCAATTCCGCTAGCCTCCTTGACTGCTTCGGTATAAAAGATAGGAATTTCTTTACCCCTACAGAAATCGATTACATCCTTGAGCTTGGGTATTATCTCCCTGTAATTGGAAGTGTTCATTCCCAATTTGTCATATGAACCGCCTTTACTAACAAAACCGTTTTGCATATCTACTACTATCAAAGCAGGTACAACTTTACGGCCTGAGGGAAAACTAACTTGAAACATTTTCTGTGGTCGTTATAATATTGAAAATATATAAGCATATCCCAACTGATCCCAGTTGACCCACTCATTTAGAATTTGTTCTATTTTTTAGGCATAATGATCATTACAGGCTCTTCTTTTGTTTTACATATTATTTGACAGATACTAAGTACTTAATTTAATTCCTGAAGAGCATACTTAAATCTATGTAGAAATCTTGTATTTTCATGGCCGAAAGTGAGTTACTGGTAACATTTATGCTCGGTTTGAGCCTGTTACTAGTTGTTATCTCGGCTGTACGCCGGTACACAAGAAACTTCATCATACCCGGAGTTTCAATTTTGATGTTTCTTGGAGCGATGTTAGCAATAGTTCCTATTATTAGTCACGAGGTAGACAAGTTTTATGGAATTATTGAAGATATACCAGGATTAGTATATTTAGTTATTATTCCTATTTTGATCTTTGATTCTGGACGCAAATTATCTATTGGACAGATCAAAAATGAAGCTATACCAATTGGTTACTTTGCAATTATAGGAGTAATCATAACTATTCTAATTATAGGCATCGGAGTTAATGTTATATTTCAGATTCCATTAATTGACGCCTTACTTCTTGGAACTATCCTTGCTGCTACCGACCCTGTAGCTGTAGGTGTAATATTCAAGAAATTTCCTATTCCGCAAAGATTGAATCTAATAATAGAGGGCGAGTCCTTATTTAATGATGCAACGGGGGTTATCTCTTTTAATGTTGTTATAGCGATAATCTTTTCAGGTGTTGCTTTTTCATTGGTAAATACTTCAATCTCTTTTATCTGGTCAATGGTAGGTGCAATAGCTTTTGGCACTGCACTGGGATGGATTGGCGGGAGAATTCTTCACAATTGGAAGGCTGATGAGTATGTGGACTTTACCTTTTCCTTAGGATTGGCTATTGGTGGCTTTATCGTGGCTGACCACTTTCTACATATCTCTCCAATAGTAACGACATTATTTACTGCAATGTTTCTTGTTACACAACATAAGGAGGTTTCAACTGGTATTAGAAAACTTTTTCACAAATACTGGGACTACCTAGGTTTCGTTACAAACAGTATCTTGTTCTTTGTTATTGGAATTCCTTTACTTGCAGTAGAATCATATCAAAGTAGTGCTGTTCCATTGATACTAATACTAGTAACTCCGTTTGTTATCATGATGTTCTCTAGGGCTGTAGTGATTTACAGTGGAAGTGCATTTTTAAGAATCTTTAGAGTTAGAATCCCTCTTCAATGGCAAAATGTTCTTATCCTTGGAGGTTTAAGAGGAGGAATAGCAGTAGCTTTAGTTCTCTCACTTTCATCAGAGTATCAATTCAAGGACCTATTCATTAGTATAGTAGTACCTTTAATTGCAATTAATTTAGTGGTAAATCCAATTCTATTAAATCTGTACCTGAAAAAAACGTCCTCTAAAATAGAACAGTCTTAGATTCTAACATTTGTTAAATCGTCATTATTTATTCTTTAGGAGAAAATCAAAGATCCAAAAACGAGATTTCATTTAACTAACTTTCGTTTTGAGCTTCAAAGATTTTGGATAGTGCATTACCTTGCAAGTATTCAATACTATTGCACTTTTGGAAAAAATTTTGGATTCAGGTTGGATAACAATGTGTTAATTAAAACGGAACACCAAGCTCTTGGTCAAACTGAATATTCATGTTATTGGATGTGAAACTATGATGAAATTTTACTTACTGAGTAGCGTTAATAGAGAATTGTAATTATTATAATCCAGCAAAAACTAAAATATGAAAATTTTACACCTGGTTTGATGAGAATGTTCTTTCAGGTTTTAGACATATTCCGATTCAACAGGACAAATTTTAGACCTGATCTTGTATTATTCATCTTGCCACAAACGAGAAATGATTTAATCATATCTTCAACTAACTAGACGTTTTATTCATGAATCAAATAGAAAAACATATGTGGATAGCTTGCGCTATAGGATTTTAATGAAATCTACTTTCATAACTCTTATAGCGACTACTTTGACATTAATTGCAACATCTTTTGTTATCATGCAACAAATTCAAGCTCAAGAAGGCAATATTATTATCACGTTTCTGTCGGGCAAAGAGGAAGTTCCCCCAAATGATTCTAATGCTAATGCTTGGGCCAAGTTCCAGTCTGTTAACAATGGTTCACAAATAGCATATTGGGTTAGTATCAGTGGATTAAATAAAATAACAGGGGCACATTTACACGATGGAATTAAAGGACAAAATGGTGATATTGTAGCTGTTTTGTCAGGAAATAAATCTGCCGATACTGGAGGGAATGCAACTATATCATTGACAGGAAATATAACAAAAGATGATCTACAGGGTCCTTTGAAAGGTAAGGAAATCTCCGATCTTATAAGTCAAATGAGAAATTCAAGTATCTATGTAAACGTACACACTGACGAATTTAAGGATGGGGTTATCCGTGGTCAGATTGGCTAAACTTCAGTACCTTCATTGTGAATTTACTTCTTTCTTCTTTTGCAGCACCTGTAAGGAATTTTCTTGTCCTGCTTTTGGCATTGTTTAACAACCGATCTCAGAATATGATACTGGGGTGGTTTGCTAGTGAATTCAAAACCATTTTATTTTATGGCAGTCTTGTCAATTGGTTAAATTTTTGTTGCATTCTTAGGTCCATCGGAACAAACCTCATTCTTTGATTATGATGATGCAGAAGGGAACAGATTACAACAACGTTGTACTCAATAGACATGCACTTTAAGCAAGGCTATAACTAGATCCGAGTCCTACGCAGAAGGTGATAATCGTTTTATTCTTTAATCCTGCCAGGCATCAGGAAATCCACGGCCTCGTATAATCCTTCGAGCTCCTTAGAGACCTGGCTTGAGAATACTCCTAGAACTTCAAAATCAGCTGCCTGCATTCTTCTAGTGCTGAACATAGCTAGAACCCCAATAACATTATCGCCATGGGTTAGAGGATACCCCGCGAATGATTGAAGGTTTTCTCTTTTAGCCCAATCAGGATATCTTATCCTCTTGTCATTAACAACATCATTTGTTATTGATGGCTTGCCAGTGATTACTATATTCCCAATCTTATTAGAGTCTGCAGGAACCTTCGAAAATTCGCCATCTATATTTTTGTACTTTCCGGCACTAAATTTTAGGATAAGATTTTTCCTTTCCTTGTCCAATAACCATATCCGAGAAAACTTTGCGCCAAAATGTTTTACTAAACTCTCCACGATAAACTGGAGCTTTTCATTTAATTTTTGATATTTCTTCAATGAACTGAGGATCTTGTAAGCACGCCACTTTTGGTCTCTTATGTCATGATCATCAAATAAGGTATAAGGTGTGACCTTCACCATGCTAGATTCATAAGAACGGAAATCATCTATCAGATCGACAAATCTATTCAAAAAGTTGCTACTTTCGAATTCATACTGTTCTACAGAATCGAAAACAAAATGACATATCCAATCAAAGTCTCCTGTCATCCTAGCAGAGTAAACACAAAAGTCTGCTTCGCCACAGTATTTTTCAAGTCGGGAGATCATAACAGAAGTATCGGCTTTAAATCTGAATTTAAGAAGAATTGTACGATTTATCTTATCTGATATTAATGTAGGATTTAGAAGAAGAGAGTAGCCTAATATGGTGTTGGATTTTTCCAATCTCTTCAATCTATGTCTTACAGTTCTATCGGTAATTTTGTACCCAAGTCCATGGAGATATCTTGTCATTTCATATGAAGATGTGCGTGAATTCTTGCCAAGCTGTGCTAATAGAAATCTATCGATTTCGTCTACCAATAAATAGAAATCTCTTCTATCGTTATTATGTATTGCCAATTAGGAAATTACATGAAAGATCCAGCTTATTGCTGTCTTGGTATACTTTTTTCCAATTGCCTAATCGGAAATCTAGTTAACATCTTTTTTCCGTAGTGAATATATCGCTATTTTGCCTATATGAAGATATGAAACAAGACTATTTTGAGATAGAGCGGGTAATTGAAGAATTGGCGAAAAATTACGCAGCCCCATGTACAACAACATGGTTTAAGGTAACGAGTAACAGAAGACCGTCAGCTGAGGAATACAGAGAGAAGGTAGTAGATTTCATGAAACAATTTGAAGCTATTTTGTCAGGGCAGCTACCACCAAGCGAACAAACACAAATATGTTTAGAGTATATTAAGGAACAACTACGTAACCAAATCCTGCTCATTAGAAGAGGAAATAACAAAGAAGTAGAGAGACGTTTTCAATATTATGTCAATTACAACTAATTCTGACAAAGGTAATTTACCTTCTCTATCATTGGTAAATATCGAAGGATAAAGTGGGGGTTATATAAAACGGTAAACTACGGTATAATAGCAATACCTATAATAGGAGTACTCGTAATTGCCGGAGTAATTAGTTTTTTTATCGTATATTCCTTCTATCCCGAAAAGCATGAGAATATAACCATTGGTGGTAAGTGCTACGAATTAGTAGGTATGGCTCATCAGAAATTTAGCAACTTAGCTGCAGAAACAGAAATAAAGCGAATGATACTTCAAATCAGTAAAGTAGAACCAAAGAATGCCATTATACCAGTAATTTTCAATGGAAAAGATTCAGAAATTGAAAGTTTTATAAATAGATATCATCTAACAGTAACTTCAAGACAAAGAGTGATATATTTTCCCAATATTAATGGAAGCGTCGTTACGGCAAATATTCCTAAAGACGACCTGCAAAGAATTGTGGACAACCTGAGCATATTTGATATGTTACCTTCGACAAAAACTATATCTGGGAGTATCGGAATTCAACCCAATAAATATATAACGTCTAATGAAGCTAGAGATGTTTCTTTCACATTAGACAAATTCATGACAAATGGATTGAGGGATATAGTTGACAAGTCGGATGGTGTAAAGTCTGCGGAGTGCCGAAATAATACATAGATAGATCAATATCCTTATGAAGTTCACTTGTGGAAATAAGGTTGTAGTTGTAGGAACACTGCAATACGAAACTCATGAGAAGTTATAGAGGTGGGATATAAGACCAGGATCTTTACCACTTATTCTACTTTTATGATTAAAATGCTAAAAATGAATCACTCTTCACACTCTTCTCATGTCGAGCACTCTAGTTGCGTCAGATTCTCCATCTTTAATGAGACAATTATGATAAAATTTTCCTTATATAAATTGGGAAGTCGATGTTTTTTACTCATGTTATAACACTCATACTAGCTTAAGATCTATGTGAATGTAAATCAATTTTTAATTAGTAAGTGTTTTTAAACCGGTTGTAGAATTCTTCGAAAAGGATTCCATTGTCGACATGTTCGTAGTCATAGTCTCTTCTGCAGGAGCTCCAATTTCGGGTTTTAGTGCAAAGTCCGTAATCCCTGTCGAGGCCTGGGCATTTGAGTTTATTTTTTCTGCTATTGAGATAAGTTCATTTTTGGGTATCATAAAGTGGATTACATCCTTAGTGGAGTTAGACGGATCGATCATAAGCATTTTCCCTGCCGGAATACCATTAACTTTTCCAGAATAATTCTGAGCTGAAAATGAACTTGGTTTTGGGACAGAAACTTCTTCATGAACAAATATGTTGACATTCTTAATCCTACCAGTGTTCCAATCGAATGGCATAAGAAATTTCAGCTCATTACTTTTTTGATCGTATGTAATATTCTTCAATTGATCATAATATGATATTATTTTAATCGGAACTTCCTTACTATCTCTTAGTATTACATAATTCTGTGTGTTGCCAACACTAAGATATCCGTCATAGACTGGTTGCTGGTTGTCGGGTATTAAAGTCCTGTCGTAATCTACGGTTGCTATCTGAACTATGAAATGATATAACCCGCCTTCTAAGAATATCGGACCAGCAGCAACAACTGGACTTTGAGGCGTTCCAGTATATGCATTTAGTATCGGATCCTGTTCTCCGTATACGACTATCTGACTGGTATTTCTTGGATTCATCTGGATTCTTAAATCTCCAGCATGATCGTGGAACCAATTTGTAAGTAGGCGTTTACCTTCCTTTTCAATCGTAATAAAGTATGTCACGTGATCGAAACTCTTGTTCATAATTGAGTCGAATAATCTGAATTGTATTATTGGTTTTTGGCTTTGATTCTTTATAGTTTCTGTGGTCACAACAGGCGGGCTCATCTTAATAAGTAGGTCGGCCTTCCTATTTCCTAAGGATGCAGACAGTTGTTCTTCAAACAAACCGTCGGCATATACAGTGTGGGTTAAATTGATCGATAACAGAAAGGAGCCCAGAATAAATAAGATAATGCTCAACGGCAAATCCCTAGCAAACCGAGAGATAAAAGATGTAGATAGTGTCGTAATCCCATCTGTCAATGTATACAAAGTGAATGCTTAGCTTTATTTAAGCATTAGAAGTTTCTTATTATCGTTTCTGATATCGGGACCATAATGATTGTGAATTCTTGCCAGACTAATCTGATAATAATCTGATAATAATCTGACCTTCCTGCATACTAGTCCATCAATGGCTTATGCTTTGCTGTCTAATTAGGTGACGAGATAGTATACTTATAAATTTTGTAAGCAGGGGATTAATAATACTAGAATTACAATTGTTAACTGCTTTGTATTTGAAGTTGGTCATATGCGAATCAAAAATGACCCGATTTATAGGTCTAATTCTTTAAAGTAAATATCTATCTTATTTCGGCTTCCGTGGTAATGTATGTAGTCCATTGCGAAATACAAACTCTACGTCCTCTTAAATATAAATGAAGATCAATGCAGGTATACCCACCTGACTGGTAATTCTAGTGATGGATCTGTGTTCTCTAGAATTAATTTTAGATTATTGCATGTTGAGGATTTAGCCGTTTATACTGCATTCTGAATAATTCGACAACTTCAGATTCGTCTTCCTCACTCCTAATCCATTTGCTTACCCATCCGGATTCAGGTAGAATATGATGTGGTGAAGCACGACCTGACTCAATGAGTTGATTCCTGGTTTGCATGGGAAAGGGTAGGTCTGCCAATTTATCACCGTGAATATGTCCCATCTCTCTATTTCCTACACGAAATTCAGTCCCACCAAAACGGTGTTGACCGGTGGTAACTCCAGGCCAACTCAATATTTCTTTGTTTATTTTCTCTAGTATCAATGATTCAAGACCTGCACAAAATTCAACCCACAAAGCAAGAGTTAGGTATGAGCCTCCATTTGGAAAGGTATTTCATAAACTCTGCCATATCTGTTAATGATGACTGTTACTCTATCATTAACCATTTTTTTCTTTCTAATATAGGATGATATCTGTGAGGGACTCTCTATCTTATTTCCGTCTATTTCTTCGATAATGTCTCCTCTTCGCAATCCTGCATTATCCGCTGGACTATATGGCTCAACGTTGACTATTAATGCACCATGTACTAATGGTAATCTGTAAAAGCTAGCTATTCTAGGATTTAATTTTACCGTACTTATACCTAGCCATGGTCTTGTGACATGCCCATTCTCTATCAAGTCGTTTAATATTGATTTTACTGTATTAATAGGAACCGCAAACCCGATTCCTTGTCCATAAGGAATTTTTGCCGTGTTTATTGCTACTACTTCCCCCTTTGTGTTAATTAGAGGACCACCTGAATTTCCAGGATTTATTGCTGCGTCAGTTTGTACTAACTCCAAGATTCCATTTTCGAATTGTACATTTCTGTTTAATGAACTGATAATTCCAGCGGTTACTGTTGGTCCCCCAGTTAGGCCGAAGGGATTACCCATAGCTATGACTATTTGTCCAACCTTAAGCTCTTCAGAATTTCCTAAATTCACAGGTTGAAATTTAACCGCATCTTTACTGTTTATTTCAAGAGGTTCAGCCATAACTACAGCTAGATCGGTTTCCTCGTCTGTTCCAACAACTTTTGCACTTACCTGTTTTGAATCCCCAAGAGTTACTCTTAATCTATCAGTCCCATCTATCACATGGTTGTTTGTGAGTATATGTCCTCTATCATCAATGATTATACCTGACCCGACGCCTTGTAATGGAAATACTCTGAATAGCTGGTCTTGCATCATCCTAACACTGGCTATGTTGACTACACTCTTGCTGACTTTTTCGACTGCATTTACAATAGACTCTTCTGACACTGGTATCAATTTACAATCACTTCTTCAAAGATTATATCGGTCATACGATATAATATATAGACATTAGCCTATTTATATATATCGTATATACAATATGATAAGTTACTATAGGTTAAAGTTCCTTGGTTAGAGACCAAAAAGATAAAACCGATAATAGACGAATTCTAAACATTTCTAAATCCTTAAGCAAACTGACTCAGTAATTCATTATTAGATAAAATGAGCCATGAGGATGGTTTCATTTACGCATTAATAATTTTGTGATAAAAATGAATGCAAGATTTCACATATGATAGCGGGTTTCTCAGCAAAGGGTGCATGGCCAGCATCTTCTATCATCTCAACTCTATAATTCTTAAAAACTTGCTTGAACGGCTCACTATACTCTATTGGTATCAAATTATCGCTTTTGCCCCATATTATCAATGTAGGAATATCTTCGATAGATTTTAATCTTGATAAATCAATCTGCGTAGTAGTACTATTCTGGTAAGCTGATTCAAAAGGATATTTTGCTCCGGGTGAGCTAATCCTTGTTATAAAAGTATTAATCACTACAGGCATGACTTTCCAGGGCTGAGACACCAGTTGTTCAAATACATTCTTTACACTATCATATGACGGATATTTAGCAGCGTTAAGATATTGCTCTAGTAGAGGTGTTGGCCCCTTCAGAAAGCCTGAAGCATCAATTAACACAAGCTTTTCAATCAGTCCCTTATTTCTTATAGCAAAATCAACAGCTATGTATCCTCCAAGTGAATGCCCTACTAATGTAATTTTTCTATCATCACCACTTAGTTCAATTTTCTCTATAAATTCTAGAATGAATTCTGAGAACCGTTCAATGGTATAATTAACATCAGTTGGCCTGTCACTACCTCCAAACCCTATTAAATCAACAGCTATCGTGTGGTAATACATTGATAACGCATCAGGAATGTCTAACCATCTATCGGCCGACGAACCAAGACCATGTATAAACAAAATGTGTCTATCAGAAATATGGCCTACTTGTTTTGATTCCAAGTATCTTATTTTAACATTATTATTTAGTAGTATAGATTTGTCTTCCATTGGTATGTGGATTCATCTAGTAATACCTTTTATATGCGCATCTTTTCTCAAGCATTTCTATTGATTATATGGAAATAGAGAAAATTAAGATGAGTTAGATTGTCATATTTCCTATTATTTTTAATGGTCTATCAGACATAATGCAGCATTTATGATATTATTAGTATATTACGACTGGTATTATCAATTTTCCAAATCTAGTTGAAATAGTAGAAATTAGAAATATAGCATGGATGGTGTGATTAGCATCTTAAGAAACAAGTCACCTTTAATTCCTTGCTAGTCATAGAAGAGATAAGTATGAAGAGTGATGTAATATGGCTGATATCTATTATTTCTCTCTCTCTTGGAGGGACATTTGCAATTCTTTACGTCATTAGACATTTCACAGACTATTTTGAAAGAAGAAAGTATAGATGATAGAAACTAATTTCTCCATATTAACCTTTAAATCATTAAATTTTGAATCTTGTATCTATTTACTAATTTTGGTATCAATACCATGCAAGTTCGGTGCGATAACTAAGCTTTATGCTGGGCTATTTTAAAAACCGGGGCTCACCTTTATTTTGTGGTATACTGTCCAATTAGTTAACTAATTATATATTTCATCGTTTCATATATTATAATCACATTTATGAGCGCAATAAAAGGTACTGAAAATAGGGACTTGGTTATTTGTAATAATTGTCTGTGGGCCGTATCTCTGTTAAAAGGTTCCCAAGTGTTTGATCGCTGTCCTGTTTGTAATGACAAGGTTCTAGAGGTTATCCCTGTTGAGGATTATGAAAATTATAAACTAGAAATAAACCTAAAAAGAGGTTTGAGCATAGAGTTTACTGGTGAAGATTAATCCATCAAGCTTGATAACTAGATTTTATTTTTATCTAAACGCTTTAGTGTCGTAGATTCTAGCTACACTAATTAATAATTTTACAATACTCATGTATGGTAATAGAATTCTAATATTGTACGAAAAAAATTTACTGGTTGTCGAATTTGAACTATTTGGGGATCTGTAAACTAACCAGCTAAAACTGTAAGTAGTTGCGGAAAAGATCTTTCAACAGAGATAATCATCATAGTTTTGTTATCTTCATATGCATTCCATACTTCGGACGCAATGTGATTAAAGCTTTCAATTCAACCTTATGAGATGGAACATGCTTCATCCTCCATTGTCTGCATATAGTGGCAAGCAGAAGAATTGCTTCCAACCATGCGAATGGTTCTCCTACACATCCTCTAATACCACCGCCAAAGGGGAAGTAACTAAATCTTGGTAATTGCTTTTTGA
>Ga0207479_100007_pt1 | contig 21236 bp, 18 predicted proteins | sample NitcycUWRBECK01C_FD_188193 | JGI IMG/M metagenome (GOLD analysis project Ga0207479, IMG submission 188193) | Soil microbial communities from Arlington Agricultural Research Station in Wisconsin, USA - Nitrogen cycling UWRJ-BECK01-C (SPAdes) | ecosystem: Environmental > Terrestrial > Soil >...
CCAGTAGTACAACTCAGTCTGTATCAGGAGCGATAATGGGTGTTGGTCCCACAACTGGATTATCAGCTGTTAGTTGACGCTTTGGAAAACAAACAGTTTATGCTAGGTTAATTACGATTTTAGCAAGTGCAGTAGTAGCAGGTCATATTATATATTATCATAGTCTTCTGATATTCCGGTAAATAACCAATACAGTTAACAGAAATTAATTCTATGATTTATGTTCAATAAATGGTAACAGAATATTCTCTTCCAAAAATATCATCAATTAGTTTATGAATAAGTTTGATATCTCTATAAAATTTAATTTCTGACATGTCAGTTAAATCTGAATATATTTCAACAACAAAAAATCCTGATGTTCTCTTATTTATATACATCTTCTTGTTCTTCGTATTCTTAGTTGACTCTATTCGTACTCCCTCATCAATGTCCAAATTTAGTAATTCATGTGATAATTTTTTTGAAACCATTACTATTGAGCACATTGATGATTCAGAGCTAGTAACCTTTGAATTTTAATCTTGCCTTTATAATACGAACGAACATCTTTAACAGTTGTTTGAATTAAGATTTCTCAGATAAAATTAGCGCATCATTTTTAGATAAAAGAATCTATTAAAATACAAAAATTATTCTCATAAATAATTCAATTAGTCGATTATTTGAATATGTCTATTAGTCTATTCTGGAGCAAAACGTAGTTTCTATCAATAACTATCCCGACATATTTTATTTTTCCTTTCTGAAATACTACCGCAATTTGAGAAATAATGTTTGTGCTTCCATATGGAAATCTACCGTCCTTGTGCGCAATTGAAATTTCATCAGGATGAATAAATAAAGGCATTTTGGAGACCTTTAAATTTTTTCTCTCTCGCATGCGATTTAACAGTTTGATGACAAGTTCTAAATCATGATCCACATTAGGTAATTCAATATTCTCTTTAAAAGTGATATTTTTAGTAGTTTCATATTCAGGGGAACTTACCCATGCAATTCTATAGACTGTGGGAAGTTTAGTCCAATTATCGTTGAATTCTGAAATTTCAGAAAGAAGATATTGAATCTCCGCCACAGACGTTTTTAGATTTGATTCAATTTGTCTACGTTGATTTAAAATTATTTTTGAAATTTGCTCTTTGACATCTTCAATATTTTTGATCTGTTTGTTGTATGATAACAATATAAGGTTACTCAATTATTATAACATTACATATACATTTACGATTTGCTATTGAGATTTAGCCATAATGAATAATCTACTGGTAACCACAAATACACACTACGGTCACGAGCCTTTTCTGTCAAGTAAATTTCAATCCACTTGGACTTGTATAGCCACTAAGATCCTGACCTAGTATTACATCTTGTTCTGGTGGAACATATTCTATAACACCGTGTTTTTCTATTCCAGGATCCTTCTTCTGTGTTACAAGAGCTACTATTATAAACGCAACAAACGATACTATTGGCGGTATCATTGTATCAAGACCCGCAAGTTCTGGGGGAGTAATGAAAAATAGTAACAATCTAAGACCAGATCCCAAGATCAAAGATGTGATGGCAGCATACCAATTTGATTTCTTCCAAAACAAACCCAAAGTAAGAGGAGCCCATGCTCCAGCAAAGACAATATCAAAGGCTAAAATGAGATAGACACCAGGCTGGGGCAATAGATAGCCCAGAATAAAAGCAGCAGCCATCATTGGAATAGTAAATATTCTTGTAGTTCTCAATAGTTTTTTATCCTCCATACCTGGTTTCTTGAACCATTTTCTCAATATGTCTCGTTGTATAATGTTTCTTGACATGACACTTGATATTGCAAGGAGTCCTCCATTTGCCGTTGACATAGATGCTCCCAATACTCCCATTAATAGGGCAACTCCTATTGCAAACGGTACGTGATTTATAGCCAAGTCAGGATATGCTGTAAACGGATCGGTCAAGTTCGGAAGGAAATATAGGGCGACTATTCCCATCATGCTCGTGGGAATTATTGTAAGTGCTGTCAATCCTCCTCCCATGAATGCTCCCCTTCGTGCTGTCTTACCATCTTTGGCTGCAAAAACTCGTTCCATAAAATCAAGCGCTACTATGTCACCAAGACCTAATGCTAAAATTCCTGCCCAATTAACAAGTGCTCCATTTCCCATATCAGTTAGTCCTGAAAGATCGAGGTAAGAAGGTGGTGCATTACCTAGGATGGCACCAAAATCGACTCCTGAAAATCCCCCGGCGAAAAATATGAAAGCAGCCCAAAATGCGCCTATTGCTAAATAAATTTGGAATATATCTGTATATGCCGAAGAAAAGAGGCCACCAGCAAAAGTGTAAACTAGTACAACCAGTGCTGCTATGAGCATTGCCCAGAAGAAATCAATATGTAATACGGCAGAAAGTATAAATCCACTGGCAGCAAAGTTACCAGCCACCAGAACTATAAAGCTAATCATCATAAGAATAGCCGAGATACCTTCCGGTCCTGCTCCAAACCTTCTATAGTAAAAGTCAGGAAGAGTAAGCATTGACATCTTGTTCAATTTTTTGGCATAAAATGCCCCTGTAAGGACCAAACATACAGTAAGTCCTATAGGAATAACAGCCCCGGCCCAAAAACCAAATTGGTATACCAAGGAAACATTACCAAGAGAGGAATTTCCGTCTATTGATTGAGCGGCCAGCATTGTACCTACAAAAAAAAGCGGAAGACTCTTACCGGCAACCATATATCTTTTACTGCTCTTCTTTACTAGTCTAGAGGTTAATGTCCCAACAACTAAAGATGCAGCCAAAAAAGCAATAACACCGACTCCGTACCAGTCAAGTGATGCCATCCCACACATGTTATTTTTAAATATATATAAGGTTTAATACAAAAGAAAAGATTAATTAAGAAATTTACAATTATTAAACGATTTATGATCATTCCTTCTAGAAAATGATAAATCTAATAGAGTATCTACAATTGGCTTTTGAATTGCAATATTCAAGCAATATACTCATTGTTTAGCAATATTTAAAAAATATAATACAATTAAAAAAATAGACAAAATATGGGTATGGAATTTTATGGCAATTCCTACAAAAGTAACGATGAGCCAATTTTTGTTGGGATACCTACATTCTTGAAACTACCTTGGCTAAGAAGTCACGAAGAGCTAAAAAGCATCAAACCAGATGTAGCCGTCATTGGAGAACCTTTTGACTTTGGTACTACAATTCGACCTGGAGCAAGATACGGTCCACGTGCAATTAGGGCTGCATCCACTGTGCCATCACCCCCTTATGAGCATTTTAATATAGAAACAGGAGTTGACCCTTTTGGGGTTTTTAGAACTGTAGACTATGGCGATGTAGTCGTGTCTCCTGGTGATGTCGTTGAATCCCACAGAAGGATGACAGATAAAGTCAAAGAGGTTCTAGATATAGACGGCATTCCAATTATGCTGGGAGGAGATCATTCTATAACTTTTGCAAACGTTCGTGCATTTGCCAAGAAGTACAAGAATATTGGTATGATCCATATTGATACACATGCCGATTGTGCCCCACAAGGATTGTGTGGATTCAAGTATGATCATGGTGCACATATTAGAAGAATAATGGAGCTTGGCTGTCTCAAAGGAAAGAACTATACTCTGATAGGACCACGTGGGTATTGGCCCGGACCTGACTTGTATAAATGGATGGCTGACCAGGATTTCCAGTGGTTCACAATGCTAGATGTTGAAGAGCTGGGTATTGATAAGATAGCAAAAGAGGCTGCGGACAGAGCAAATGATAACGTTGATGCAGTGTACATAAGCTGGGACATAGATACTTTCGATCCCGCTTATGCTCCCGGTACAGGAGAGCCTGAACCAAATGGTTTGACATCAAGGGAGGGTATGAGACTGATGCGGCTTCTATCTACCTCATTTGATCCAGACAGATTTGCATTTGATTTGGTTGAAGTAGCTCCCAATTATGATGTGAGTGATGGTAATTCATATAATGGTGGTATCACCTCAGGTTTAGCAAACAGATTAATTGTCGAACTATTGGCAGGATTATCACTAACCAAGAAGGGCATGACTGAAGGAAACCCGGTGAGACCGAAATTCTACAGGGGACAGGGTAATACCTATGACTTTGATAAAGGACCAAAGGCCAAAATACCAAAGAGACCTGCACTAAGCTATGGTAAAGATGCCAAAAAATAATTAATGGACTTGTTATAGTTTTCTGATAGACGTGACAGTTACTGTGCAAGGAGAACCCGATACAGCTCCTTTCACAAGAATTTATCAGTTTTACAATAAGACGGACTACATTATCTTGTCCAATTCGATTAAGTCTATAAATAATAAATTATCAAGAAAAATGAAAATAAACATCAACGAGACATTATACATTTATCTTAATTACATCATCAAGCAATTGCGTGCGCATAAGAGAAGAAATGAAATAATAAATAATGCTTCAAAGCTCTTAACACCGGAACAGGTTATGATTGGGGTACCAGAAAGCCTTAGAAAGATTAATTTCAACATTAAACTTAAGAGCACACAAAAACTGCGCATAACATTAAAGGAACCTATTTCAACTACAAACTATGTTCTTGCTCCTTAATCGGAAGAAAATCTAATTTTATACCAGATATCCAATATATGATATAATTTTGATATGCCAATCCAATTTTGTGGTAGAAAGTGGTCCTAAATACAACACGATCATTTTTCAAACTATGTGCTAAAGTATATGATTATAATGGACGCGACACCTACCGACTTGAATTTAGATCAGTAATAGTGATGCATGGGTCTCTGTTGTTTTCCTAATCTATCAAAATGATCATGTGGCTTATTTCCTCCCTTATGTGAATGTGTAGTACCGTCGATATGGGTATGGGTATGTCCATGCATATCAACTGGTTTTTTCATAAGTACGTCATCTACTCGCAAAAGCAAAATAATCACTTCTGTAGCAGTAATAAGAATCTGTTCCTTTACCATTAGCGGCTCCATGACATGCAAATTCATCATATTGTCTATTTTTCTTTCAATTGCATTTATCCCATACCAGTCATGACTGTTGTTGTATTGATAATCTCTTTTCCATATTTTACCATCGTTTAACAGAGATTGAGTATAGACTTTTTCCCTCAGACGGGTTCCAATATCCATCGTATTCATTCCGGCATTTTTGGCAATTGTTAGTGGAATCTCTTCAAGGGCTTCTGCGAATTTTTGGATTACAATCTGTTCCTTACCAGAAATTAGATTCGAACGGTCCTTAATTAACTGAGCAATGAATGCTTCTACTGCACCACCTCCAGGAACAATTTTTGGTTCCATAATAAAATTTCTCAAAACATAGATAGAATCAAGGACTGTACGATGAAATTCATCCAGGATCTTTTTCGAACTAGCACGTAAAAGAAATGTAATTGATTTTGGATTGCTACACCCATCAACAAAAACCATCTTATCATCACACACCATTTTTTCATACACTTTTGCAGCATAACCAAAATCAGTACTGCTTATTGTATCAAGATCTTTGACAACTTTGGCTCCTGTTGCTTTTGCCAACCATAATAAATCATTTTCCTTAACTCTTCTCACAGTTAAGATTCTGTTCTTGGCAAAATGATTTAGTGCATGAGGATCGATGCCTCCACGAGAAAAAATCACATTAGCACCAGATTTGATTACACATTGAATCTTTTGAACCAAGTTACGAGTCTTGTTATCAAGGAAGTGTGTAACTTCGGTCGGGTCTGAAATTCTAATTTCCGCATCAGTTTTAGTGCGTTCATCTTCAATGTCGTTGTCAAGTAATAAAATCTGCGCGTTTTCAATAATTCGAGGCATCGACGACTCATCTATTGTTTTGTCTATTACCGTTCCAAGAACAAGTTGCATATCAGAACTAATTCCTATTTTTTCTTCGATTTTAATATCATCTACATCAAGATAGCTTTTTGAAAAATCGGCAACCCTACATATGCCGTCAACAACAAGACTGGGAATTTTCATCTCTTCTGTAAAATGAGAAACTGCTTTTGACCTCAAACAAGTATCAACAAGGTATTTCATTATCTTTCTGTCATAATTTGTTGAATTCCTGGCAACCTTCCTAATAATACCAATTGCCATCTGCAACGCATTGTGATAACCATCTGAAATTACTGCCGGAGAAATACCCATTTCCAATAAATCTTCTGCTTTTTGAACTAGCGCTCCTGCAAGTACGACAACTGAGGTAGTACCGTCTCCGACAGCGTTATCTACTGCATTGGACGCTTCAATTATTACCTTAGCAGCTGGATGTTCAACGTCTATCTTTCTTAGAAAAGTTGCACCATCCTTAGTAACGATCATTTCACCAAGAATATCAATAAACATTTTTTCAAGTCCTCGGGGACCCAGAAAACCTTTTACAAGATCAGCAATCAATCTTGCAGCAAGAAGATTATACCTCATGGCTTGAGTGCCATACGTTCTCTTTACACCATTACCAAATAACTGAAAATTTTTACCTTCCATGGAAAATTAATCTCAACTTGATAAATTGAGATCAATTATAAATATATGACTTTATAATAAATTTTGAACTTAAAATGTTTCTGTCCCCACGAGATATTGATAAATTATACATTTTTATGAGTGCAGAGGTCGCACGAAAAAGAAAAACAAGAGGTTTAAAACTCAATTATTCTGAATCGGTAGCACTAATAGCTGATCACATTGTTGAAGGCGCACGAGATGGGAGGTCGGTTTCTGAACTTATGAAATCTGGAAGACATGTGTTACAAAAGGATGATGTATTACCCGGCGTACCGGAACTAGTACAAAGCGTCCAAGTAGAAGCAACCTTTGATGATGGTACCAAACTAGTAACTGTTCACAGTCCCATTATTTGATTAATGGAGCCGGCAAAGAATGATCCCCGGTGAATACCTTTTGTCTAAGAATCCAATAGTGGCTAATGTAGGAAAAAAAACAATAAAAATTAATGTAAAAAACACAGGAGATAGGCCAATTCAGGTAGGCTCTCACACGCACTTTTTTGAAACAAACAAAGCCTTAGTATTTCAGAGGAGCAAAGCTTTCGGATTCCACCTAAACATTCCGTCGGGAACTTCGCTACGGTTTGAACCGGGAGACTCAAGAATTGTACAGTTGACAGAATTTGGTGGAAAAAGAATTGTTTTTGGTTTTAATAGTCTTGTTAATGGTAAACTTACTAACAAACAAAAAGAACTTTCCCTCTTGAAGTTAAAGAAAAAAGGGTTCACAGAGGCAAAATAGAGTTGGTTCTAAAAATTCCCAGAAAACAATATGTTGAACTATACGGGCCGACAAAAGGAGACAGAATCAGACTAGGAGATACAGATCTTATAATAGAGATTGAAGAAGATCTGATAACATATGGAGACGAACTTGTTTTTGGAGGGGGCAAGAGTATTCGAGATGGAATGGGACAGGCAAGTGGAATTGAAAGCAAATATTCTCTAGATCTAGTGATTACAAACACTATACTAATGGATCCAATGATAGGTATTATTAAAACAGATATTGGTATCAAAAATGGATTGATTTTGGGTATAGGCAAGGCCGGAAATCCCAATGTGATGGATGGAGTATCTGATAACATGATTGTCTCTTCAAACACAGAAGTTATTTCAGGGGAACACACTATTTGCACTGCAGGAACGATTGATACTCATATACATTTTATTTCACCTCAACAAATTGTAGAAGCAATATGTAGTGGTACTACTACGATGATAGGTGGCGGAACTGGTCCTTCTGAAGGTACTAAAGCCACTACTTGTAGTCCAGGACCTTGGAATATTCATAGAATGTTAGAATCCTTGGATGAATTTCCATTGAATTTTGGATTATTGGGAAAAGGAAATGACTCACTAGAACCATCACTATTAGAACAAATTAATGAAGGGGCTTGTGGTCTGAAGCTACATGAAGATTGGGGATCAACTCCGGCTACCATTGATGCAGCATTAAAGGTTGCAGATAAAACCGATACGCAAATAGCAATCCATACCGACACCCTGAATGAATGTGGATATGTAGATGATACAATAAAAGCAATCTCGGGTAGAACGATACATACATATCATACCGAGGGGGCCGGTGGAGGACATGCTCCAGATATATTAAAAATTGCCGGTGAAGCGAATGTACTGCCTTCATCAACGAATCCAACAAGGCCATTTACTGAAAACACCCTTGAAGAACATCTTGATATGATGATGGTCTGTCATCATCTGAATCCTTCAATAGCAGAAGATGTTGCATTTGCTGAATCAAGAATAAGGGCTGAAACCATAGCCGCTGAAGACGTGCTACATGATTTAGGTGCTCTTAGCATGTATTCCTCTGATAGTCAAGCTATGGGTAGAGTTGGTGAAGTAACAACTAGGGCTTGGCAAACGGCAGACAAAATGAAAAAGATGTCAGGAAGATTAAAACAAGAGAAAGGGAATAATGACAACCTACGTGTAAAGAGATATCTAGCAAAACTTACCATTAATCCATCGATAACACATGGAATTTCAGAGTATGTAGGTTCACTTCAAGCAGGAAAAATAGCCGATATTGTAATTTGGACACCACAATTTTTCGGCATAAAGCCCAAGCTCATTATTAAAGGAGGTTTTATCGCATATTCTCTCATGGGAGATCCAAATGCTTCGATTCCAACTCCAGAGCCTGTATATTATCGTCCAATGTTTGGAGCCATGGGTAAAGCTAAGTATTCTACATCAGTAACATTTACTTCAAAAAGGGCAATAAGGAATGGTCTTCAAAAGAAACTCGGCCTAAGGAAAAAACTTTTACCTGTAAAAAACTGTCGTAACATATCCAAGAAAAATATGGTATACAATAATCTGATACCTAAAATAGAAATCGATCCTGAAACGTACGTTGTTAAAGTAGATGGAAACATAGCGACTACCGAAGCCGCAAAAAAGCTATCATTGTCAAGGTTGTACAATCTATTTTAATTTTTCAAAATGTCTTAAAATCATAATGCTTATATATTTTGCAAATACATTTTGATTTATGAATCCCGTCCGTACAGAAAAGGAAGTCGAAACAGTAGCAAAAAAAGCAACAGAGGCCCTCTATGGGGACAATATTGAAGATTTTAAGATTAGAACTCTTCTTCCATTTCCAACCGAACTAAATAGAGAAGCTTGGGACGCTCAAGTTACTTTCTTACTTGGTGGTTTACAATATACGGTTGACCTCTTAATTAATGAAAAAGATGGACAGATAACAAATGCAAGGCTTATAGATAAAATGGTTCCCTTATAATATCAATTTATTGGTTGGATTTTGATCCGGAAATTCCTAATGGATACATTATAATGCGCTTTTTTGAGTCAGTTAATGGTACAACTGACCATATTACGTTTTTTAGAAAAACATATTTAATCAGAATTAAAATATGAGCTCCCAGATACTATATTTAGCAAAAAAGAAGAGGCTTGTAGGGCTTTTTGTTCTTGCAAGTGTCGCAATACTTTTTCTAGTTATTCCAGATTTGGTTGGAATTGAGATTGCGTTACCTTTGAAACTTACCTCTCTAGGTCTTTTGGCAGTTTATGTTTTACTTTCTTTTGAAATAGTTCATAGAACTACAATTGCAATGGTAGGAGCCACTTTTGTTATAATTATAGGTATCACCACTGGACTCTTTGACGCGTCTATGAGCCTTGAATTTGTGATTAGCTCCATTGATTTCAATACAATTGGTCTTTTATTAGGAATGATGATTATCGTGGCAATATTGGGTGAAACTGGAATATTTGAATACCTTGGTGTAAGGATGAGTAAAGCATCAAAGGGCAATTTGTGGAGGTTAATGGTTATGTTCTGCGTCTTTACAGCGACAGTTTCTATGTTTATAGATAATGTTACTACAGTCTTGTTAATAGTTCCAATCACCATTTCCATATTCAGGACTCTCAGGATATCTCCAATCCCATTTATAATCGCACAGGTACTTGCATCAAATGTAGGAGGTACGGCAACACTAATTGGTGATCCACCAAATATACTAATCGGATCTGCCGCGAATATAGATTTTAATTCATTTATTATCAATATGGGTCCTACCGTAGCCGTTTCTCTATTGGCTTCTCTATTTATTTTAAAATTTCAATTTAGAAAAGATCTTGCGCAAAAACCGCATAATCTTGAGGAATTGTTATCTCAGGACGAAAAGGTCCTTATAAAGAATAGATCAGTTTTAAAAAAATCACTAGCTGTACTAACTGCGGTTATTATTCTTTTTGTTATACACGGAAGTATCAATATAGAACCTTCCATTATAGCTCTGAGCGGTGCAGGGATACTTATGCTTGTGGCGAAGTCGAGGCCTGAGCACATCTTGAATCAAGTTGATTGGGCTACCTTGATCTTCCTTGCTGGTCTTTTCATTATAATTAGCGGAGCAGAAAAAGCAGGCTTAATAGAACTATTGTCCAATGCTGCATTACAAATTAGTGGCGGTAATCCTTGGGTATTGTTCTTCATAATTATTTGGTTATCTGCAATAGCTAGTGCATTTATAGACAACATCCCATTCGCTGCTACGATGATTCCTGTTATATCAGCCATTAGCAACACTGAGTCGATAACTGCAGTCTTTGGAAGTCTTGCTATCAGTCCATTGTGGTGGGCATTATCACTTGGAGTTGGATTTGGAGGAAATGGTACATTAGTAGGTTCAAGTGCAGGGATAGTTGCCACAGGGTTGGCCGAAATAAAAGGCTACAAAATTAGCTTTAATAAATTTCTTAGAGTGGGCTTTCCTTTCATGATAGCCAGTGTCGCAGTTGGTTCGATTGTATTACTCATAGACGTGTTAATAAGACTGAATCTCTCAGCATGACAACAAGAAATTTTAGGATGTTTTTGCTAATTAAAAGAATTTGAATCGCGCCAGATTGATTTTTCCTATGAGCAAAATGAAAATATAAAACATTTCAAAATTCTGAATAAATGGAACAATTAATATTTAACGATCTCCTTGATCTTTTCAATAAGAAACGCGTAGTCCATTTTTTTGTCAGACTTTTTATCTTTTTAATAACCGAAAAGACATAATAAAAACTGAAAATATTACCCCAGCGCTAACTAGAAAAGTAGCTGCTCCAATCTGATTATACAAGAGTCCTCCCGCAATTAACCCAATGATACTTGCCAGGCCCCCAAAACTACCTGCAACACCCTGAACCGCTCCCTGAAGAACTGTTCCTGCACGTTTTGAAAGAATAGACATGAAGGAGGGCCACATGAGGCCGTTACCAAGTGCAAATAAAATCACAGCCGCAAACACAGCTACTATGTTATTTGAAACGAATAAAACAAAATTTGTACCTAAAATTATACTACCAATAATAACTAGTTTTTCCTCAGAAAATTTCTTTAATGCTTTACGTAAAACAGGACCTTGGATGAAGACCATTATTCCACTTAATACCGCATAAAATATCCCCAACTGTGTTACTGACCATTTTAGATCATTTGCTGCGTGAGTCGGAAATGAAGCATAGTATAAATTGAATCCAAGAAATATCAAGAAATATAATATAAGCAAAAAGGGAATTTGTTTTAGTTTGAAAACATCTTGCATTTTAGGTTTAACAGGGCCCACGGGCTCGTAGCAATCTTTACACTCCTGCGAAAAAACCTTTCGAATAGTACCCTCTTCGGAGACTAATATTGGATTTGATATAGGCTTGGATTCTTTTAACAGAAAGGCTATTACAACTAACGTGACCAAAGATAGTAATAGCGCTGCTAGGACTGGTAGTATTGTTCCATAAATTGTTCCACCTAAAATTCCAGCTAAAGCAGGACCTATAATGAATCCCAAATTAGAAGATATTGCCATTTTTCCAAAGTTCTTACTCCTGTTTTCATCTGATGAAATATCAGAAAGGTAGGCATTTGCAACCGAAATATTTCCACCGGTAATTCCGTCAATTGCCCTGGCAAGAAATATGAGAAGCAATGGAACAACAACAATAATTGTTCCGAGATAGATGGAGTTAATAATAAAGGTCTCTCCAAAGGGAAAAATTAAAGCAAAAAGAAATAATATCCATCCAATTGCTGTTCCTGCGTTGCTTAACAAAAGAATTTTTTTTCTTCCATAAATATCAGACCACCTTCCTAAAATTGGAGCTCCAATAAGCTGGAAAGCAGGGTAAGTTGCTGCCAGTAGACCATAAACAATGGAATTACCTCCGAATTTCATAACTAAAAACACTAGGAAAGGCAAAACAATGCTAAATCCTAGAGTACCTATAAAATTAACCAACATTATTGGAAAAAGTTGAGTCCGTTTGTCTCTACTACTCATAATTTAGACATTAGTAATGTAGATAGAAAGTATTGAAAAATGTTTACTTGTTTTCATTTGTAAACAAAAGTGCTATTTTGCATAACAATTAATATTTTGCTATTTCAATGATTAGTTGATTGAGAATTTTTGATACGCTCACAAAAAGTAATATTTCATTTAGGCCTGCAAACAAGGTAATTAGAATTTTTGTTTGTGGTCCTACTCTTTATGACAATTGTCACTTAGGACATGCAAGAGTATTTGTACTGGTAGATCTAATAATTAGATTACTTAAATCAACAAACTATATTCCTCATGTAATAGTAAACGTTACTGATATCGACCCAAAGTTAAACGAAAATAATATTATCAATCCTGACGTTATATTTAAGGCATTTATTGATGATATGAATAAACTTGAAATCAGCGATTTGATATATGCTAAAACTAGTGAATATGTAAAAGAAGCAATGGATTTGACGGAGGTACTGATCAAGAGGAAGTTGGCTTATTCTGTAAATGGAAACGTATACTTAGAATCCTCCAAATTCAAAGCATATGGTGCTCTTTCACATCTATCCAAAAGTGAATTATCGGACCACAGATTTGACATTGATATTAATAAGAGAAACGTTACAGATCTTTTTTTATGGAACAGTAGCGATTACTATGGCACAGAATTTAATGAGAAGATCTTGGGAGATGGAACACCTTGGTGGCACACACAGGATACTGCGGTGGCAATGTTTCACTTTAATGGTAATTATGATATACATATTGGGGCCGTTGATTTATGCTATCCACATCATGAAATGTTGCTCTCAAATTTGATAGCACTTTCACGGAAAGAGAGACCTGTAAAGTGTTGGGTGCATGTCGGTATTTTGGATATTGAGAATAAAAAGATGTCCAAGTCTTCTGGTAATGCAATTTATATCAGAGAACTATTGAAAGAATACGATACAAATACACTGAGACTTTATTTTTACTCACATCACTATAAGAAATTGATAAATTTTAAATTCTCAGATTTAAATAGATTTGACAGAATAAATAATATGATTAGGGATTTAGTGTTAAGCTCAGATTATGAGAATGAAGACGATGATATTGCAAATGAGAAAGTTAATTATGCAAAAGAATCAGATACAATAAAAAAATTCAAAAATCATATTGAGGATGATCTAGATACGCCCAATGCATTACGGTTGTTCTTAGAGACAGTAACGCAGAAAGATAAAATGAATGATGCAAAAAAGATGATGAAAATTTTTGGACTTAGCTATTGAATATATTGATGAAAATGAATCATCTTTTTGTTCTTTGTGGAGCAGGGTTCATAAAAAAATAGATTGCGTGGAATTATTTTCAAATCCTAGACTGGGAGATGATTATTTTTTTAATAGATTGAATATTAACAATCGTTGTAATAATGTTGATGATATCCTAAATTATATAAAGAGTAATTACAACTACAACCTTAATAGTTATTATATACATTTGATTTGCAATAATGAAAATTCTGCCAGGTTGAACAAACCTAAATTCGGAACTATGAAAATCTTGAGTCTTGATGTTAACAAATATGTTATCCACAGTAATAAATATATTGTAATTGATATTCTTGATAAGAATTCCTTAAACTTGTGGATTGATGTTTTTTGTAGATCCTTCGATTCACTAAATATAAAAGATGAAGTAAGAACCATTATTTCTAAACAATTTAAAAAACTTACATTATTGGTAGCACATTATTACTTAAATCAAGTAAAGTATCCTGCAGGATGTTGTTTATTATTTGAAAAAAATGAAACTATTGGTTTGTACTGCTTGGGGACCACTCATGATTTTAGAAGGAAGGGTGTAGCAAGAGAGTTGATTAGCAATGCAGTAAAAATGGCAAAGAATAATGACTACAATTCAATGATTGTGCAGACTTTGATTAAAGAAAGATATGAAGAATTCTACAAAAGGTTGGGATTTAGAACGATATACAAAAAGATGCTGTATACCTTTTACTTGAACTAGAAGAAAATTATGTTATTGAATTATCAGTTTATACATCTTCAGAAATACAAGCTGGATGAAAATCGGGTGTCAATATGTCAATATGAATATTTAAATTAACATTGCTATTCAGAATTCAAGGGCTCGTAGCGCAGTTCATTTCAAGGGTTGAAGTGAGCGCAAAATGGATAGCGCGGACGCCCCCTAAGCGTCAGGTCGAGGGTTCAAATCCCTCCGGGCCCGAACTAGTACAATTCCTGAGTCTTTTTCTAACCTAAAGGGTTTTAGGGCTCCAGTAAGTGGACAAACTGGTTTGACTATTGATACAGTTAATAACACAAAGACGTTGGTAGCATACCAGCCCGTAAAAGCATTTCATAATACATGCGTTGTTCTTTTGATGCAATCACCGGTATAATGATTACTCGATCGTATAGTCCTGCAAGTAAATCATCTCTTTCTTACTATAATTTTTAATAGAACACGAAACCTAAAGATATTTAATATTTTTTGAGATAATTTGAACCAGTAGTAATTGCTGAACAATAGCTCTAGGATTATGGAATTTACTATAGGTTTTTCAACAATAATTCTCATCGTTACATCGAATTTGATGAGCTATAATGGAAACTATTTATCGGCGTATAGTCTTGTGAATAAACTCTCTTCCGATGTAGTGGATATGGATCCGGTAACACACAACAAGGAGACCAAAGGTGACTTTGGAAACAGATACTTTGCTTCTAATCCCCTCCAAGAATTGAACAGGTTATGTCAGAATAAACCAGATGATATCATATGCAATCACTTGGAAAATAACAATGATAAGTCAAAAAGCAAACATAATGATGATACTAGCGACAAATGGAATAAGCGAATGGAAAAATTAAACCCGCTGTTAGAACAATACGATCGGAACAATGCTAAAGATAAAAAGAATGCCGAAGATAAGAAGGAACTTAAAAAAAATGAGCTACCCTTGAAAATTGAGAAAAAAGATCAGGCGAAAATGGACATAGGAAAATTGAAAGAAAAGATATACAATGAAAATAACAAACATCAAATGAAGAAGGAAGAGGAGAACAAAGCCAAAGATAAAAATTATAAAGATAAAAAGAATGAAGATGATAAACATGAATTTAAAATTACTAGCTTGAAAATTCAGAAAATACGGGAAAGTTTAGAAAAGAAATTAGATGTGTTAAAAGACAGGACAGATAATAACAAGGATAATCAACTCCTAGTAGAGCAAAGTGAAGAGAGCAAAGGAAAGGGCGTTGATACAGCTAACGAAGTTGATAAAACGGAGGAAGCTAGTCATGACAATTACAAGGGATATGGTTTTGACGCAAATAATGATAAAAGTAAGGGTAATGATGATAATGATGATAAGAACTTTAACTTTGCTGCAACGGGTGATTTTGGATGCTCAAAAAACACACAGAACACAGTTGAAAGTATAGTAAAGAGAGATCCTGAACTAGTCCTACCACTTGGAGACCTCTCATATCATAGTACCGCTGACTGTTGGTTTGATGTCACCTCTCCCCTTAAAGGTAAGATGATGGTCACTTTGGGATTTCACGATACACAAGATGGTGCAGCAAAAATGAATCAGTATATCAATAGCTTTCAACTAGATAAACCATACTACTCTTATGATTACAAGAAAGTACATTTTCTCATCATGGCTTCAATGTCTGACTATAAAGAAGGCTCCGATCAATACAATTTTGTAAAACAAGATTTGGAAAAAGCATCTCAAAATAAAGATATTGACTGGACAGTTGTAACCACTTACGGGCCATTTTATACTTCGCCGTCAACACATAAAGCTGAAAAAGATCTTAGGGATATCTATCACCCCATCTTTGAAAAGTATAATGTTGATTTAGTATTACAGGCACACAACCACAACTATCAGAGAACATACCCGATATCATATAATTCTGCTGGTGATAGTTCAAAGCCTTTCGTGACAACAAACCAAAATACTACAGGGCATAATAACCACACAGATGGCACCGTTTTCGCCCTAGTTGGTACAGGTGGAGAGAGTTTCTATCCTCTTAGTGGTCAAGCACCTTACGTGGCAAACCAATTTGACGGCAAGTTTGGATTTCTAGATATAGGTATCAGTAATGGAAATCCCCACAGTAAATTGACTGGAACTTTTTATGATAACAAAGGTGGTGAGGCATTGGACCAATTTACAATTGAAAAGGATATAAAAAATACAGAAGCGGAAATCCAACCAGTCTCTTTAAGTGCTTCAGATGTTTCACCTGCTTCAGATGTTTCACCTGCTTCACAAAATTCAAATCCAAATCGTAATTATCTCCCTTCCTGTAATTATTGTGACAAATAAGTTGAAGTCATAGTTGTTTAACATGAATAGCACAAAGATTCCAGATGGTTGCCACCGAACCCGCTGCATAAATGAACCACTTTACATTATAGGCAATAATTAAACAGGCTGTGGACGTGGGAGCTTCGAAAATCGGCAGAGTTTTGGACTACAATACAATTTGATGATAGAAAATTTCCGTACTCTTATATCCTCCTCTAAATAAATATAAACATCGTGTTGAATCTGTTGAATCCTAGAAATGTTTGTCCTATATGCATAATAAAGCTCGTCGAACATTCAGAGTTTCAAGACTAAATATGTAAGATGGTAACAATTAAGCAGTTTGCAAACAATTCCCCGGGTTTTGATGTGGCTTTTAGACCTTTCTTTGAAGATCAGCGAAAACTCATTTTATCAATTATTATAATCATTCATTGGAAGATTTAGGAGCGACTATGACGTCTTGAATACTTTGAACTAACTAAATAGTGAATTTGTGTAGATCTAAAATTCCACCGTAGGTTCTGATTCAATATTCAATCAAAACCCTCCGGGGACCCTTCCGATATTGGTGCTTTTAGGTGCGTTTCGCAAATAATATTGTAGACTCGGTCTTGAGAAAAACGAATATAGTAGAAAAGTCCGAACTAGACGGGGAAATTGTTCCCCAGTTCTATCTGGGTCCATATGACAAGGATAGATACCAAATACGAAATAAGAGTAGCAAAATTCTTTGACTTAATTGGAATACATGGGAAAACATTAGAACAAAAGGCCAACACTCTAACAAAGGAAAAAATAATCCGAATTGGGGCCGTAAGTAATATTTTGAAGTTTATTTACTTCCAAAGAGAACGGATTGACAAAAATGAAATATCCGGTGCGACATTAAGAAACTAAACAAAAAGCGTTAGGCTTTATGTGAAATGGCCGACATACCTATTCGGTGGAAGAAAATAACCCAGGGACTTTCTAGAAGTAAAAAATGTGCTGATTGGAGAAATCCCACTCTGGAAGAATTGAGAAAAACCAGTAGACTATCTAGATAGAAGATTAGGGCTGCTGTGTACACCAATGGATTCGTCGGGTGTACGAGTTGGTTTTCGCTGGCCTCACGTAAGGCCGGCGGAAGAAAACGGAAAGGTAATTGTCCCTAAAATGATTGTCTATGCGGATAAGGCGGGTGAAGAAAGAGAGTACTTTACTTTTATTTCCCCGACAACCTGTACAGAATTATCAGCTTCGAGAAAATAGAGAAACCTCTGCGCTTCAGCATGACCACACTACAGCATGACCACACTACAGCATGACCACACTACAGCATGACCACACTACAGCATGACCACTACATGGAAACAAATTACCCGATTAATACCAGTTAGTTATTGACGTGCAATATTGATTGACGTTAAGTACTGTGTAATCATACTTGAGAGCAATAAACTTGCTGGCTGTGAAAGTCCATACATAATTTGGTGAATTTTGTGTTTGTGTTTCTACTTGGTCTGCAAATGTCGACCCTGTACGCTGTATTACTACACCGCAAAAGTCAACCGTATAATTTTAGAGGGAGGAACGGCTACTTCGCTAGTTAGAAAAAACTTCTTTGTTACTGCTTCGTTATATTGTGTAAGATGTAAGCATACGTATTTTGTAAAAATATTAGATGAAGGAATAAAATAAACGAAATTTTATGTCCCGCGATAATTTAGTGGGCATATTCAAATGAATGTCTTTCCTGGTTCAGAGCTAGTATTCTGAATATCGCTAATTATCTCTTTTGCAATCAGCTTCATTTCCAGTTGTATATATTCGGCTAGTTCTACCAGCTGACTTTTGTGAGATTGCATCCACGATTGTTGGTAGGAAGGATTTGAGCCCACTGTTAATAATTGAAAAAATAGGTCTTGAATGACAGGATACCTTTGTATCGCTTCAAATGTAGCAGTCACAGCATAGCCCAATAATTGCCGGTTATTTTGCATCACATATTCAGTTTGATTTTTAGCAGCTTCTTTTATTCTCTTGTGTCCTTCCTCATTGTCAAAATTTTGGATAAAGTTTTTCTTTGAAATAACTTCAGAGTCTAGTGCTGATAGTTCATTCTTCTTCATTCCACATTCATAATTATAATATTCAAGTCTGCTCTTAGCATCCTTAATCTGATTGGGCAACATTTGGAATGAAACAGCTAATTTTCGTCTTTTTGAGACTCTGATATGATTGATCGGACTCTTGAGGAGTTAGCCAAACTTATAATTCGACTCGATAAGAATCCAAAGAAAACGAGGAAGGAGCAAAACACGATTAAGAAAATTCAAAATATTAGAGATACGATACAGGATTCGGTCCTATATGCAAGACTGAAAAAAAGCGTACAGTAACGGCAGGATATTTGTCTTAACAGTTTTTCCAAGCCGAAATGGAGATAAACAAATAATTTTATTCTTTAAATTTGTTAAAATGGCATTTCAGGCATATTCCATATTCATTCGCATTTTTAGACTTTTCTTCACCCAAGACTAAACACTTTATGATAGGGAAATAATTGTATTTAAATTTAAATTATCGAATGATAAGTTACTAATCGGTTGCTCCTTTTTTGTTAATCCAAACTTTTTATAAATTGCTGAATCATTTATCTTATCTATAATCTTATCTATAGTTACCTTTCTTGGTATCGTCAGCATTTGCCGCCTAAATTAGTTTAGTATTTTTTCATAACCATTATAAATTATAGTGAACAAAAACTACTATGTCCGCTGAATATTGTCTAACTTGTAATCACTCTAAGAATGACCATTTTTTTATGCAAGAGAAATCTTCAGAGCAAAATGTTAACAACTATTGCAAGTCTTGTGACTGCAAAGACAATAAACTCAAACCCACAAAAATTGAACCTATAACAGAGAAAGATAAAATATCAGTTGTAATTACTGTTCCTTATGTTCCCATATGGCGACCCATAAAGCATTTTACAAGATAGAAGATGCTATTATATAGAGCGCTATTGTTTTAAACACGTGCCGGTTTTATGATCTTGTAAAATTATTTAGTTTAGTTAGATCTTATAGCAGATAAAACACCGGTGGGTTTGATAACCAGCCATGAAGCCCAAACACGGGAGGTATCCCACCAGCGAACGCAGGCTGCTAAGTTCTACGTCCTTGATTTATTGACAACAAAATATAAAATAATTTAAACACTGGCGGGAATGGGGATTGGAACCGTGCGCTATAACGTACGAAACCAGTCCCGCCAGCGAACGCAGGATGGTTCTTCCACGTCATCAATTTATTGACAATAAAATATAAAATAATGTAATGTAATGGCGACTGACGGGACCAAATTTCGATTCAAAGAAAGGCCCCGCCAGACCGAGTTTGAGATCAACTAAATTTAGGCAACAAACTATAAAATAATTTACTGACGGGACCAATATCATATTCTGGTAAAAAACAAGTCCCATCAGTAAATGAAACGGTTAATTACAATTAGACAACATAATATAATATAATTTAAACACGGGTGGGATGAGTAAGATTGGATCCGAGTAAGAAAGATCCCCCACCGCGTGTGAAGTATACCTCGCTATTTTATGGACAACAAATTATAAAATAATTAAAAGACCGATGGGATTAGAGCCGTACGCGATAACGGACGAAAATAATCCCACCGGCGGACGTAACACCACTATGTTACGTATTGATTTATTATTAGTCAACAAAATATAAAATAGTTTTAGTAGGAGCTGGTGAGACCAGTGAACTCTTTTGATGAACGATCCCACCAGTAGACTTTGATTTCAGATCCAAATTAGTTAATCACAACATAATATATGAATAGAACCGGTGGGACTTGATGCAGCGGAGTGTTCCCACCGGCCCCATGAAACGTATGTATGAAGAGTTGGAAGGAACACCCCTACAAAATATAAGAATCTGACTTACCTAAGTTACTTATGCCTTACATGGTATTAACTTCGTGGAATACTTGAAAAGTAAAATTCACACCTAGGAGAGGGAGAACCTGCAATTACTTTTACATATCCGCGATATGTGACATCTTTAGCAAAAACATCTTAAGGAAAGATCACATACCAAATAACTAACTCGGATAAAAAATGAAAAAACGAGGTCGAAAAATTAGAACAAGAGGTCGATATGCAGGTGAGTGAAAATGACTTATAGTAAACGAAAGGTAAAGGTAAAGATACATAGAACTAGCGACTATGACGACAAACACACGGCCATAAGGGAATTTCCTAGCGAAAAAGCGATGTTAGAGTATGGCTTACCTAGGGTGCGTGAAGTCATGATAAAGAAATATACTAAGGATGATGAATTTATGGCAACATCACAAAAGACTAGAGGCATAAAGTTTGACTACGATATCGAACGGTACGAGCCGTAGAGAGGTACGAAGGTCAACGAATCAAAAGTGTCTTAAAAGAAAAGAAGGCAATTAGTTTACTTAAGAAATAATAAGCGATACATCCAAAGTA
>Ga0207479_100009_pt1 | contig 19946 bp, 21 predicted proteins | sample NitcycUWRBECK01C_FD_188193 | JGI IMG/M metagenome (GOLD analysis project Ga0207479, IMG submission 188193) | Soil microbial communities from Arlington Agricultural Research Station in Wisconsin, USA - Nitrogen cycling UWRJ-BECK01-C (SPAdes) | ecosystem: Environmental > Terrestrial > Soil >...
GTGGAAAAGTATTGTGACACTTGTCTTGAAAGGCGAATTAATTAAAATTGGACTATTTTGAGCAAGATTGACATCCATTATAACAAAATTCTTCGAAATAAGTCATTTTATATAAGTACTCATAAATGATTGTTTGCCGTATAGACTATTAGATGGAAGGAAAACCTGGTAATAAAATAACAAATTACCTTACAAAATTTTATATGAAGTACACTAGCACCATATCTCTCAACAAGAACCTACTACTTTCAGGTTCGGTTGGTTTTATTGTTAGTCTTCTCGTTGCGTATGTATGTACGAAGTATCCCATTGGTGAGTTTGCAACTTCTGCATTAACTGTAATAGCGGGATTCATCTCCTCTAAAGTAATTTTTGTTATTCTTTTTCATCTTGATAATAAGAAGAAATATACAATAAAACTTACAGGCAAATTGAACTTTGATATTCTAAAACAAATAGTAACAAAGATGATATTTGCTGATGCTATATTTGATATTATCAACAATGTATCAAGGTTCTTCATTCTACTTGAATTGCTGAGAATAGAATATCAGCCAGTACAAGCTGCAACAGTAGCATCTATTATAGCCTCATGTTTCTCATATTTAGCCATAAATTTAGTTGTAAGACGCATTCATGTATTTAGATTTAGGAAAAAGATATTATAAGTAAGATAGCAAAATATTCGTACAAATTATCGTTCCTGTCTTCGTATACCTTACCAAGGAATAAAATAGAACACTATCTTACACAATAACTTAATGTAAGTTCTAAGCATAAGTATAAGATGCAATACAGATTGTCTTTATAACGTTTATTAATTTCTCTTAATTCCTGACCATGAATCTAGTAAGCCAATCAGATGGTTCAATTCCCGAAATACTCATTATTAAAAATGAGGAAGAAAGTATTTAATTATTTTGCCACTCTAGTATTTAATGTGAAAAAAATTTTCGAAATCGTGTTCAAAACATAAACTCTAGACTATAAGGTTATTAAATTGCGTAACAGTATGCTGTTTGATGATCGAAATTGATAAGTTCAATGCAGTTAAGGATGCAACAGTGGCGATAGGTCTTGCCAACAAGGATACAAAAGATGTCATAAGCAGTTTTGGTACAGGTTTTTTCATAGGCAGAGAATACATTGTCAGCTCGGCACATAATTTTAGTCAATGTATTAAATATAATGCTCAGTATAAGGAAAAGAATAAGGGTATGGAAGGAATATATTCCGCATTCAACATTACCACAAAAGGAGATCAGTTAGAGCTTAACACATATCACATAATAAAGGCGATCAGATTGCCCCCTGTTAAAGAAGTTAAGGGATTTACAGGGTCAGTAGACCTAGATATAGGGATAGGAAAGCTAGATTGTCATTCAGATAATTTCTTACATATCAAGGAACCTACCCAATTGAAACTTTACGATGAGATTGTAATATGTGGTTATCCGAGTGGAAGAATATCGTTGGTTCTGTATAGAAATAAACATGAAGATGGAATGGGAATCCATTTGCGCCCCATAATTCAATATGGACGTATTGCGGGATTAATGCCCGATGATGACAGAAACAACCCATGGGGAATACAAACGGATATCGTTGCCATGGGAGGTTCCAGCGGTTCGCCTATTATAGATCCGAGCAGCGGGGAAGTAATAGGTATGGCACAGCAAGTTATTGCAACAATGACTACCGTAGACAAGGAGGGGATGCCATCAAACCTATACGAGTTGACTAAAGGTCCATTGTATGGAATAGCTCCGATAGGATTAGCATACGGCGTCACAAATCAGATATTATCGCCGCTTCCGAATATCTCCAAGGATTATTTTGAAAAAGGTCTTCACCCCAACTTTTTATTTGAAAATACTGGAGTTATAGGTCTTTTCTGATTTCATTTAATTTAAATTCATCCTAGATCTTAATTTGGCTATCTGCCACAAGAGCAGTTTAATCAATTAGTTGCTAAGTTAACTCTATCTTTTGTTAGTACTTATTCTTTAGTATCAAGTGGGAAATACGATATTTACCCAAAAGGAAATAGAATATCTGAATTCTCAACCTCTTGCAAGAAAAGCTACTCTTGCCTCTATACAACAACAAGGATGCGCACAACCTGATGTTGTACCTGTTGGGTTTGATTTTGATGGTGAATATCTAAATGTAGGCGGAATGAACCTTCTTAAATCCACAAAATTTAGAAATGTTTTGAAAAATAATAAGGTTACAATTGTGGTTGATGACTTGAGAAGTCGATCCATGGAATCCAAGAGGAGTAAGGATCTAAAAAAGTAAAGGCAGGATAGTTATTAAAGATAAGTGAAGCCTCCATATTTCGACTCGGATTATACACTGGTAAAGGAATATACACTGGTAAAGGAATTAATGATAATGAGTTCCTTACTGCCATAACGTTTTCTAATCGACAAAGTGGAAATACATATCCACTATTGTAGATGATGTCATTAGGAACATGAGCCGTGCAACACCTAAAAAAAGTTATTTACTACTTTTGCTTAACAATCCTAATAACTAACCTGATCCTGGGCCGAAGGGATACGATTGATTATTCATTCGGAACACTATTATAGATTCTAAATAGCACGTGCATTTACACTTGAATCCTCTTTACCTAGTTCTATAAACTTCATCGAATTAAGAAATTTTATGAAGTTGTAACAAATTGTTGGATGACAGAATGCTCTACTATTAATAGGCCTACAAACTCAATTCATCAATATGGGTGCAGATGTTAAGGGACTTGATGATATCCAAAAACATTTGAGGGATTTAGCAGGTAGTGCAGATCCTAATACCTTCAATGAATGGGCAAATCGTGTCGGAACAACTGCAAAAGAAATATGTAATGACCCAGACTGCAAACGTATCAAGTTAATTAAAAATGAATATAGTAAAGTGAAATTCCAATTTGCAGATAAGGAAGCAGTAGATTGTGTTATTCAGACTATCAAAACACACCTAAACTCAATGCCTAGGACGCAACAAGTTATATTCGAAGGATTTACTACAGAACTTAAAAAATAAAGATACAGTTTTAGGTTTAGAGTTTGATTTTAGTCCTAATGAAACCTATTCCTTTTTTGAGCCTTATTTCAAAATTCTAAATTATGAATCAATCAATAATCATTAACGATGGGGATATTGGTTTTTACCTTCGATGAACAAGAAACAACCAAATCCCCACCTTGTATTTAGGCATTAATTGTAATATGTGTCAACTATAAATGAGTTAAATCCACCGAATAAGTGATTTAAATTCCAATAAACCGTTAGGCACAATAACCCTGATCGTTAAAACCAAAATTTCAAAAAAAATAATCAATTTATTTTGATATGTTCACATTCTTTGGATTAAAAACCTAATTTAATTTACGTTCATATCTAGCTTTTTGGAATAATTAATGTTACTTTCAAATTAATTACAATATATGCATTAACTAAAGTAATTATTATATAACTGTAGTTCGATTATTTTGCAGTGTCTGGAAAGGTAGTTAAAAAAGCAGCTAGCATATCAGATTTGGATAGAAAATTATTAAAGATTTTACTATCGCCAAATGGTGATTCAAAATCCAGCAAAGGTTTATCATTAAAATTAAGCATACCCGTTACTACTGTTAGAAGGAGACGTAAGCGGTTAGAAAGTAAATTTTTAAAGATGCATTATGTATTGGATATAGAGAAATTTGGCTGGAAACGTGTTGACTTTTTTATTTCCATAAGGGACGGAATGGTAAATGCTGTTGCTAATAAAATGCTCGATTTTGATGAAGTGACATATATCGGTAAGAGCATAGGGGAACATACAATTGACCTGAGAGTAGAAACAATTCTTAAGGATAATGCTTCAATCCTTGACTTCCTTGAAAAAATAAAGGCGATGGATGGAGTTAAGGATGTAGTATGGAGTGAAATTGTTAGTGTTGTCGGTAGAAAAATATCAATTCCTAGTTCTATAATTGACAGAATTTGATATGGAAAAGAGACCCACACAGTTTGCCTTTGAAGGCATTATGTCGTAATACTTGTGATCTATAAATGAGGCGTGTCGAAGCATCCCTTAATATCATCGTTTGGTGGTCCTTGCTGGAAATCTCCGCTACAACTAGGAACAAGAGCACCTAGTCGAAGATTATTTGGTCCTCAGCCTCGAAACAATTCTTTCGGCAGAAGCTTCTTTGGACGTCCATATTTTGAGCAAACCCTCGTTCAGCTTAAGGAATTCATCAAATATATCATAACGAATGAACCGAAATTGCAAACGAGGGAATCGCTTGCTTGATTATCTAGTCAGTGGCTAGCCTAGCAGCATGAACTTTTAAAAATCTTTTAAGGGCATCAACTACAACTACAATTAGGGCAGCGACAGTTTCTTTCAAATCCATTTCCATTTCATGCCCTCTTTCAATAATAGCAGCTAAGATTGGATGCTTAGGCCTTAACTCCTTAACGACATGTTGTACCATTTCATCAGAAAGGACCTTTCCTCGTGCTTCTCGCATGGCGTGGACCTTCAATATGGCTTCTACAGCGTCAATCGCAAGAATAGTAATTACTGTCTCCTTTAGATCCATCTCATGAATTGTCTCAGCGACTTCGGCAAGTTTTGGGTGGATAAGTTTCAAATCTTTAATTTTTTCTTCTACCATTTCATTGGTACTGCTCTGATATTAATTACAAAGGCACATAAGCATAAGCACCACAGTGAGGATTAACTACGATAAAATGATAAATCAATGTTCGTAGGTTCAGTCAACGTAGTTAGTTCATAACACCTACCATAACGGTCCCTTAGAATTAACAAGTTGCGTTGTAAAGAAGTTACGGAAACCATGAGCTATAGCGACCTCTTTTCTTAACATCGGCGCTGTCTTGCCACCTTCTACCAATTCTTCTCTTACTCTTACTCCGCATCGTTCTGATAGATCTATCAATTTCCAGGTCAATGAATGTGATCTAACCTGAGTGGACTTTCCTATTGCGAATTGATCTCTTACATCAAACTGTTCCCTTATTAAAAATGAATCCTTACCAATTTTTTCACCGTAACGCTGTCTCATTGAAAGATAATCGTCTATTGCCTTAGAACATTCAGGAGTTGTAAATGTAAAGTATTCTTCTGTTGAATTTTCATATACGGTGATTTTATAAATCTCATTATCCATTTTGTAAATGTTTCTTAATTTAAGATACGGAATTGCACCTATCCGCATTCCTGTAGAAGATAATAGTAATATTAAAGCTCTGAATCTTTCATCAGCTATTTATGGTAACGAGTCCACCTCTTCATGTGTGTAACCTCTGTCTTTCCTCTGTATTTTGTGCTAGGGTAAAAACTTTGATATCTTCTTGGTATTTAATACAATATCATTTATTTTATAAAATGAAATTATGCTGGACAGATAATTATGGATGCAAAATAACCCTCTCCATAATTCTTCATTGAAATAATGAAGTCTATTAATACGTGCTCAATTGATCTAGGCTATTATCAAAAAATAGGTCATTATCTCCTGCAGAAGCCAGCTATTTTTTCAAATAAACTTCTAACTCTTGTAATTGCACGCTCTATTCATTAACTGTGAGTAAATAAACATAGCATATACTTCGTAAATGTTAAAATTGATGCGGAATTATAAATTTATTGACAAAGGATGTGCTATAACCATTGAGCAAAGTAAGTATGCCAGGCAAGATTTTTGGAACTGTCGTGTCTCATGGATTAAAAGGACGAATGTTGACAAAAAATGAACTTCAAATGTTGTGTGAGTCAAGGGATATGGATGAACTAGTAACAAGAATGAAGAATACGGTTTATCTTGATGCATTAGCAAAGCTTACTAAACCCTATACTGCTGATAAAATAGAAAATGCATTGAAGGAATATTTAGTGAATACACACGCGAAAATGGTCAATATTTCTGGTGGGGCCAAAATTCTTAGCTCTTATTTCATGAAGCATATTACATGGAATTTAAAGATGATTTTGAAAGGCAAAGCTCTGGGAAAATCCTATGATGAACTATTACCCAAGATAAATTTGAGAGCGGAGGAACTGGTGGGTAGGCGTGATCTTGTAGTTAAGGCTCTAGTTTCAAAGAATTTGGATGAGGCGATTTCTTCCCTTGCAGGGAGTGAATTTGCTGACGATGTTACCAAAGCAGCTACTATATACAAAGATAAAGGAGATGTGAGGGTTTTTGATGTATATCTTGATCATGTTTTCTATCATGACTTAGGCAGAGCAATGAATACTGAATCACAATCTATGGAGGCAAAGAATATAGTTTCAGTAGATATTGACTCTTACAATGTGCTAGCTATTCTTCGAGGAAAATTTTGGAATCTGTCCCCTGATGAAATTAATCAGCTCATTGTAACCAATACCTCTAAGGTAACAAAAGACACACTACAAAAAATGATCAACGCTGAAAAAATACCAGAGGCAATCGCAGAGTTGTCCACCACTGTTTACAAAGACATAGTTCCCCAAAATCCAACTAGTGATATAGACTCCCTATTACAAATAGAAAAAGGATTTGAAGATATAGGATTGAAGCGAGCATTGTCAGCTTTTAGAACTATGTTCAGCGTGGGCATTGTACTTGCCGCCCTAAAACTGATCATGGTAGAAGTTAGAAATTTGTCAGCAATAGCATCCGGGATTGAACAGAAAATCCCAGCAGAAACAATACTATCAAAGTTAATTAATCTCAATTAGGATTATTCAATTCCGCTCTTCCACATCAAAAATTAAGTCCATCTCCTTCAATTGCTAATAAATCTATATATTTAGTGATAAAAAATTTTTTTGTTTAAATAACTAAATATCTTTTAACTAGATTGTTTTTCTGACCAGACAACATTTGAATACACCTTTTTTGGAATTAATTTCTTAAATTCGACTCCTTCACCCTTATACCATTTTGGGAACCATTCATAAAGGTGTAACCTAATATCCTGAATATATACAATTAATCCTTCAATAAGCATGATTCCTATATTACCACCAATTAAAACTGCTAAGCCGCCTCCAGTATCGTATGATTGATTCACCGTTACCAGTAGGGCAGAGTGTACCAGTAACATGATTCCAAGTCTGGTGTAACTAATCACATTAGAAAGAATTTCAATTATCCTTACCAGTAAAACTTCAATAACAATTCCCATTAATCCGCCTCCTTCTTCATGACCATGTTTGGCAGCAAGTTCTTGTTCTTTTTTACCCCCATAAATCATAATTCCTGCGGTTGCAATGATTATTGGAGGTGCGGCTTTAGCAACCAGCTCCACCGTTACCCAATCTCCAAATAGATATGTCAACCACGGTACCGGCTCATCATGAGTAACACCGCTTATTCCAAACATACCTATTATATCGTATCCAGAACCTATCGCAGCAAGTATCAACGCTACTACGGCAAGAAACTGGATTATATAAGGGATATCATGTGTCATAACGGCAAGTTTGTTCCTGTCCAATATATCAGCTCTAAGTTTCAGTATCATCGCCATCAATAAGTGCACAATACCGATAGCCACCGATACCTTGAGTATGTTTACTACCTGATCGAATGTTAATTGTGAGACATTTAGGGCGCCCACTAGACCATCCAATGGCTCTAAAACATACCCAAAAAAATTTAGCTCCAAAAGGTGATAACCAAACATCTCCCCTACCCCTATACCGGCTATGGTGGCCGCTGCACCGCTTGCAGCCAAAAGGGTGGCCCATGTCTTTAAATTCCCATTCGCTCTATATCTAAGGAACATACCCAAGCCGAAAAGTAACAGGCCATGTCCGAAATCTGCAAACATAAGTCCATAAAAAACAGGCCATACAAAAGCAATAATGGGAGTCGGGTCTACTTCACCGGGTGAGGGAATACCTTGAGTCTCAGTTATTACTTCAAAAGTCTTTGTATATCTGTTATTAACAAGCAGGGTTGGAAGCTGATTGTTAGGATCGCTATCAAGATAGGCCGGTTCTGTCAGAGACAGATAACTTTTTGTAAGAGTCTCGAACCTTCTTTCCATCTTGACTGGGATATATCCCTGAATAACTGCAAAATTCTCTGTGCCTCCTGGTTTTCTTGTGACCTCTAAAACATCTTTTGCTATCTTAGATGACTCATACAATGAAAGCAATTTGGGCAAAAGTGTTACCTTCAATTTTTCAATTTTTTTAGTAATTTCTGCAGATTTCTTTTCGAGCTCCTTACTTATTTTCTGGCATTTATCATAGGCCGTACTTGGATTTTGTGGCAAATCAGATGGAATTTGAATGGGATGTACATTGAAGCTTCTAAGCACCTTCATGACTTTTTCGGAATCTTCTTGTGAGCCGATGACAGTGATAGAAGATTTGTCGTCATTAAGCTTGATTGGATATACAATCAGATCACTCAAACTATTTTGAATCTCCTTAATGTCCTTGGAATTAGCAATAAAAATTTCTGCAAAAAATGTTTTCAGGCTACGCAGTCCAGATAGTTCCATTTTGAGCTTTGAAGCACTACCAATTGCGTCCCGTGCATCTCGGTATTCTTCAAGTTCCTTTTCAGTTTGTTGTTGCGTTTTCAGTAAAGATATCGGTTCTTCCAGTAGAACCTTACTTTTTTTTTCCAATTCAACGATGAAACTCTGAATATCATTTATCTTGTAATCAGTTCTTTTCTGAGGAGCACCCTTAAAAAGGGTGGTCATTATGCCAATTTCAGTTGGTATGCCCAAGGATCTTATGACTTCGTCAATTTCTTGAAATAATTTTTGAGCATTTAACAAAAGATCATCAAAATACGGATTACTATGTTCAGAAGGATTCTGCAACGGCTGAAACCATTCGAATTCTGCCAACTTGCTTACGGCTTCGTGAGTTTCAATTCTTGGCAGAATTACCGTTGTCTTTAAAAGTTTAGCCTGCCCCATAGTATTGAGTTGTTTGATTATTAATTCTCCTTAAAACCTTTCCCTTTTATTCGCTTCAAGAATCTAGAAAAATATTCCTATTTACTTGTGAATTGTCTAACCCTTGATATTCCAGAAATTCTTACTCCCATATGGAAATTGTAGATTTTCTAGGAGCCACTTGACAAAAAATTGAGCTACAATCTGGTCAAAAACTACGATCATCTAGTCTATAGTAAAAAAGTAATCCGCCGAGGATGTATTATCTCTATCACTGACCCAAGATAATGAACATCATTACAATACCATAGATTGCAATTGATTCGACCATACCAACAAATATGAAGACCCTAGATTGCATCTTTGGATTATCGCTTATAGCTGCCAAACCAGCAGCACCCACAAATCCTAAGCCTATTCCTGATCCAGCAGCTGCAAGACCAAAGGCCATGCCTGCACCAATAAACTTGGATGAACTGGCATCTGGGGCAGTAGCTTGTGCATATGCCCAATTGTTATACAAGAATAGTATGCTAGAAGTTATAGCAATGGCCAGAAGAATAACGCTAATTTTTTCTCTGTTAACACCCTTCATACACTGGTTGCAAATTAAATGCCATATTTAATTATAACTAAGGAAGTATGAAAAGACATGATTTCGCAACATCATTAGTAAACTAAGCGATGTTAGAAATTCGCAATTTCCAATTTGTTCTATATTTCAAAGGATCTTTTATTAAGAAATTTCTCATAGAGAGATTGGTATTTGATTTATGTGATTGCGGAGTGATATTTTGGTATAAAACTAGTTGAAACAAATTATTTGTAATACTCAAGCATTTGATAATGCTTTTTTCTTGTAAGAGGAAATATACTTTTTTACATCTTCAACCATTGAATCGTGTTCTGCTTGTAAATTTTGTTTTGATTTCTTAAAGTATTCTGATGTTATATCGCTATCCATTTTATTTCCTACCACCAATATGCTTTGTTTTGCCTATTCTATATTCTTTTTCTTGTCTAAAACGACTTTTACTTTTTTAAGTCTTACGAATTCTTCTCTTTCACGTTCTTCCAATGTTCCTTTAATAAAGGATATAGCATTTTGATACTGTGGAATAATAACAAATTCAAGTGCATTGATTAATTTCTGAGTTTTTTCGAGTTCCTTTGCTAAACTAAAAATTGCGTTTTCATACTCTGCAGCCTTGCAAATCTGAGGAAGCATATTCTTTATGAGTTTCGACGCCTTGTCAACATAGACATTTGTTTCGGAAAAACCATATGATAGCTCTTGACCGGCTTCTTTGGTTTTTATCTTTAAAGTAGGAATCTTAACATCCACAATTCTTCTGACATCCACATTTACTTCCATTATTCCTGGAGTCGAATCTGATATTGATTCAAGCGTGGATGTACCTAATGACATGTAGGAATCATTAACTGCTGAATAAATATCAGAGAGTGGAGACCATATATCTCCTCTTGTCTTGTTAGCTTCTTCTATCATTTCATCAATTTTTTTAAGTAAGACTTCTCTTTTATCATCAAGTATTTTGTGAACCATGGTACTAACTTGCAAAGATCTTCTTATCTTTATCAGTTCAATTTTTGTTGCAGTAACATTTTTGCCAAAAGACATTTTAATGTATATCTACTTACTTGTTTCCTTTATAATATTGTTGAATATGTTTGTCCTTAATTTTAGTTAGTTCTCCTTCTGGTAATGTTGCTAGTATATCCCATGCTCTACTTAGTGTTTCATCCAAGTTTCTATTTTCGTCAGGACTTTGTTTTAAGAAATGGGTTTCGAAATTATCACCAGCGTCAAGATACTTCAAATCAACTCCTGTCAAACCTGCCTTTCCTACAATTTCTGCTAATGCCCTAACCTCTTGAGCTCTGGAATAAGCGTCGTATAATTGGTTACCAACTTCCATGTGATCGGACCTTGTTTTTCCTTCTCCAACTCCATCCTTCATTAATCTAGAAAGAGACATCATTACGTTTACGGGTGGATATATCCCCTTTCGGAATAGATCTCTTCCAAGGACAACCTGCCCTTCCGTGATGTAGCCGGTCAGATCGGGTATAGGATGTGTAATATCATCTGCTGGCATTGATAGAATCGGCATTTGAGTAACACTGCCATTCTTTCCCTTAATTCTACCCGCTCTCTCATAATTATTTGCCAAGTCGGTATAGAGATATCCGGGATATCCTTTTCTACCTGGAACTTCTTCTCTTGCTGCACTTATCTCTCTGAGTGCTTCGGCATAATTGGTCATATCAGTTAGAATTGCCAAAACATGCATTCCAAGATCAAATGCAAGAAATTCAGCGACTGTTAATGCCACTCTAGGAGTAATAATTCTTTCAATTGCAGGGTCATCTGCAAGATTAACAAACAATACACTCCTTCTTAATGCGCCAGATTCTTCCAAGCTCCTCTTGAAGTACTGAGCTTCGGAGTACTGGACACCAATTGCAGCAAACACTACAGCAAAATCTTCGTTTGTTCCTACAACAGTCGCTTGACGTGCAATTTGTGCCGCTAATATATTATGTGGCATCCCGGAACCAGAAAATATTGGAAGCTTTTGACCTCTTACCAAAGTCAACATCCCGTCGATAACAGATACCCCGGTTTGGATGAATGAAGTAGGATATTCCCTACTTTGAGGATTCATAGGTTCTCCGTTAACATCAAGAAATTTATCAGCAACAGGATCAGGTAAGCCATCATTTGGTCTTCCAAGGCCATCAAATACGCGTCCAAGTAATTCTTGGGATACTGGCATGGCCATAGTTTTTCCAAGAAACTTGACTCTTGTTCCGGTAATTGCTAACCCTGTCGTTCCTTCAAAAACCTGAACTACAGCCTTGCCGTTCCCTACTTCTAGAACTTTTCCTAGTCGTCGTTCACCATCATTTGTTTCTATTTCTACAAGTTCATCAAATGAAGCTGTTGTTACTCCATCTATTATCATAAGTGGTCCTTTTATTTCTGCTATTTTGGTATACTCAATTCCAGTTGTTTTAGACAGATACCTTTACCTCCTCAATGTCCCCTTTGAATGAATCTGATAGTTGTTTATCTATTTCATCTAACTTTGAAATCTGCTCATCCGTAACTTCAAATTTTGCTTTTAATAGAGTGGTTATTATTGGCAGGGCTCTTATATCTGCTAATGTTTTTCCTTCTTTAAGTGCCTTCTGTGCATCTTTATAGAACTTTACCATAAGTCTTACCAATTTTAATTGTTTAACTGGACTACAATAAGTATCAACCTTATCAAAAGAGTTCTGCTGTAAAATACCAATCTTTAACATTCTAGCTACTTCCATGACAAGCTTCTCTTCATCTGGAAGTGCTTCAGGTCCCAACAATCTAACAATTTCTTTTAGCGTATCTTCACGTTGCAGTATATGGTACGATTCAGCTCTCAAGTCATACCAATCAGGGCTTACGTTTTCCTTCCACCATTTAGAAATATCTTCAAGATAACCAGAATAAGACTGCATCCAATTAATTGATGGATAGTGTCTAGAATATGCTAATCTAGTATCCAGTGCCCAGAATGTCTTGATAAATCGAATTGTATGAGTCGTTACTGGTTCGGTAAAGTCCGCACCTGATGGAGATACTGCGCCCACTATTGTCACAGACCCAGAACGATCTGGTGAACCTAATGCTCTTATTCGTCCTGCTCTTTCATAAAATTCAGCGAGTCTTGATGCCAGGTATGACGGATAACCCTCTTCTGCAGGCATTTCTTCCAATCTACCTGACATCTCGCGAAGTGCTTCTGCCCATCTACTTGTAGAATCAGCTACGAGAACCACATCATACCCCATATCGCGATAATACTCGGCAATAGTAACACCTGTATAAATTGATGCTTCTCTAGCGGCGACCGGCATGTTACTAGTATTAGCAACAAGTACTGTTCTTTCCATTAACGGCCTTTGAGATCTAGGGTCAATTAAATGTGGAAATTCTACAAGTACTTCTGTCATTTCATTGCCTCGTTCTCCACATCCAATATAGACAACAACCTGAGAGTCTGCCCATTTAGCAATTTGATGCAACGTTACAGTCTTTCCAGTACCAAATCCACCTGGAATACCACCAGTTCCTCCTTTTGCGATTGGAAAATACGTGTCGATAATTCTTTGGCCGGTAACTAGTGGTACTGTCGGATCATATCTTTCAGCATAGGGTCGAGGTTTTCTAACAGGCCACTTGTGATACATCTTTAATTCAATTTTATCTGCGCTCTTGCTTTTCGCCTGTGCAATGACATCTTCTAAATCATAATCTCCTTCCTTGACAATTTCAGTAATTGTTGCCTCAGCATAATTTGGTGGAACCAAAATTTTGTGAGTTAAAAGAGGAGTTTCTTCAACTGTCCCGAGAATAGATCCTCCAAAAATAGTATCATCTTTTTTCACAGTTGGATTAAATTTGAATTTTTTCTTCATATCAACAGGGGTGGTAGTTATGCCTCTTCCGATGAATGCTCCAGATTTTTCTGCAATGTCATCCAACGGTCGCTGTATACCGTCATAAATCCTTCCAATAATTCCGGGACCAAGAAGGACCGAAAGTGGTTGTCCTGTACCAACAACCAGTTCTCCTGGTTTAAGACCGGATGTAGATTCATAAACTTGAATAAAAGCTACATCTCCGGTTAATCTGATAACTTCACCAATTAATTTTGATTCTCCAACCTCTACTGTCTCATACATTTTTACCGACGACATTCCATCAGCTCTAACTGCTGGACCACTAACCCATACTATTTTTCCCTTTGCCACCATCTACTTAATTTCGCCTCTAAGCAGTTGGACTATATCTTTCCTTATTAAAGGTTTGAGACCTTCAATACTCGAATCAAGTGTGTTATCTAAAGTCATTGTTCCATCTACTGAAGTTGCTCTTATCCCACCAATTACATCTATTACCTCATCTGAAACAGTTATCTTCACTTTCTTATTTGTTGATTCTTCTGATGATATTTTTTTTACCAGCTTCAAGTCAGTTTTGTTACATTGTATGACCACGTCAGAACCTAGCTTTGCAGCGGTATCTTCTATCATGCTGGCTAATAATTTTTCATAATTTTTTTGGCTATTGCTTTCTGCAAGTTTTTCCCTTGCTTTGTTAAAAATTTCATCAATAGCTGATTCGATAATTACTAGTTCCTTGTTCCTAGCGTTTAATGTGCTTGATCCTATTATTTGACGCTTTAGATTTTCGGCCTGTTTTTTTGATGATTTAATAATATTGTCATATTCAGTCTGAAGACTGCTCTTAGAAGATTCTAAATTTTTTAACGACTTTTGAAGTGCTGAGTCAATCTCAGAAATTAGTGCTGATTCTTTTTGCGAAAGAACTTTATCAATAGTTCTTTCTAAAGAATTTAAACTCATTCATTGATTTTTCAGAACTACGTGATTTTAATCTTTTGATAGGAAGATATCTTGAAGAAAAACGAATTTGGGTGGCTGGTCTATATTGCTAATCTAAGTAAAGTTGTGTCCTAACTATTATACTGTATTTTACAACTTAGTAAGATCATGAGCCTCTACATACTTCGCATGTAAAGGTACCTTCAGAGTACATTAATACATCTGACCACTCCCCACAATCGTCACAATATCCCGAAACAGCAGATGCCGGCCTACCAATTTCTCCCCTTATCATAGCCGCCTTCTCAGACACTACATCGACCAATTCTGGAGTAACAGCAATAACGTCAGAAGCAGAAATAATTCCAGCTAATCTGTCCTTATAAACTACTCCCAATCTCTTGATATTATTTTTTCGTAATATGCGCGCGGCCTCAGTTATTCCTTCTCCTGCTTCGACTGTGTGTATCGGTTTCATTACTTTTGCAGCGTCAATTGATGTGAGTTCTAAATTACTTGCAACAACGTTTGAAACAATATCCCAGTCAGTAACAATACCAACAGGTTTTTCGTTTTCGGTAATAATCACACTACCAATATTGTGCTCTTTCATTTTACTTGCAATGTCCACAACGTTGTCACTGGGACCAGCTGTGATTACAGGGCTGTTCATAATATCTCTTACAAGAACTCTCGTCGTCATATTTGCATCGGTATTTTCTACAAGTTTTTTTGCCACAATATCATTAAGGTAATTTAGTTTAATTGTCTTTCTAATGTCCGTTTTTATAATACGTCATACTTGGACAAGAATAAGGATCCCATTGGTACTTTAAATGAACCACTCCTTTAAATCCCTCACAGATTGACCTCTTTCAATACGTTCGATTTTGGATTGCCCTGATGGCAACATTCTAATAAATTCATCTAAGACTATTTTTTTTAAATAATCTGCTAAATCTGAATCAAATTCAGAGATTACTCTTACAAATTCGCTTTTAACCTTCTTTGCCAGATTCATTGGATCGGAACCGCCAGGCAACAATGAAGCAAATACCAAACTTCTTCTTCTGATAGCATTTGAAGGTCCACAGACAATTGTATATCTGTTATTTTCAATTTGAATTAATCCAATAGATAATTTTAATTCAATACCTTTGCAAAAATTTCTCTTACCCTCAATGACAAAAGAACCCTTTGGAAGATATTGACCGGTTGGGGCTCCCTTCTTTACCTGATTAGGGAATACCCAATACGCATCTCCACTAGACAATCCGTCTTTCCATGCTCTACTGAATGATACCGTGGCTTGAGCCGTCTCGTCTACAAAATTGCCATTTTCTTGATTTCTCGCATCTTTTACAAGAAAAAAAGGCGAGCCATGAATTTCTGCGTGAAAGACTATATCATTTTCAGTCATGTGCTTCCGAATTACTGCAGAATTCGATGACGCATCTCTACCACCAATTACTAAATGGCCGTCAGTAGTCACGAACCATCGATACCTCTCATACCAGTGTTTTGATTCCAACATATTGAATTGGATTTTTTCATGAATTTTTTGTGTTTGATTCTGTATTCTTTCAATTCTTGATTTGAGTTCTTCGCTCGCTTTATCTATATTGATAGCGCCACGTTCTAATTCTTTTGCCCTGGAAAATAATAGTGATGAAAATGTGGGTATGTTTGATTCTAGCTTTACTCGTTCATTGAATAGGTCTAAATAAGTTAAACCATTTTCGTTAACTATTTTAGTATCATTACTTTCCAAAAGAGTGTTGACTTTATTATCGTTCATATCTTGGATACCGATAGATGAAAGTTTCATTAGTTCATGGGCTAGATTTCTGAGACTTTTTGATTTAGAAATTACTTGCATTTTTGCTTTGTTCTGTTCTTCTAAATCATGCTCTAGTTCCAAAATTTTTCTGTCTTCTTTTTCGGTTTTCAGATTCCTTCCAATGGTTAGTATTTCATTGCTCAGTACTTGGTCTATCCCGTCCATGTATGTCTCAACTTTCTTCACGCTAGCCTCTTTTGACATTGGAATAGGCGATGTATCTACTGCTAAGCCCAGCTTGTCTAGAATAACTGATGGTTGATGATTTTTTTCATCAATGATTTTATTGGTTATTTCTTTAGTTTTTTCATAAATAATTTCAATATCATTATCGCTAAGAAGGTTCGCATACTTTGTATTAATTGCCGATTGCAATAATATTTCTTCAAGATATTTCCTTGGTAAAGAAGTACAATTGCCCAACCATCTTACCACTTCAGTATTGTTAGGTTGTAGACTTGCGTTTTTCTTCATGCTCTCTAAAGAAATTTGCAGAACATCTTCTCCTCGCTTAGGGGGCAGAACATATTCGGACCCAGTCCTAAGTGTTCTGTGCCTTACTTCAATAGGATTCAGGATCCAAAGGATCTTCATTGATTCATCGCATAAAATGATATTGCCCTTTCCAAAAATTTCAACTATCAATTTCCTTACTTTATTAGCTTTATTTACAAAATAAAGGAAAAAAATTCTCTCGCTTCCAGGTTGCGATACAGAGCTTATTTTTGCCCTTTCTATTTCCCGACTTAATACTTTGACAAATTGGTTTTCTTCTATTTGTCTGTATTTTTTATTTGTAAACCATATCCCATTGGTCGACACCATAAGCATGATATTGGGCTCTGCTGGATGATGTAGTTTGAAAAGAATTGAATTTTTTGTAATTGAGGAAATATTACTCACGTAATAACCTGATGATACTTTTGGGCTTATCTTGTTTACAAGATAATGCAGCTCGATTCCTGACAGTTCCATATAAATGAGTTTAGATTAGGATGAATATTAATTAAAAATTCAAATAGTCAATCGAAATGAATTAAACCTGCAGTCAATGTGGAAAAAGCAATTGGATGTACTTGATAAGATATACTACATGAGAGCCTTTTTAGGAGTAATCTGTGGTATAATTCTGGGTTTTATTTTTAATTCAATGGGTTTGAATTCAAACTCATCTGTCGTTCCTTACTCTCCCTCAATAATCTTCATAGTAGCTCTATTTTTCTATATTATATCGTATGTCATCGCAAAAAGAATTGGTTTTAGATTAAAAACTGAAGATAGGAAAAAAATTGCAACCAATGGAATCTTTCCATTTATCTTCTTGGTAATAATGTTCTTAATTGTTACGTATACCGGTCTATATACTGGAAGGCAATAATCTAAAAGAATTTAATTTCAAAACATTTTACCTATTCATAATGATTTGGGACTATATTACACCGGGAATACCAGATGAGCTATTCGAACGCTCAGAAAATGTTCCAATAACTAAAGAGGATATACGTTCAATCGTCCTAAGTAAACTACGCCTCAGAAAAAACTATTCGGTAATTGACGTAGGATGTGGTAGTGGAAGCATTACTGTAGAGATTTGTCTACAAGTAAATTCTAAAAATGTATATGCAATAGATTCGGATCAAAATGCTATCGAATTAACAAAAAAAAATCTAGATAAATTTGGTGTTTCTGCAAATCTAATCTATTCCAAGGCCGAAGAGGTCTTACCAACACTACCAACAGTTGATGCAATTATTGTCGGCGGAACTAAAGGAAAAACTGAAAAAATTATTGAGCTTTGCATATCTAAATTAAAGAAGGATGGAAGGCTAATTATAGACACAATCCTTATCGAAACAATGTATAAGGCCTTAAGGACCATAAAGAGGGAAAAAATGCATGAAATTGAGGTTACTCAGGTCACAATATCAAAAGGAAAAGACGTGCCAAGTGGAACAATGCTTATTTCTAGAAATCCCATATTGATTTTGTCCGCTACTAAAAAGTGATTTTGTTTTTTACAGTAACTCTGATTCATTCAGTATAGGAGACTAGAATTCGATTGCTATACAGATTCTTTTTACTTTAAATAACACATTTTTTACAACTCAAATCATGAAGCTTTCATGTATAGGTTGTGGGCCTGGAGATCCGGACTTGCTTACAGTCAAGGCTGTGGATAGAATCAAAAGAGCAGATGCCATCTTTACCCCAACCTCAAAGGAGGGCAAGCCCAGTATAGCCCTAGCAATAGCCAAAAAATACATAGACGAATCAAGAACTGTGATCACAGACCTAATATTTCCAATGATAAAGGACAAAGAATCCCTCAGATTACAATGGAAAACTAATTCCCGGATAATAGCAGATACAGTACATTCTGGTAAGAATTCTGTATATCTGACTGTAGGGGATCCATCTCTATACAGTACTTGGAATTATATTCACAAAGAATTGAAAGAAAACTACAATGATATAAAAATCGAGATCATACCTGGAGTTCCTTCCTTCTTTGCATTCGCTGCTCAAGCAAAAATGAGCTTAGTGGAAGGTGATCAAACTCTTGGTATCGTTCCTGCCTGCTACGATCTGGACAAAATAAAGCATACAGTCGCATCCTGTGATTCAATAATTTTTCTGAAAGACGGACGTTATTTTGATAGTGTGATTGAAATACTATCTGAAACTGGTTTTAGTGATAATTCCAACATTACTATAGCTCAAGATGTATCTGTAGACAAAGAAATTTTAGAAACAAAGAAATTAAAAGATTTACGAAACACAAAAAATCCAGCTGGAAAATACTTTTCAATAATGGTGGCCAGAAAAAATGATTGAAGCCAACACTATTTACTTTGTTGGTTCGGGACCGGGCGATCCTGAGCTCATAACGCTAAAAGCAAAAAAATTATTGGAAAAAGCAGACGTCATTGTTTATTCAGGATCGTTGCTCAATCCAAAATTGCTTGAATATGCTAAAAAAGACGCAATACTTCATGATGCAGCTCTTTTGGACAGGAATAAGATTTATGAAATCTTAAGGGATTCAACCAAACAAGGAAAACTCGCAATACGTTTTCATGATGGAGATCCTGCGTTATTTAGCACTATAAGAGAACAAATTGATAAATTAAGTTTAGACAGCATAAATTGCAAGGTCGTTCCAGGAATTACGGCAATTTTAGGTGCAGCCTCATCATTAAATTTAGAGTTAACTCTTCCTGGAATTACTCAAACGCTTATTATCACAAGGGCAGAACTTAGAACTCCGGTTCCGGAAAGAGAAAACATTTCCAACTTGGCTAGACACGGTGCCACAATGGCTTTCTATCTAAGTGTTCATCTGATAAAAAATATAGTAGATGAGTTACTTAAAGGAGGAACCTATCAAAATTCAACTCCTGTTGCTGTTGTATACAAAGCCACATGGGAAGATGAAAAAATAATAGTTGGAAGCCTTGGCAATATTGCAGACAAAGTGAAGGAAGCCAAGATAACCAAAACTGCAATAATTATTGTTGGAAATGTCATTAATCCAAGTAGCTATGAATTCTCAAAAGTTTATGATCCGAAGTTTACACATGGGTATAGGAGAGCAGATATATCTAAATAGTAATTTAGAAGGTAACAAGATTGCATAATTTGTTTTAGGGCTTTCAATACTTTTATCCATCTAGAAAATTTCTTCATCCTTCCTGATGCCGCCAAGTCCGGCTTTGACCTTTGATGCGCATTCAATACAAATATCTTCTGAGAATGG
>Ga0207479_100010_pt1 | contig 19719 bp, 22 predicted proteins | sample NitcycUWRBECK01C_FD_188193 | JGI IMG/M metagenome (GOLD analysis project Ga0207479, IMG submission 188193) | Soil microbial communities from Arlington Agricultural Research Station in Wisconsin, USA - Nitrogen cycling UWRJ-BECK01-C (SPAdes) | ecosystem: Environmental > Terrestrial > Soil >...
TTTCTTGCCTAAGAGCAAAGTCTTAAGGTTCGACGGAGATAAAGTGTGGTTTGAAGTTACTAAAGATGAGGCTAAAGCATACAAGCAAGATTAGTCCATTAATTTATTTTATCTCATTTTTACAAACTTGACATAAAATCCAATCAGTTCTTAACTCCTTATGTAACGGATCGGCTACAGTACACAACTATTGATGCTAATTGGTTCTAGAAGCCAATACTTTTGTTACCTAGGATAGGATTTATTATGGAAAAAAAGTATTATTTAATTGTCTTATACGCCTCAGTAATCTGCTCTTTGATAGCTTTTAATTCTGATTGACTGTCGAGTATACAAGTAGTGATAGGCTCAGTTCTACCTTTCCTAATAGAAATTATCAAAGAATTATTTTTTGGCTGTACATCCACAAAGGTTCTAAAGTTCAAAGATTTAGCATAAGCTATCCTGTGGGGTCTTGTTTCTTCAATGACATTGTCACCGAGCGATTTTATGAAAGTGCGTAATTCGATCAATAATGCTCTCTTTTGTTCTTCTAATCCTACTAACTGACTTTCAAATGGATTATCTGATCTATCTGTATAAAAACCAAATTTGTTCACAATTCATGATTATTACTTCATACTATTTTAACTACCATGTTGTTAGTAACCAATTTTCTTTCTCAAGTATAGAAAAGAGGTAGACGCAATCTTCATTCATTAATGATAACAAAATAAAGTACGACTGGCCGGTTTCAGTTTCTAAAATCTTCATAAAAGTATTGAAATTATACCGTTATTTCATTACCCCATTTGCGCAAGAATCCTCTTCACTAGTTCTTTGTTTCTTTCTGCGTAAACTGGAGATTCAATGTCAATCCAATCAATGCGATTGGAAATAGGATAAGAATACAATCCAAAACCAAGTGACGGTAATTTGGCAAGGATATCAAAAGATAGATCCACGCTGTTACCAATGCTTGAACTTTCTCTTTGTTTGCGTATGAATGAGAACAAAGTATTACTAAAAATATATATTCCAAGAGTCTCGGGCAAATCTAATTTTGTAAATGGTTTTTCAGTAAATTCCATAATTCTGTTAGTTTCATTTGGATCGCATACAATCCTACCCGTTTCTTCTCTCCGGTAATCCCTTGTCATAACCATTCCGATCATGTTTTTTCCATGATTTTTTTGACTTTCATTTAAAAATTTGTATTGTTTTACAAAGCTATCGATATCCAGTGCACACATATTATCAGCAAACCATACAATAAAGGACTCATCCTTTCCAATCTCTGTTTCGGCGTTCAATATCGCACCTCCAGTCCCATTTTTTTTGTCTTCTACAAACACAATTTGCTTACCTACGATCCTTTCCTTACCTTCAAAATAATTAATAATCTGTTTTCCATGGTCGTCGAATTCACATACAATCACGAATGATTCTACCTCCGGAAACTTTGCAAGGTACCTTAGTATATGGTCTATCACCGGTCGTCCGTCTAGAGAGATCATTGGTTTTGGGGTGTATAGAGAAAAAGGCTTCGCCCTGCTGCCACTGCCACCCGCAATCAATAGTACTTTCAGGTATCATCTTCACCTGTCATATCATGATTCCGTACCACTCAAATATTCTTATCGGTTTATTCAATAATGCCGAATTCTTACTACTACCTACAATATATCCTGCCGGACAAGATTTTCCAAATAAGTATCTTCAAATGTTCTTCATATTTAAAAAACTGTGTACTCCATAATTGGAAAACGTTACCATTATGAATGAGGCAGTATCTTGCAAGATAGTGTTAGATTAGAATGAGAATCACACTATGTATATATTCCTAAATGAATACCTTGCGGCTACTTCTTTTTTCGTTCGAACTTCTTGCGAATTATAGAAATGAAGTATTCTATCATCATCAAAAATTCAGAAAAACCGAAAGCAGAAACCGTCTAAATTCCACCTGAGCCATGACTAGCCTAAGGATATATCCATGATTCCAGACACCACAGTTCCAAGGATGATGCGTAATGTTGTTTTTGTCACCACTTATATGTAATTACAAGTATTATATAACCAATTAACAAATTTTAGTAATTATAAGAATAGTATCATTCCATAGTTGCACTTCAACATCTAATTGTCGACATCTACATGAATGTAGTATTTAACTATCAATTCTAATGCAGTGTAAAACTGGCAAAGGTCAGGCTTTTTTCTTTATAGGATAATAGCTAATAATGAAAGATTGCAATTGATCTTCTCCTTTATGAACTCATGCTAAAATTTATTTTCACCATTGGTATAATTACGCAAGAGTAAATGATAATATTCTTCGTGAGCCCAATAGGATTAGGACATGCTGCTAGAGATATTGCCATTTGCGAGGAGCTAAAGTCCTTGACGAAGGAAAAAATCTTGATTATTACTGGTCGACCAGCATATGACATTTTTTCCAAGAATGGATATGTCGTTGATGATGTATATAGCCCCGAAAAATTTGATATTGATAGTCTTATGCAGTTACGCTCACCTTTGAGGTGGCTTTTTAAATATTTCATGTATTATAGAAAATGTAAGTTAATTGCGACTCGTTTTGTGGACAAAAATGAAGATAGTCTGATAGTCAGCGATGAAGATTTTGCCTCAATAGCCGTGGGGGAAAAAAGAAATCGCAAACGAGTACTAATTACTGACTTACTAGAAACCCATTTTGTTAAGGGAATATTTTCAGCGATTGAATCTAGAATGAACATATCCATGCAAAATATGTTAAAAAAGTGTAATCGTATTCTTATTCCTGAAAATGGACAGGACATCGACAATATATCTTATGTAGGACCAGTTGTAAGAAATTTAAGTATAACTGATAGGGCCTTATTACGTAAAAAACTAGGGATTGAAAAGAGAACAATATTAGTTACTATTGGTGGAACTAGCGCCGGACGATACTTAATTGAAAGAGCTATAAGTGCATATAAGAATTTAAAAATGAAAACGGATCTAGATTTATTAGTTGCTCTAGGGCCCTCATTATCTAAATTTGAAAATAATAATACCAGCTATAGAAACATTGGGTTTGTAGATAATTTGCACGAGTATGTGTGTGCATCAGATCTTGTAGTATCATTGGCTGGAAGATCGACTATCGATGAGTCCCTTGTTTACGGAACTCCAGGTATTTTCATACCTATCAAGGATCATTTTGAACAGGAACAAAATGCAAAGAAATTGGATTACTCATATGATGATATATCAAGATTACAAACTTTAATAGAGGAAAAATTAGAATTGGGTAGAACTAATAGGGCTGATGTAAAGAATGGGGCCAAGAAGGCTGCAAAAATTATAACGGAAATGATATAATAATAAAGAACAATATTGGTGCTCTATCTTCCTATCGTAGCAAGCTTATACTCGACAACCTTCGTAAGTTTATTATGTAAGGCCTTCGGAGGGATTTGAACCCTCCTCGAGCGGTTTCTTCCAACAAAAATTCATTTTGTTGTCCACAGCCGCCTATACTGACCAGGCTATACTACGAAGGCCGATCAACATTGCTTTGATATGTTTACAGTATATAATTGTTAGATAAATCATTTCTAAATTGTAATGATATCTTTTCGAACAACCTGTATTCCTTCTTTTTCCAATTTATTGCCCAATGCATTAATACCAATTGAATCTCCCGCCAGATGTCCTAATACTACCAGGTTGCCTTGAATATTACTCTCCTTTAACTTGACCAAATCGTTGTAATCAATATGAAGATAAAGAACCGTGGAAATACCATTTTCAAAATAATTCCTAGCTACAAGATATCCACCATTAGTTCGCGCAGCTATTACTGCAACCCATTTCCCTACGTAAGAATCAAGTCGTCCATAAGCAACTTGAATCTTAGTCTCTGCTTTTTTGAACTCTGGTATTTCCTCTAAAGCTGTAATGATCTCTGATACTAAATTTGTATTTCTGTCCTGAATCTTTCGAGAAATTACTCTTCTTGCATACTCATCACATGGCTGATGAATGTTTAGTAATGGCATACCTAATATTTTTGCAGAATCAATAACGGAAGAGTATATCTGAGCATGATTCCTGATTTCTATTCTCTTCTTTAGGTCCATAACAGACAATCTAGCAGTTTTTTCTGAAATGCCATTTTCCTTCATGTAGTCGATATGCCTGTCAATAACTTTGTAAAAATTTATAGCAGCTTTACCAATAGGGTGATGACTTATCACTGCATCACAACCTAAATTCTTTGCAAGCATTAGATCTGCGGTGGTTACATCTATCATTAACATTACCTTTTTTATGTTCTTACCATGTACATGAACCGCAGTATCGGCAGGTATTGAGTTCCAGTCAACCATATCAAGGGCAATTTTTAAAATTTGATCGGTGTCTAGCATCTTGAATTGGCTTTTTTTAGAATCATAACAATATAAAGAAGTTTTGGAAATTGTTTGGAATGAAATAATTTGGTCGCATGAATAACAAAAATAGGCTCAAAAAAAGTCTCATCTCATTACATTTTAAATTTTACCAGTCCATGATAGGTTAAGATAAATTTTAACATTTAAATGTCATTGTGCAACTCGTTTTTGTACTATGAGTTGTTCTGATGAATATATTTCACATACAGATACCCAAAACCTTATTCAAATCTCACCTCTAACCAAAGCAAAACTAAAGAAAGCGAAATATGGTGTTTACAATCATTCTGCAGTAGAACTTTGTCATTGGACAAAAAAGTCTTTCTCCAACGAAGGAACCTGTTATAAACACAAATTCTATGGTATTTCAACTCATAGATGCATGGAAATGACACCAACTGCCATGAACTGTGAAAATAGATGTATTTACTGCTGGCGCCCTACCGAATTTTATGATACTCTAAAGATGCCCGAAGATCTGGTTGATGAACCAGATATGATAATTAATAATTTATTAGAGGAACGAAGAAAACTCATCGTAGGACATTATGGTAACACAAAATGTGATAAGATAAAACTTGATGAATCACTTTTTCCCCAGCACTATGCAATATCACTTTCTGGAGAACCTACTATGTACCCAAAACTGCCAAGCCTGATCAGATATCTTAAAACCCTAAAGAATACAAAATCAATCTTTTTGGTCACAAATGGACAGGAACCAGAGATGCTTCAAAGATTGATAGATGAAGAGTCCCTACCAACACAGCTGTATCTTTCAACTAATGCCTCAAATAAGAAAATGTTCACACTGGTCAATAGACCTAGATACAGAGATGCATGGGACAGATGGCAAAAGAGTCTTGAATTATTATCACAAATGGATACAAGAACGGTATTGAGAATGACCATGATAAGGAATTTTAATAATTCAAAGAATTACATAGAGGAATTTGCTGATCTCATGAGAAGAGCCAATCCACATTTTATAGAAATAAAATCATATATGCATATAGGTATGTCTACGCAAAGATTAGAAAATTCAGATATGTTGGAAATGGATGAAATTAGGAGTTACTCACATTTACTTTGCCAATACTTAGAAACATTCTCTCTTATGGATGAAAGTGAAATATCAAGAATAGTAGTTCTTCAGAATCTCAAAAGGTATACTGAAAGGTGGATTGAAGGTTACGAAAAGCCAATTACTCAGTGATTAAAATTCTTGTTCTCTAGAATAATTTCCAGAGTACCACTTTGCGAAATTGTTCAATGCGTGTGTTCTGTGTGACACTCCCATTTTGTTTGTTATACCCAGCTGTCCGTAGGTAGCTGTTGAACCCTCCGGAATAAATATTGGATCGTAGCCCCAACCACCTTCTGTAATATGCTCGCTTATAGTGCCTTTTGTATCACCAGAGAAGGTCATATGCTTATTGCTGTCCTTATATGCTACGATTGATCTAAAAAGTGCAGACCTTTTTGTCTTCTTTAAGAGTAGATCTAAAATTCCTTGATTTCCAATGGTATCAAGAACAAACGAGGAGTAAGGACCAGGAAAACCCTTGAGTGAATCTATAAAAAGTCCAGTATCCTCCACTATCAATGGTTCCCCTATCTTACCATATGCTTCTTCAGATTTTTGCAATGCTATATCTTCCAATCTATTTGATTGAATTTCGATACTCTCAAATTTTACAAATTCTAATTCGATGTTAAAGGTTTTCAGATAGAGAAAAATTTCATTAAATTTGCTTTCATTAGTACTTGCAAATATTATCCTTCTCAACTTTAGAAAAAAACCAAATACCAAAATAAAAAATTTAGCATACATATACACAATAAATCTGATTAGAAATTCGCTTGAAGGGCATTTTTGAGATTAAATGGATTTGGGCTCTGAAAAGGCGCGGTCACCTAGTGTATAGCTGTGAGTATAGAAGTATAGAAATAATTATCTTGATCTCGAATACGCTATGATTTCCATCCCAGTATAGCTGCAGATTTTGCTGCTGCATCATCTAATGCTTCCTTAGGATCCTTTGTACCATAATAAACTCCGTCTAATGCCTCTTTAATATAGTGAGCAATCTCTGGATATTCTTGAATACTTGGTCTGGCTCCTCCAAAAGGAATAGCAGAAATCATCTTGTCATAATAAGGAATATGATCTGATGTATGGGGGCGGGATCCACCTTCTCCTATTGCTATCTGGGTCGGCAGGAAACCATGTTCCTCTAACCATGGAGCAAGTATCTTTGGTTCCAGCATTATCGTAATCAATTTCCATGCCAGGGCTTTGTGAAGAGACGTGCTGGGAATACTAAATTCCCATCCACCCATTAACGTAGAGTTTTGGTTACCTTTAACAGGGACTGGAAACATAGGAAGAAACCCAATTTGTTTTTCAAATTCAATTCTGTCCCCAGAATTTTGAATTGGTTTCTGCGCAAAATCTGGAAGCCAAGATCCTTCTATCATAACTGCGAACTTCCTGTCATTAAACTCTTTACCCCAATAATGCTCCTTCTGTGGTTTTATTCCTGCATTAACTTGATCCTGTATAAAGGAAAGTGCCTTCAAGCCAGCAGAGCTATTAAAAGCAGGAAACCAGTAAGTACCCTTTGTGGGATGTCCTTCTCTCCGTTCTAGGATATCTCCTCCAAGCATCCAAAGATAAGGATACCATAAATCTGGGGAATGTCCAGCTCCAGTGAGATGAACCCCTTCTATTCCTTTAGGCTGAAGTACTGAATTTAGTTTCTTTGCTGCTGCAATATATCCATCCCATGTTTTTAGTGAGTTGGGATCCACACCGGCTTCATCTAGCATGTCCTTCCAATACCATACTCCTCTTATATCTGTCCAGGCCCATATACCATAAATTTTCCCCTGTGACTTTCCACCTTCCCAATTTTCGAAATACCAGTCTGCTTGTCCGTGTCTATCCCACCGTTGTGTAGTGTAATTTGTCAGGTCAGTGAGTAGTCCCTTTTGGGCAAATTCGCCTAGCCATATCTGATCTACCGTAATTATGTCAATCGGAGATTGATTAGAAATTAAGCGAATCGTTTCACTTCTTGTTAAGTTGTAAGGATATTCTAGATACTTTACATTTGTTACAGCACCAGTTTCATTTTTTAAAACGTCAAGCGCATGATCTATTAGAACTCTTCCTGCATTAGGGTGTTTGCCTATTTGAATGAATAATATTGAAAGTGTGGTCTTGTTATCGTCCTGTGTTCCAAACACAAAGTTAACTGAAAATACGAATATTATGACTAAAGATGTGACAAAACACGCTGTAAGTACTTGCCTCAACATACTTGTATATACACATAATACATCTTCATTTTTAGGTTTTATGATCAGTCAAGGTAATATAAAATGAAATGTCCTAAATTTGATCATGAGAATTCCACTGAAGATTCAGTCAAACAGGTAGCAGAATAGCGTTGCGATTGTCACAAAGAAACCCTTACATTGTAATATTTATGGTCTTGGTAAATTCAAGCACACTTGTGATTTGACTTTTAAAAATAAAGATTTATTTTATTTCATAATTTCAAATATTTATTTATTGATTTTCTTTTTAAAATAATCAATTTGTTTCCATACTCCAGGCACTAGTCCAACCAAGTCATCGATCATAATAGATATTCTATCGACGTCAGGTTTGTTGATAATATTATTTAATAAATTAACGTTATCATATGACATATCATGCATTGGATATCTTGAATACTCTTCCAAAAGAATTAACATGCCTGACAGATTTAATACTATATAGAAATACCTGAGATATTTTTTATTCATCTCTGAGATTTCCGCTTTTATTAGTTGGTGTATGGGATCAAATTCGTCATATTTTTCATTAATAATTAAATTGTATCGACTGTAAATTACATTCACTAATACATCAAAATGATGAATAACATTACGAATGTGTGGTGTTTTAGGTCCAACTATTTTTTCTAATTTTTTTATCTCTCCTTTTTTCCTGTCTTGGCGCACTTCACTCTCAATATACAACTCAAGCAAAGATTTGACAATTCCTCTTGTGGATTCAAGCAAATTATCGCCATATTTTTTTCTTAAATTATCACCTACGTCACGTCGAGGAACATGTTGTAATTTTATCATATAATAAGCATGGATTGCATTTGAACATTTTTCAACTGCCTGAGCACAATGATAAATAGCTGGAGCAGAAAGATTATTGTCGTTTAAGATCTTAACCGACTCGAAATCTAACTTTGCTGCTTGGAATAGTTTATCATACATTATAATCATCTATGGTAAAAATTTCCCTCATAATTTTGTAGTGGTGGACGGTCTCATTCATGGACCGGTCCAATAAAACGGAAAATGCTTACTTGATCTGCCACTTCTCTTCCATTGGAAGCGAACATGTGGTACATCCACTTCGTCTGATATTGCTGTTCCCCACGTTGCAACAGAGCCGGGACCAACTTCACTGCCAGGAGCATTGATTGTCTGAACTCGTTTGCCAGGCGGAGTCGTCGGACCGGTCAACGCTTCAGCCTTGGCGATTACCTTTCCTGGTATTTCCGCACTCCAATAGGAGAGATCATCAGCCACTTCAAATTTGATAGGGGCATATTCAAGTCCACGGACTTCTCCAATTAAATTTGCAAATTTTCCCATGAATCCACCGGCCTTTCCAGTAAAAATCATATCCAAAGCCTTTCGTTGCTCTTCATTGGTTCCCTCGTCAAAAAATAACGCAATATCTACTTTCGTTTCACCAGCCCAAATATTGCCTTTGAAGTAATCTAATATCAAGACGTTCAATCCATCAAGTGATGTTTCCCCATACTGTCCCTTCTTGATATGATATGCCATTACCCCTTCGCAATCACCGTAAGTAGGAGTTTGAGCGAATGTGCATGGACATGGTATATTGCACTTGCAAACATCAAACCAGTCTCCGGAAGCCTTCCACTTTGGAACTTTGCTGGTAGTAACAATTTTCGCTGCTTCCATATCGACTACGAACTGAGGACTATCTTATAAAATTTATTGCCCAATTTCTCGCAGATAAAGTCGTAATACAATCTGCGCATCAGATATCATTTGGTCGTAGCAATTATATGGTTACAGGTATTTTCCTGAAACTTGTCTTTCACTCTTTCACACAAAAATACTATTCTGAATGTGGGACAAAATTAGGTTAATGAAAAACTGTACTATGATTCAGTATAAGATATCAACTGCGTTTGACCGCTTACTAACTCTCTTTTGAGATCAGGGTCTCTTATTTCACCTAGTGCTTTTTGCTAGTTTTTTAACATTGAAAAATCATAAAACATAAGTAGTTTGGGGCGGTTATTAAACAGCATCAGGTGGATCGCTGCTTCCAATGCCTACTAACAATAAAATTGTTAGTATCGTAGAAGATGATTTAGATATCTCTTTGCTCTTTAAGGAGGCTTTATGTGGTAACGTAGAAGGTGCTTCTGTTGTTAGTTTTAACGATCCAGTGACTGCTCTAAAACATTATACGAAAAATAAACAGCAGTATGCTGTGGTTATTTCTGACATGAAGATGTCTAGTATGAAGGGATTGGAATTACTAAAAAAAGTAAAACAACTTAATCCTAAGGTAAGAACGATACTCGTGACCGGTTACGAATTTGAAAATAATCCAGTTTTCGAAAATTATCTGAAACAAGGAATTATAGACTCGTTTCTTGTTAAACCCGTAAGAATTAGTAGATTATGTCAAATTGTAAGAGATGAATTTGCGAATTATCAATCAACCTCGAATTATAATCGTTGATTTAGTGTAATTGGACTTTGTTTTATAAGCAATGAATCATCAATTATCTGATGGGTCGGGAATAATGAAATTGGATAATGAAAGACGTGAATTAAGAGAATGAAGATATTTGATGAATCAGTTTAGAGTTCGGACAGAAAATAACAACCCCGATTCATAAATTCTTATAACATTCTACTCAAGCCGTTTTATAGTATGTAGTACAGGAAAATTAATAGAAATGCTGTTAAAGACGATATGGGAGGCTTAAGTCTCAGTGTCTGCTAATAATAGAATTGTCAGTATCATAGATGATGACGCAGGTACCACCATGTTTTTTCATGAGGCTTTACGAAGTATTCCAGGAATCACAATATTTACTTTTACAGACCTTGTCTTGGCACTTGAGCATTTTCAAGATAATGGTTATGCTTATGTGGCATTAATATCTGATTTCAATATGCCTGGATTGAACGGGATGGAATTCTTAAAAAAGATAAAGGATTCGAATCGGTTCGTGAGAACGATACTAATGACTGCATTTGAAATAGATGATAATCTATTTCACGAGTATACTAAAAGGAAAATTATAAATGGATTCCTTCAGAAGCCAATTGGTTTCCACGATCTTATTAAAGAGATAAATACCCAGTTGGATTCTTACGAAGTCCAAAGAAAATATCCTTCTTAATGATCAGAATCATAACCTATCTACAATCTTGCCAAGTTATTTTGGAATTTGTATTTTGTAAGGTTAATAGGTATTTTATACTGTAGTATTTCAGAATGACTTCTCCCGACGATATCCACATTTCCAATGTGTCTAGAATTAACAGTAAACTAAAAATAATAATGGCATATTTGCGAACCAATACAAAGTCAATTCCAATGGGAGTACTGTTTCTATCAACAATAACCGTAATTTCATTAATGTCACAACATGGAAATGGTTTAACTCCGTATGAGCAACTATATAATAAATGTCTAAGTGTTTCCCCTAGCAATCTATGTGACTTTCTCTTTGGTAAAAAGTCTACGTCAAATTTGTCAAATTCTACACTATTGTCTAATTATTCGGCTTTGACTTACAACAATAAAGATTATGGCTTTAGCATCCAGAACCCATTAGGGTGGACAGTTGGTCAAGGCGATTCAGAATTTAACACTGTTGTGAGATTTGTTCCTGCTCAAAATGCTGCAAGTATTGATATTCGAATTTTTCCCAAGGGAGATTATAAATCGATAGATGAATATGGAGATACATTCAAAGAGGCCAAGAATGAATACAAATTGCTCAAGTATTATAGAAATAGTTCGACTACGTTAAGCGATAAACCGGCATTTAAGGTCATTTATCTAACAACTCATAATCCTAGTATAATTGAAAAAACATACGACTACGAGTCGTTTACTTCAAAAGTAATGATGGTTGCAACAATGGCTCCAGAGAGAGATTCCATCTACGCTTTAGCATATTTTACAAAGCCCCCTGATTTCGATAGTTACCTTCCAGTAGTTGAAAAGATGATTGATTCATTTCAAATATACGGTAAAGGACCAATTATACATCGAGATAACAGTTCCTCTTCATCGCCGTAGTAAATGGTGATTTAAATAATGCATACCTGTGCTAAATGTGGACGAGATAGTACTCTCTGCTTCTAACATGATTCATCCCACCATTTTTAAAGTATTTTATAATCTATTTGTATAATAACTTAGTAATGGAATTCAATCTTACAGCAAAGGACAAACATGCACTTAAGTCGCTTTCAGGAGATTTACGTGATATGTTCTCAATGAAAAGGGTGGAAGTTCGACTGGTAGATCCAGATCCAGAATATACAAAAGTCTTCGATGCTACATTCTTTAAAACTGTAGAGGGAAATTATCTTGATGAGATGCTTAATTGGGTTGAAGACTTTAAGAAACGGCTGACTGAGGCTGAAAGCAAGCAGTCAAAAGAGGAACTAGACTTAGAAACAAAAGAACTCCTTGATGCCGGATGGCTTGTTGAACAAAACAAAAATGACCGCAATGGATAATATGATTTCATTAGCACTTGTAGACAATAAATGAAGAAAAAAATAGCCTCAACGAATACATTACACCCAAAATTTGATGATTTCATAAATTGGTTGATTGCGTCGTTAGACAGAGTTGATCGCGACATGAAAGATATTTCTGATATTCACGACGTGAATAACATATCAACGGAAATAAGCAATCGACGTGTATGTATAGAGAAGGGACGAGTTTTCGCTCCGACCCTAGAAGAAATTAAGGAGAATAATTATAGACTTATTGAAGATGTTCCAATATCAGAATGGAATCTGGACTTAGACGATCCAAAAATCCCAATAAGACAACGCAAGGGAATGGAGGATATTGCCATGCTTCTTGCTTCATATAATACGAAGTTCGGAAACAAAAAAATTCAATGATGATGTAGTTGTTTGTGCTTTGTGTGCATCGTACAAGAACAAAAATAGAAAATTTGCTAAATACTCACGGGATTAATTGTTCCTTAATATAAGACCAAAATCTCTAGGTTGAATTAGGTCAAAATAGTTATTGACTCCGATTTCTACAAATGATACTTAAGTGGAATAAAAAAATTGTATAGACACCGAATATTCATATAAGAGCATATCTTTTCCTTGTTTCAATTTCATCTATCCTCTGCAAAATTTTATCCAATTCCTTTGAGTTGACAGATTTATACCCATCCAAGAAATCACCAAAAAATTCAGAATAATAACGATAATAAATACTCTTCAGAATTTCCTTGAATAATCTTATGTCCATAGCTTTGTCTTCTCTACGTGTTGAATGGAAAGAGAGTCCCATATCTATCATCGTAATTTTTCTATTTACAATGAAATTCGCTGGGGTAAGGTCCCCATGTATTATATTGAACAAATGAAGGGTGGAAACGAACTTTCCTATCTCATTACAAATTGATGATGTCAAAACTTTGCTTGCTCTTGTTCCAGAAATAAATTCCATGACTATCTCAGCACGAAAGGGATCTACAAAATAAATGTATGGTGTTCTTAAGCCAAATTCTTTTGCCAGCGTAATCATCTTAGATTCGCTGATGGTTCTCCTCCTTCTCAGGTCGTCATCAAGCATCCTATGTCGATATATTTTTGGAATTCTAATTTTTGAAATTGCCTTTTTATTATACCATTTAGTCAAGTAAATGTTTGATTCGGCTCCTTTGAACAATAGTTCGACATAATAGTGCAATGATAATATATCCAAAGTCTGGAAATAAAAATATGGCACCACAAATAGACCCAAATCCGGGAGAAAAATTGGTTCTTGAAGAAGATTGCTCTGAAGTAAAACTTGGTAGTGGGATTTTAAGTTTAACCAATCAAAGGATTATTTTTGAAAAAACAGAAGGTAACCTTAGTACTTTAAATAAAAAGATGGGAAACGTTTTATTGAATACCACGTTAGATAGAGTGAGCAAAGTCAATTCTGAAGGCTTCATACTTACGAAGGTCGTAGTAGAAATAGGTGATACAAAATATAAATTCAGTGTATTTAGCACCCAAAAGTGGGCAAAAGAAATAGAAACCCAAAAAGGATTATTTAAAAATTAGTAGATAATCACTATAAGGTAACGATATTGCTAAACCAATTTACTACAATGCTCTTCTGATGATACTATAACATATTGCTAATGAGAAAAATATCTTAAAAATAATGTTGGTATCGGTATCTTTTGCTGAGCCTTACTAAATTCAAGCAAAAGTGTGGGTGGAATTTGGTTTCATCTTTAGCTTATCTTTAGCTTAATATCGAATTGGCATAGGGGATTTGATCATAATTGATTTGGTTACTTTTGGCTCATATTCATACGCGTATCCATCTTAGTCTTGTTACCCATCTGAGACATCATCTTCATGATATCGGCTTTGACTGGGATGATACCGTATATTGGTGTATCACCGAAGTGACTCTTCGTTTTAGTTGCGTCTAGTGATAATGTAATAACGTGATTGTTCATTACTTTTATTTCAATTGGTACTTCTTTAACGGGCCCTTCCTTTAGCGTTATTGTGACTGTTCCCTTATACGACGTGGTATTGCCTTGACTGCTAATATCACTCAGTGAAAAGTTAGATATTGCATGTTTATGCATCGCAGATCCATCTAACATGGCCATATAGAACCATGAATCAAACTTCGCTGGATTTGTCTGATTGAAACTATCTTTTGTTTTATTTATAATATTTGTGAACCAATGTCCAGATAGAACCCATCCAGGTTTCCCTTGTTCGTTATTTTGAATGCTTGAGATACCTCCAAAGACCATATCCTTGTGATCCTGCCATTTATTTGGGTTTGCTTCACTAATATTCAAAGACGGTATCGCTATAGTTATGCTTCCTGTTACAAGTACCAGTGTCGTAAACAGAAAGACAGACTTTCGAAAAGAATGTTTATTCAACATATGATACATAAACTCACAAATTATTAAAAGTTACCGGATTTAGGTTCTGTTGACTTGATAGGTGATAGTAATAGGCGTTATCAGAGCCCGAAATAAAATCGTGCCAACTCGGTAGAATATAATTGAAGTTACTCGAAAATTTTGTGTCAATAGTATTCTTAGCCTAGCTTCTCCACAAAACATCCACACTATCGACTCTCCATGATTGGTTGACAAAAGAATTACGAATATCTACAAAAATTTTTGATTTCAAATAAGACAATACTCCGGTCCATGCTATTTGTACTCCATTATCTCCTGCAAATGAAATCGGACATGAATTGAACTTTACTTTATGTCTTAGGCATGCAAGATTGAGCATACGGGAAAGTTCTTTGTTTGCAGATACACCACCAACTACTAGTAGTTCTCTTTTTTCAGTAGCACAGAGAGCTCTCTCAACAGCTTCTGTTATCATAGAAAACGCAGTCTCTTGAATCGAATAACACATATCTTCATACCTGTATTTATTAGTTGAAATCAATCTCTTAGCAGCGGATAGTATCCCTGAGAAAGTAACATCATTACCCTTTATTGAATATGGTAACGAGATATAATTTTTGGATGATTTTTTTGCTAGCCTTTCTATCTCTGAGCCACATGGTGAAGCTAATCCTATGTGTCTGCCAAATTGATCTAGAAGTTGTCCTAATGTGATATCTAAAGTTTCTCCTATAACACGCCATCTTCTGTTATTAAATACGAGTATCATAGTATGGCCTCCTGAAACTAAAAGGACTAAAGAATCAAGACCACCGGTTAGGGTCATTCCAAGTTCAATATGTCCTAATGCATGATTTATTGGGATTAATTTTTTATCATAAAATGAAGATATAGACCGAGCAATGACAGCACCAATCCTCAAACATGGCCCAAGACCCGGACCAGCAGAATAGGCAACAATGTCTAGATCCTTGTATTTAATTTTAGAAGATTGTAAAGATTGTTTAAGTACGTTTATTGCCACCGAAGCATGATGACGTGCTGCTTCTCTGGGATGGATCCCTGAACCGTCAGCGGCTTTGAAACTATCTCTAACATCAGAAAGAATATTAGGATATTTTTCATAATCCGAGTACTTTATTACAGAACAAGCAAAAGTGTGTGCTGTACTTTCTATTCCAAGACATAACATTAGTATCACTTCCTGCTTGTTGCAGAGACAATTTTAACTACGTCATTATTTTTTAATTTATGTTCAGCTCCCAATCTCCTTTTTGTTCTGACATCAATGGCGAAAAGAAAACCTTTTCCCAATTCGTCATGTATAACATGGGCTAAGTCCTTTGCAGTTGAGTCCTCATTTAGTAAATATGCTTCTGGAAGAATATTACCTTTTTTATCGGTTAACTTTGAATCATCTTCGACAGGATAGACAACTATCTTCTTTAGGAGATCAAAACAAGCTACGTTTAATATTTCTTGAACTCCAGTTGAACCATATTTTTTAATAAAACTTGAGACAATTTGAAGAGCATGCCTCTGTTTTTCGTTTAATTGCATATTTTCTTTAATTTCGAATGAATCGTCTCCTGGAAGATATTGCAAGAACCCATTCTTTGCAGCTTTTCGTAATAACACTTCTAACTCTGAAGTACAAGGTATTACATGAGTGTATTTTTCCATGATTTTTTCCAGATTATTTTGAGATGTTAAAACGTCTGCCTTGTTAGCTGCAATAACTACAGGTTTTTCGATTCTTCTTATACTCTGACAAAAATTGAATAATTCCTGCTCTGTCCAAGATCTAATTTTCTTGTTATGTAGATTGAAAATGTTCAGTACCTTATCTATAGTCGATTCTGTGACTCCCAACCCCGATAATCTTTTTTTTAATATTTGAGCTGTATTAAGCCCTGAAGAATCAAGCTCTCTTATGTGATCCCAATCTCTTTTAATAATTGAAACAAGCCATAAATCAAATTCCTCATCGACAAATCTTAGGTCTTCAAGTGGATCGCCCGTACCTGGTGTCAACGGCCTTCCTTCAAAGTCAGTTGAACCTGAGATATCAATAACGTGTATAAGGGCATCGGCTTGCCGTGCATCATCTAGGAATTTGTTTCCAAGCCCTTTTCCCTCATGAGCTCCAGGGACTAGACCAGCGACATCAATTATTTGAATTGGTATATACCTTATTCCATCAACGCAAATAGAATGAACTGGATTATCCTTAACCCCAAACTCTGTACACACACATTTTGTTCTCACGTGGCAAATTCCAAGGTTAGGTTTCACTGTTGTGAACGGATAATTTGCAATGTTGACAATGTTTTCTGTTGATGCAGAAAAAAAGGTAGACTTGCCTACATTAGCCTTACCAATTAACCCTATGAGCACTTGGTAAGTTTATTATAATTCATAATTTAAATTGTGTTTTCACATAATAATTATTCCCACAGTTAAGAAACAAAAACGAAAAATAAAGAAACGAATATGATTCGTCACATTCTCACGGTAACAAATCCAAGGTCATCTTTACTTCCGCTATCTCTTTTATTACCGCACTTTTGTCCATTTCATCAGTAGTATACTTCAATAGCTTCTCACATGCATCTAGCTGCCCTAACATAATATCTTTCCTGTCAAGACACAAGCTGTGATAGGAATCAATAAATGAATAGGCTATCGTTATACCCCTTTCTTTACACCCACAAGTTTTCGCTTCAATATGCAGCGGCGATTCCATATATGCGATATTCAATATCCAGTCGACTCCTAAAATTATTGAATGATTTCAGTTCAACACCTCAAGTATCCTACTATCGAAACGATAGTTTTTATCCTCGCAAATTGGCATACAATCGATTTTTCCCTTGCGACAAACAGGACATTTAGTCTCGGTCATTTCGTGGTCGAAATAAGATGCACACCATAAACAAGAGTCGCATATCAGAAAATATCTCTCTTTCGCGACCTTTGCATAAGCGTTTGTATCGATTTGTTGAGTTATTTCAACTGACGGTGATGTTCTGCGTATAGCATTAACCGATATTCCTAGTAAGTTGCTCTGCTCATCTGCAAAAAGCTGGTCGCATGAAGACGTAATATCATTTTTTATATTACACTCTTCAGAATTTTGAAACATAACAATAATCACTAATGATGCAAAGTTATTGTATTTAACATAGCATGAATTAAAAAGTAAAATTTGAGACAAATTTTTTATACGATTCATGTGCAATTAATTGCATGAATTTTATTCTTATTTACCACTCAGTAAGGGTGGTTTTGTGAGTAAACGAAAACAACAAACAGAATCCCTTACTTTAAGGATAGACAAAGGACTATTAGATAAGTTACGTAAAGAGTCCGAACAGAAGATGGTATCAATAAATAGCCTAACTAACCAAATTATTAAATCATATATTAAATGGTACTCTCCGGCGCAAAGGGCTGGAATTATGTTTGTTCCAAAATGCTTGTTAATTCCACTAATTAATAATCTTGCTGAGTATCAGATTCTAAACATTGCGGATGAGTTTAGGAAAAGTGGGTATGAAGAAACTCTGTTGATGATGAGTAAAGAATATTCTTTACCAGTAATCCTTGACCTCTTTGATTCATGGCTAAATGTGTCAAACATGCAGTTCGATCGTGAATCTAGCGAAAATTCTTTGACTTACATAATAAATCATGGTATGGGGAAAAAATGGTCACTTTTCTTGGAAAAGGTGTTTTGGTACATAGTTAAAGATTTGGAGATAACCGGAGCTACATTCGATGTAACAGATGGTACGGTAACCTTCAAGATTAACTGATGACAACAGCTAGGTAAGTTATGGTTTCATATTGCAACTTAGACTATGAACGTAAAAAAGTAACTTAGTTAATACAAATCATTTAACCACGAAGATGTATTACCTCTATTGCATACATGAAAGTTTTATCAAAGTAAAAATCATAATTCCTAAATTAATGTTTTGAGTTGGGCTTCAACCTCATCAAAAATCATATTTGCTTAAACGCAAAATTTAATTTCTTTTCAGATCATAATATTGATACTTGGCCGGCATTTTTGCAATTGCAAACTATACAACTGATAGAGAAACCCTGATTTCGTATTTCATTAATTCATTGCAAATGCTTCAACATAGAGGCAAGGCTTATTGGAAAATAATTATAGATAATTTGATCTCGAGTGGTATTGGACCATTCCCTGGTGATGGATCAATTCTAAAGCTCGTGGATAATAATAGTAACCTTCAACAAATGGTAGGATTGGGCTATTTATCTAAGAGAACTCCAAGATTTAAAAGTATGAATAAAATTAATGTGATTCTTGATGGTTTCTTTGTAGACATTGAAAAATTACATCTCCACCCCCTCATAGGGAATGCTTCAAGTGCTGACTCACTATACAAGATTTATTGCATTTTCAAAAAGCTGCTGATAGATAAAGAAAATCCTGAAAAAGCTTGTGAGTTTTTGGATAGACATCTAAGAGGAAATCTTACTATGATGTATGGTGGAAAGGCCTATTCATATAGAGATTCTACTGGTTTTAAACCACTTGTAAGTGGTGCTGACAAAAACAAATCAATCTCTATTATAGCTTCAGAAAATTCGCTTCGCGTTCCTTTTCCAAAAATGAATTTTCAAGACGTAGGGCCAGGACAATTAATCAAAATGGATACTGAAATTGGACAGGAAAAGATACTATCACTTCCTACGACCAGAACAATGATAGATCCATTTGAATTCATACGAGAATCTCATGTTACTGCAACTATAGGTGGAAAGGGAATTTATGAAGTTAGAAAGAGAATTGGAAAAGTACAGGCAGATTTTCTTTCAAGATATACTGACATTGATATTGAAGCAGCATACGCAGAACCCGATTATCCCAGACCAATGACACTTGGTTTTAGTGCAGAGTATCGGAATCACCTTCCAAAATTTGACTTGGGTGAGGCTATAATCAATGATAGATACGATGATTCTGATCGCATGATTGATTTTTCCGAAAATATTAGTAAGAATAAAATGATAACTTCTGGAAAATCTTT
>Ga0207479_100011_pt1 | contig 19239 bp, 17 predicted proteins | sample NitcycUWRBECK01C_FD_188193 | JGI IMG/M metagenome (GOLD analysis project Ga0207479, IMG submission 188193) | Soil microbial communities from Arlington Agricultural Research Station in Wisconsin, USA - Nitrogen cycling UWRJ-BECK01-C (SPAdes) | ecosystem: Environmental > Terrestrial > Soil >...
ATATGGAATGTACCTTGACTGGGGTAAGAGAGCCTCATTATTCAAGGCACCTGATAAAGAAAAATGAATCAGTGATAATGCCTTAGGATACTTAATTAAGAGGTAACTAGAACTACTGAAGTTCCATTAGTGATGGTATCAAATGCAGGTGAAAACCTCTTCCCAATTTCATATAACTCATTTATTTGTTCCTTTGAGGCAGTATCGCTTTTAATATTCATCTTTACTCTTAATTGTTGAGCACCTGGTCTTACATCATTAGATATACCAGTCCAACCACGCATATCAAGATCACCTTCCACGTTAATGTCAATGTTATCAATCATGATACCTCTGGATGTTGCATGACCTACAATAGTTTGTGTCAAACACGCCCCCAAGGCACCCATGCAAGCCTCACATACGGTAGGACCTCTTCCCTGCCCTGAGAACTGATTTGGATAATCATATTGCATCTTATATTCAGTATTTCTTTCTATATTTTGGCCCCCCATACGAAAGTCTTTGGAAGTAGTTGTTACGCTAAAACCACCATTCCATTCTGATTTTGCAGAAAATGTTACTTTTGCCCTTTCTGGAAGGTTTCGCATGGAATCAAATGCTGTATTTAGTTTTTGCGTATTTATTCCATTGAATTCATAGTTATTTTTCTTGTCGTTCATTTAATGAAAATATTAGAGAAAGTCTGTAAATAATGTTGTTGCAAGAGAAACAGTATACAATACTTTCAGAATAATTTTGTAACTTATTCTCTTTGCTTTCCGCTGTTTTGGGCTAGATAGTGTGGTTATTATTGAGAACTTTCATTGCCTCTGACAATTGTATTTGATTCGCTAAATGTTCCCTTACTAGGATTCACCTGTTTCTTCAGTATCGAATTCAACTAACCACGGCCATAGAATGCTCATTTTCATGATAAGATTACTAAACCAAACTAACCTATGTCAGGGACATGCCGTGGATCAGCACCATGTGATTCAGGTTCAGCTTCAGGCATTGCGGACTATTCTTGCCAAGATACTAATTGCCTTCTTTAATTGGGAGTTTCTATCTTTAATAATTTTCTATGAAACTGCTATCTTTAAACAAAAGTCTTATGAGCATCCTTTGACCAATATGGTGTATTCATTCATGCCCATTATCACTGTGTCGCTATTCGGCGGGAGAACCCAAAGAGAAAAGGATAGGTTGGCTGAAGCAATAACTGAAAGTGTCAGTAAGATCCTAGGAGTTGATAAGAAGGAAGTAATAGTTGTATTTCAGGAGGGACCGCACGGTAACTTTTATTCCGAAGGCATCAGACTATGAATAAGGACTGGGACGTAATAATTCTTATATTTAGTAGCATATCTCTCATCACTCTTTTAATACCATAACATCATGCACACCGGGGGATTCTGTCTGCATTCGTGTCCAGTACCACCGGTGTCTAATGCATATTAAATATGTAGTCCAGTTTAAGTTAATGGAATCTCCATCCACGGCCTTGATACTCGTTGTCATAGGCTCATCGATTGGTCTCTTTGGACTATCCTTGTTACGTATGGTAGATATTTTCAAGAAGCGGAAGGAAAATGTAACAAGTTTCCGAGCACGCTCTTGAATGCAAGCCAGATGTTGTTCTTATGGTACGATTGCCTCACCCATTCAAAAATAAACTAGATTGAAGATGATAAGCATCAAAAAAATAATTGTGATGAGAGTGGAGGCGGAACAACAACGCAGGCGGTACAACTGAGAAATCACTCGATATAGGTCAAATAACAATCGGTACCGGACATACAAGTCTTAACCTAATGGCGTAGATTTGCGAAGAAATTTAATGATTATTTTATAAAACAATCAGAGTTTTATAGAGAATAACGTTACTAATTCATAAATTCTTATAACATTGTACGATAACCTTCTACCCAAGATTTTTTATAGTTTGTAGTACACCTAAACCCTAACGTCTGAACACAAACAACTGGTGGGTTCTTGGTTGTGTCTTGTTCAGCCTTCAATCAGAACTCATCCCATCAGTTGTTAATTAATGTCTTTGTATAGAGTCAGATTACTATAAAAATATTTGTATTGTTAACTTGTTACTGTAAGATAATGTTATCCCCTTACGTGGTAACATTAAGAAAATCTAAATTTATTCTTTCAATGAGGTGTCCTGATCTGGAATTAGCTCGAATTCTGGCCTCGGGAAATAAGAATTTCTGGTCGTTGCTGCTTATAAAGTCAAATAGAGTCAGAAACAGTCTACTTTATATTTAGATTACCGTGTTTGATTCATATATGAAATATGTGAGAATCAATTTGTTCATATTATTAATTTCTTTATTCTTCATTCTGGTTCCGTCATTTGCAGTAATTTCTTCCTCTCAATCTAATGATACATTATCCGATGACAAATTATCCAATCAAACCTTTTCTTCTCTGAGTCATTCTTTTGGTGAAAACCAATCACAAGAACAACCCACGCCGTCAGATAACGAAGGTGACCAACCAGATGACTAGAATTTATGGCAACTAATAAGATTTTCCAGCATTTAGGTCATTTCAGGAACTGCGGATAGATGATCGTTGCCAACAATAAAGATAGTCCGAATACTAAGGTTCCAATCGCTATAGCAGTAAACACTTTTTTTGATACAATTTACGGACTTGCATCATACACATACCGGCAAGGCTAAGCTAATCGTGCGGTCCAAGGCTCAAACCTGAATCTGTGATAGGCATATGAGGGGTCAAATAAAATAGCTATTTTGCAGGTTCGCTTATAGAGAAATAATCATTTTTATTTATTTCTAACCACCAGGTTCGAGTTAGTCAATTAAATATTGGAAATACCCAAATAGTTTGTAAGAATGACAATGACATCCTTCTTTTCGACTCCCAATAAAGATTTTAGAAAGTTTGAATCATTAGACACATGGAAACAATTGAAAGAAAAAGGTAATAGTCTATCATGGTATTTTGCGGTATCGATAAACAGTATGCCTGCGAAGTACCTAATTTGTAAATCTATATCTTCTAGCGTTAAAGACCTGAAACTTGCAAGTGAGCAAGAACTCTGGGAAGAATACATACAGCTCACACGAATATTCCTGGATAAATGGAAAGCAGTCAGATCAGGAGAGGTCGACATAATATCCGAGATTGCTGGACAGAAAACGTCGCTTATGGATTTGAATGTTGAGCTTGTCAACCGGATGCTGACTCATTGTAACTTTTGTCGCTGGAATTGTCAGATTGACCGGTCTGTTCAGGTCGCATCTGAAGCTCGACAAACAAAGAAGCATGGGACGTGTCAGCTAGAATCCAGTTCAAAAGTAAGCAGCTACTTTCACCATCGTGGCGAAGAAATTGTTTTCAGAGGAATTATGGGATCTGGAACGATATTTTTCACAAGTTGTAATATGAGGTGCTCTTTCTGTCAAAATGGAGATATAAGCACAGATAAGGACAACGGTATAACTATAACACCGAATATGTTGGCGCTCATGATTTGGCAGCTTAGGATGGAAGGCTCCCATAACACAAACTGGGTTGGTGGTGATCCAACGATACACCTACATACAATTGTCCAAGCAATAAGCATGCTTGATTCCTTTAAGGTATCAATCCCAAACAAGGATGACCTTAATTACATTGAAGCTGTAAAGGCTGACAATCATGGCCGTTACTCTACTTGGCATATAAACTCAGAATATGCATTCTATCAGAAACAACTATTCAACAGTCCTCAACTTTGGAATTCAAATTTCTTTATGAGCAAGGAGACTATGTATATTCTCCGTTCGCTCATGGATGCATGGCTTCCTGACTTCAAGTTTGGGCCTGGCAAATGTGCTCAAGATCTGTCTAGAACTCCTTGGTACTGGGATACCGTTACTAATAACCTCAAACTTATTCATGAATGGGATGAAGATTTTGTCATACGCCATCTAATAATGCCAAATCATGTGGATTGTTGTACCAAACCAGTTCTAGATTGGATTGCCAAGAATATGCCAGAAGTTCCAATCAATATTATGGATCAGTATTATCCAGATAATCTATGCGATCCGATGTCGACAAAGTATCGAGAACGCTATAGCGAAATTGCACGATCTCCTACTAAAGAGGAAATAGTAAGGTCGTATCAATACGCAAAGGACTTGAACCTCAACTTTGAAACGTTATCTTTGGAGAATCAGTTTTTGGATTGAATCCATAACGAAACCAACTTTCTACCGAACTAGAACAGTAGCAATTTGGTTCTTTTCATAGGTTTGTCTTTGTGCAGAAAATTACTCCGATAGAATAGAATAGTAGAGATGGATTCACCAGCTACGGAGTCAAGTAGCCAAAGACAAGCCTTCAAGTTGCTAGGCGACAAAATACTATATTGTTTTGTAATATTTACAAGAAATATATTGATAGATGTAAATAATTTAATACGGCCTTCAGTGGAACCAATAACGCTACAATTATAATTTAGGAACGCTGCTATTCAAGCTCGGTATTAATTTATTCAACATTGGACATTTGCAAGCATCTCGGAAGGGAGAAAGGATCTTCAAACACCGTCGGGTTCATAAGTTCGACGATTACCTTTTTCTCTTTCCATAGTATCTCAAATGATAACGTTAACGTTTGCAATGCTTGTTGCAGCCAGCAAATTCAATTGATTTACCACGTCCCACTGTTCGATTATAATACCATTCTCTATGCTATAGAGGTCAGCGGATCTAATGTTTACTGTGTATTGGTGGGCATCAGGTCATTGAAAATAATTTAAGAAGGAGCTCGTATAATAATTTCTCTTGACAGAAGCACCTGCAGGAATCTACGTTTCAACTCTTGAAGAGCTGAAGAAAAAAGGTTGTATGTCCTTTAATCATAATGGGTATGATCTAGTAATCTTCTATCATGGAGGACGCGTGTATGCATTAGACAACCGTTGCCCTCATATGGGATTCCCTCTGAGCCGCGGCACAACTAAGGATGGTATACTCACTTGTGACTGGCACCACGCCAGATTCGATCTCAAAAGTGGCGGTACGTTTGATTTATGGGCTGGAGACGTGCCATCTTTTCCCACACAAGTTCAGGATGGGAAGGTTTGGGTGAAGATTGAGAAGCACAAGGACAGAGGGGAACTGCATAAAAAGACGTTGCAGGAAGGCTTGGAACAAAATAATGGTTTGTTGATTGCTAAATCAGTCATAGCATTGTTATCTTCCGGGACAGAACCGGCAGAGCTCATAAGAATAGGACTAAAACATGGAATTACTTACCGGCAGGATGGCTGGGGACAAGGACTTACAATTCTTGTATGCATGATCAACCTGCTGCCAATCTTATCCCGTGAAGATAAATCACGCGCCCTCTATCATGGTTTGTCGGCTGTGGCTCAAGACTGTGACGGTGTTGCACCACGTTTTGCAGTAAGTGGACTTCCAGATATGGCACCTGACGTAGTAACTTTGAAGGGGTGGTTTCGTCATTTTATAGAAGTTCGTGATTCTGATGGGGCTGAACGCTGTTTGGTTTCAGCTATTCAGGCAAGGGCGGACCCTTTGGAAATAGCTGATATACTTTTTTCAGCTGCTACAGATCACAGATATCTGGATGGAGGTCATATTCTTGATTTCACAAACAAGGCATTTGAAGTGCTCGAAGTTGTAGGATGGGACATGGCAGAAGGAATTCTGTCTAGTCTGGTGCCTCTATATGCCACAGCAACTCGAATGGAGGAGAGAAGCTCTTGGCGCCATCCTGTAGACATCTCAAAAATCCTGGATAGATCATTCAAAGAAATCCCCAGCTCGTTAGAATTAGGCAGAAAAAAACGTGGAAGGTGGAAGGTTGACAAATCATTTGTTGATACACTTCTTGGAGACAAGCCTGACCAAATAGCAGATATACTTCTCAATGCAATCAGTAATGGTGCCACAGAACAGGAACTAGCAGTATGCGTAGAGTATGCTTCAGTCTTGCGCATACTATACTTTGGAACTTCAAATGAATTTTCTGATTGGGATACTGCTCTCCATACCTATACCTTTTCGCACGCGGTACAACGGAGTCTGCATAGACTTACTTCAGTCGAACTTTTGCGTGCAGTGTTTGACGGAGCTATGAGTGTGTACCTTATTCGCTTTCTTAACGTCCCTCCTTCTCCCATCCCTGCATCGGTAGCACAGGAGAATACTGAAGAGCATGATACAGACGCGAAGAAATTCCTAGAGATCCTAGACAAACGACAGCAAGTGAGCGATGCGGCTGAAGTAGTTACAAGGTATGTCACTTCAGGAGGAGATCAAGAGCGACTCCTCGCTGTACTGGGTAACGCCCTGTTAAGAGAAGATAGAAATTTCCACTCTATTCAGATGATCGAAGCGGCATTCGGACAATGGAAGTCCCTCCTTCAAACTAAAATATCCTTCCTTGATCAATCTTCGATTCTGGTCGCCGCTGCGCGCTATCTAGCCGCACATTCTCCCACAGTTCGCCGTCAGGGTCAGATGTTTGAAATTGCTTTTAGGCTGCATCACGGCGCCAAGTTATATGAAGGAATCGAATAGCATTAGTGTGTATAATCACGTCAGGTCCGATCGCTAACGCAATCAGCGAAACTGAAGCTTTGTACTTAATGCAATAAGTTCATAATTATATGAGTATGAGTACTTAATTTTTGTACTGATAATAATAACAAAATTTTGAACCGGCAATAATTAGTATGTTAATAATGACTATCAAGAATGTTACTTATAAAGGTAACAAGAAGAGAATGGTTCGTTTAGATATTAGTACCCATATCAATTTTAGCAAAGGCTCTTGCTTTTTGTTCTAAAGTTATTCCTGGTATTCTAATGAAATTAAAGAATTTTGCTATGCTACACTTGTGTCGTATCTATCTCTTGTCGTAGGAGCTCTTATGGCATTCAGACATAACGTCCAAGGGTCTAGTTCCGATTCTTCTGATAACTTTTTTCCCAATTTTTGTACTCACCATATTACTTATGAAATACGCATAAAAGCACTAATATCGGAACGGGCCCGTCGGTACCCGCGACGCTATCGGTCCAAAATTAGGATTCTAATGTAGGTATGGACTACTGAGCTTTAAAGTTTTCTCTACTTACGTTCGCTCGTCGGGATTCGTGTTGTTAACAATTCGGGTCCAGTCTAATTCTACTTGATCAAAAGATCAATTATAACTACCGACTAATTAATGTGTTTTTAATATCATTCATCTAATTCGATATCATATCAGTTTTAGCTCAATGGTAGCTTTGGAATAGAAACAGGTTCAAGTTGATTAGGAACTGATCGGTTCATCCCATCCGTGTCTTTATAGTTAAGGTTACTCACTGGATTATCATTTAATGACAATCCTTCCATGTTAAACATAACTAAAATGTTTTCATCGCTACTCAGGAAGTTATCCTTATTGCCAATATGCTGAGAAACATTCCTCCACACCATACTTTTATTTCCTTCATTTATTTCAGAAACGTTTCCTCAATTTTGATCGAAATAACATATCGCAAAGCTTAGGTCATAAACCTAGATGAATAATGCCTTAACATGGACACATGATATCTTCTTCAATTATCATTAAACTTAAATAATTGACTTTATTTTCTTTATTATGCCAAGAGTAATTCATTTTGAAATAGTGGCAGATAACCCGGAAAGAGCAATGAAATTCTACAAGGAAGTTTTTGGCTGGGAGTTCAATAAGTGGGATGGTCCACAAGATTACTGGCTTGTAAAAACGGGAGAAGACAGCGAGCCAGGCATAAACGGCGGACTTACTCCTAAAACGAACCAAGGGAGTGGTAATACCGGTGGCAGAATTACAAATTCTATTGATGTGCCTTCCATAGATGAATTCTCTAACAAAATTTCTATGGAAGGAGGCAAAGTTTTAAGCCCCAAAATGCCCATTCCAGGCGTTGGATATTTAGCAATATGTGAAGACACCGAAGGAATTTCGTTTGGTATTATCCAATATGATCGAAATGCCAAGTAAATATACAACGAGTTGCAGTACAGTACTAGCCTCTTCCTAAGAGCATAATAGCAATATCAGCGATACAGCAATTTACTACATGGGTCCGTCATTTTATTAGGTCTTGTATTTGCTAACATAGTTGACATTATATCTTACAGACATGGGCTACATGGCCTTTTCCTGCAGAAGTAATAGTTGCAATTAAAGAAATCAATCCCCATAATTGCTTCATTTTTCATAACTTACCTTCTGTTCACCTAGTTACTACATCTTTACGTGGGTCTATAAATACTTGCATATCTTATTAAATTAAGTTGTCTGACGACAAAAAATCAGATCAGAAAATAGTTATCAGTGGTACAAATAATGTAAATATAAATAAAAGCAATCTCATGCTAACAGGAATTGTAACTGCAAGTATACTGACTACCCTAATATCACTATTCACACTATTCGATGAATCTCTACAGACAGTAACCGCAATTTCAAACGCAGGCTCTATAATTGATCAGAATAACAAAACAAACAATACTTTGTTATCATTTCCGATCAATACCTATACCTCTGTTGGCCCAAGTCCGGTCAACTCTTATTGGATTCCTACTCCGAGGGGAATAATCATAATTGATACTCAGCGTGATAAACCTAATGCAGAGAGGTTATTGCAGGAAATTCAGGATACAGGTGAGCCAATTGAAGCGATTATGATAACACATCCACATCCGGATCATTATTTTGGAACAAGTATCTTGTCGAATGGCACAAATAATGTACCTATTTACGCGACTCAGGCAACATTTGAGACAATAAAGAATGATCCTGCCCACCTAATAGAACTTGCCAAGCAACTTATGGGGAAAGATTTTCCTGGTAAAATAGTATTGCCTAATAGTATCGTTAAATCAGGCCAAAATGTTACTGTCGATGGGATAACGTTTAGGTTCGAAAATATTGGGCCCGGTGAGGCCGCCACGGAAACAATGATTTATCTTCCATCACAAAAGATTCTGTTCACAGGAGATTTAGTTAATAACCATATGCATCCTCTACTGACTGGACCCTCTTTTGGGATAAGTCTTTCTCAGGATTGGATAAAACAAATTAACTACGTTAAGAACAAGTATTCTGACGCAAAAGTGCTCTATCCGGGACATGGCCCTGCAGGTTCCCCTAGCCTACTGCTAAATCAACAACTCCAGTATCTCAAAACATTTAGATCATTAGTTGAGCAACAGATACAGCCATCTGGAAATGTAAGTGATCAGGGTAGAACAATTATCAAAAATGAACTTGAAAGGATTTATCCTGGATATTTACCAGTTGCTACTGTACCGAATATGCTAGATTTGAATATTAACGCTGTAGCAAAAGAATTGATAAAAGAAGAAAAATAAGTTTCACGTTTTGTCGGGTATTGATTCTAGTAATGTTATATTTTGTAAAGATAGGAATCGAACATAAATTAAGTCTTGTCTGTCCCGGTTCGGAGGGATGCGACTGAATATTCAATCGGAACCTAATCAGAATTTCTAAAATTAGCATAATTGGATAACCATTTGGTGTGAAATTTTCTGATGGCCATCGTTAAAGTCTATATTTGGTTTTGCAGAAAGTATTGGCTCGTTCTTATAATTATCTTCATTAGTAGTATTACGAACAAATCTCATTTCTAGTTTTACTATTCTTGTTTGTAAATCACTTGTCCTGAGTAAAATTTTATTTAGATTTTGAATTTGAATGAATTAATTTATCTGTCATAGGTAGATTGTTGCTATATTGCTCGCCACTAGTCTCGACTTCCCTTCGAAAGCTAAGCTATCATTTTACAATAATTAAAATTTTTTCGAAATTAATTTATTGTCTGCCGGATCCAAATAAATTCAGAAGACCTGTTACCATAATTCCACTAGTATATGTTTTTTTAAACTATCGAAATTACTTAAATAGTATTGCTGTATTAAGAAACCTAAATGAATATGGATAACCTGATAAATATTTTTACCCAAAAAAGTGGCTTAAACCAATCACAGGCTAGCACTATACTCACTGCAGTAATGCAATATGTAGGGAAACAGCTTGCCGGTCATAGTAATACTGGCGGAATTGAAAACATAATGTCTGCACTCTCCAATTTAAGAGGCTTAAATGCTGATCACCCATTAGTGAAACAAGTACTAGAAAAAACTGACATAAAAGATTCACATCAGGTTACTCAATATACACAACAGGCAGTAGATTTGATTAAACAAGAAGCTGATACCAATCCAAAAGGAGTCGAATCACTATTTGGCAGCTTTCTTGGTGATATCGGCGGCGGTGTTACCAAAGTAAAGAAAACTGGCTTGTTCCAAAAATTGGGGCGCGTATTTTTCAAATAGTCGTGCCGTCAGATCATTCTCAGACGAAAGAAATTGATTAAATTATTTGAAAATTTGGTTTTAATGATTAGAGTTATTGTGATTGATGGTTTATTTCTATTGAAATCATATATCTTTTGGATTATAATCATTTATAGTTGAATTACGTTTGGTAATTACAAGGTTAAACAAACAACTGGTGGGTGATTATGGTTGCTTGCAATCAAATCAGCTCTCCCCACCAGTTCGTTCTTTTTTTATTACATGGTACTCCTAAATATTAAATTTTATGGTTATAATTCTGCTTAGTTAATAAAATCTATATGGTTTGACTGCTAACCTAAGTGCATCAAGTAAATCATCGTAAGAAGTTTGTTCTTTGTCTAGTGAGTCATTCAACTTATTTCTCTGCAAGGTAATCCGTAACAGCTTTCATAATTGAGAAATTGTCGATCTCTTCAATTATCTTAGGGAGAAGGACCGGTCTAAGTACTTCTTTATTGATCGCGTCAAGTGCAGGTAAATCAATAATACTTACTCTAGTAATGAATATAGATTTTGATACCATCTTGATTGAAGCAGAAGTTTTCGATATAAAATCTTCTTCGGTCAGGGGGATTGGACCTCTTCCGTAGCAGAATTTGCAGGCACGCATAAAGGACCAATGATTGGCAGTGATGGAAAAACAATTGAGCCTACGAACAAGAACTTTAAGGTAGATTTTTTCACAGTAGCCCACTGGAAAGATGGGAAAATTATTGAGGAAAATCTATTCTACGATTTGGTTGGAATGATGAGACAACTTGGTTTGATGTAAATGTTATTTAGTATCGATAATAGTAGGCCGTCAGTAGATTCGTAGGTCTGGAGCCGTCGGGAATCGCGTTGTTAATGGTTCGGATCCATTTTCTGGTATGTGTTCTAACTATCTCAAATTTTGATTGAAAGCCTTATCTGGTACGGTTACGCTATTATCTATGTAAATGTCGATCGCAGAGCAATCTGTGTATACTCCAAATCCAAAGAAGTTAAGATGTGAGATATGCGGGAAAATATTTGAGACGCCGGACATGTTAAGCTATCACAAGTCCCTAGAACATAGTCAAGACAAAAGGCCACCGATTGGCGTCTCCTAAAATGAGATAATCCTTATCTGATTGTTTATCAGGTTAATTCCTGTAGATTACAGTGACATTTAGAACTATCCAAATTGTTTAAGTGACACAGTGACGTAAATATAACTGTCAGAGCATAGACCATGTCTGATCCTTATCGAGTTAACAGATCTTACATCCTCCACCTATTAATGTGGCTTGGTATATACTTAGGAATAAGTATTGGCCTCTCATTATTGATGCCATTTCCTATGTCATTTATTGCCTTTTTAGGAGTTTTCATAGTGATCCAGTTTGTTAGGCGATATCTTAGATCAGGTATCAATCGATATGGTGGATTTTTTGGTCAGCCATCTTCTGTGCTCGGATTCAAGCCTCTGAAGTATTATTGCATGAGTTGCGGTCAACAACATAGTCAGAGGGCATGTCCCAAGTGTGGGTCAAAGATGAAAAGGGTGGATAACTAAACTCCTAGATAGAAGGGGCCGAAAGAAATAAACAGACCATGATTTTTAAATCAATCAGAAGGTATCTAATTTAGTAACGGTGTAGGGATGTATTATAGCTGGGGTATGGAGGCTATGACTAAATATTCAATCAGAACTCTGAGAAATTCAGTTAACAATTGGACCCAACAAGAGACGTTAGAGTAAAATCGATCCTAAAAGTAGATTCAGATACGTTCAGGATCTAGCGTAGCGCAGCTAATAATTACGTAATACCATTGCTAGATACACAACTCGACCTGTGCGAATCATAAAGCTCATATTTTTGTTTATAGTTTACTTAAAAGGAGGATAGAATTTTGGCAGTCGATAACTACGGCGTAACCAAGATATTTCCTGATAGAGTTGGTGGCAAAACCCTCTTTCAGGAAAGCTCTAATTTTACTACAGATTATTCACAGCATGGATATGCAAGCCTACCGGGTGTCCAAGTATGGCGCAAGACATTTGCATTCACTTCGAGTGGTTCAAAGCTATTGAATCCAAATCAGGAGGTTACTATCTATGTATATCTACCATCTCTCAATCCAGAATACAACTCTGATCCGAGTTTAACACATTGCAAGATTGGTTCTGGATTGGATATAAAACTCAGAGGGGGATTTCACACTTCAACAGGTTCGTCGTCAGCTCATTGCTACATATTCCATTATGAATATGAAGGTGGAGATTGCAATGATTTTCAGAAAGAATACCCTCATCCCAAGTATTACAAGAATACAATAGCTGAAGATAATGCATTTACCAATTGGATTGGTAGAGCCCTGGGATTCAAAGTCATCACCCTAAATACTCCTGATAATAACAAAGTGGAATTCTGGTGTTACTTTGATCCTTCGGCAGTGGTTGATAGCAATGGAAAGATTGTTTTTACCAATGATTGGAGGCTCAGATACCATGGAATTGACTCAGGACAATATGCATTAGATCAAGCTCAGCCACCATTTACTACAACATGGGGAAAATATACAGAATTCCGATTGGATAATGCACCTAATACGACAAAAGCATTCTATGCCTCTCTTAGAGAGATTCAAAGACCTTAAGACTTGTGAAGTTACTATCCTATTGGCCTGAATTACATTCGCTTCCTAATTTGTATCCCAATTAATAGAACATCTTTTAACTAACAAATAAAAAGAGATAGTAAACACGTCAGTGAATAGTTAAATTAATGGTGCTACCAATTCATAAAATATCCATCACATGACTTACAAATTATTTTCTCAACGCAGGAAATTGTACTCCCTCGTCTTCTACACAAAGCTTAGAACTACTATTCTCTAGGTAGCACTGTCCATATTTGTACAATCTTCCAGTTTCCTTGTCATAGAAGACTGGTTTGACCTTAGTGAATAACATCATTGTATGAGTTTCATTTACCGGCATTATCCTATCTTTTCCACAAGAACCTGTTTCGTCCTTGAATACATACACACACCCAATGACAGTTGAATTTTCTGTAACCCCGTTAAGCTTTAGTTTGTAAGTTCCTGCATCAATAATTATAGGATCGGAAGGAAGACCTAATGATTCCTCTTTGCTAGCACTTGCATCAAACTTTTTACACGAAGACGCGCCAGTTTCAGGAATGTCGACGCACATCTGAACCTCTCCAGTATTGGGCTTGACATCTGCTAACCACACCTGAACCTTTAACTCTTGCTTGACACTGAGTCCTTGCTGATACAATAGTGATGGGGTTGCAATAATTATCATTGTTACTATAATCAGATTAAATTGTATCATCATGACAGGTAAGTACCTAAAACAAATGAACCTTTCGCTAATCCCTATTACATGAGTCCAATTGCAGAATTTACTACAGCAAAATAAATTATGCGATTAATATTGTAAAGTCACAACCTATGGAAAATCAAGAAAATCGTCCAGATTCAGCATAGCCCCATTGTTTACATCCCATCATTTATGATGCGTTACCGTTTCATGAAACTTAAGTGAGAATAGAAAAACAACTGGAGCCCCTTTTGCCATGCCATTGAATGCCCCTTTGTCATAATTATCATTGAGGAATACTTTTACCGAGTAATACTTTTCCTAATTACTTTTCTAATCGTATAGGAGTAATGAAGATTATTGTCATTCAAGTGTAAAGTCTGCAGTATGAAGTTTGACGAAAAAGAACGTCTTGAGATTCATCAGGTAGCCCATCATCACAAGTAGAAAAGTGATGGATGGAACCGCCGTTGGTATTGGGAGTCCTGACGATATTTCACATGAAAAGATGCTAGTTGATAAAAAATTTCGGGCCCGTCGGGATACGACTGAATATTCAATCGGAACCATTTAGGGTTCTTCGGGATTCGAACCCTTCATGTACTAGGGTTCTACCAACTGGGTATTTAGATTTTTGATTGATATTCTCTTTCCACGACATGTTGTTTATTGTTTTTTGCTTTTTTGATTTATCAAAAAACCTTATCTGGTATGTTTACCATATTAATATGGAAATGTCAACTGCAGAAGTAAAGCCAAAGAAACTAAGATGTGAGATATGTGCTAGGAATTTTGAGACTCCTGAAATGTTGAGCTACCACAAGTCGGTCGAACATAGCCAAGGAAGGAGACCACCTTTTGGCGTTTCATAACTTCGGTTAAGGCTTTTCTTTTCGTTGACTCTAACTAGTTTCCTAGAATAGCAGTCATACACAAGTCCATTAAATTTGATAAAGGATTACCATGTTAGGAGTCATCTTATGCTGCAGTAAACCCAAACTAAAAAAAAGTAGGTTTAGAATGACTCCATAGATCCAGAACCTTTTTCAAGGTTAAGGGACGAATATGAAATTTAGATCGGTTTAGCACTTATAGCAAGTCCATTTTAAAGGAGACGAGATTTTAACTTCTGAATATTATATCTTTATCCGACATTCCAATTAATGACAGCCGTTTTCTAAGTAACTTGTGTCTCACGTCTTCTGAAATCTTCCGCTTTTCTAAGATTATTATCATTTTAAAATTTTCGTGTATAATTAATAGTCAATAAAAGTTATAACGGTTGGATTAATTATTTCTTTTCTCTTTGCTTTTGTTTTGCCTTTTTGGTCTTCCTTAAAAGACAAATTCCATTTCTGATGGGCGGTACGATACCTGGGCAATTATGACTTATTATCTGGGCTTTCTCATTACCATTTTGTTAATTCGATAATAATATCTCTTCTCTTTTCAAGGCCCCGAATGTCAGTAGTTGGCTACTTTGTTGTTGCTGATTCGAGTTGCATTTTCCTTGTCGTTTTCTTGAGTAAGAACACAAAGATAAGTGAAATAGCTGATAATGCTGCTGAGGTAAGATATACTAGATTGTATGATTCCGGCGAAGGATAGGCTCCTGGAATACCATCAATTGTCTGTTTACCCTCTAAATACACTCCAGTTAGAGCAGGACCAATTGCCATTCCAAGGAATAACAGCAGAGCGCCTACACCTACAGAAATTCCAATGAATAATTTTGGAGATGATGAGACGACGATATTCCACACAGAAGTAACTGACATAGAAAGACCTGATGCAATAATAGCCAGGTTAGTGGATACAGCTATTTCTGTTGAATGAAACATAAGTAGTCCAATCGACCCTGCAAGGCTTATTACCGTACCTAAGATAATAGGATTCAGTTTTCCTATCCGATTTATAATCATTGGAGTAATGGCCGCAAAGACAAGAAACATAACCATGAACGGCAGTTGCACATTTGCGACATCTACCGGACTACCTCCAAAACCCATGGGTACTGGACTTCTGACAAGTTGAACTATGGCAGGATATATCATGAACATAGTAATTCCGGTCGCTACCATTATAATGTATGAAGGTAGGAGAATTTTATCTTTTAGCAATCTCAAATCTACCAAGGGAGACGCTACTCTTCTTTCTACTATTACAAAGGTGACCAGGGAGGCTACAGAAATTGTAAACGCGGCCTCAATTTGAGGCAAATTTGTAGAGTTTATTCCTGTTTCTATTAGCGTTAAGGCCATTAGAAACGAAATTATTGTGAGAGAAAGCATTAGGGCTCCCCTCAAATCTATGGGAGAGGATACTTGTTTTTTGTCAGTACCTTCTTGTTTCCTACCATGGAATCTTGATTCGTCTTTATTTTCCTTTACAAATTTGGAGATCAGAATTATTTCGAGAACCACAAATGGTACTATTGAAAAGAATGTTGAATGCCATCCCAGTAGTTGGATAATAGTTGCCCCTGCTAACAATCCTACTACCGAGCCCGCTGAATATGCCGATCCAAACACTCCAACCGCAATTGCAAGCTTTGCCGGTGGAAATGTGTCTCTTAGGAGACTGAATGCCGCGGGAACTGCTGCTAATCCCAAGCCCTGAATTATTCTGCTGGCTAATAGAAAGGATATGTTGTTTGCAAATGCTCCAGCAACTATTCCGACTAGATACATACTCAGTAATGCTATCAGAATTATTTTTTTACCGTAGATATCCGACATTTTGCCCGCAATCGGAGTCATAACAGCAGCTACAATCAAATATGCGCTGAATATCCACGCTGCAGTTCCATACGATATACCAAAATCTTTCATTATTTCTGGTATGGCCGGCAATAGCATAGTCTCTGAGAAAAATACTACTAATAACGTACTACTAAGTATTGTTAGTGTGAACCATGCATGACGACTAATTGTTACTTCATTCCGTCCTACTTCGGGCATATTATTATTAGGTGTATATACACTCTTATAAGTGTGTCTAGACACATTTACTAAAACTATGGTAGATATATTGCTGATAAATACTAAATTTATCGAATATTATAGTAAAAATATTTTTAAAAATTTTTAGTTACTATCTAGGAGTAACTAAACTATTGGTATGACTCTATACTGTACTTATAAATTTGTGCCCTTCCACCATCGACTGGGAAGCATGAGGAATTTTATAGTTTTGTTCATGTTCTTATTTTAAAAGATTGCCCACAATTATCTTTTCAAATTCTTCGTCTGTATTGTTCTTTCTCGCATTACTCAATTCTACAGCGTCATTACCAACTAAGTACCTGTGCTCCGGACTTGCTTCCGTTATTGATCGTAATATTACTGTCGCTACTTCTTTTGGAGATGTTCCATTTGCGATTGTCGAAAATAGATTTTCTTCCAACTTGTTCATTAAATGTGAATATGATGAATTCGTATTTACTGCTTTCTTTGGCGTTACAAGGGCAAAGTTTGTTTTAATTACGCCTGGTTCAATTAATATGATTTTGATTCCGAATTGTTTCAACTCATATGAGATTGATTCACTCAGACCCTCAAGTGCGAATTTGCTACTAACATAGGCTGATCCCATTGGAAAACCAATGCGTCCGGCAATTGAGCTTACGTTAACTATCGTCCCACTTCTTTGTTTCCTCATTATGGGTATTACCCTCTGCATGACTCTGATAGCCCCAAAAAAATTAGTCTCAAATTGTGCTTTTATCTCATCTAATGAACTGTCTTCAACACTTCCAATTAATCCATATCCTGCATTATTAACTACAACTTCAATTGATTTCTTTTCCTTTAAGATATTGTTTATTGCATCGGTGACTGATTTATCGTCATTGACATCCAGCTGTACCACTCTAATTGGAAGGTTTTCTCTTTTAGAAACTTCTGTTATTTCTTTAGATTTATTCATGTTTCGCATAGTTGCAAATGTATCAAATCCATTTCTTGCGAGAAGCAATGCTGTTTCATAACCTATACCAGAGGAACTACCTGTCACTAATGCCACTTTTTTCGTACCTAAATTCTCGGTCATAACATTATAGGTGTATATACACTCTTATAAGTGTATCTACACGTAATTTAATTAAAACTTTGTTGAATTAACAATAGTCACAAACATTTTTATTTATATTACGTGTATATCAACGTAGTCTGGAATTGAAGAAACAAAATATCAACGTGATACTTAAGGAAGGTATGCTTGGGGAGACGTGTACTTGTGGTGAATTAAGGAAAGCTGCTAGAGCAATAACTTTACTATATGACAATGCATTCAAATCAAGTGGATTACTGTCAACCCAACTTGGAGTACTTGACGTCATATGCAATACTGAATCGATAAGAATTACAGAACTCGCTGAGAAACAGGGAATGGATAGAACTACCCTTACAAGAAATCTATCTGTTTTAGTGAAACAAGGATATATCAAGATCACATCAGGAAACGACCAGCGAACCAGAATTGTAACGGCTACTCACAAAGGACGTAGTGCCGTGGCTAAAGCGATTCCTCTCTGGAACGATGTTCAACGTGAGGTCAGACTAGAAATGGGTGATAAATCTTGGCAGGATCTAATGCAAAACTTAAATCATTTTGTAAGGACAGCTAACCAATTAAATGATAAAAAATAAGAAAGAATTACAAATTTAGAGGTCGGGTGTCTGTCCAATCAACTATCAGCTTTCACTCGTCAAAAAGCCACTTTCCTTCAACTTTTGTAAAGACATCTGGTATCCGAACAAAATTTTGAAGGATTATTACAACAAATGCGACATATGAAAATAGAAGTTTTAATAGATGATGGTAACAAAATTAAAAAGGAGTCATTTTTTATTTTAGACCCAGATAAAATAAAAATCGAAATCTACACCAATAGTTCGCAGGCGTAGGGTTGCGTATTGTTATCAGAGCCGGCCCGTCGGGACTCGTATTGTTAACAATTCGGGTCCAACCTTTACGATTATAGGAACTATTTTTTAAGTTAAGAAATCTGATATGTCTTCATCCTAAGTATCGTTTCTTATTTGCTATTTAACGTTCAACGAATAGGTGATATCGGCATTATTCGTATTTCCTGCGCCTAGCGTAGTTTCCCTCACGTCATTGACGTAACGAACAGTATGCCCACCTACAGGTAATGGCTTTAGAAAAATGTACCATCCATGTGCGGCACCCAAATGAGTTCCAGGATAATCCACTGCTAAATTAGAGTCTGCTGGAATAGTAATATTAAATCCCTTGCTGTACAGTTCACTCGTGTTGATGAGATTAATTGTCTTATAATCTTCTGCTTTGACCTGTGCGAGTGGTTTTTTGTCAACCCATGCATTGACCGTTACTTTTCCCAGGTTATATTGTCTAGCACATTCTGATAATTTCTTGAAAGATGCGTTTTCATATCCCTTGACGGCGCCAGAACACAATGCGCTCCATGCTGGTATAAGAATTCCTTGGTTGGATGATATTTCGCAGTTCTGATGATGTACTCCTCCTATGGCCGGATCCATTAG
>Ga0207479_100012_pt1 | contig 19096 bp, 18 predicted proteins | sample NitcycUWRBECK01C_FD_188193 | JGI IMG/M metagenome (GOLD analysis project Ga0207479, IMG submission 188193) | Soil microbial communities from Arlington Agricultural Research Station in Wisconsin, USA - Nitrogen cycling UWRJ-BECK01-C (SPAdes) | ecosystem: Environmental > Terrestrial > Soil >...
CCAGGAAGTGCTTCTCCTCCTGCATTAAGTGAAAAAAGAAACAAAATCTGCTATGAAACAGGAAAGCAAATCTTTCATCTATTAGAAAATAATCTAAGACCAAAAGATATTCTTACATTTGAAGCATTTGAAAATGCAATAGCTATTGCAAACGCGATAGGAGGTTCAACCAATGCAATCCTTCATTTGCTTGCAATATCAAAAGAAATTGGGGTTAAACTGGATTTAAAAGATTTTGAGCGAATTAGGGAAGCAACACCTCATTTAGCTGATACAAGACCGGGGGGCATGTATGTTATGGTTGATTTAGACAAAGTAGGTGGAGTACCTGTCATATTGAAAAGTTTACTAAAAAAAGGATTACTAAATCCTGATACCTTGACTGTCACAGGCAAAACAATGAAACAAAACCTAGAAAATGTATCCTTAACTAATTCTGAACCTGTGGTATATTCTTGTGAAAAACCGCTCCATCATGAGGGTACTCTAAAAATTCTAAAGGGTACTCTTGCCCCTGAAGGTGCAGTGATAAAAGTTGCAGGTTTGCAGAGGACAAAATTTGAAGGAGATGCAAAAGTGTTCAATTCTGAAGAAGATGCTTTTGAGGCAATATCAAAGCAGAGGATACTGAAGGGCGATGTTATTGTTATTAGGTATGAAGGTCCCAAGGGAGGGCCTGGAATGAGAGAAATGCTCGCTGTAACCGCAGCCTTAGTTGGACAAGGTCTTGGTACGGAAGTCGCTATGGTCACAGATGGGAGATTTTCTGGTGCAACGAGAGGATTTATGATTGGTCACGTTTCTCCTGAAGCAATGGTAGGCGGACCGATTTCGCTAGTAAGAAAAGGCGATAAAATTAGTATTGATCTTGACAAAGGAAAAGTTAATTTGAATATTAGTAGAATTGAACTCAATAAAAGAAGAAAATCGTGGAAGCCAATAAAATCAAAATACAAGGACGGAGTTCTGGCAAAATATAGGCTTCTGGCTAGATCTGCGTCTGAAGGCGCTGTAACGATACCGCAATTCAAATAGACTAAATTGTTTGGTGTTAAAACAAGCAGAACTTGATAAGTCATGATATTTAATCAATTGCCAAACTTCAGAAACGTTTTCTTACTGTCAGTAATTGCTATATCGATAATTTCGATAGTATTTTTTTTGTATAGATACGAATCAATTACGGTTAACTTCTTCCCCCAAAATTCAAATCTGGTCTATCAAGGTACTTTTAATAATGCTACTAGTTTAGTTGAACTTGGAAATACTTCAAAATCTCTTGGACTAAGCAATATGTCAGGGAGCAAATCAAATGTTCCGATTGTGAGTCGTAATAACAACACAAACTCACCTAACGACGACCTTGTTTCGCTTAGTAATCCTGTTGATACCCTGACAAGAATGATAATTGATGTTTTGGAAAATTCATCAATAGTTCATTCAAAAAATGGTAAAGATCTGGGACTCAAAAAATATTACGACTTGGGAGGCTCATGGAATCTTGCAATAAGAGGAGAACAATTTTCAAACTTTACAAGTATTATACAATTGAATAACACTTTAAACAATATCACCAAAAATTATCGATTAAATCTTGTTACTTCCAGCGCAAATAATATCACTTATCAAGCAACAGATCAGATATTAAAGATAAGAGGAACTGGAGATCTGACACTTGAAGATCAAACTACTAAAGTTCAATTAATAATAATTCTGTATAAGAATCAAAATATCTATGTAGTATTTGCATCCAAAACTAATGAAAATTTTTTTGATAATTTCTTGATACATGGAAATATTTCGGAAAGAAAACTTGAATATTAATAATAAAGTTAGCCTAATTCTGGATTACTCGGCACCAATCAAGCCGATTAAATCAAATCCTTCAGATATCTTTGAGCTCATTTCTGCTATCGAAATTAAATGACCGTCAGGATCCACTATTATCGCATGCTTTCCAAAAGATTCCTCTTTGGGTTCTTTGAAAAATTCTACATTTTTATCTTTTAATTTCTTGGCTACTGCTTCCAGATTGCTAACCATAAAACCGACTAAGACTCCAGCGTGCTTTGATCTACCCTTACTTTTGGACGGATGTAAAGCAAGTACAGTTCCACTTGAAAAAAATTCTACCCATTCTGGAGAAGTATTTTTGACCGGTAGTTCTAGAACATCGCGATAAAATTTTATAGATTTATTCATATCACTAACCAAGAGAATTACCGCACCAACTCTTTTGAATGACAAAGTACTCCAAATTGATAGATTCCGAATTAATAACTTATCGATTCTGGATTGAAAATCAACTTTTATCGTAGAAAATTATATTAAATTTTAATTCACACTAGTCATGAAAGTGGATTCCAGATGATAAGCGTAAAAGTAGTTGAGAATAAGATAACCTTGGTTGAATCAGAGTTACCACATTTTACTGATGACGAATTATTAGTAAGAATGCATTCATGCGGGATATGTGGTTCGGATTTAGAAAAAGTCTATGGAAATTATGGAATGAAATCTTTACGAGTAGGCCATGAACCTGCCGGTCATGTTATTAAAGTTGGTAAAAATATAAAAAAATTCCATGAGGGAGATAGAGTCTTTGTTCATCATCATGTTAGTTGCTATTCATGTAGATATTGTCTTCAAGGCAACTATACAATGTGTACCAATTATCAAAATAGTAATATTGAACCGTGTGGCCTATCTGAGCAATTTATCGTTCCAAAATGGAATATTGAACACGGTGGCATATTAAAACTCCCTGAGTCTGTCTCTTATGACGAGGCTGCTCTGATTGAACCATTTGCTTGTTGTATTAGAGGATTGAATAAAATTTCAATCAAACATGGAGATAATGTGGCAATTATGGGCGCTGGACCAACTGGGGTAATGCATGTGTTATTGGCCAAATTGTTGGGGGCAAACAATATAGTGGTTTCTGATATTAACCAGTTCAGGTTAAAATTTGTTGAAAAATATGGTGTAACGACAGTAAATTTGAATCAAGAGAATCAGTATGATGTAATCAAGGAAATTACAAAAAATATAGGAACTGATGTAACAATTTTGGCGACTGGAAGTATCAAAGCGTTTGAAAGTTCACTTAAAATAACAAGAAGAGGGGGGAAGATATTGCTTTTTGGGGTTCCGTCAGTTGATTCAAAGTTTGAGCTAGATTTAAATTCCATATATTCTAATGAACAGATAATCATTCCAAGCTATGGTGCCTCAGAAATAGAAACGAACCAGGCGTTATCATTAATATCTGACAAATCAATCGATCTTTTACCTCTCGTTACACACCGTTTTCAAATTAGAGAGTCCAGCGATGCTTTCAAATGTGCACACGAGGCATCAGATGCTATGAAGGTATTGGTAGTAACATAGTAAGAATTTGTTCATGAAAACATAAATAACTTGCATAGTCAGGTTATTTATCATGGATTGGGGAATAAGAAATCGCTTATCGAGAATAATGAATGCACAAGATGGAAAAGGAGTCATGTTGGCAATTGACCATGGATATTTTTTGGGTCCTACTGAAAGACTGGAAGATCCGAAAAAAACAATCAAACCGCTGCTAAAACATGCAGACTCATTAATGCTCACAAGGGGCATTTTAAGAACATGTGTCGATTCAGAATCAAATATTCCTATTGTTCTCCGTGTTTCAGGAGGAACTAGTATTTTAGGAGAAGATCTTTCAAATGAGACTATTACTACATCAATTGAAGAGGCAATAAGGCTCAATGCATCATGTCTGGCGTTATCTATCTTTGTTGGAAGTAAATATGAACACCAAACACTAAGTAATCTTTCTAAACTGGTAGACGAAGGAGAAAAATACGGGATCCCAGTTTTGGCAGTTACTGCAGTTGGAAAAGAAATGACAAGAGATGCAAGATACCTTGCGCTTTCTTGTAGGGTTGCTGCAGAATTAGGAGCACATTTGGTAAAAACTTATTATTGTGAAAACTTTGAAAAAGTGGTTGAGGGATGCCCTGTGCCAGTGATTATTGCAGGTGGTAAAAAACTAGTGGAAAAAGAAGCTCTCAATCTAACGTTTAATGCAATAAGGGACGGAGCATCAGGCGTCGACATGGGAAGAAATATTTGGCAATCCGATCATCCGATTGAAATGATCCAGGCCGTTAGATCAATAGTTCATGATAGACTAACAGTAGATGAGTCAATAAATTCATTCTTTATGAACAAGAATATGCGATCAAATGAATTGGAAACCTTAAAGACGCGATAAATATTTTTAGTACATACAATTTCATTGTCTTATCATGTCAGAGTATGAAGGCGGTACATTTAGATGCAAAGTATGTGCAAAAGAATTTCTAACAAAGAATGAATGCGACGCTCATTATGATGATATTCATGGAGATGAAATTGCGAACATTGGTGAGTAACTTCCAATTCAGTACTAGGTAAATAAAATGGTAAGGCTATAATGTTAGATTTTTTAATCGCCAAATTAACTTATTGTGAGATCTAGTTGAAAGTTGTAAATGTAATTTTATTTGAAATTGGAATTTGCGCTCTTGAAGATACAAATTTAATTTACAGAAAACAATTTAGTAATCCGGAAATCGAATACACTTCGATAATCCAAGGAGAAAAAAACTACATATCTGATTTAATTCCCAAATTAAGAAACTATGATCAGGTAAGAGTTAATAATAAGAATTTGATTGAAGTTTTCCAGCAAGAAAATATTGATGTTAAACTGATGTCTGATTCTAGACAAGACGAGATAAATCAGAATAAACTGGATTTAATTATAAAATTTGGATTGTCTGATGATAGAGATGAATTAGCTGGAATCCTACAAAAGTTTGCAATAAATCTTTCATCTATGAAAGTAAAACAGACATCCGAAAAATTAGATCTGCATTTGGTTCAAGCAGTAAATACCTTGGATGAGATGGATGAAATAATAAACACAATAAGTACGCGAATTCGTGAATGGTATGGACTTCATTTCCCTGAATTGGACTATTTACTCCAGAATATCATTACTTATGCTAATATCGTAAGAGATGCAGGATCAAGAGAAAATATTACAAAAGAACTATTGAGTCAATTAGAAATACCTGAAAAGAAAATTGAATTAATTCAACAGGCAATTTCAAAAAGTCAAGGAGGAGACCTTACTGTTGAAAGTTCCGAATCTCTAAAAATTTTGGCTTCAGAAGTAATAAAACTATCAGAATTAAGGACCAATCTTTCTACCACAATTGAGAACTTGATGGAGATACTTGCTCCAAACTTGAAAAATATCCTTACTGCAATTATAGGGGCGAGATTAATTGCGAAGGCAGGAAGCCTACAGAGATTGGCACAGATGCCCTCAAGTACAATTCAAATAATTGGTGCGGAAAAAGCCCTGTTTCGAGCATTAAAAACAGGCACCAGGCCTCCAAAACATGGTTTATTATTTCAGCATCCTTCTGTCAACTCTGCTCCAAAATGGCAAAGAGGTAAAATTGCCCGTGCTTTATCTTCAAAAATAGCTATTGCAGTTAGAATCGATGTTTACCGTAAGGGTGGATTGGATAATTCACTATTAGATAAATTAACTAAAAGAATTGAAACGATTCAAAAAATTTATCATGAACCTCCGAAAGGGAGAGAAACTTTCGACGATAAGAGCAGGTTCATGAAAAGATCAAAAAAATCTATGGAATTCAAGAGGAGAAAGATGCGTCATGAAAAACGTAGACGCCATTAGTTACGTCACTGTCAACGGTAAAGAGCATATTGCGACTATAAATTTGTTGAAAGGTATCACTTTATATGGCGAAAAACTTATCTCCAGAAATGGAAGTGAATACAGAACGTGGGATCCATTTAGAAGTAAATTGGCTGCCGCATATATCAATGGACTAGAATTTGATTTCTCTAATGTAAAAAATATATTGTATCTTGGAGCGTCTACAGGAACTACTGTAAGTCACTTGTCCGACATAATAGGATATTCTGGTAAAGTCTTTGCTGTTGAATCATCAACGAGAGTTGCAAGAGAGTTAATTTCAAACGTTTCGTCTAAAAGAACAAACGTTATACCTATAATTGAAGACGCAAGGAAACCAAGAAGTTATTTTTCAATATACGATAAAATGGATCTCGTCTATTGTGATATTGCTCAACCTGATCAGACTACTATTGCAATCGATAATTGTAAAATATATCTTAAAGAAGGGAAGCCAATGCTTCTTGTTATTAAGACTAGAAGTATTGACGTTACAATGTCTCCTAAAAATGTAATCTCCCAAGAAATTAAGAAATTAGAAAGCCATTCGTTTGAAATTAAGCAAAAAATAGACCTTGCTCCGTTTGACAAGGATCACGCAATGATAAAAGCAATTTTTTGCCCAAAATAGTAAATACTAAAGAATAGTATATGAAACAATCATTTTGGCAGGTTTCCATGATTTTCTTGCAAAAGGTGGAATTTCATTTTTTTGTCTAAACCATTCTTTTACAAATTTTATTGTTTTTTTATCAGAAGGATATCCACTTCCTACATCCCCGTATTTGAGGCGAATTTTACTTATTTCAGAATCACGTATTACCTTTGCGATAATGGAGGCGCCAGATACTACAATATTCAGTCTATCCGCATGATGCATAGAGATCAATTTTGTATTATTTTGTTTAAGAAAACTTTTAATGGTTCTTTGATATCTGGATGGATTTACATCGCATGAATCTACATAGGTCTTGTCGGATTTCATATTTCTAATTGTAATTGCCATAGCTTCTGCTTCTAGAAGGTTTAGATTGTTTCTTAAAACGTGAAAATCAATGTCTTCAATGTTTATTCTACAAACACATATTGATTCCGCAAGATTAATGACATGGCCAAAAAGAACTTGCCTTTTTTTTGGCCTAAGTAATTTTGAATCTTTAATTCCTTTTTCAACCATTTCTGAAATTGATTTTTTTGTTACACAAACACCCGCTACGATAATCGGCCCTAGCAAAGACCCTCTACCAGCTTCATCTATTCCACATATGATATTCTGATTACGAGTGAACTCTAATCCCTTTAATTCAAATCAATATGCTGTTCATATTTTATCCTTATCCCTTCGGGAATCATGATATATTAGGCGCGAAAAGTTATCTTACCACCTGCTAGGATTGAAATATGATGTCTCAAGGACCATAGAAGGAAAAACACTACTTCTAGTTCCAAGTTTTTCACTTTCTGAAAACGTACCTCCAAAAAACCCTGCTTTTTTCAATCCGAACGCCAAGTGGAACAGAGATATTTCCATACTAGCATACAAAATACAAGCCACTTCAAAAAACAATAGGACGTTTGCTGATTCAATCTGTGGAGTCGGAGCAAGAGGTCTTAGAACTGCGGTTGAAGTCCCAAAAATAGATACAATTTATTTAAACGATCTAAATCCGATTGCTATAGATCTTGCCAAAGAGAGTGCAAAATTGAACCAGGTACAAGACAAATGCATTTTCGATACTAATGATGTGTGCAAATTCCTAAACTTTCAGGAACGCGATATCCGAAAATTTGATATTGTAGATCTTGACCCATTTGGAAGTCCATCACCTTATGTAGATTGTGTATTGCGCTCAGTAAGTAATCGTGGATTAATATCAATTACAGCAACAGATACTGCAGTATTATGCGGTGTTTATCCAAATGTATGTTACAGAAAGTACTATGGATTCCCGTTAAGAACTGAGTATTCTAATGAAATTGGAATAAGGATTTTGGTCTCTTTTATAGCACTAAATGCTTCACGATTTGATTTATCCATTGTACCATATTTCTGTCACAGTAATCTCCATTACCTGAGAGTATATCTAAAGGTAATATTTGGTAACTTACTTGCAAACACCGTTTCGTCAAAAATAGGGTTTCTTAAGCATTGTCAGAACTGTAAACATCGTAAGGTTGAGAATCTCAAAGAACAAAATTTAGTTTGCGAAATATGTGGGACAAAATGTAATTTAGCTGGACCACTTTGGATAGATAGCCTTTTTGATTATGAGTTTGTAGGTGCAATGCTAAATGAATTGAAAAATAATGAATATCATTCATCATCTGCAAATGATTATAATAAGTTGCTAAAAGTGATGCAAACCTGCTTTAACGAGCTAGCATATCCGTCATATTTTGAAACAGACACTATCGCCTCTATGGCAAAAAAAAGCTCCGTTTCATTGGAAAAAGTAGTTAGCACTCTGTCTTGTAATGGATTCAATGTGTCCAAAACAATTATGAATGACAAGGGATTCAAAACTAACGCGTCTCCAAAGGAAATAATTAATCTCCTTTACTAATAAATAGTAACTCATAAACTCTGATTTCGGGAAAATCATTGAACCATAGTATTTCAATTAAATTAGCTTCATGTCTTTCTTGCATGATATTAAGGGACGAATTAGTTTCTAATGCTTCTTCAATTTGGAAAACCTGTTATCAACATAGTATGACAACTCTATTAGTTCTACAGAAAACTTAATAGCTAGGTTTATGTTAATACTTTTGAGTCTCTTTTTAGGACTGCCATTAGTGCCAAAACTATGAAATCAACCAAATCAACACTCCCAACGCTATCAGGACTACTGCGCCAACGCCTCGACTCCTTTCCTGTAGCTCTTCCAGTTCATCATATATCTGCAACTTCTGTTTCACTCATCATCCAGAACTATGTTAATCATTTCTTATATGGTTCGGTGATGAGTAAACACTGCAACTGGTGGGCTCGATTGTTTCTTGTTCATCAACAACGCAACGGGCTTGCTTGCCTCCAAATGTTTATTCTCTTAAAAGCGGAAAAGAGGAGCGTGCCTAAATTCACTAATCAAGAAGGGCATGATCAGAACAGACATAATTACTAATTTGACGTTTGAGTCGCATTCATTCTTTTTTGTTTCTTATCTAGTCGAAATCATTGGATAACTCTTCTTCCGTAAATTGCTGACACTTATAAACCCGACAACGATGATCTTTATCTTGTTGCCCTAGAAAGTATCTGTGACTCCCTCTCACATGTTTACAATTAAGGCAGATATCGGATTCACTCAATCAATATTGGCTATTTCTTCGTCACAATTAAATTATTCCAGTCTCTAACTTTCACTAACCAATGTTATCAACCAGTTCCATTTGTAATAAACATAAGTTTACAGAAGTTATGCTTATTTCGTTTACGACCATTTATCAATTATTAAATAGTAATTTATAGAATTAGGGTAATTATGAGAGTGTATGAATGCGTATTGAAATTAATTAGTTTAATTAAAGAGTGGTAAGCGTGAAATTACAAGTTAGAAATTTATCTAAAAAATTTAAATCAACCAGCTCTGATAAAGCTGAATACGTTAACGCAATTGAAAATATCGACCTTACGATTGGCGATGGCGAATTCGTGAGTATTGTAGGTCCTTCTGGATGCGGTAAGACTACTCTTTTAAACATTCTAGCAGGACTTGACAAACCTACTGAAGGTGAAATCATTCTTAATGGTCATGAAATCGATGGTACGGGTCCAGATAGAATTATGGTATTCCAAGAGAACGCTTTGTTTCCGTGGCTCAAAGTAATCGAAAATGTTGAATTTGGATTAAAAATCGCTGGTTTGCAGAAAGATAAGAGGCGTCAAATAGCACTCGCGCATTTAGAAACAATGCAATTAACAAAATTTGCCGACTCATATGTGTATCAATTATCTGGTGGCATGAAGCAGAGAGTGGCCCTTGCTAGAGCACTTGTTTTGGACCCTGAAATATTGCTTATGGATGAACCGTTTGCTTCATTGGATTCCCAAACACGGGACTTGCTTTCTGTTGAATTACAGCTTATTTGGTCAAGAACCAGAAAAAATATTATTTTTGTAACTCATAATATAATGGAATCTGTATGTCTTGGAGACAAAGTATTTGTATTTACAAGTAGACCAGGAAAAATCAAAAGGGAGATAACAATTAATCATAGAAGACCAAGACTTACCGAAGATGATGAACTCAAACCATTTTATAGGGAAGTACTGGGAGAATTGAGAAGCGAAATTAGTGCTGCACGCAAACAAAAAACTGACTAATTTTTCTTTAGTTTCTTTACAAGATCCAAACCATCTTCGAAACTATTTGGAGAACACAAAAGAACCTTTTCTGTCAAACTAGCGGCTTCGCGAACGAAATTTTCTGGCTTTTCCTTATACGAAGTCCAATCCAAACCTATATTCTGTGCTGAAACTTTATTTCTCTTTGATGGACACATTATGCATGGAATAACATCAATTCTATATCGTTTGGACACTTTAACAATCTCCTTCAAATTGTCAATAGAACTTATTGACTGTGTAACAAATGCGCGTGGTCTTGCGGCCAATTTGTTCTTTATTTTTACTCTATCATCGATTTTACTTGGAAATGATAGATCCAATTTTATGCAATTGTTGAAATTATGTTCTGTTAGAATTTTGATAGCATTAGAGGGAATAACATCGAAGAATTTATTGCCAATAGTAGGATCATCCCCACGGAGAATTAGGATGCTATAAACTCCACACAAAATGGCCTCTGTAACAAATTGAAGCATAGATATGAGATTTTTGTCGTAAAGTCTACAAGTACAGCTAATCGGTATTGATATGCCTTCGCCTTTTAACATTGAAACAAGCATCAAACTCGAAACTCGAGGCACACCAAGTACATTATCAGTCAAGTGTATTCCATCAACATATTCTGATACACTCCTTGCTCTTGACAAGAAAATACCAATTTTGTTGTTTACTGCATCACTATCAAAACGATTATTGTAAAGAACCTTTGGCGGGTTCATCTCATAAATAACTTTGATATCCATCAATATCACACAATAATTATCATAATTAAAGCCTTAATTTTATACCTTGAAAATTTCAAAATGTAGTATAATCAAAAGATTATCATGAGATAGATTTTATAGTTTAATTAATAATGAATACATACGACGATTCTCTTTTGTACAATCTAAAACTAGTCAAAGATTTGATTTACCCTTTTTTGCATAAAAAAATAATTTTTCCATCATCTTCAAAACAATTCAAATTTGCAGCCGTAATGATAACAATCCATTTCACAAACTCAAACCCTCATGTGATCTTGATAAAAAGGACAAACCTTGTGAAAAATCATGCCAGCGAAATTTCATTTCCTGGCGGGAATTTTATAGAAGATGACGTTGAGATGTTAGAAACTGCGGTAAGAGAATTAAATGAAGAAATTGGGATCAAGATCACAAGAAAGCAAGTTGTTGGCTACTTGGATACCGAGAGGACATTAACTTCGCGTTACATAATCTATCCATATGTCGCGTTAATAGACAGGATGCCAGAAATAACCAGTACAAATTACGAGGTTGAAAAAATCATTGACGCGCCTCTCATACCATTACTTGAAACTAGAGAAAATGACTTAATGCACCAAAAGCAGTATTCAATTCCCAACCTGCCTAAATTTACCTATAAAAATGAAATTATTTGGGGTGCCACTGCAAGAATTCTAGACCAACTTGCAAATCTTTTTTCTCGTGAAATTAATTATTGAAAAGTCAAAACCGATAATTGAAAAACAGGTGTTTTTACGGTACTTTATTTGATATCATTAGGCCTCAATAAGCATGGACTTCAGATTTATGTTTTCTTAAGCTCCTGAAAGTACCGAACTTCATGGTACACTTATCGCATTTCCACAGATTTACCTTTGCCTGACTATAAAAGGTATAAGATTGATTTCCGCTTTCATATTTACCTGTGCTGCTGTTGTAATTCACTGGATTGTAATTTATTCTGTACTTAATCCTCGATATGTTTATTTTCAAATTGCAATGCTATTGAATTCTTTATTTAAAAAAAGTAAAGTTAATTGAACATATAGGAACCTATCAACCTTATTTTACTAACTGCAGATCAACAAAACTAATATCTCATATGGAAAAAGTATCAATGTGTATTTCGATAGCCTAAGGGAGTACGTCGAATCTCTTGAAAAAGTAGGTCAGTTGAGAAGAATAAGAACAAAAGTTTCAGTTGATTTAGAAATTGCAGAAATTCTGCGCAGAGTTATGTATAAGAATGAAGGTCCTGCCATATTATTTGAGAATGTAGAAGGATTCAAAATTCCAGTACTAGGTAACGCATTTGGATCGTTGAGAAGATTGAAGATGGCTCTTGACATGGAAAATTTTGAAGAGATTGGTGAACGCATGGCAACAATAACAAAATTGAAGATACCTCATGGACTATTGAACAAAGTTAAGATGCTTCCAAAGTTATCAGAGATTTCGGACTATGGTCCTAAAAGTACAAATTCGGGTCCAGTAACGGAGATAGTTGAAACTTCTAAACCCACGCTAGACAGTTTACCAATAATTAAATCGTTTCCTAAAGATTCCGGAAGATTCATCACTTTTGGAATTACAGTTTCAAAAAATCCTGAAACACAGGTTCGAAACCTAGGTGTATACAGATTACAGGTTATCGGTTCTAAAAAAGCAATAATGCACTGGCAAGTTCACAAGAGAGGCGCACTGCATTATCAAATGAATAAAGAAAAGATGCAAAAAACAGAGGTTGCAGTAGTTATTGGAGCTGATCCTGCAACAGTTTTTAGCGCAGTCGCTCCTGTTCCAGAAGGTTTGGATAAGTTTCTTTTTGCAGGAATCACACGAAGAAAGGGGATAGATCTTGTGAAATGCAGAACAGTCGATGTGGAAGTTCCTGCGTCTGCTGAAGTTGTTTTAGAAGGTTATGTTGATCCATCGGAAATGAACATAGAGGGTCCCTTTGGAGACCATACCGGATATTATACTCCACCAGAACCTTATCCTACGTTTACTCTGACTGGTATAATGATGAGAAATAATCCAATTTATCTTACAACAGTTGTCGGAAAACCCATACTTGAAGATGCTTACATAGGTAAAGTAATTGAAAGATCATTTCTACCATTGGTAAAGATGTTCCAACCTGAAGTAGTTGATTTTTCAATGCCTGCTGCAGGTTGGTTCCAAGGTATCGCAATAGTTTCAATTAAAAAAAGATATCCCGGGCAGGCCAAAAAAGTGATGATGGGTCTGTGGGGCATGGGTCAACTGTCACTTACAAAGGTATTGATCGTAGTTGATGAGGATGTCAGTGTGCATGATATAAATGATGTAATTTGGGCTGTAACGACTCGATCTGATCCCAAGAGGGATACAATGTTAATTGAGAATGCACCCACAGATAGTCTAGACCCCGCGTCTCCATTATTAAATTTAGGATCAAAAATGGGTATTGACGCAACTAAAAAAACAAAAGAAGAAGGGTTCGAAAGACCGGTTCAAGAGGAGGCACTTCCTGATAAAAGTACCATTAATTTAGTAACAAAAAAATGGAATGAATATGGTTTGCAAGAATGAGAAAAGGCCAGTAGTAAGAATAAAACTTGATATGATAAATATGTGTTATTCAGATGATGACTAATGAAGTTTGTTCACAGCGGTAAAGTAAAGGACGTCTATGAATTAGACGACAAGAACCTTTTATTTCATTTTACAGATAGAGTTTCAGCATACGATGTACCGATGATTACCGACATAAAAGGAAAGGGAGAAATTTTGTGCAAATTTGCGGAATTTTGGTTTAACTGCTTGGATTCTAGAAATCACATGGTAAGATTAGATGCTAAGGACAAAATGGTCGTAAGGAAACTCAAAATGATTCCTCTTGAGTGTGTGGTTAGAGGATACTTGTATGGAAGTCTTTACGAACGGTACACTACTAGTCGTAATATTGCAGATCTAGGCCCCAATTTGAAGATTGGGTCTATGTTAGGAGAACCAATATTTGATCCAACAACAAAGTCAAAAATCCACGATCTACCTATTTCAGAGGATCAAATTTTGGCAAAAAAAATCCTGACAAATCATGAATTAAGATATGTAAAAGATATGTCGATAAGACTTTACAAACAAATGTCAAAGATATCAAATAATGCAGGATTCATAATGGCAGATGTAAAATTTGAGTTTGGAAAGGATCCTACCACATCTGAAATTATTTTAGCGGATTCACTGGGCCCTGATGAATTCAGGATGTGGACTATTGATTCATACAAAGTCGGAGAGGAGCAAGTGAGCTATGATAAACAATACCTTAGAGATTGGCTAACTAAAGTTGGGTTTAGAGATAGAATCAAACAGGCGTCTGAAGACGGAAAGAAACCGATCCCTCCTGAACTTCCTTCTGATGTAATTAATGAATTATTGAAAAGGTATTCGTTTGTCTATGAAAAGATATCCAAGATATGAAATCCCGATTCCTAGGTTCCAGTTTTTCTATATGTCTTGTTATTCTATTTTAATTCTCAATATTCCTTTTGCTTCAGAATTGGTTAACGCTTTTATGAGATTTCTTGGAATATCAATTGCCGACTTATCACATGAAACAATCAATGTTCTAGAATCAACGTAATTTGATTTCCTCATTACTATATCATGTTTATGGATAATTTCTAAATTGTTGTTGCCAAACCCAGCCAGGCTAAATACGTAAGGTTCTACAATAATTCCAATTTTTACAACTGTGTCACTTGTTCTTAATTTCTGCTTAAATGAATTATCCAAATCATCACATGCCTTGTTTGCTGAAACACCAATAATACAATCACCCTTTTTGGTCAAATTGGAATCCTTAGTAATTTCAATTGTCTTGGAGTGAAGGGAAAGAATATTCTTGTGACCCTGAAATATTATTTCTTGTTCCAATGGTACGTCTAACTTTCGAAAAATCAATTGACAATTTAAAGTATGATACTAAGGTAAACTTAAATTAAAGAAACCAAACAAGTTAGAGCTGATTTGTTACCTGCAGCAGCTGGTTATGATAGAGCAATAACGGTATTTTCACCAGACGGTAGACTATACCAAGTAGAGTATGCAATCGAAACGGTAAGAAGAGGAACTCTTGCAGTCGGAATCAAAAGTAAAGACGGTGTGGTATTAGCTGTGGAAGAAAAAGCTAGGAAATTACAAGTTTCTGATATTACTCAAAAGATATTTCAAATAGATGATCATATTGGAGTGGCAGCAGCTGGATATATTCCTGACGCGAGAACCCAGGTTGATCATGCAAGATTCTTTGCCCAGAGTAATAGACTGATATACGATGAACCTGTAGACGTTGAGGGTGTTGCAAAGAATCTTGCAGATATGGCGCAACAATTTACTCAGTACGCTGGAGTGAGACCTTATGGTGTTGCATTAATCCTCGCGGGAGTTGATAAGAATGGTTCTTCACTTTATCAAACTGATCCAAGTGGAACTTACATTGGATACGATGCAGTTGCGATTGGCAATGGAAGCGATCAAGTAAACGAATTCCTGGAAAAAAGCTACCATGGTGATATAAGCATGGATGAGGCAAGTAGCCTTGCATTGGAGTCTATTTATTTGGTTAGCGAGGAGAAAACAGGGACTAGACACATAAAAATGGCTCAAATAGATACCAAAACAAATAGAATGAAGCGAATCGAAAATGATGACATTGAAAAATATGCATCGAAGTCGAAAGAAAATGCCAGTAAAAGAGGCTCGCAATAATTTCTATTTTTTAATCTTCTAAATCAAGTCAATATTGGTTTAAATATTCAAGAAATATTCTAGATTTTGTGACAGTTAAAGCTGGTTCACCTGCTCCCGAATTGAAAGTTAGCGAATGGGTGCAAGGCGGCCCTATTAGTCTGAAGGATTATCAAGGTAAAGTAGTCGTTGTAGAAGTTTTCCAAGTAAACTGCCCCGGGTGTTTTATTTATGGAATACCTGAAGCAATAGATACCTATCAAAAGTACAAGAACAATGATGTAGTGGTATTAGGACTTGCCACAGCATTTGAAGATTTTGACAAGAATACACTTGAAAATCTAAAATTGCTACTACAGGAAAGCAAAGTCATAGGTGAAACTCTTACTACTCTTTCATACCAGAATAAGTTACTAAATGAGGGAAAGTTATCTTACAATATACCTTTTCCTGTTGGCATGGATATGCTTCTAAAAGAAAGAGTTCCTATAGAAGGCAAGAGAATTATGGAATTCGTAAATGCAAATATCCTTGATTTTGAGTTGTATCACCAAAAAGACAAGGATCAAATTATTTCACGCGTCAAATCTTATTTGGAAACAAAACCTTACAGTCCTGTGACTTTCGAAGAGTATTCATTGAAAGGTACTCCTTCAACAATTTTCATTGACAAAAAAGGGATTTTTCGCGAATCGGCCTTTGGATCACCGGGACTAATGGCAACAACCGTAGAAAAATTATTATCGGAATAAACTGTCTACACACTAATGTGACTAATCTGCGGATTGCAATCCCTGACTCCTGTTTGATAGAATCTCAAACAATTCTTGACAAAAGTTACAAAATCTCACAAATTTCTCGTTCTTGTTCAATATTCTGTGTCAATAAGATCATTATTTATCATGATAGGAGCGTAAAAGCTGAAAAAATCGACAAAAAAATGTTGAAAACAATACTTGAATATCTTGACACACCCCCATATCTTAGAAAAAAAATCTATCCCAAAATGTGGATTTTGAAGCACGCCGGAAGTTTACCCCCCATACAGTCACCTCATCATAAAGCACACATAGACATTAAGGATATCAAAGACATTCAAATACGATTTGGATTTGTTGTAAAGCAAAATGACTCATTATATGTGGATGTAGGACTAGAAAAGCTTATTAGATATAATGGAACCCAATTAGGCAAAAAAGTTCTTGTAAAAATTTCAAATAAAGGAAAGATGTTAGCGGAAGATATTTCAAAAGAAGAGATTGATGGTTACTGGGGATATGATGTCCAATTCGCAGACTCCTTATCAGCACTGCTAGAAAATACAAAGGGTGAAATATTAATGACTTCGGTGGAAGGATCACCATTTACAAAACATGTAGCGGATTTGATGAGCAGTCTAAAAATGTCAAAGAACCTACTCGTTGTGTTTGGCGGCCCGAAGTTTGGTCTGAGAAAAATACTCGAAAGTGAAAATGTAAGAATTAATCAGAAATCGAATTTTTTGAACATGTTTCCTAATCAAGGTACTCAAACCGTAAGGTTAGAAGAGGCAATCCTTGGTACATTGTCAATAGTTAATAATTACTTAAATGCTTGACCCATTTTTGGACAAGATACACTATATTCTTATGAAATAAGATTATCTCAATTTGTGCAGATGTATAAAAGTTATTAATTTATTAAAGGGATCACAAAAAACGGATTAATCATGGGTCATCGAAAATATAGTGCACCTAGACGTGGAAGTATGGCATTCTACCCAAGAGTGCGTGCACGAAGCCTCGAATCGAGGATTAGAACGTGGTCTGACCCTAAGTTGGAGAAATCATCATTGTTAGGTTTTGCCGGGTATAAAGTTACTAATTTAAACGTATTATCTGTTGATGACAGAGAAAAGACTCCAAATTATGGTAAAAATTTAATGAATTCATCCACTTTAATATCGACTCCACCATTGAAAATAATTGGAATGAGAGCATATTCAGAAACGGCATATGGAAAAAATGCAATTTTTGACGCTTTTGCAAAAGATAATGACAAATATCTCTCAAAAAAGGCGTCGTTCAAGTACAAGGAAGGTAAATTAGATGAGATTAATGCACATATTGATAAAATTAAACATGTAGTTGCTATCGTATCATCTTATCCCACTACTGCTTCTCTGTCTCAAAAAAAGCCATTCGTATGGGAAATTCCAATTGGTGGAAAAGATACAAAAACAAAAATTGATTATGTAGTTAGCAATTTTGGAAAGCAGGTAAACATAAAGGACGTTTTTGAAACCGGACAATTTATCGATATTTCCGCTATAACTCGAGGAAAAGGAATTGAAGGACCTATTACCAGATTTGGAGTTAAAAGGAAACAACATAAATCCAGAAAGAGTGTAAGGGCACTTGGGACTTTAGGACCGATTTCTCCTGCCGTAGTCACCTATACTGTACCAAGACAGGGACAAAGAGGATTTCATCAAAGGACTGAATACAATAAAAGAATATTGATAATTTCAAATTCTGAAAAGGATAATGATTTTAAGATTAATCCAGAAGGTGGATTTGAACACTTTGGCATGATCAAAAATGACTATATAATTGTCAAAGGTTCAGTTCCTGGAGTTCCGAGAAGATTAGTCAAGCTTAGATTTCCTATTAGAACTGTTGACAAGAAGATAGTAGAACCCAAAGTTGTGGAGGTACTCATAAAATGAAAGGTAGTCTTAAAGATCTTCGTGGAAAAGAAATTGAATCACTAGAACTTCCATCTGTTTTTAATACTCCGTTTAGGCCAGAGATTATAAAAAAAGTCTATGTAAACGTCCTTTCAACCAAATTCCAACCTCAGGGAAGATACCCTGCAGCTGGAGAAATTGTCAGTGCAGAATCTCGCAATACCGGCTTAGGAATGGCGAGAATAGCAAGGGCCAGAGGCGAAGGGTTTCAACGCGCTGGTCAAGCTGCTGGCGTTGCGGGTGTTCGAAGCGGAAGATTAGCTCACCCTCCAGTATCATGGAAGAAAAATTACAAGAAAATAAATAAGAAAGAAAAGCAACTTGGATTTTGTTCCGCAATTGCGGCAACATCTAATAAAGACATAATAGAAAAACGTGGTCACAATGTTGGAAATATATCAGCATTTCCAATTGTGGTTGCAAATGATTTGGAGAAAATAACAAAGACTGCAGAATTGAGAAAAACATTACTGTCATTAGGGTTAGAGGATGATCTTAAAAGGTCTACCAACACAGTAAGGGTACCATCTGGTAAATCACGATTACGTGGAAGAAAAAAACACACAGCTTTGAGCTGTCTTATAGTTGTATCAAAAGATTCTCCAGTAAGTAAACTGAAAAAATCTTTACCTGGGGTTAATATTGTCTCTATAGAAAAACTGAGTATTATGGATCTAGTGCCAGGAACAAAACCAGTTAGATTGACTATCTATACAAAAAATGCAATTGATTCCATGAATAAAATAAATACAATTTGGTCAAAAATACATACA
>Ga0207479_100014_pt1 | contig 18648 bp, 20 predicted proteins | sample NitcycUWRBECK01C_FD_188193 | JGI IMG/M metagenome (GOLD analysis project Ga0207479, IMG submission 188193) | Soil microbial communities from Arlington Agricultural Research Station in Wisconsin, USA - Nitrogen cycling UWRJ-BECK01-C (SPAdes) | ecosystem: Environmental > Terrestrial > Soil >...
GGTCACACATTACTATCTTATATAGAATACATGCCACAATAGTAATATTATTAGTTGCCATAAGTTCTAAGCAATATTGAATAAAATTAGGATTTACAGCATCTCTGTTTTGTTGTGTGAAGTTTTTGTGAGTTTGTTAATAAATTCATCTTATGCTCAATCAATGGATATTTTTAAAACTTATACTAATAATGATTTGAACTTTACCATTCAACACCCATCAAATTGGCAAGTTAAAGAGACTGATGAAACAGTTTTGTTTGAGTTAACAGGTAGAAGTTTGCCTATATTTGCAGTTAACACTGAAAAGGCTGAAACCCATCTTGATAGTGACACAATGACACTAAAGAATATCTCCTTGCAAGAACTTGCCGAACACGAACTAAACGAAATGACTGCATCTGAATTTAGAAACTTTGATCTAATTAAACAAAATAAAGTCACCATTGGAGGAAATGATGGATGGAAGATGGAATTTGCTGGGGAAGATAGTCTTTATCTCTTCGAGATTTGTACTATTGCCCACGGGAAAATATATGTTCTAACCTATCAGGATTATTCCTCGAAAGTTCCAGAAACGTTACCACTAGCCAATAAAATGGTAGAATCTTTTCAAATCAAAAAATAATTTTATGGGTTTGTAGAAATTACGTATGGTTGATCTCGCTATCTCGTTTTTCTGTGCTCTTGTATATGAAAGTACATGTAGTTTAAGATTAAGTCTGTTACTTTTTGTGTGATGTCTTTTCCTTTTCTAGTATATTGTAGAAAATTTTCAGATTTTTCTTTAATGGTCTCACCTTCTATCTTATAAAAATCAAAAAATTGCTCAAGTTTAGCCACATATTTTCTTCTAGTTTCATCGGCCTTGATACCATACATAAACCGAGAAAATGCATCTTGTTGGTGTGGTTGATTTTGCTCAGTATGCGAAATTTGCAATAATATACGTTGAGGTCGAGTCCATATAAACGCACACTATCGTTTGGGACCAGAGGGATTTGAACCCTCGACCAACTGCTCCGCAGGCAGCCATTCTATCCAAACTGAACTATGGACCCAAATTGTTGTAATAGTAATTCCTTATATGAACTAGTTGTGTATTTTCTGGTCATTTTTGGTTTAGACTTATATCGAAAGAGTGAAAAGGAGATGAATAAATTCAAATTCATTTTCTCAAACAATATATGTAGATAAAAATGATTATCTTAAGTAAATCGATCTAATATGGCAAGGTTCTTACTTGAAGAAATAGAAGAACGCATAGTACTTTTTGATGGTGCTATGGGAACAGAAATACAGAAACTTAAACCAAAACCAGAAGATTTTCCAAACAACAAAGATGGATTTAACGATGGACTTGTTTTATCTAGACCGGAATGGATCGAAAATATTCATAGGAGTTATTTGGAGGCTGGATCAGACTGCATCGAAACGAATACCTTTGGAAGTAACCAAATAAAGCTGCAAGAATATGGATTTGGTGAAGAAACAGTATCAATAAACAAGTCAGCAGCAGAACTTGCAAACAGAGTAGTTGAGAAGTTTGCAAATGGAAAAAAGTATGTAGTCGGATCTATGGGCCCAACAGGATACCTACCAAGCTCAAACGATCCTGATTTAGGTAATATTAGTTTGAATAAAATTACAGACGCGTTTGATTTGCAGGCCCAAGGCCTAATATTAGGTGGTGTCGATGTTCTGCTTATAGAAACGAGTCAGGATATATTAGAAGTTAAGCTTGCTATTACGGGATCGTTTAATGCAATGGAAAAAACTGGGAAGAGAGTACCAATAATATCTAATGTCACCTTGGACAAATATGGTAAGATGTTACTTGGAACAAACGTACAGTCAGCCTATACAACCGTTAGCGATATGGGAATTTCTGCTTTCGGTTTGAATTGTTCCACCGGACCAGATGAAATGGAATCAAGTATAAGGTGGTTGGATGAACAAAACGAACTGCCTATCCTGGTCATGCCAAATGCGGGTATGCCAATAAATCAAAGCGGCATTGCGATTTACAAAATGACTTCAAAAGACATGTCTCATCAACTTGGAGAGTTCTTGCACAAATACAAGAGAGTCAGAATGATAGGAGGGTGTTGTGGAACAACGCCTGAGCACATCAGAGAACTCAAGAAAACACTAAAATCGTATAACTTATAATTCACACGCTAGCAATTGACAATATAACCACTAAATGGACTTGAAACATGTACCCCGCGTCAGCTCAGCGTTAAAGGCTGTAGATCTAGTGCAGATTCCTCCACCATTAATAATAGGAGAACGACTTAATACACAGGGTTCAAAAAAAGCAAAAAGACTAGTATTATCGGACGATTTTGACGGTTTGATAGATCTTGGAAGAGAACAGGTAAGTGATGGGGCACATTGTATCGATGTGTGTGTAGCAACAACCGAAAGATCCGACGAACTTGAATTTATGAAAAAGTTGGTGAAAAGATTAAGCCTAGAAATCGATGCGCCACTCGTAATTGATTCAACTGATGCTAAAGTAATTACTGAAGCAATTCATCAAATTCCAGGAAGGCCTGTCATCAATTCAATCAATCTCGAGGGTGATGGCTCGCGTTTCCATTCTCTTGCACCAATCATGGCAAAATTTGGAATTCCATCCATTTCAATGTGTATAGGACCAAATGGAATGGCCAAGACATCAGATGACAAAATAAAGGTAGCAAGGTTACTCTTTGAGACTGGAAAAAAATATGGATTAAAACCATGGCAATACATATTTGACGTACTAACATTCACATTAGCAACTGGGGAACAGGAATATGCAAATTCTGCAATTGAAACTCTAAAGGGTATTTCCTTAGTTAAAAGAGAAATTGAAGGTTGTTTTACTACTCTCGGATTAAGTAATATTAGTTTCGGTCTTCCTGTAAATGCTAGAAAAATCATCAATTCAGTATTTTTACATCATGCATTAAAAGCAGGACTTGATTCAGTAATTATTAATGCAAAAGACATAATCCCCATAGGAGAAATTAAAGAGGAACAAATTAGAATTGCAGAGGATCTTATATTTAATAGGAATTCTAGCGCACTTTCTGAGTTGATTTATTATTTCGAGAATCAGAATGTTACTGTTACAAAGAATGCACAAAAGATAGAAGAAATTAACAAAGACTGGGATTATGATAGACGTTGTTACTTTCGTATAGTAAATCGTATCAAGGATGGGATTGAAGAAGACGTGGTAGGATCTATTACTAACAAACTTGAGAACAAACTAAAGCTAAACCCACAAGATATTGAAAAGAAAAGATTGCTAAAGCAACATCCCAAGCTATCACATGAAGCCGCGGTTGAAACCCTCAATGAAGTATTACTCCCAGCAATGAAGGAGGTTGGTGATAGGTTTGGAGCGGGTGAACTAATTTTGCCATTTGTGTTGAAATCAGCAGAATGTATGAAATCGGCAGTATCGGAACTGGAGAAATATCTTGTAAAGAAACAAGGAGTAAGCAAAGGTAAACTAGTTCTCTGTACAGTATATGGCGACGTGCACGATATAGGCAAGAATCTTGTAAAAACAATTTTCTCAAATAATGGATATACAGTTTATGACATTGGTAAACAAGTCCCAATCCAACAAATCGTAGACAAAATTAAAGAGGTTGGTGCAGATGCGGTTGGATTGTCAGCATTACTAGTTTCAACTTCAAAACAAATGCAGTATTTCATCGAAAAAGCAAAGGAACTAGATATCAATATTCCAACTCTATGTGGTGGTGCGGCAATAAATAGTGATTACATAAATAGAATTGCAAAAGCAGAGGAGGTGTACAAGTCAGGAGTTTTCTATTGTAAAACAGCCTTCGACGGTCTAAATATTATGAACAAATTGAGATCTCCAGAAAGAGATAAATTCATTCAGGAGTGGAATGACAAGATTAACAAATTTGATGAAAAGAAAACTATAGGAATAAAAAGTGATTTAGAAACCACAATTAGTAAAATAAGACCTGTGAATCTACCTACAGTACCGCATATAGATACCCCAATAAAACTGACACCATCAGAAATTAACCTTGATGAAGTTTGGCAGTATTTGAATAAAAAGTCTCTTTTTGTTCTATCATGGGGTATCAGAGGAAAAACTGCATCTAAAATGATTGGTGATCCGGAAGTACTACTCTCAGAGTGGAAGAAGAAAGTAATTGATGAGAATCTGTTCTCACCAAGTGTTGTCTATTCTTATTTCAAATGTCGCAACCAAGGTAACAAACTTGTAGTGGAATCTGAGAGACAAGGTGAGGTGGTTTTTGAATTTCCAAGATCATCCAAACCAAAACACCTTTGTATTACAGATTACTTTGGAAAACAAGACATTGTTGCTTTTCAGGCAGTCACAGTAGGTCAAAAGACAGTTTCAAAAATTGAAGAACTAAATTCAAATAACGATTATACGGACGCCTATTATCTTCATGGCCTTGCGGTGGAAACAGCGGAGGCTCTGGCAGAATGGGCCCACAATAGAATTAGAAGAGAATTGAAAATTGATAATAATAGAGGTCTTAGATATAGTTGGGGATATCCAAGCTGTCCTGATACTATGCAGCATTATTTAGTATGGAAACTTATTGATCCATCTAGTAGTGGGATTAACCTTACTTCTGCAGGTCAAATTACACCCGAATACTCTACTGCAGCCATAGTAGTTCATCATCCGGAAGCAGAATATTTTATACTATAGACAAAATAATAGATTTGAGAGATAAATGACAATTAATGATTTTGTCTTCTCATGCGCAACAGATAATGTACCGGCATATTTTACCTATGAAGGGGAAAACATGCTCATCGTACAATCGAATGAGGGAGCAAAAAAAAGGAAAAATGATTTTGAAAATATTGAGGGTTTTATGAGTGCATTGATATCGCATGAATCTGTACATGTAGTAATAACTAAATTGGTAAATAATCAGATTTCCGATTCATTAGATGACGTTGAAATTATTATAGAAAGATTTGGTAAGAAATTTCAAGTTAGTCTAAATAATATGTTTTTTTCGACAGATTTTAGTGGGATTATTACTAGCTAATATTTTATCTTTGTTATGATCTATCATAACATGCATCCTTTAGTGTTGTAACATAATTTTTTAGTTTAATTTGCAATTGATTGATACTATTATCTTTATTGCTATTTATTATCTGGATAATAGCGCTTCCGACAATAACAGCATCAGCTCCAAAATTAGACATAAGTTTTATGTGATCTGGAGTGCTTATTCCGAAACCCACAGAAATATTATTTCTATTTGAACTTAATTTTTTTATGTTCTTAATTGCTGTAAGTGTGTATTTATTAATAGAATTTCTCATTCCGGTGGTACCATATACGGATACTACATAGACAAAACCTGTTGAAACATCAAGGGTTTTTTTGATTCTAAAATTTGAGGTATTTGGTGCAACGAGAAAGACAGATGCCAATTCAAGCTTTTTTGAATACTCTAAATACTCTTTAGATTCTTCAATAGTCATATCAGGTAGAATAAAGCCATCTGTTCCTGCGTTCTTAGCCGTCTCCATGAATTTCCTAAACCCTTTTTTTTGCAGAATATTAGAATATGTCATTATCAAAATTGGAATGTCTGGATACGTTTTCCTTGTCTTTCTTATAAGTTTCAGACAAATATCTGGATTAATTCCATTCTGTAACGCTCTGAATGAAGCCTCTTGAATTATTGGCCCGTCTGCAATAGGATCTGAAAAGGGAATGCCTATTTCTATTATGTCAGCGCCACCATCAACTATAGATGAAATTATTTTTTCATTAGTTTTCGGATCCGGATAACCCCCCATGACATAGCAAATGAGACCCTTTTGCTTCTTTAACTTTAACTCGCAGAATTTTTTCTCGATTCTGTTATTTAGTAATTGGGACACTTACTTTGACCCACCAATGTATTTTTTTCTAAACTTTATCACCTGATCTATATCTTTATCGCCTCTTCCGGACAATGTAACAATAATGTTTTGATCTGTTCTCATTTTTTTTGCCAACTTCATTGCATATGAAACTGCATGACACGATTCTAGAGCTGGTATTATTCCCTCCAATCTTGAAAGCTTAAAAAAGGCATCCAGTGCAGCGTTATCATTACAGGTAACATATTCTGCACGCTCGATATTTTTTAGATACACATGTTGAGGACCAACACCTGGATAATCCAATCCTGCCGAAATGCTATGTGTGTGATTTATCTGTCCATATTCATCCTGTAAAACATATGTTCTCATTCCGTGTAGAATACCCTCGGATCCAGCTTTCAATGTGGCTGAATGTTTTCCTGTTCTAATACCTAAACCACCAGCTTCAACCCCGTATAAAGATACAGCGTCATCATCTAGAAACGGGAAAAAAGTTCCCATTGCGTTACTGCCGCCACCAACACAACAGACAAGAGCATCTGGGGATCTTGTACTAATGTCTTTTAACTGTGATTTGATTTCCTCACCTATTACACTCTGGAAATCCCTTACAATCATAGGATAGGGGTGGGGACCAACTACTGAGCCTATCAAATAGTAAGTATTTTTTACATTGGTAATCCAATCTCGTAATGCTTCATTTATCGCATCCTTCAAAGTTTTTGTTCCTGAATTTACAGAGTGTACTTTCGCTCCCAATAGCTCCATTCTGAATAGGTTTAATTTTTGCCGTTCAATATCTATAGACCCCATGTAGATTTCCGCCTTCAATCCAAGAACAGCTGCGGCCATTGCTGTTCCTACTCCATGTTGACCTGCACCAGTTTCAGCAATTATTCTTTTTTTACCCATTTTCTTGGCCAAGAGACACTGTCCCAAACAATTATTGGTTTTATGTGCTCCACCGTGTAAAAGATCTTCTCTTTTAAGATAAATTTTTGCACCACCGACATAATTAGTCAGATTTGTGGCAAAATAAAGCGGTGTAGGTCTTCCAGCATAATTTTGAAGGTAGTAATTGAGTTCCCTCTTAAATTTTGGATTATTTCTTATTTTTACATATGCATCTTCAAGTTCAGTAATTGCCGGAATCAAAGTCTCGGGAATATACTTTCCACCGTATCTTCCATATTTACCTTCTATTGGAAACTCTTGTAAATTTGTCATAGTATTGCAGTCACTAAAAATGTATTTTTATATGATATTTCAAACATTACTTAATTCCTTTATCTTTTCAACAACGTTCCCAGATTCCATAATGCTTGTGCCAACGAGAAATGCATCAACTCCAATTGATCTTAATTTTGTAATCTCATCTGATTTAGATATTCCACTTTCACTTAATATAATATTGTTTCGTTTATCGAATTTTTGTAGCAGTGCAATAGTAACGTTAATGTCAACTTCAAGAGTATTCAAATTTCTATTATTAATACCAATAAGTTGCTTTTTATTCTTCAGGACTTCCCCAAATTCATCTTCTGAGTGAACTTCAGTAATGATTTCAAGGCCTTTTTTCATGGCATATTCAGAAAATTTTTCTAGGCTCCCCTCGCTAAATCCCTTATCGAATACTGATTTAATGAACAAGATGCAATCTGCGCCTATTTTCTTTGCTGTATCAATTTGAACCTCGCTAACTATGATATCTTTCATTAATAAAGGGACATTAACACTCTTTCTTATAGATGCAAGATTATGGATAGAACCATCAAACAAGTAGGGCTGAGTTAAGACAGAAATTCCGACTGATCCAGAATGAGTCATTTGTATGGCCAAATCCTTGGGATTTATCTTGGATTGATCAAGGATTCTACCTTTTGAGGGTGATGCAAATTTAATTTCTGAAATTATGGGAACATGTTTACAAGTTAAGATCATTCGTTTCAATGAAATTACAGAATGACTGTTATAATCATACTTGTCTGCATCATACATACCCTGATTGATCGCTTTGTAAGAATTATCTGTCAATGTTTTAAGGCCCGTTTCTCTAGAAAAAAATTTACTCAAGGCGACATCTGACAGTAATTTCAGTCTTAATCATATAACTATATTACTAAATCATCAGATGGGAATTTCTATGGACTTTTTTGGAGATATTAAACCAGTGAAAAGATATCTCAATCCTAAGTCAATAATGGAAAAGATGATTCATTTTGGAATGGGCACGAAATAAATAATCAATTAATAAATATATTATGATCATTCTATCAGTTTACTTAAGAATTGTCAGATAGTAAGATATTCCTTGATAGATCTAAATTATCGCCAAGATACATACCCGATAAGCTTCACCATAGGGAGGAAGAGATGTCGTTGCTCCTAACGATGTTTAAAGACTCATACATCAAACCCGATGAATTCTTATTTTCGACTCCACAAATAGTAGGAAGGTCAGGAATTGGAAAGACATCTACGATATTAAAATTTTCAAACATACTGGAAAGTGAATTTAAAAAATCTGGATTAACACTTAAAGTTGCATATATAAATCTAAAACTACAGGGGGGCAATAAATACGCCGTTTATAGATTCCTTTTGGAAAAAATAGCTCCAGAACTTCCATCGCAAGGCCTTAGCGCCGAAGAGATGTTAAGGTATCTTCTTTCATACTTGTATGAGAACAAATTATACACTTTGATTATTTTGGATGAAATAGAGTTTTTGTTAAGGTCAAACAAAGATAGTGGCATAATTTATGATTTCACACGCCTTAATGAATTTGATTTATCAAAGCACTGCAATGTTGTAGGTGTTATCTTCATAGCAAGAAGCACCGATTTTCATGATAAAATTGACAGTTCAGAATTAAGTACTTTAGGTAGACTACCGATAGTATTTCTGCCTTATTCTATAGAACAAATAAGTAACATTCTCATTACAAGATCTTCACAGTCATTCAATCCTAATGTTGTCGGTACTGATATAATAGATGAAGTATCACTTATAACTACATCTTCGCATGTTGGAGGGGATGTTAGGTATGCTTTGGACCTGCTCTTGTATGCAGGCAATCTAGCAGAAGCAAACGGAAGCGATCGAATCACACTAGACCAAATTCGCAAAGTACATGGTTACAATAAACCGTCGATTACAATGGAGGATTTAAAAGAACTTCCCAAGAGTCATCTAGTCACACTGATGGCCATTGTAAAAGCGCAAAATAAAAGAAAAAAGCAATACATTGAACTCAAGGAAATTAGGAACTACGCACTTGAACTGGCAGATGAACATAGGATAAAAAAATTTGAATTTGAGGACTACATGAACGATCTTCTTGATAGAAAAATAATCGAAATGAAATCGTTAAAGGAAATTGGAATGAACATAACATCATTGGTTGAATTAGAACCTTTATTAGAACAACAAATAAATAAAAAATAAATGGATTTTGATAGCAAGACCATTATAGAAAATGGAATTGGAACGATAGGCAAAATTAAGATAATTAAAGCATTGGCTGAAGAAAATAAAATGGTAACTATTTATGTCCTCCATAAAAGAACAGGATTAAAAAGGGAAGATATCAAACGAAATTTAAAAGACCTACTCAGTATTGATTGGATCAAGGAAAAACGAATGGCAAATACAATGTACCATCTTAACAGAGATAATGAATATGTGAATGCAATCCTTAGTTTTTTTGCTAATGTAGGTTATATTGGACAACCTTGAGATAGTTTTAGTCTTGTAAGAAGTGAGAATATCATATTATGATGTCGTTGACATTTTTTTCTTTAAATTCCATTAAACTTGTCAAATTGTGAAATAGTCTGAAAACGATTAAAAAGGTGAGAATATAAAGTCTAATGTGCGGTATAAATATATTAAACCCAGTAACAAATTTCCAAAATTCATTTTTATTACTGGAGGAGTAATGTCAGGTCTTGGAAAAGGAATAGTTGCTTCTTCGGTAGCAAAGCTATTGCAGCTAACTGGCTTAAAGGTAACCTGTACGAAAATTGATCCGTATGTAAATTACGATGCAGGAACGATGAACCCTACGGCACATGGGGAGGTCTTTGTTACAGACGATGGCGGGGAGTGTGATATGGATATGGGAAATTATGAGAGATTTCTTAATAGTCCTATGACAAAATGGCATAATATTACTACTGGAAGGATCTATTCTGATGTAATAAAGGCCGAAAGAGAAGGCAAGTATTTGGGCCAATGTGTTCAGATAATTCCTCACGTGACTGACGTAATAAAGAAGAGTTTGAAAAACCTTGCTAAAGACTATGATGTTTTAGTTGTTGAATGTGGTGGTACTGTTGGTGACATAGAGAGTCTGCCATTTTTAGAATCATTCAGACAAATGGAGTTAGAAGAAGGTGATTCAGAAACACTATTTATACATGTGACCTTAGCTCCAATTTTGGAAGTGGTTGGGGAACAAAAAACCAAACCCACACAACATAGTGTTCAGGAACTCCGAAGGATTGGAATTCATCCCTACATCCTAGCGGTCAGATGCCAAAAACCATTGAATAAAGAAGCAAGACACAAAATTTCAATGTTTGCGAGCATCAAAGAGCAATGTGTTATATCATGTCATGATTGTTCCTCGATTTATGATGTCCCAGAAATATTAAAAGATCAGGGAATAATTGATGTTATCTCGTACAAGCTTGAACTGAAAAACCGTAAAATAAGATGGACTGAGTGGAAAAAAGTAACAGATTCTTTCGTTAATTTTTCAGGTAATGTCAACATAGGAATTGTTGGTAAATATGTAAATTTACCGGATAGTTATGTGAGCGTTTACCAAGCATTACTTCATTCATCTGCGAGATTGGGGAGAAAATTAAATGTTGAATGGATTGATTCTGAAAAATTTGAAAATGGTAGTAAGAATGAGGTGAAAGTTTTGAACAAGTTTGATGGGATACTTGTCCCAGGCGGATTTGGAACTAGGGGAAGTGAAGGAATTATAAATTCAATTAACTTTGTCAGGGAGAAGAATATACCATTTTTAGGAATTTGTTTCGGATTTCAATTATCTTTAATTGAATTTGCAAGAAATCAATGCGCCATAACTGATGCTAGTTCCCAGGAATTTAACCCCGATGACGATAACTCATTGGTAAAATTCATGCCAGAACAGGAGCATGCTCTTAACCTTGGTGGTTCAATGAGATTGGGAAAACATGATATAACAATAGTACCCAGGACATTGGCCGACAAAATATACCAGAATAATAAAATCCAACGAAGACATAGACATAGATATGAATTTAATCAGGACTATCGACAAATCATGGAAAAAAAAGGAATGGTATTATCAGGTCATTCCGATATGGGTAGAAGAATTGAAATTCTTGAAATTCCTTCAAACAAGTTCTTTTTTGCCGTCCAGTATCATTCTGAATTTAACAGTATACCAGGAAGACCAGAAGAAGCTTTTAAGGCGTTTATAACATCTTGCGCATAAGTCAGAGCTTTAGGTATAACTCATACGTTTTTTGTCTGGCATCACGTAAGGAGGTCTTTTTCCTTACATATCCGCGTTGGATAAGATGGCTCAATGATAATCTTATAGTTCTCTCTGGAAGCATCGTTCTCTTACTCAAATCCTTTTGACTCAATTCACCTTCGTATTCAAGTGTTTTTAAAATCAGTTTGGCACTTGGCGGCATGTCGAGTAAGTCTTCTGCCAGCTTTACCTTTTTAGCAATAATATCCATGGGAGAATCCTTAATCAATCTCACAAATTTTGCTGGGAATTCATGTTTTTCACATACAATGTTTTTTCTGACAGCTACCCTTTTTCCTCCATCCAGGATTACTTCACACAGATACCTGCTGAGTATATCCTCAATTTCCAATTTATCGGTATTGGGGACTATAAGAGGTCTGCGAGTATTGTCCATAGAATTAACGGGAACAATGACAAATACCGGGGACCTTTGCAAAACCATTGGGCCTCCTGCTGACATACAATAGGCAGTCGATCCAATTGGAGTCGAAATGATAACTCCATCACTGTTATCATGCCAGATATCATTACCATTAATTTTTAATATGTATTCCATTAGGGTTGCACTTTTTCTTGGAAAGAGAGAAATATCATTTAGTACCGGTTCAACTTCTTTACCATCTACATTTACTGAAAGTCTGCATACATTATCTATTTGGTAATCACCTTTTTTTATTCTACCTATAGATTTTTTTAAATCACTGACATCAATTTGACCTAAGAAACCGGTTGAATCTGATTCAAAGATTCCAAGTACGGGGACAGAGAAATCTTTAACATAATGCGAATAATCAAGTATTGCTCGATCTCCCCCAGCAGTAATTACAATATCCACATTTGAAGTCATCACTTTATCAGATCTTTTTATTATCTCTGAATCGATACTTTCATCATCTAGAATTTTCTTGATTTTGCTTATTAGACTATCATCCCTGGAGCTTAGACTTGAGATAGCCACTTTCATTTTAATTATTAAAAGTCAACAGATACTCAAATTTAAACGTGATTTATGATTTTGCTAAAGAATTTCATAATTCATTATATTGTAATAATACGAAGCATTTTCTTCTATTGCCTTCCTGGAGGGTATTTTTTTAATACCAACTTCTTTTGTTTGGAGTGCCGCTGTTAGAGCTCCCGCTGCAAAACAAAATGCCCAAACGGAATCTTTTTCTTTTACAATAGTGCACGCAAATGATGAAGCTATGATATCTCCTAATCCTGTTGAATCAGGAGTATCAATCTTGGGTAATTTTAACCAATACCGTCTATCCCTTTCAAGAAGATGGATAATCTGATCTTCTGTGTATAATACATAATCTATTTTATATCTGGTATTAATTTTTTTCATTCCATCTATACCCTGAAGACCATTTGTAAAGCAGGATATTTCTTTACTGTTTAGTTTTATTCCATTTACATTATTGATGGGTATATTGATATTATTTCTTATTGATATTCTTCCAGCGGAATCAACAGATCTTGTATAACCCTGTGGGTCCAATATAATAAACTGATTTTTTTCCCTTGCTGAAGCAAGATATTGCAATATATCAAGAGACACTTCATCAAAAACTGGACTTATTATCCAGCAATCTGATTTCGCTGATTTTATTTCTTCGATATCTATTGCACTACATTTTGACTCGAGGATTAATTCACGATCATTTTCAAAGTTCCTTAAAATGAATCTCGTCGTTGGCAGATCTAGAGAATTAGTGACATTGAATTTAATTCCCTGCTTTTTTAGATATTCAAGATACTTGGGATCAAGATCTTTTCCAAAATGAGTAAAGAGCGTCGTGTCAAAACCAAATTTACTTGCAGTTATACCACAATAAGCTGCGGGTCCACCTAAGCTTTGACTTGACTTCATATCTCTGGAAACAATCTCGTCTACAACCAGATTTGACAGTATAGCGACTTTCATCGTGGAATATCATCCTTAATTCTATTGCTTTGATAAATGTTGACTATACCATAAGAAGATTTAAAAGATTAAGAAATAGTATTTGTATGATGCCAAAGAAAAGGACAAGCAGAGGACGCACGAAAGGTGGGAAAGGAAGCTCAGGAACAGTTCATTGTAGTCAGTGCGGAGCTATGGTTCCCAGGGATAAGGCAAAAAAAGTTACTGGTAGAATTACATTAGTAGAACCCACTTTGGCAAAGGAATTAAGAGCTCAAGGAGCATATATTGCACCTTCAATGGATGTCAAATTTTACTGTGTTTCTTGCGCTGTACATAGGGGAATAGTAAAAGTAAGATCAGAAATGGAACGCAGAAGGACCGGAAGACTTGGATAAAATATAGCGTTATATCCTCTTTAGAACAAACCAAAATCTTTGAATAAAGGAAATGCTCGAGAGTATAATAATAAATATAATTCCCCACTGAATCGATCCTGAAATTGGAATAAAACCGCATATTGATAAGATTAGAAGCCTTTCAGCTCTTTCTCCTATTCCTACACCTTTAAGCTCTATACCCAATGATCCTGCTCTTGCTCTAATATAGCTAACTAGAATAGACGTTGATAGAGCAATCATTGCTAAAATAGGACTTGATAGGCCGCCAATTGCTATTCCTATAAAAATTAGAGCTTCAGAAATTTTATCAAAATTAGAATCCAGAAACGCACCTCTGGAGGTTGATGTCTTAGATACTCGGGCTACACTTCCATCCACAATGTCAAAGAAGCCCGAAATCAGAAGCATAATACTTGCAAATATTTGAGAGGCAAACACTATACCCTGTTCACTTAAAAAATTTGAAAGACCAAAGAAAATGCTTGATAATATGGCGAATGCAAATGCAATCATGCTCCAAAACGTTGGTGATAAACCGAGTGAACTGAAATTATTCCCTATAAGCGTTGTAATGGGAACTAATTTTTCTCTAAACCTATTAAGCAAGTATTAACCTAATATTTATGCACCTGGCAAATATTCTTTGTTATGCAAATTGTGTGTGAATATTAAATCAAAATATACTACTTGAACCGGCTGAATCAAAAACCTAAATTATCTTCGAATAATAGATAATGTCGAAACTAAGAAAGGATCTTGTGCCTTTAATTTGCTACATTTCTTCTGAATTACAGTCGACAGTTTTTTCTATTGGTAGTTTTGGCAATTTTGGGTCCTGTAGATTTTCTATCAATTTCCAGTTATTTGCTAGTTTAACTGCATCAATCTCACATTTGGTAATAGCTTTATTTTGATAATTGACAATAGGATTCATTAGATCATGAAAGTTTGAATGTGCTAGTCCAAGGGCATGTCCTATTTCATGTTTCAATACAAGACTCAGAGTATCTTCATTGATCTTGTCTTCATTAAAATTTACAGAAATACGTATTTTGACACTTTTTATGAACCCTTTTTCATCCAGAATGCTAGTAGTTTGACCGACAGTTTCTTCACCTTTATGCTCAAAAATGATTAGAACATCTGCATTAGATGCATCCTTAACTTCCATGAATTTCACATTCTCCAGCTTGGAATTCCATTCCTCAAAAGAATCTCTTACCAAGGTATCTTTCTGGTGATTACTACTGTCGGTATGAAATGTCAATACACCATTATTTAGTCTATCACCCCAAGTACAGCAAATCTGTAAGAGATTCTGGCCATTTTCTTGAGTCAAGTTATTGAATTCAGAAAAAGATTTCGGGTATGTCAAAATTGCCACTGTGATTAATACATCTAGCATGATTTTGAAATTAGCTATATTTTTCAATTATATCAAGTAGTCTTATTCTACATTCTGTGTATATTATAATGCTTGATGAATTACAAATAAAGCCAAGGCGTTAACATTGTGCGATTAGTGTGTGAGGGTTTTGATCTTGACTAGCGTACCGTCAAAGTGGACCATCCAATTGTAAGTCCTACGGAAATACTGCTAGGCATAATTTCCCTTGATTGATGATCTTGCACCGCATGCCTCACATACAAGAAAGCCTAATTTTTTGGCTTTTTCTGTTCTTGTGTCTGGACTTTGACAGACAGGACAAATGACATAGTCCCTTACGTACCTTTCCATTAGGGCTCCAAAAGATGACGGTTCCTTGCGACCTAGAAAAATAACCCTTTCGCCGGCAATATATCCTGCAGATGCAAGCTCTTTATTCAAATAAAGTAATAGCTTTTCAGGTTCCCTCCTTAATGCCTTAGGAAATTCTATGAAATTTCTAAAAATTGTTCGTTGACCTACCCAGATAATTTGAGGCTTTGGAATCTCCAGTCTTGCTGAATCCTTCTTTGAAGCATTAGCCAAATCTCCCTGAATTCTACTCAGGAGGCTTTCATACGATTTATCTACCTTATGCATACTATTGGATACAATGAAGGCTTTAATGTTCTTTATCATGAAAGAAAATTACATGCGAAATTGTCATGTTAACATTGTCCAATAAATCAATTAGTTATCGGTAAGAAAAGAGAAAAAATTCTAATTAGAAGGATATCTCAGCTGCCATGCTATCATGAAATTTCTATTATCCGGCCCATTCCTTAAGCCAATATAAGAACGGTATAATTGGATCATCATAAGGCAATTTGGCAGAATCCTTAACGTTAAACCCAAGTAAGAGCATACGTCCTTCTAGTTGTTCCACTAGATCTGCAGGTAAATCAGTACCTTTAAGAGGATTGAATAACTTGAAAAAGTAATCTTGTTTGTAGTAGGCAAGATGCCATGCATAACATTCTGATAGAATCGTTGGATCTTTTGAAATTCTTTTAGTTATATCAAAATTCACTTTCTTATTGCTATTCTTACTATTTGAATCAATCAAAATTTGCATTGATCTTTTGTTGAAATTCTCTCTCATCATTTCTTGGTTCATATTAATAGGATTGTTTGCATAAATTCTAACCTGGCTTGCAACTTGGTCCATCGTTTTTCTTGCTATATCTTTAACATTGGTAATTTCCAGTTGCCCATTTACTCTGTGATCCTTACCAAAAATGTAAAAGGAAGCAACTAATTCGTCTTTTTGGGTGAACGGCAAGTTGGTTTTTCCGTTTATAAAGTTTAACACTCTATACGAAAAATCTCTGGGGATAAAAATTCCCATATATGAATCAGATACTATCAACTTTTGTCTTCATGGAAATTTAGATAAACAATAACAAAAAGGAATAAAAATATATTTTTTGGAAAAAATGAGGAAAAGATTAGCTAGTGTGCATGTGGCGGAGGCGCACTACCTTTTGACAATGCTTCATTGAACGTACCTGAAGCCTTTTCATGAAATTCAAGTGAAGCTTGATCTACTTTTACAGCTTGTGGTGGACAAACTGAAACGCAGGCCATACACCAAATGCAATCATGTTCACGAATTGCATCTGCCTTATCGGTATAATCTTTACGTTCTTCTTTGACCGTGCTACCTGTTCCCTTCCATGTCTGTTTTGTTGCTTCTGTAGCAGGAACATCATGTTCTGTTCTATACCACTGGAATACCTGTACAGGACATGCTTCGATACAAGCACCATCGGCAACACATGAGTCCCAATCAACTGCTACCATAGTACCGCTCACACCAAGAGGTACGATTTGTTCACCCCTTGCTGCATAGGCAGCCTTTACTTCTTCGTTTTCTGCAGCTTCTTGTAGTTTTCCTGGTCCCCACATAAAATGGAAATGTTCACCATCGTCAAGTTGTATCTTACCACTGACTTCATGATTTTTTGGAAAGTCCGGATCTATAGGCATGTTTATCGTTTTGATCTTTGTCTAAATATTATATAAACCATATGTGTAAAAGTTATCAAAATGCATCTTGCCAACCTTAATTATTCAAGTATGTACTGGGAATTAATTTTCTGTGATCCAATTTTGTAGATTTGTTCATATTAATTGAAAATCTAACTATGACTTTATGGCTTCTTCAACTTTACTCGCTATTAAATTTATATCATCTTCTGTCAGCGATGGATGCACGGGTAATGACAGAACACTTCTCGAAGCCCATTCTGTTATTTTAAGATCTCCATTATGAAATTTTGAATAGTACGGAGTTTGATGAACTGGCGGATCATAATAGATGGTTGCGCCGATTCCATTATCATTTAACAATTTTTTGACTCTATTCCGAAAATTATTAAAGGCCACGGTATAAAGATACCAATTATATTTAACTCTAGGATTTTCTTGTGGAAGAACTACATCATGGTTGGCAATCTTAGCTCTTAATAGTTCTTCTAGTTTTTTTGCATTAATCGTTCTTTTATGCAACATGGATTGAATTTTTTTCATCTGAGTTTTTGCAATTGCTGCAGAGATTTCTGGTAATCGCATATTGAATCCAATTATTCGGGTATCATATCCACTCACCATTCCGTGATTTCTTATCATTCTAAGTTTTTCTGCAAATTCATCGCTATTGGTAGTGATTGCGCCTCCCTCTCCCGAAGTTAGGACTTTTGATGCGTACATGCTAAAACATCCCATTTCACCGAGAGTTCCTGTCTGTTTTCCATCAAATGAAGAGCCTAAAGACTGGCAAGCATCCTCAATTACCAATAAGGAATGCTTGCTTGCAAATTCTACTATTTCATCCATTTTTGCAGGGTGACCGTACAAGTGAACAGGGATTATGGCCCTAGTTCTTTTGGTAATCTTCTCTTCTAGATCGAGAGGGTTTATTGTATAGGTATCTTTTTCAATATCCACGAAGACAGGTTTGGCTCCTGTACAGGCAACTGAATTTGCAGTTGCAACAAATGTAAATGAAGGAATCAAAATTTCATCGCCTTCTTTAATCCCAGCCGCAAGAATAGAGGCATGTAAAGCCGCAGTCCCAGAATTTACCGCAACAGCATGCTTAACATGTAAGAAATTAGCCAGTAACCCTTCAAAATCTTGAACCCTTTTTCCACCTAAATTGGAAGCGGAGGTTAAAATTCCTTCATCCAATACCTTTAGAATTTCTTCTCTTTCAGTATCATCAAGTTGTGGTTTATTAATTGGTATCATTTATGATTCACTACGCTAGCAATTACTATCATACGAAATAAATGCTATTCATAATTAAAACGACTAGATCTACTCATTTACAGTCCATTTAAACAAATAAAAATAAGAAATAGTCCTAGAAGCTCAAGCAGATGTGGCAGAGTGGTCTTCTTAGAATTAAGAACACAATAATGCGTCGGCCTTGAGTTTTGGCCGAAAGAAAGCC
>Ga0207479_100018_pt1 | contig 16549 bp, 18 predicted proteins | sample NitcycUWRBECK01C_FD_188193 | JGI IMG/M metagenome (GOLD analysis project Ga0207479, IMG submission 188193) | Soil microbial communities from Arlington Agricultural Research Station in Wisconsin, USA - Nitrogen cycling UWRJ-BECK01-C (SPAdes) | ecosystem: Environmental > Terrestrial > Soil >...
CCCTAATTCAAGGCTGTATGCTACTGCAAGAAAAAATAAAAAGGTCAAAGATTAGATAAAATGAGCTCGGATCAATCTAAAACCCAAAATGGTTCTGAGCAAAAAAAGTCCAGCTCTGATTTAACACCGACTTCAATATCAAAAAAAACTGAGAGCGTGACTCCACAATTCGAAGGCAGTCTTATCAATCAACTAGTTACAAGATTTGGTGATAAACTAGTACAGGTAATCTATGTACGTCCTGGGAGAACAAAGATCCTTGTTCCCCCAAATGAGATCGTTCAAGTGGCTTCCTTTATTAAAGACAGTCTAGGGTTTGATCACGCAGAATCAGTTTCAGGAACGGACTATCCAAATGATAATCAGATTGAAGTAATTTATCACTTGAGCTCGTATTCAGATGATAAACTCTCCTCACAGATTTTAGCTTTGTCCACAAGGGTAGACAGAAATGAGTCAAGGATGCCAACATTAATTAATATTTTTAGGAGTGCGGAATATCACGAAAGGGAAACCTTTGAGATGCTTGGCGTCTATTTTGAAGGACATCCCCGAAACGAGAGATTTTTGCTGCCAGAAGACTGGGCAGATATTCCTCCCTTAAGAAAGGAGTTTAGAATTAAAGGGAGATAGGTGATAATAGATGGAAAATGAACAGAAAATTGATGAGACTATTAGCAGGGGGCTTGAAATTGTAAAAGAGGCAGAAGAAGATAGACTAATGACACTTAGTGTTGGGCCTCAACATCCAGGCTCAGGACACTTTAGATTTACTATAAAGGTAGATGGAGATTATATCGTATATTGTGACCCAGATCCTGGCTATGTACATAGGGGCGAGGAAAAAATGTGCGAATACAGAAACTTTATCCAAAATATTCCGCACCTTGAGCGACCAGTTATTCATGATTCTACAAACATTACATATTCATATAGTTTAGCAGTTGAGGAACTTGCCAATATCCAAGTTCCTCTCAGGGGACAGTATATTCGTGCTTTGGCATCGGAACTTAATAGGCAGGTATATACCCTCTACTGGTTGGGAATATACGGGATATTTCTTGGACATTCTACTATGTTTATGTGGCCAATTGGTGACAGAGAGCTCTTTATTGACCTCTTGGAAGCACTTACTGGTGCGAGGGTTACCCATGCATTTAACATCCCAGGAGGGGTTCGCAATGATATGCCCGAAGGATTTGAAGAAAGATGCTTGAGACAAGTTGCATATTTTGAAAAAAGACTTGCTGAATATGAGGACATATTTTACAATAATCCATTATTCAGACAGAGAACGGAGGGCGTTGGAATTCTGACAAAGGAAGATGCCATAAAGTTAGGGGTTACAGGCTCTGTACTGAGAGCGTCGGGAATTCCTTTTGATGTTAGAAAGGCAGAACCATATGACGTCTATAATGAAATAGATTTCAAGATACAGTATATGAAGACTGGTGATTCTTATGCAAGATCCATGGTTCCGTTTCTTGATATGAAAGAATCGTGCCACATTATTAGAGAGTTACTAGATAAGATGCCCAAATCAGGTGAAGTAAGAGCAAAGCTACAACCAAATCCGAAGGGGCCAGCCGGAGAATCTTATAAAAGAGTAGAATCAGGAAGAGGAGCTTTAGGATATTATATAGTAAGTGACGGAACACCAAAGCCTTATAGGGTCAAGTTATCAGTAGGCTCATTTAGGAACATGCTAGCGCTTCCATTCCTCTTAATAGGATCAAAATTGGCTGATATGCCGTCAATTTATTGGTCATTAAATTATTGGCCTGTGGAGGCTGACAGATAAATATGCAGCATGAACCAAATCATCACTTTAGTAAAAAGACTGATAAGGAAAAAAATAATAGGTATCAGGAATTAACCGGTAGGAAAGGTGTATAATAACATTGGCTACCGCTCCAAGAGATTTTAGATTCGGAAACTTTGTAGGAAGTTTAATCCAGTTAATTTTTTGGATACTTATCATCGTTACATTAGTAGGGCTTCCGTTAATCTTTATCATCTTATTTTACGTACCGCTTCCACCTGTAAATGGAGAAGTACTGACTCCATATCTCTTCTTTTCAATGATGGTAGATCCTACCAGAACTATTCCAATAATAAAATTCTTGATACATACCGATTTCTTTAGAGTAGCTGTTTTCCCAGGATTTACCTATGCTGCCCTCCTGGCTGCGGCAACTATTTTTATTGAACGCAAGTTCCTTGCCAAAATGCAATTGAGGATCGGGCCACTGTATGCAGGAAAGATTGAGGGTATTTTGCAATTGATAGCTGATGGATTGAAATTAATTTCAAAAGAGATTATAGTTCCATCTGGGGCTGACAAGCTAATATTTTGGGCAGCTCCCGTTGCCTTTGTAGTTACAGCTGCCGCAGTGATAGCGTTAATTCCCGTAGCTCCAGGATGGGTAGTTGCAGATCTCGATGTTGGCATAATAGCTGTATTTGCATTCTTGGGATTTTTCCCGCTTATTGCACTTTTATTCTCATGGGCTAGTAACAGCAAATACCCATTCATCGGTGGGTTACGGGCTCTTCATCAGATGATTGCCTTTGAAATTCCTTTCATTCTTTCTGCTCTTTCAGTTGTAATTCTGGCAGGTTCATTGAATCTTACCGATATAGCAATTGCTCAGCATTCTTATTGGTTTATACTCTTTTTACCTATAAGCGCATTTGTATTCTTTATTTCCTCGCTTGCAGAACTTGAAAGAATTCCATTCGATCTGCCTGAAGCAGAAAGTGAGATAGTTGCGGGGTGGTTAACTGAGACTTCTGGTATGATATATGGATTAATTCAATTGGGAACTTATGTTAAATTGTACGCACTGGCTGCCCTATTCGTAATTCTATTTCTGGGCGGATGGGCGGGACCTCAAATTTTTCCTGCGGAAATTATACCTGGATATACGGGGGTAAAAATATACAACGCAATTACTGCAAATGCAATATTTTGGTTTACCCTCAAAACCCTTGGAATGATAATGTTGATCCTTTTACCACGAGGTATCAATCCTAGAATTAGAATCGATATATTGTTGCATACTGGTTGGTACAAATTAATAGTATTGGCTTTCATCAATATATTTGTCGCACTGTCACTTGTTTATGGTGGAATTTTTGGTCCGGGAGGTTTACTGACTGTATGACCTCAGCAGGTGGTTTCATAAAAGCTATTGAATCAGGATCAAAGCATCTCCTTATCAAGAGATTTACATTGAGATATCCAGAAAAGAAACTAAAGTTTGTTGGTGATGGATATCAATTTGATCCAAAGAGAGGCGTTGGTATTGCAGGTTCTAGAGGCCGGCATATTCTATTTCATGATAAATGTACTGGATGTCAGCTTTGTGCAATTGCATGTGAGGGTATTGCTGAAGCAATAGGGATGGTAAAAGTCGATGAACAATGGAAACATAACAAGAAATCCATTATGCCACAAATTGATTACGGAAAATGTGTGTTTTGTGGTCTGTGTGTTGATGCATGTCCTTTTTATGCACTGTATATGACAAATGACTACGAATTATCATCATTTACAAAGGAGCACCTAATCTATACTCCAGCACAGCTTGCTATCAAACCAAAGTATGATGGCGATGTAGAATTGCAGATTGGCACCAGGGGTGCAAATCATGGTTAATCACTTATTATTGTCAATAGTGAAACCAAGTTTATAAACGACTATTCATGAAAAACTAATATAAGATTAAAGTAAATTCAAAGTAGGTGTTATGAAGTGAATTATTCTCATCCAGAAGTTCTAGTAGATACTAAATGGGTTGAAGGTCATATAAATGATCCAAAGGTTCGCATTGCAGAAGTAGACTATGATCCTACAGCTAATTACGTTTTGGGACACATTCCCGGATCAGTCCTTCTAGATTGGAAAGTTGATATAAACGATCCTGTTGCAAGAAATATTCTTAGCAAGCAAGCATCTGAAGAGTTGTTAAAAAGAATAGGAGTAAATAATGATACTACACTAGTCCTCTATGGTGACTTTAATAATTGGTTTGCTGCTTTCGCATTTTGGGCACTTACCTATTACGGATGTAAAAATATGAAATTGATGAACGGAGGAAGGAAAAAATGGTTAGAAGAAGACAAGCCACTGACAAAGGATGTTCCAACTTATCCACCTGGAAATTTCAAGAGCTCGGATCCTGATAATAACATACGTGTGTTTCTAAAATACGTGAGTGATACTCTTGGCAGTAAGGCTCTAGTTGATGTTAGAAGTCCTAAAGAATTCACAGGTGAAATATTGGCTCCTCCAGAATATCCTACAGAACATGCTCAAAGGGGTGGACATATTCCTGGTGCGGCAAATATACCGTGGGCTCAAGCGGTCAATGATGACGGAACATTTAAATCTGCTGATGAGCTGACAAAGATTTATCATGCTAAAGGAATTACACCAGATAAGGAAATTATTTCATATTGTAGAATTGGTGAAAGATCATCGCATACTTGGTTTGTACTAAAATATCTACTTGGATATCCTAACGTGAAAAATTATGATGGCTCATGGACCGAATGGGGAAACATGATAAATAACCCAATTGAAAAGTAGTGGAAGCAACTATTCAATTTCATTTTATTTAATTTTATTTTGTTTTACTTTGTTTTTTTACTATAAAATGGTAAAGGTTTTCTTCTTTTCTGATTTCTAAAAGATTTTGTTCTCTTTCTTCAGACCATCTAATCATTTCAAGGTCCGCTGAAGTATCATCAGAGACAACATGAACTATATTTCCCACATCAATTTTGCCGATTAATTCATCCAGTTTTGTAAGCGTTGCTGCACACTCTACGCCGATTTCGAACATCTCATAATCAGGAAATGCTGAAAAACATCTAACATGAAGTTTTTCTATTAATTTTTTGATTTCGCCATGACATTCATCAATAAATTTTAGATTATCATAATTAAAATCCGATTCAATACTCGAATCTGAATTGTCAATTTTTATCCTTACTAACCATCCTTCACTGTACGGAAAATCATTAACAGTTTTAGGATAGTCAGATAGTGCATTATTTATTTCAATGATTTTTCCTTTAATAGGACACCTCACCATACCGAAATAGCGAAGGCTTTCAATTGATCCAACGCTCTTGTTTTTCTCAATAATAGTTCCAATTTCTTTTAGCTTTATCTTGATTAGTTTTCCTGCCAATGAAATAAGAATCGGTGTTAATCCTAATGTAACTATAGAACGGTCGTTATCATCATTCTTTAACCAAACGAGGTTATCCAAATCGTACATAATCCCTTCAGGAAAATCACAATGGCTAATTTGCATGTCACCAGTGTTATCATGTAGTTGGTTTATTTTTCTATTGAATTACCACAAATCAACCGCAAATTATCCATATTATTGAATAATATTCAATGGTTTAAACAACAATGATCTTTAAACTGGCGCATTGTTCAAATACATTTGATGGTGTTTTATACCTTTGAATCCCGTTTAATACCAAAGATTTATATACCCTTTTAATACCATTTAAAGGTGAACGAACTTGACAGAAAAAAGAGAAACTGCAACAGAAAATGTAGAGATGTTAGACAGCTGCAAACAAAATATGTTAAGAACAATCGATGAAATATCAAAGTATCAACCACAATATGCACAATCAATTTCGAACCTACAACAAGAATACCTCCAAGCGACAAAAGAAGCAGTAAACAGGACATTTGCAATTCAAAAATCATGGTATGGAAATGCAAGAAATCCTTACATACCAGCAACAGTTCCATATGCAGAACAATTTAAAAAACAATCAGACGAAGTCACCTCTCAAGCATTCCATGTGTTTGGTACCGCCAACCAATTAGCGATAGAAAATCTAAACGCCGCTAGAGAGAATATCAAATTGTATGGCAAAACATGGGAAACAATGAATGAATATAATGCAAACTTGGCCAATACATGGTCGAACTTCTATACATCCGCACAAAAGCAATACTCCAAATAGATAGGCTACGAAAAAATTCTTTATTTTTTTCTTTATTGAATAATTGTAGAGCAACCAGGAGGTAGTTTGCCCGAGAATTTAAGCAACTTCTAGTTTGAATCTAGTTTGAATTTATAAATTCTGCCAAAATACGCATTAGATCAATAGCTTAGTTTTTATGATTGAATTAAAATTGTCATATTCCAAGCTTAATCCAGTTTAACTATATTTGGATTGAATAATAGTGTGTTGATAACTCGCATAAATGCAAAATGGGTGATGAACCATGACAGGTAGTACTCTCATTCATAAACCTGTAGTTCCAAGTAACATTAAGAAGCTAGTTCATGATCTAGTGGATAAAAAATATAGATTTAGCTTCCTCCCAAAAAAAGTGATTTACATGAATAATGGGATAGAATATTACTACATAGAAGTAGAGGGTACTGATAGTAGTAAATTTATTATTAATGCCTATGGCTCCGAAGCACTGGACCTGTTTGAAGAAGTTCACAGGTGTGTAATATGCGGAAGACCGATTTGCGCAAGAGACGGAAACGCAAATTTGATCACATATCATACGGATGAAAACAGGAATTTGTTTGTTGAATCTTGTTGTATAAGTCTATTAAAGAAATTTGAGATAGCTTACGGAAAAGAGTTTTTTGCTCCATGATCCATTTAGTCGATACTCAAAATCTGCTTATCCAAAATCTTTAACATCAAGCAGATACAAAAGAATTCATTGAGTAATCAAGACGTTACTAAATATACAAAATCTCTTCTTACCCTGCCAAATATCCAATATCTAGTTCAAGGCCTTGATGTACTGTTACAAACAAATTTAGATGGAGATAACCGTACAAAGGTAATTCAATTGCGGGATGAATTATTGTCTTACATTAACAGCATTTTTACGGACTATGAATAGATAAAGTATCAAAGTTAGTCAATGGAAATCCGATAGACTGAATAATCCAAATTTAACATATTTCTAGTGTTGGTACAGGCTGCATTGACAATAGCTGGGAGTGATTCCAGTGGTGGTGCTGGCATTCAAGCGGACATGAAAACTATGTCTGCTTTGGGAATCTACTCATGTACAGTCATAACAGCGATAACTGCACAAAATACATTAAACGTAGATCACATATTTCCGCTCAGCGCTGACATCATCAAAAAACAGATAATGTCAGTATTATCTGATATCCCAATTCATGCAATAAAGATTGGGATGGTCTACAACAACGAGATTATTACTGCTGTAAGTGATATCCTAAAAAATTCGAAAATCCCAATTGTGCTTGATCCAATCATCTCTGCTGGAACTGGAGCCCGATTACTTGAACAGGAATTTCTATCTGATTTTAAAATTAAACTACTCCCATTTTGTGATGTAGTTACACCCAACATACATGAAGCAGAAAAACTATCTGGAATCAAGATAAAAAATGAAAATGATATTAAGAAAACAGCATTGAAAATACAAAAACTAGGAGCAAAAAATGTGGTAGTGAAGGGTGGACATTTTAAAAATAACGATAAGGTGATTGTTGACACAATCTTGAATGAACGGGGGAAATTTGCTCTCATAAAAAATCCAAGGATGAAAATAGTTGAAATGCATGGAAGTGGCTGTAATTTTTCGGCTGCGCTAACTGCATTTCTGGCAATGAAATTTCCTATGGTGATAGCCTGTTTGATGGCAAACAAATATGTTCATAATTCAATTGTCAATACTGTAAAAATCGGTAAGGGGATTCCAGTTAACAACCCGATTTCATTAATGTATGAAGAATCTTGCAGATATAAGGTCATAGATGAGTTAGCTAACGCCGTTGACCAGTTAACTAGAACCAAGAATTTTGAGAAGCTTATTCCAGAAAGTCAATCAAATATTGTTTATGCCATTCCCAATGCTAATAACATTAACGAGGTGGCTGGTGTCAATGGGCGAATAGTGAAGGCAGGAGACAGGAGTGTCCCAACATCAGGCATAAAATTTGGTGCTTCAAGGCATGTAGCATCCTCTATTCTTGAATATATGAAAACCAATCAACTCGTTAGATCTGCACTTAACATAAAAAATGAGAAAAGAATATTGGACAAGTGTAACAGACTTTTTAGAGTAACTCATTATGAAAGAAAATTGGAACCAAAGACGATAAAAAACAGAGAAGGTAGGTCAATTTCGTGGGGAGTTAGCACAGCACTATCCAAAAACCCAGATGCAGATATCATATATCATACAGGCGATATTGGTAAAGAACCAATGATAATAATCTTTGGACAAAATCCACAAGAAGTAGTGGACAAAGTAAAAAGTATACTAGACAATATGAAATTTTGAATAGTTTTTACCTTATATTATAGTTCAATCTAACAGTAATTTTAAATGAAGGCAATAATTTTAGCTGGCGGTCTCGGAACCCGTCTTCAGCCATATACTTTTTTCATTCCCAAACCTATGTTGCCTCTCGGAAATAAACCACTATTGGAACATATTATTGAGTGGTTGAAGAATGATGACAATAATATTGATGATATTATAATTTGCGTAAGCTACCTACATAGAACGATAGAAGATTATTTTGAGGACGGAAGCAGGTTTGGTATAAGGATAGAATATGCGAGGTCTGATAGACCTCTAGCTACTGCAGGACAGCTATTGACTGCTAAAAAGTTTATCGATGATAGATTTGTGTGTGTGTATGGAGATTCCATCTATGAGTTCCCTCTTACGGAAATGATAAATGAACACGATAGACTTGGAGCATTTATATCAATGGCCTTATTATCCTATAAAACAAGACTAAAGTACGGTTTCATAGATGTAAATGGGAACAGTAGAGTTACTGCATGGGATGAAAAGCCTGAGATAAAAGGATTAATAAATGTAGGATGCTATGTCATGGAACCGGAATTTATTGATTTGATACCAGCCTCAAACGGATATGGAATGGATGATGCAGTAAGAAAAGCCCTTGATATGAAAAAGGTTGTAAACGGATATAAAATAGAATCAGGATTTATTGATATCGGAGATAAAAAATCTTATCTTCAAACCTACAAAAAATATGTAGAGCGACTGGGAAAAATCTAAGTCATGGGTATCGTTTTCTTTGAAGATACTAGTTGGAAAAATTTTGTACCACTAAGTTATACAAGATCTTTGTTTGATATTAAAATTGGATCGTTAACAACTTTTGAACATTTCAATATGAAATCAGCAAAATTTCTAACACGGCAATACTTAGAAAAAGTAACTATTCAAAGACACCCAAATTGCAACGTAAATAAATTTGAATACAACAATGATGATATCATTATCAACTCATTATTCATTCCTCATAAATCATTCTTAAAAAAATGGGATGAGAAAAAAGAATTTTTGATCTCTTTTAGAGGTAAGATACTAATGGGTAGACTAAAAAAATCCAGCTTTGAATATCTCTATGAATCGATAGTTCATGATAAAGAAATCAGCAGTAACAAGTTAAGTACAGAAATAATTGAGATCAATAAACTAGATAATTGTGGTACCCTATACAGTTGGCCATGGGATTTTATCTTCCAACTCAGGGACGTACTATACCATCAACTTAGAATCAAAAATAAAGTTGCAGGTGGAGTAAAAGTTATTGGTAAAAATCCTGTATATGTGGACAAAACTTCAAAAATTGATGAAGGGACTATCCTTGATGTAACTGATGGAGGGATCTACATTGGTCCTGAATCTGTAATTCATCAGTCTTCAATCTACGGTCCAGCTTATATAGGATTTTCCAGTCAAATAAAACCATATTCTATTATCAACAGTTCATACATTGGTAATAATTGTCGCATAGGCGGAGAAATAGAGTCTTCAATCATATTGGATTATACTAACAAATCTCACTTGGGATATTTAGGTCACTGTTATGTCGGTGAATGGGTAAATATGGGTGCTAATACAATCACCTCTGACCTCAAAATGACCTACGGTACAATTTCAATGAAAATAGGAAATGAAAAAAAAGACACAAACACAATTAAGTTGGGTTCCTTTTTTGGAGATATGGCAAAAACATCAATAGGTACAAATATTTATTGTGGTATGAAAATTGGTGTATCCTCACATGTTCATGGTAATATTTTTAATGATGTTCCTTCCTACGTGATCTATGGTCAAGGTGTTGGGTCTGAAAATGCGGAAATGGATATATCTTCCGCAATTAAATTTCAAAAAAGAATGATGTCAAGAAGAAATGTCAATATGTCCTTATCATATGAATCAATGATGAGAGAACTTTTTGATGTGACAAGGAATGAAAGAAAAGAGTACGGCGTACGCTCAAAAAGGTTTACCCTACGATAGTTACATGTAATCTATGAACTGTTTTTCTTTCCACAAACCAATTCTTTGATGAAGCCATGGATAGAAATTTGCATCACCATTTTCAAACTCCTTTTTCACAATTTTCACAATGTTCTTTGATACCATGCCTGGTTGACCGTAAATCTTTCTTTTTTTCTTAAGCTCAAGGCCGAGTCCTTCTTTTCGGTTATATGCTTCATCTATGAGGGTAGTGATCCATGAGGAGTTTACTGGTGGGATAAGAATATTACCACGGGCATCAAATATGGTTTCTGGTCTATCGGTATTTAACCTGACTGTAAGTGATAAAACATTTGGAAAGTATAGCAATTCCTCTTGCATGGAGCCAGAGTCTGTCATCTCTGCCCAACAATGTCCACTGTCTAAAAATTCTATCACATGAGAATACTCCTTCCATAAAGGAGTGATAATGAATTTATTTGGATATTCTTTTGCTAGGTTTAGTAGATTTTGTTCCTGATGATATGATCTTAATGCTGATTTCATCGCATTTAGCATTATTAGAACTAACTTATAATCAGTATTTTTAATCAAATAAGATATGCTTTTTATTATTGATGAAAATCTATGCTCTGTAAGATTCTCTCTTCTGTGTATGTCTATCCTAATCCATTCATCTGTTTCTAATTTTGGGTAAATATCAAATAAACTAGTTTTTGGTTTATTTTTTCTCTTAATCTCAATTGCGTCTACCACCGAATTCCCAACAACATGAATAAATTCTTCTGGATAGCCTTCACGAACTAAATTATCTCTGTTGAGTTGAGTTGGTGCAAAGAAAAATTGTGTTCCTGCAGAACATATCCAAGTATCTATTTGCTCAGGAAATGGTTCCTCTCTTGCCAAGAACCATCTACCTTCAAATTGTGAATCTATAAATTTTTCAAGACTGGATTTTGTTGGGTCCTCATTAACTTTTAGATATTTTATTGACTCAGGACTCATGGACCGTAGCCCTGCTTCATTCTGGGCAACTTTTTGACCCATTCCAAAGACCCATGCTAGTGGCGCGATGCCTGCTACGAGTGTATCGCCATGGACTATTGGTAGAAGTTGAGAAAAATTTCCAAAATTCTTTTTCAAATACCTACCAAACGAACCAAATTTTAAAATTAGCTCGCTTGCTTTTTCCATCAAGTCTCCTCTAATTTGAAGATTACACGCGATGTGATCTTGCAATTCAAATTCCTGGATGCCAAATCCAAGAAGATCATCAAAGTGCTGTCCGGTATCTATTACAAATGCCGGTAATTTTTGATGTAATGCTTCTATCATTACCGGAGCTTGTTTATAAAAATCAGGTTTTGTTCCAATTACAACTGAAAGTACAGGGCTATTCAAATCATGTGAAAGTTTATAGCTGTCATCTAGAACATTGTGAAAAATCTCGATAGGAAGAATTTTCTTTTTAAAATAAATATTTCGTATTGGTATCTTTTCACTCAAAAGTTTTCTTCTCCTATTGGTGGTTTTCTTTTTCCTTCTGTCATAAAAGTAATAATTCCTATTATGATGATTCCAAATCCGGCAGCTAAAATTGCGTATGTACCTGGAACAAGTCCAGGTACATACAGGCTTTCTGGAATTTTCCCAATCATCTTCTGAGTTAGAATAATACCAATTAGTAGAACTATTCCCGATGCACAGAGGATAATTCCAATTTTCTTCGATCCATAATTTTTCACTAGGCCGTAGGTAATTCCTGCCAGTACTATTCCGGGGGCTGCAGATATCGACACAATTTGTATTATAACTCCTTCTGGCTGAACTACTATATCTGGTCCTTTGGAATTTGGTCCAATTAGAAAAGATACAAATGAATACATCAGAAGAACAAACATAACTATTAACCCTAAACTAGCTAGAGATACTGCTGTTTCAAGGTTTAACATTATACATCCTGTTGAATAAAATATACATCCTGTTGAATAAAATAAGTTCTAAATTTACTTGATTCCAATTACATCTCCAAATTCTTTTCTCGCAGCAGATCCCAAAACTTCTGCAGATCTTTCTGGTGATACATGATTAACATAAATCCCAAATCCTCTCTCCAGTCCTGACCAATTATGAATCTGAGGATAGACTTCTATATGCCAATGAATTTGTCGACTGTTTTTCTTTTCTGGCGAGAGATGAAAAATTAGATTAAAAGACGGATTTTGTAATACTTTGTCCATCCCACCCAAAGTGGATCTCAAAATAAGTCCAAGGTCTGCAAACTCCTTTTGAGAAATCTTTGAAAAGGATGTTGTATGGCGTTTCGGATAAATCCAAAATTCATAAGGGTATGTTGAAGCCCAAGGTGAAATGGCAATATAGCTTTCCGTGTCTAGAATTTGTCTCGGGCCTCCAGTCTCCGTAGAAATTATATTACACGCAGGACAATTTCCATTTTCATTAAGGTATCTATTTGATGCTTCTGCTTCTGATTCAATAGTTGGAGGTATGGTAGAAAATGTCATGAGATGAAAATGAGCATGATCAATATCACTTCCTGATAGGATTCCGCTATTTACGAATATGGAAACATAAGTTACACTTTTCTTTGTGTAGAGATGACTTAGATAATTCTGTAAGACTAATAAAACATTAGACCATTTTTCAATAGATAGCTCTGGCAGGTTTTCTGTATGATCCGGTGTTGCAACAACAATAAAGTGGTATCCGTACGCTGGTTCACTATAGAGAGGTTTGTCCCTGTAATTATTTTCGTTCACAGATGTTACAACAGGATTTGAATTTGGAAAAACTCTTACATCCCAGTTTTCGATGATGTTTTCTTCGTTATCAGATAATCTTTGTAACATTCCCTCCTTTACTACTAGCGACAGTACTGAAGGGGCAGTCATATTTTCATTTCCAGGACAATAGGGACATTCTTTAGTATCATTTTTTACTTTATATGAATCAGGAGGAAGAACTACAAATTTTTCAAGTATGTAATCTTTTCTAAGTTCAGCCAACTCGCTATTCCTAAAAAATCCTCCATTTACCTTTAATTAAAGGTTCTGTGATCTTAAGTCTTTCTTACTCGAGTATGGATTTTTCTTAAATGTCATTTTCCGAAGATAGAAAATTCATCAAATTTGTGAACAGGAGAGCAGGACATACAAATTGCACGTCTACAATCGTACCAGTTAGATACTCAGGATTACTCCAGTTAGATAAAATATCCATACTTTGAAAAGCCAATGAGCCTGTGCGATTTTGAATCCCTCAATATTTTTGAGCTCTCAGGGATGTATGAATTGATAGGAACTTGATAAACTGTGCCATAGATAATTACGAGTATGAACTCATACCTCCATACCAGATACTTCTCTGTATCGCTCAAAAGATTTGGCAATTTAATTAGGGATTCCGTTGTTGTGCCAGAAAACTGCAATCTTTCATCCCACTTTGGGTACTTAGCCCAAATGTCTTCAACAGAAACGGGTCTATTCCGTGTGTAAAGGACATCTGGCTTGTATGCTATTATTATGCCAAAAACAATCATGGCTATACCAAGGAGAAAAAATCCATGTGATCCACGGTTTATCGATTCAATATTCAAGTTACCAGTCGATGCTTTGTAGTAAAAAGGACCCAGAGAATCAGTGGCAACAGAAGGTATGACAATACTGCCATAAAGTAAGACTATCCCTAGACATGAAATTGCTATTGGGACGATACCTTTGATTAAAATCGAAAGGAAAACAAGTATTAATATTAGAATTGTGATTATGTGTAAAAATCCAAAAATATTCGAATTGAAGTCAATTTCTGATATTGATAGATAAATGTGTATAATACTTAGTAACAATATACCTACTATTGTAAGTTTTAGTAAAAATTTATCATTGCTTCTTAACCACAATAGAGCATAATTCATGTATATTATTGCGACTAGAAATAAATAAATCTTGATCTATCAATTCTATTTTTGCTACTAAATTGACTGAAAAGATGCAAGTTTCAATCAATGATGAATTACTTGTCAAATCACTTGTGACAATGCCCAATAATCTAAGTATCGATAAATTTCAAGAATTATGTGAAATTACGAGTAGAACAACAACAAAGGAGTTATTGACTTACTTAATAGGGTCAGGAATTGGTCATTTATCAAAAGATTCTGTTTCCTTTTCAGAAAAAGACAAACTAGATACTATTCTTTTGGTAATGAAACAAGGCTCTGATCCTGAGCACCTCTCAAAAAAATTACGGTGGAATGATTTTGAACTATTCACATCCATTATAATAAAATCTGCAGGATTCACTCTCGAGAGAAATATCGTGTTCAATAAGCCCAGAATTCAGATAGACGTAGTAGGATTTTCTCATAAAATTGCTTTATTAATTGACTGCAAGCATTGGATGAAAATTTATGATTTTAATGTATCAAGATTTTCTTTAAACCAGATAAGAAGAGCTCGGATATTTTTGGATAAAAGAAAAGATATTGAAGCAGTAATTCCAATCATAGTGACTCTTCATGAATGTCAATGCAATTTTTTCGATAAGATTCCCATAGTTCCGATTTCTAAATTCATGCAATTCCTCCAAAATTTTCCCTTTTATCTTGATAAGCTACAATTGATTCAACATCAATAATATTGCACATGGCATACCAAATAAAATTCTCAATAATAGTATCAAAGATGCTTGCTTTGCTATCGTTTTTGCTATCGCTTGAACTCCAAACTTTATCAACAATCTTATAATCTGATTGAATAATTTACTCTGAGGGTCTTTGTTTGGCATAAATGGTAAAATTAAATACCCGTTTTTTATTTATATTTTAGAAATCGAATGAGGATATATCTCTTTATTATTTTGTCTGTAATTTTCTTGAGCATTTGTTCTCTTCCTATGTCCAACTCACAAGCACTTTCAATATTAAATGGTACAGCTCAATCCAAAAATATTACAGGGATGGCACAATCCAAAAATATTACAGGGATGGCACAATCCAAAAATAATACAGGGATGAATCAGTCCAACGAAATCATAGGAACAACACAGCCAGACAATCTCAAAGGGACGGTAAATGATGACTATATTTTTGGTGGAGCAGGTTTTGATAATATTACAGGTAATCAGGGCAATGACGAAATTGATGGTGGAGTGGGAGGCGATAATTTGAGTGGAGATGCTGGAGCTGACCTTATTTTTGGTGGAATAGGCAATGATAACATTACGGGAGGCAATGGAAACGATGATCTTTATGGAGGTCCAGGTGCAGATTACCTCCTAGGTGGTAAGGGCGCTGATTATTTTGATTGTGGTACCAGTACCGACACAATAGCTAACCTGAATGTTTCTGAAGGCGATATGAGCAATTCTAATTGTGAAAAGATGGCAAAGTAAGATTTGTGATTTAAAGTAGATAAATTTTCAAAATTTTAATTTGGAGCAGTTCAATGGATCAGATCAATCTTAATACATTTAACTCATACAAATTATTTTTACAAGATTAGAAAATAAGAACAATAGCCAAAGGGTAATCTTAATATTTTATTAAAATAGATCCATTTTGGATGAATGAAAAAGTAGTAAATGTTCAACCATTTACAAATCCAATGTTGTATGTACCAAAAGCTATGTTTTTCACCAAGGGTAAAGGTGTTCACAAGGATCATCTTACAAGTTTTGAATTAGCTCTACGTGATGCTAAAATATCCGATCTAAATATTGTATCTGTCTCAAGCATAAAGCCTCCAAAATGTAAAATTATTAGTTTACAGGAAGGAAGAAATTATCTAGTGCCGGGGCAAGTCGTTTTTGTGATTATCGCAAGGCAATCTACTAATGAACCAAATAGGCTTATAGCAGCTTCTGTTGGTTTAGCTAATCCAGCAGAAGAGGGACAATATGGTTACCTTTCAGAACACCATTCTACAGGTGAGACGGCCCAAAAAGCTGGGGAATATGCTGAAGATATGGCTATGGAAATGTTAGCTACTACGATGGGTTTACCAAATGATCCTTCCTTAGCATGGGATGAAAGACAAGAACAATGGAGGCTATCTGGAAAAATTTACAAAACACAAAACTTTACACAATCAGCTGAAGGTCACAAAGACGGTTTGTGGACCACCGTAATAAGTGGAGCAGTTCTTTTAATTTAGATCTAATTTATTTAAACTTATTTTTGCCGTCTTTATCATGCATAATAAGAAATCCAAAAGATTTACATTCAATTAG
>Ga0207479_100019_pt1 | contig 16467 bp, 16 predicted proteins | sample NitcycUWRBECK01C_FD_188193 | JGI IMG/M metagenome (GOLD analysis project Ga0207479, IMG submission 188193) | Soil microbial communities from Arlington Agricultural Research Station in Wisconsin, USA - Nitrogen cycling UWRJ-BECK01-C (SPAdes) | ecosystem: Environmental > Terrestrial > Soil >...
CCAGCGGAGCTGATGCTTTGCATCCCCCTTCTCATGCCATTGATCAGAATATCAATACACGATGGTCTAACTTAGGTCTAGGATCATGGTTACAAATCGATTTGGGTCAAGAGAAGGCCGTTTGCAGTGTGGGTATTAATTGGCATAGGGGAGACGAGCGGATAAATTCATTTGTAATATCTATATCTAAAGATGGTAAAACATATACCAATGCTTACTCTGGAAAAAGTGACGGAGGCTCACTAACAGAACAGAACTATAATTTTCAACCCAACACAGGGAGATTCATTAAGGTTATTGTTAATGGGAACACTCAAAACAACTGGGTCAGTATAAGCGAATTAAATATTTACGGTAACAAGACTTTCTCCGAATCTTGCGCTAAAAGTCCAATTTCACAAGTGACCGCCAGTAGCAGTCAAGTTGGATTTCCTTCTTCGAACGTGGTTGATAATAATCTCAATACTATTTGGTCTAATTATGGTGTAGGGTCATCCATACAGCTAGATTTAGGGACTAGTGAGAGTATTTGCAGTGTAGATATTGCATGGTATAATGGAAACCAACGTCAAAATAATTTTGAAATATCGACTTCCTTAGACGGGAAGTCATACAAAACTGTACTATCGACTAAAAGTAGTGGAAACACCTTATCGTTTGAAAGTTATGTATTTCCTGACAGACAAGCTCGATACATCAAGATTACCGTAAATGGAAACACACAAAATAATTATGCAAGTATAGCGGAGATCAAAGTACAAGTATCCTCTTCCGATCAATCACAAAGCCAATGTGCCGAAGCCTCTACTCAAAATGTTAAGACTTCTGGTAGTCAGACTGGATTCCCTGGTTCTAATGTTCTTGATGATAGCCTTGATACGAGATGGTCTAATAACGGAGTAGGCTCATGGATACAACTTGATTTAGGAACAAGCAAGAATATTTGCAGCGTTAGTGTTGCATGGTATAAAGGAAATGAGAGACAGAATAACTTTGTTATATCAGCATCAAATGATGGTGTAAAGTTTTCTAATATATCAAGTAATAAGAGTAGCGGTTCTACACTGAGTCCTGAAAAGTATAATTTAGATGATACTAATGCAAGATATCTAAGGATAACTGTCAATGGAAATACTCAGAATAGTTATGCTAGCATTACTGAAATATCCATAAGTGTAATCTCAATTTCAGGTCCAATTTCGTCAAATTTTTATATTGGAGCAGCCGGTGACTGGGGTTCGGCCCGTAATGATAACTGGGAGAAAACAGTAGACTTGATGATAAATAATAAAGTGAATCTTTCACTTGGACTAGGTGATTATTCATACGGTAGTGTGGGCGACTTTATACCAGTTGTTGATGCCCTAAAAGCTAAAGGCATTCCGTTTAAGGGTCCGCAGGGAAATCATGACACTAGCTCCTATGCCAAATTATTTGGACAACCTTCTATGCTATATGCATTTGATGCTGGCCAGGCAAGAATCATATTGCTCAATACCGAGGATTCTGTTTCTTCAAATGTTAAGTTCTTAGAAAACGAATTGAAAACAACTAAACAACCATGGAAGATTGTTGTAATGCATAAGCCGTTATACACAAGCCCCTCAGTTCATCCGGAAGAAAAGCAACTTGCTAATAAGTTACAACCACTATTTGATCAATATGGAGTACAGCTAGTTCTCTATGGTCATAACCACAACTATGAGCGAATAAAGTTGCCAGACAAACCGACTGTCTTTATCCAAGCTGGTACAGGAGGAGAATCACACTATAAAATAAGGGGAGATAGAAGTGGAGGAGGAGTCTTATATCAAGATGACAATACTTTTGGAATTGAAAAAATAACTATAAGTGGTAATACTTTATCAGGCCAATTCATTTCTCACGGTGGGAAGATATTAGATAGCTTTACTATAAATAAATAATTAAATGCCTCCTTGTTTTGGTTCAACATAACACTTTATTTAAAATTAATAACAATTAGTAACGAATGCCTTTCAAGTAAGACTAATTACGAGAGTGAAAATGGAATTGCGTCGATTTTTAAAGCTTAAATAAACTTAATATATTGTGATGTAACTCTCTCGACTAACAGTTAAAATGCTGATAATCTTTGATGTAGAAGGCGTTCTTCTCAATGCGGAGTATCTACCAGTTCTTGCCCAGAAACTCGGTCCAGAAAAAGAAAAAGAAATCTGGGATATTACAAAGCGAGGCATAAGAGGAGAAATCGATTGGGAAGAAGGACTTCTTAAGCGAATCAACGCCTTAAGAGGTACTTCATTTGAGGATGCAAGGTATATTGCTGATAATTTACAAATAATGCCTGGGGCAAGAAAGCTTTGTTATTCACTTAAAAAAGCGGGATGGAAGATGATCGCAATTTCAGGAGGTTTTACTATAATCACAGATAAACTCAAGGAGGAATTGTATTTGGATAAAATATTTTCAAACGAATTGATTTTTAAAGATGGCAAGCTAGACGATGTAAAGATTAATGTTAGTTCCGATAAATCTCTCTGTGTAAAATCTACCATCAAAGAATGGGGAATAAAAAAGGAAGACATTGTGGTAGTGGTCGATGGAGCAAATGACTTGAAATTATTTGATATTGCTGGATATACTGTAGGTTTTTGTCCAGTTGATATCGTAAAACAAACGGCAGATACCACAATAGAAATTAGGGATTTATCTATCTTGTTGAGTCTTTTGGAAAAGAAATTTGGCAAGACTATCGAGACACAGTTATGAAATCAAATATTCATAAAATATTGATTGTACAGCATGGATAAATTTATTAATATCCAAATCATTCCAATTCCAATTCAAGAAGACATAAGCAATGGGGATAATATTGCTGATCTTATTGTCAAGTCGCTTAAAGAGAAAAATGAATCCTTACAAGAGAATGATCTTATTGTTATAACACATAAAATCATTTCAAAGGCAGAAGGTAAAACTACTGATCTAGCAAAAATAGTTCCTTCTGAAGAATCAATTAAAATTTCTTCACATTCCGGTAAGGATCCTAGACTCATAGAACTCATTACTTCAGAATCCAATGAAATAGTCAAGATAGCGCGTGATATTATTATCACTGAAACCAAACATGGATTTGTTTGCGCTAATGCAGGAATTGATACGAGTAATGTTGGAAAATTGACTAATCAAGTTTTATTATTGCCCGACGATCCAGATAAATCGGCTAGAAAGATTAGAAATGATATAATTTCAAGAACCAAAGTGAATGTAGGCGTAGTTATTTCTGATACTTTTGGTAGACCTTTTAGGAAGGGCCAAGTTAATATTGCAATTGGGGTAGCGGGAGTTGATCCAATCAAGAGTTATATTGGAAAAACGGATATGTACGGAAATATCCTGAGAGTTACCGAGATAGCAATTGTTGACGAAATAGCGTCAGCTGCTGAGCTAGTCATGGGGAAATCTTCTCGTGTGCCTGTAACAATTGTTAGGGGGTATGACTTTAGTTCTCATGATTCTTCAATATCAAAGATCACTAGATCAAAAAAAGATGATTTATTTAGAGGATTTCATATATTAAGTTAAAAAATACGTTAGATTTGCTTCGAGTTTTCAGAATAAAATACACTTGAGGTGGTTCTATAAACATTTAATATAAACAGAACCTTGATCAGTATAGTTAACAATGAATTTGACAGCCGAAAATGGAGCTAACAAATCATTTGATAAACTTATCGATGTTAGAGGACTTTATTGTCCAGAACCAGTATTTAGGACTAAAATTGAAATAGAAAAATTAGGTATTGGTGACAAACTCAAGATTATAGCTGACGACCCTGAATCAGAAGAGGATATAACAAATTGGGCAGAAAAAACTGGTCATAATTTGCTATCTATTGAAAAAAAAGATAATGAATTAGAGTTTATAATAAAGAAAACAAAGTGAATCGAATGACATCCATAATTGGACCCGAAATAGTACAACGAATAGGTAATACTCCATTATACGAACTGTCTAATTCAAATGAAAATATTAAATTTTATGCTAAATTAGAGTGGTACAATCCATTCGGTTCTGTTAAAGATAGAGCAGCATATTGGATGATTAAGGACGCTGAAAAGAAAGGTTCGCTTTTAAAGAATAAAAGTATAATTATTGAGCCTACTTCTGGGAATACTGGAATCGCATTGGCTGGTATTGCTTCTTCAATGGGCTACAAAGTTGAAATTGTTATTCCAGAGAAGGTTAGTGAGGAAACTAAAGGGATTCTGAGAAATCTTGGAGCAGTGCTTCATGAAACTTCAGACGATCTGTGTCCACGTGTTGGAGCAGGAACTGATCAAAGTATTGCTCTTGCCACGGCGATAGCAAAACCTAGATCCGATGTTTATTATATGCCAAACCAATATGAAAATGATTCTAATTTTCTTGCCCACTATGAGAGTACAGGTCCTGAAATTTGGGAACAAACAAATGGAAGAGTAACACATTTCTTTACAGGCTGTGGGACAGGAGGAACGATCACAGGAACAGGCACTTTTCTCAAGGAGAAGAATAAAGATATAAAGGTTATAGCTATCCAAGCACAACAGAACCATTTGCTTCAGGGATTGAGAAATTTTGAAGAATCATCCATGCCAAACCTCTTCAAACGTAGGGAAGCTATAGTTGATCGATGGATGACAGCTACAAATAAGGAATCATTTAACGAAGTTAAGCATCTACTTAGAAAAGAAGGCTTATTCGTAGGACCATCTTCAGGCTCAGTAATGTCATCAATGTTAAAGTTTTCAAAGGAAATAGATAAAGGAGTTATTGTAGGTATTTTTGCTGATGACGGCAGAAAATTCAGAAGTCTCTATAAAGAACAAAATGTACTTGTAGAAAGTGATTATGTTACTGCACTGGAGAAGTTACCAGAATTATACATTAAATCTTAATTCATTTGTGAGATTTTTTTTCACTTAGCCATTTTTCTACATCCAGCGCAGCCATACATCCAAACCCTGCAGCTGTAACAGCTTGTCTATAACGATAATCATGAACATCGCCAGCGGCAAAAACTCCTTCCACGCTAGTTCTTGTATTCTCTTTGAGAACGACGTAACCTTTATCATCCAGCTCTAACTGATCTTTGAAAATCGATGTATTTGGTTCGTGACCAATTGCTACAAAGAGGCCTCCCACTGATACATTACTTATCTTACCTGTTGTTAGATCCTTTATATCGATACTTTCTATTTTCTTATTTCCACTGATTCCCGTTACAACGTGATTCCATATGAATTGAATTTTCGAGTTCTCAAATGCTTTCTCTTGTAGGATTTTGCTGGCTCGCAGAAAATCTCTCCTATGAATGATCTTAACTGATTTACCAAATTTAGTAAGGAAGGTTGCCTCTTCAATTGCAGTATCCCCTCCTCCGATGACTGCTATCTCCTCACCTCTAAAAAATGGTCCATCACAGGTAGCACAATAAGAAACCCCCCTTCCACCGAATTCTTGTTCACCATTTATACCCAATTTTCTAGGAGATGCTCCAGTACAAAGTAGTATTGCTCTTCCTTCGAAACTTTCAGAATGCGTCGATATGAGAAATGGATGAATCTTGAAATCTACCTTTAGAACTTCATCATCAATTATTGTGGTTCCAAACCGTTCGGCTTGTTGTCTCATATTCATCATAAGCTCTGGTCCAAATATTCCATTGGGAAAACCTGGATAATTTTCCACTTCACTAGTAGTCATAAGTTGGCCACCAGGAAGAGATCCAGAAATAATCAGTGTTTTGAGCTTTGCGCGCGAGGTGTAGACCCCTGCCGTAAATCCTGCTGGTCCTGAACCAATAATTATCACATCATAAAGATTCTTTACTTCTGTTGAGTCGTGGGAGTCATGATTTGCATTTTTCGACATGTATGATTAACTGGAGAAAGATTTAACCATTTAATAATTTGTTCGGAAATAAATCAAGTTAGTTGTTTAATTGTTTTTAAAAATAATGACAAAATTACTAAGAATTCATAGGCCGAGAAATTAATCTCTGCTAAATCCCTCATTAGCTTTTGCCAATATTCCTAAATGATCTTTGCAAAGTACTGGCTTTATCACCTGAGTATAGATTAATTCTTCTTGCCAATGGGAATTAAACAATCTACATGGATAATTCGAGCAGAATGGGTTACCATTAGTAAGAAAAAAAAAGACAGCCTGAATAGCATAACCAGTTGCTACGGGCACTAACCGAGGATCTTCATGGCTAACATAACTATCGGCAAATTCATTCTCTATTTCTTTACTATTTAGTGAGAGCAAATCTTTTAGCATCTGTTTAAAATAGTATCCTTTTGGTTTGGCTGGACCTTCAACAATGCCAGCAATAGATATTATACTTGGTGAACCACAAATTATTGGCCTAGCGTGATATCGCTTGTCATTTTCGTCATGAGTACATACTAAATTATCTTCAAATATGACATGCATATGGCTTGACTGCATTTCATTTTTATCTATAATTCTGGAATAGATTCTCTGAAGGTAAAAACCATCAATAAATGTAATTTTTCGGTCAATATCACCTAATGAATTTTGTAGCTCATGGAGGGGAGCAGTATCCAAAAATTCATGTGACCGTTGAATCATCATGTTGTCTACAATATCATTTTTCGCCTTGTTCTTGCTGAAATAATAGGCAAATGATCTGCCGTCTATTTCAACAAATGAAAATAGCTCACTCAAATTTTGTGAAATTTTTCTTATAAGAGGAGTTGTGGAGAAGGAAGAGGAGTAGAGATGCACATATGATAATTTTATATGTGAATCACTTTATGCTTCTAAGTTTATTTTTATATCTGGATTTGGCATTTTCTTCAATTTACTGAGAGCAACTTGTGCTGCTTTCCTACCTGATAATAACATTGATCCAAATGTAGGACCCATTCTAGGTAATCCATGTGTTTCTGTTGCTGACATTCCAGCGGCAATTAATCCAGGATAAACTTCCCCTGTATATTCAACTACTGCATCTTCTCCGGTTACTGACATTGGTTCCATTCCCTTCCACTTTACATATCCTCTATCCATTAATCTTTTTACTGCTACGGAGTCGTGCCCTGAAGCATCTATTACTATTTTTGATTCAAGAGCAACGGGGTCTACGCATGTAACATTTCTTGGTAACGCAGAAACAGGCATCCAGTTTACGACAACTCCGCCCACCCTTTCATTTTTCAGTACCAAGTCATCAAATTTGGTAAGCTGGAGGAATCTAACACCTGAATCACATGCAGATGCAATTAGTTTTGAACACGCATGAGGTCCCCACGTGGCATACAATGAGTCTGAAATTTTTCTGTAGGGCACTCCAAGTTCATCCCATATCTTATTTGCCGGATATCTAACTGTCACAGGATTCATCATATATCCTCCTACCCAATATCCTCCACCGACATAGTTATTTTGTTCTATTATGAGGGTTTGAATCCTATTTTTACATAATTCTCTTCCAGCCATCAATCCTGCTGGTCCAGCACCAATGATAATTACATCGCAATCGCTATATTCAATTAACGTTTCATTGAACATCTGTGCTATAGTTCTCGTGATTTCTTTTTCACTTGCCTCGGAGAAAATCTTATCCATAATTTAATTAACGCTCTATCTTGTATTAATATTATGTGTATTCTAATCCCCAGCATTAATTCAAATTTTAATTAAAAGCATATTGTGAATACACTAAATGTCAGATCCCGCTGCCAGACGACTACTTTGGTATTTATTTGCAGGTTCAAAGGGTGGAGAAAATAGAATCAAGATTATAAACCTACTACAAGATACTCCACTCAACATAAATCGTATGGCAGAAGTTTTAAACCTTGATTACAAGGCAGTTCAACATCACGTTGACGTGTTGCAGAAAAATAATTTGGTTTCGCGTATGGGCGAAAAATATGGAATAATGTATTTTGTTTCGAATTATCTTGAATCTAATATGGATAGCTTTAAGGAAATTGTTAACAAAATAAACAAATCTAAATCGATCTAGTAGAATTTGAAGACAATAGTTCATTAGAAAATTTGAGAAAGGTAATTCTTCTTAATCCTAGATTGTTCTGGATAAGGGACCGCCTCGTACTTTTTGAATAATGTCTTCGAGCAAATTGGTTAATTCTGATCTATGTGAATCGAGATATTCTTGCCCTTTATCCTTCAGTCTAATTTGATACAATCTTAAATCACGATGTTGATCAAAAAACTGCTCAATCATTGTATTACCATGTTTCGCTGGACTTGTTAGTTGGTCAAATGAATCTATTGTCTGATCTATATCCCCGTTTTTGACAGACTCAACCGATTTATCTAATATTTCAATAATATCTTTTATCTCCTGAATTGGTGCTGAATATTCTTTGGACTTGAAAAATCCAGATCGCTTCGTTTCTCCAAGCTTGTCTGAAATATCTCTTGAAAGTTCGTATGACACATCCTTCCCAAGATATGATTTCTTTTCTTTCATAGTCACCAAACCTTTCATACTTAGCCTTAAAAATGCATCCTCAACATCCTGTTTGTCCATACCAGTTGCCCAAACAATTTTTCCTACATAATCGTATCCTTGTCGTAAGGATTCGAGAACGACTACTTCAAATATCCTCATAAATCCTTCCTCTGCACGGGCATTTTCAAAATCCCTGTCACGTACAGCTTTTTTTGCATGGGAAATATCTATTTCAATAGCCCTTTTCAAAGCTTCCATTCCATCATCCACCTTGCCAGCTAATGTGAGATAACATGCATAATTGTACCAAACCAATCCATCACTTGGATTTGCATCCAAAGCTTTGGTACAGCATTCTATTGCCTTGGCATAGTTATTCATCTTATAATAAGCAAGTCCTTTTAAATTCCAAGCTTCATAATTATCAGGATCAATGTTCAATGCCATATCATAAGAAGAAATAGCAAAAGAATAATCTCCCATATGGAAATGAGCATACCCTTTTTTAATCCATGCTTCAACAAACTTTGGATCTAATCTTAGAGCTAATTCAAAACTACGTATCGCATCATTTAGTTTATCATTAGACATGTGATTAACACCTTTTTTATACAAATCACGTACCTGAAAGTCACGTTGGTCTTCTGTATTCTTGGCTACTGTTGACTTGTTGGAAGAATTGTCATTCTTGTCTTTAGCTCTAAAGAATCTGCTCATCACTATTGATTACCTATGTCAAAATAAATAGATTTGGACAATTGAAATTTTCTTGAACCAATTCCACTTCGAAGTAAATCCACTTCACAGGGTTGGGCACTAAGCAAATTATATGAATCAAAAATCATTCTTATTACTTAGAAAATTAATATTAGTATTGTATATTATTGTCATCGACTTTAATCTTTGAATTCATTTTATGATGAATGGTCTCATATTCAATATCATAAATTGTAACGTAAATTGACGTAATAGGAGTTTTTACCAGAAATCGTCTTAAAATTAGATTTACTACTTATTGTTCAATACTTTAAAAAAGTTTATGTCTAATTGTAAGGCAATTATGTGTTTTAATTATTGTTCCAAATTTACACTTGAAACAAATAAGGGCGAATTTAGTGGAATTTCACAATTTTACACTTGTAAAAATATGTTAATTTTTTTGATCCAGTGGTGACACTAGTAATTCAAGAAGATATAGGTCAATTAATGCTACTTTTTTTACTAATTAGCTTTGATAATTATGAAGAAAATAGCTGTCCTAATTTCTGAAAACAAATGAATCATTCTGATTCTTTTTTACTAATGATTATTTTTGGGTATTGTTTCTCTAAAGGTGTAACAAAAAAATATAATTCATCGATAATTACCTGGATTCAATGGTAATACTTTATCTTTATAGAATAAACATCTGAATAAAAAGTACGAACACCAATAAATGAAATGTATATCAAGCAAACACCTATTGATATTTTAACAGGGATGACCTAAAAATGAGGTAAACGGTAATCACGATGACGTGTGAACATGATCAATTTGACTTGGATTTTATAATGAAAGTCGACATTAAATGAAAAATATTCTGCACGCTCGAGTTGAAACCATCAAAAATGGGATGTTATGATATTTACACAATAAAATACAATTATGATTAATTAAATTTATCATAATTTTATAATAAAATCATTAGAATTTCATCTTGTATTGTTATATTTTTTATACTTCTCTAAAATATTGGTGGATAATGTTTAGGAAGAACATCAATATCTTTATGTTAGTTGGAATTTTGACAACGATCACGGTCACATCAACTTACCTGATGTACGCTTCAGCTTACAAGCCGGGCGATCCTGGTATAGTATATCATTGCTTTGCAACTGATGCCAATGGAAAGTACAATTTAACTGCGGAAGGAGATTTGATTCCTTGTGAAATTAACCCAGGTGATAATGCATGGATGCTTACGGCTTCAGCACTTGTACTTATAATGACACCTGGTGGTTTGGCTATATTTTATGCTGGATTAACCAGACAAAAAAATGCTGTTAATACACTTCATATGGTATTCATTACTACGGGAATAGTGGCTGTACAATGGGTCCTATATGGATATAGCTTGGCTTTTGGTCCAGACTCAAATGGTTGGGGGTTTATCGGATCGCTAGACTGGGCTGGATTATATAATGTATTTCACGACGTTCCTTCTATTGCGTATGGAGGCATAACTGGTACTACTATTCCACATCAGACATACATGATATTTCAGATGATGTTCGCCATCATTACTCCCGCGTTAATTGTAGCCGCGGTAGTTGAAAGGATGAAATTCAGTGCGTTTCTAATTTTCGTAGTTCTGTGGTCTACTTTTGTTTATGACTTTTGTGCGCATTGGACATGGGAAATTACAGGTCCAGACAACTATGGAAAGAATCCTGGATACTGTGGCTTTGGGTGGACTGGTTGCTATGGATCACTTGACTTTGCTGGTGGAACGGTTATTCATATAACATCTGGATGGTCCGGGCTCGTGGTAGCGTTAATGTTGGGTAGGAGAATAGGATATGGTAAAGTTCCTATGGAACCACACAATATTTCACTTGTAGTTTTAGGTGCTGCGCTACTGTGGTTCGGGTGGTTTGGATTTAATGCCGGTTCTGCCGGGGCAGCAGCTACAAATGCAACAAGCGCATTTGTTGCAACGCAAGTAGCTACGGCTATGGCTGTAGTTACCTGGTCATTGCTCTCTTGGGCACACACAGGAAGAGCATCAACGGTGGGAGCTGCTTCAGGTGCTGTAGCTGGACTTGTGGCCATTACGCCAGCCTCAGGGTTCGTGTCACCAATGTCAGCACTGGTGATTGGAATAGCCGCATCAGTAGCATGTTATGCAGCGGTTATGTTCAAGAATAGCAGAAAGTGGGACGATGCACTGGATACGTGGGGAGTACATGGAGTTGGTGGACTTGTAGGAGCCCTAATGACAGGATTGTTTGCAGAAAAGCGATTTACGCCATGGGGAGACAACGGACTTGTGTTCGGCAATCCGCCTCAGTTATTGGAAAACGCTGTAGGTGCTTTTGCGTCTCTAGCATGGGCAATGGGAATAACCGCAATAATTATCAAAATAATGGACAAAGTGTGGCCTGGAGGCTTAAGAGTTACTCCAAAGGAAGAAGAAATCGGACTGGACTTAACCCAACATGGGGAACGAGCTTACGTAAGCGAGTAAAAACCCCTTTTTTCCTTTTTTACTTTTTAATTTTACTTTAAGTATCTAAAGCATTAATTTGCAATTTGTATGCTTAAATATTTTCAGATAATAGGACTAACATGGTTGACAAATTCACAATTGTTAGATTAAGTGCAGGAAATGAAAAATTTGAAATTTTGGTGAAACCCGATCCTGCACTAGAATATAAAATGGGCAAAAAAATTGACATTTCAAATATTATGATTTCAGACGAAATTTATTCAGATGCTAATAAGGGTACAAGAATCTCCACTGAGAAGTTAATAAAGCATTTTAAGACAACAGATCAACTGGAAATAGCAAAACAGATTATGGCTAAAGGCGATCTAAACTTGAACACAGATCAGCGCAGAAAGATGATTGAAGAAAAGAAAAAACAGATTGTCCAGTATATAAACAAGAATTTCGTCGATCCCAAAACCCATATGCCCCATCCGATCTCAAGGATTAATGCTGTTCTTGATGAATCACGGGTGGCAATTGATCCATTTAAGCGGTTAGAAGATCAAATTAAGAATATCATCGATCCATTAAGAAAAATATTGCCTCTAAAGTCGGAAATATTGGAATTGACCGTAACTGTGCCCGCTCAGTTTTCAGGACAATCATTTGGAGTATTCAAAAGTATTGGTGAGATAAAATCAGAGCAATGGCTCTCTGATGGATCATTACAGGTGGTTCTCAATATTAACGCCGGGATGAAGAGCTCATTTCTAGATAGAATTGGAAGCGCGACCAAAGGCTCAGCTCAGGTCACTGAAAAATAAGCACAATTCATGCTATTAGCCACACTTAAAATATAAGTCTGTTCTAACTTTCCCAAAAAGGGAGAATTATGAATGGAATACTGAATTCTTGTTTTGGAGGATCACACTTTGCAGGAAATTAAAAGAAAATACGTAATTCCTGGTGATATTGTGGCAGAAGGGAATTTGAAACCTTTGGTAAATGTATTTAGGATTGGAAATTCAATTGTAGCAACTAGAATTGGAATTGCAGAGTCAAATAAAGATGGGGCTAAAGTAATTCCATTATCTGGAATTTATTTCCCACGGGCAAATGATATTGTAATAGGTAAAATACTGGACCATTCGTCTCTTTCTTGGTCTGTAGACATCAATTCATGTTTTAATGCACATTTACCCGCTCAAGACATATTTGGGAGAGATTTTTCACCAGCACATGATGACATGGGCAGTCAGTTGTCAAAGGGGGATGTTATTGTTGCAAGAATTGCAATTTTTGATAGAACGAGGGATCCAATCCTTACAATTCAAGATAAGGACTTGGGAAAGATACCGATAGGTGAATTGATAAAAATATCTCCAACTCGGGTTCCAAGACTCATTGGAAAAAGAGGTTCCATGATCCAAATAATTGAACAGGCAAGTTCTACAAGGATAACTATAGGTCAAAATGGAATAATTGTGGTGTCCGGAAAAGACAAGGAAGGAATGAATCTTGCGATGAATGCAATTCATATAGTAGAAGTAGAAGCTCACACTTCAAACCTTACTCAAAGAATTAAGCAATTATTGAATGTGCCAGAGTCGGAGATTGAAAATGATGATACTAAAAGGAATCACGAAATCAATGACACAGAGATTAATGATGATAAAGTTATTTCAAACAAAATTGATAAAGAAATGGGAATGATGAACTCAAATGGTACAAAATAGAAGCCTAATAGACGAAAGAGGAAAAAGAAGCGATGGAAGGATAATAGATGAATTAAGAGAGGTAAAGATTAATGTGGGAATTATAAAGAATGCAGATGGTTCTGCTCTTATAGAATTCGGTAAAAATAAGATAATTGCAGCGGTCTATGGTCCGCGAGAAGTTCATCCAAAACATATGGCATTATCTGATCGATGTGTTGTAAGATGCAGATATCACATGTCTCCTTTTTCAACAGATACTCGAAAAAGCCCTGCACCGTCCAGGAGAGAGACGGAAATATCGAAGGTTATTCGAGAATCCTTAGAACCTGCACTAATGCTTGAGGATTATCCTCGTGCAGCGATTGATATCTTTATCGAAGTATTGCAAGCAGATGGAGGTTCACGATGTGCAGGAATTACAGCTGCTTCAGTAGCACTAGCAGACGCAGGAATAAATATGCGTGATATGGTTTCAGCATGTGCAGCAGGAAAGGTAGATGACAAAATAGTGATTGATATTAATGACACTGAAGACAAAGAGGGAGGAGCTGACATGCCTGTAGCGTATATGCCAAATCTTAAGAAAATAACTCTTCTTCAACTTGATGGAGAGTTGAATTCAAATGAATTCAATACTTGTTTAGAAGAAGCCATACGTGGCTGCTTGAAGGTATTTCAAATACAACGTTCCTCTTTAATAGAAAAGTACTTTGGCGATGAAAAGGGATTGAATGAATAATGAGTCTATCAAAGAAATCTACAATAATTGTCGAAAATCTTCGCAAAAAACAAATGATGGAATCAATTTCAGCAGGCAAAAGATTAGATGAAAGAAGTTTAGATGAAACAAGACCAATTGAGATTGAATTAGACGTAATAAAAAAGGCAAGTGGATCGGCTTGGGTAAAGTTAGGTAAGACAGAAGTTGTTGCGGGAATAAAAGTAGAGACTGGTGAACCTTTTGAAGGACTGGAAAATAGTGGAGCATTAATAATTACTGCTGAAGTACTCCCGATTGCATCTCCTCATATAGAACCAGGTCCACCTGATGAGGAAACGATTGAACTCGCCAGGGTTGTGGATAGGGGCGTTAGAGAGTCAGAAATGTTAGAATTAAGCAAATTGGTCTTGGTCCCCGGAAAAATTGTGTATACCATTTTTGTAGATTGTAGTATCATTAACGTAGATGGTAACCTTTTAGATGCGACTTCTTATGCTGTAGTAGCTGCATTAACAAGCTGCAAACTACCTGTTTTTGAAATTAAAGATGACAAAGTATTAGATACAGGGAAAACTCAGGAACCTCCCATAACTACAATTCCTGTATCTGTTACTACCGTTAAGATTGGCGATTATCTGCTTTTAGACCCAAATGCTGAGGAAGAAGCAAGTATGGATGCAAGACTCACAATTACTACTAATTCAAAAGGGTCTATTGTTGCAATGCAAAAAGGACTAAAAGGTTACTTTACAGTGGATGAAGTGAAGAGTATTGCAGATAAAGCAATTAGCAAGGGAGAAGAAATTAGATCAAAACTTAAAGGATTGATTCATCATGGTAAGTAGGAGTAAGCACAAGATATCTCGCCTTAAGGGATTAGGAGTAAAATACGGAGCTACTGTCAGGAAGAGATACGGAATGATTTACAGGGTTCTGAAAAGAAAGAGAAGATGCCCTAAATGTGGATCAATAAAATTTGATAGGAAGGCACTGGGGATTTGGTGCTGTTCAAAATGCAACTATAAAGTAGCTTCAGGTACATATGATGTAAGCTTTGAAAAGTCAAAGAGTAAATATTAGAATTCAAATATCTATAGAAAACCTTCCATCAGAATTATCTTCTAAGATTGTAAATACGATAGCTAACGCCCTACAACCCGAAACTAGATTTCTCACCTGTTCTGAAAAAATAAGAATTACTTCAAAACAAGGTGTGATTTTTATTACTATTAGTACACACGATTTACAATCAATCCGTGCCATAGTTAACACATACATTAGATTGTTGAGCTTGTCATATTTGTCTCTAAATTTATAAAACGCTATAGATTTATGACGGTAAAGTCAAGTAATTAGAAATGAGTGAACAAGAAATTCCTCCGTGGTTAAGAGAGCAACTTACAAGGCTACAGCAGCTGCAGCAAAATTTACAAGCTATTTTGATGCAAAAACAACAACTTGAAGCAGAATCTGTCGAAATAGAAAAGGCTACCGAAGAACTTAAGAAATCAGCAGAGGATGAAGCAATCTACAAAAGTGTTGGTCCTTTGTTGATAAAAACCAAAAAGGATGATACTCTTAAGGAACTCGACGAAAAGAAAGATCTCTCAAACACTCGCTTGGTAGTTCTAGGTAAACAAGAGACAAGAGTAAAAGAGAATTTAAAGGAAGTTGAAAACAAGATAAATGAAATGATTCGAATGGGACAAGGACAAGCAGGTAATTTGGGTACCAAGCCAAACACTTGATGATTTTTGTTTCGCTTCGAATTATTCTTTAATCTAAGTTAGCATTTTAATCTCTAATTTAGAGAACACGATTTCTGGACAGAAGCTGCTTATATCACTAGTTCAATTTACGAATTAATTTACATGTTTGGCAGAATAACCTTTTACGTCATATTGACTCCGAAACTAATATCATCTTAAAGGTGGTTGTTCACACAATTGGGGAAAAAATTAGAACCAAATACATATTCAAACCTATCCCTATTCTTTTGGCGGGATGGGAATTTCTCTCGTTGTTTTTCTCATTTCAATGAATGTCTCCGTCTTCTGTACTCCTTCAATACGACCGACTCGTTCTGATATCAGCTGGTGCATTTCGTCCAAGGAGTGAGAATTCATTGTTACTAATATATCAAATCTCCCTGTAACTTCAGAAACTTCCGTAACACCCGGAATGCTGAATAGTTCACTCAAAACATTGTCTCTCAACTTTGAATCCATGTTTATACCAGTTAGCGCCTTCACATTAAAGCCAAGGGCTTCATCATTCATCAATATCGTGAATTTTCTAATAATACCCCTCTTTACTAATCTCTTTATCCTGCTATAAACTACCGATGCGTTGATGTTG
>Ga0207479_100020_pt1 | contig 16094 bp, 17 predicted proteins | sample NitcycUWRBECK01C_FD_188193 | JGI IMG/M metagenome (GOLD analysis project Ga0207479, IMG submission 188193) | Soil microbial communities from Arlington Agricultural Research Station in Wisconsin, USA - Nitrogen cycling UWRJ-BECK01-C (SPAdes) | ecosystem: Environmental > Terrestrial > Soil >...
TAAAATAGCATTGCATGCAGATACGGACATAGTAATATCTAAAGATGGTAAAGAAGTTTTTAAGAGTCAAGTGGATACTCTAAACCGTATGTTCATACTCCAAATGGAATAGTTCTCTCTTCCTATAAGTTTGCAGATTCAGGACAATATGTAATCTCCGTAAAAGTCCTGGGATTAAACTTTATGCCTGTTAATCCAAAACAAGTAAATTTTGCAACCAACGTTACTCACTTGAATGATAAATATTTGATACAAATAGAGAAATGAATCAGTTAATTCGACAGAAAATGGAACCATGGCTGATTGAATGGATAAAGTTTGGTAATTATTTTACGCCACTCTTGACTTCCTATTTCCTTTAGTTTTAAATTTATATTTGGTGATTAATGACTCCTTATTGATGCCCTATATTGAGGTTGCAGGCTGGTGATAAGCGTCTTATGAAATTTGCACAATTGGAAGCTTTGAACATTAATTTAAAGCTCCTCGCCATAATCCTGTCGTTAACTCTGATATTGTCAAGCTTGTCTATTTTGAATTTTCATTCAGTTTATTCTCAAGGTTCGGAGGATGCGAAAAGTCTTAATTGTAAAGATAACCCGGATCAATCTCAATATGTTAGTAATGTCGAGTTGCAAAACAAATCAAATGGGACAGGGCCTGTTACAAACGATCTTCCAGGATTTCATTATGTTAAGAAATTTAGTAGTAACGGAACGCTGATTGCCGCCTGGGGTACTAAAGGAACTGGTCCAGGACAATTTTTACATGCCCATGGAATTACAGTTGATTCCAAGGGAAATGTTTACGTGAGTGATGCGGAAAAATGTAATATTCAGAAATTTGACAGCAATGGAAAGTTCATTACCATGTGGGGTACACGAGGAACTGGTCCAGGACAGTTCTTGCAACCTGAGAGTATGGCCGTAGATTCAAATGACAATGTATTTGTAGCTGATTATGCTGACCAACGTATCCAAAAATTTGACAGTAATGGTAAGTTCATTACAATGTGGGGCAGCAAAGGAACAGGTGATAGTCAATTCATTAAACCTTGGGGAGTTGCAGTTGATTCAAAAGATAATGTTTATACAAGCGATCAGGACAACCCTGAAGTTCAAAAATTTACTAATGATGGGAAATTTTTGACCAAATGGAATTCTTATTCTCCTGGCATGTTATTTGTCCATTTGCATGATATCACATTAGACTCAAATAACTCAGTTTATGTTACTGATGGCAGAAACAATTCGCAGGTTGCAAAATTTGATGATCAAGGCAAATTTATCACAAAATGGGGGGGATATGGATTTGGCAATGGTCACTTTGTAGAAGATCACGGGATAGTGACTGATAAGCAAGGTAATGTATATGTTGTAGACACAAGAAATGTACGTATCCAGAAATTTAACAGTGATGGTGATTTTGTTACAAAGTGGGGATCACAAGGATGTCGGGATGATCAATTCTTGATTCCACACGATATTGCGATTGACTCCTCTGGAAATATTTATGTCTCAGATAGTGGAAATGTTCATTTTCTAGCAAAAAAAACATGCCAATCATTTGGAAATCAATAGTTAGTACGTATGATTATTATCTTCACTTCGATAAAATACATCACGAAATCTTAACAATACATGCCGGATCGTACTGGAAAACTGAGATAAGCGCCCGACAGGAACTACGATGAAATAAAATTTGGAACGCATAATATTTCTTTCATTTGTCATCCTTATCATCGGTTCGATATCTTCAGCCCAAGTCCACCTGGCGTTAGCTGATTTGCTAAGTAACTCCTTACAACAGCGTATTGGAGATTATGATATCCAAATCAATACTGTACCCAAAGTTCCAATTTCAGGACAGGAAACTAGGATCAACATAAGAATAACTACAGTTAGTAACAATCCAATAATAGATACGCCTATTATCATAAAAATATCCGACGAAAAAAATGAATTAATTAGGACACAACCCATACTATTGCCTAGTGGGCACTACTCTTATAACTATATTTTCAATAAGGCAGGAATATTTCTTTTAAGTATTGATATTTTAGATAATCCGGCAATTGGAGAATTTAATGATTCAAACAAAAAACTTGTCTTTGATTTCCCGATTACTATATCAGAACCTATTCCAGCGGAGATAACCGCATTAAGTCTTCCTATCACCGTCACTGCTGTTGCGATTGGTTCAGTCATAGCCTTTGTACTATTAAAAAGATTCAAACGCAGTAAAAAGGTAATCTAAAAAAGTGAATGTCAGTTGATCCTAACAATCGATGCATATAGATAAGCAAATTTACTCAAATTCAAATTCATCAAGTTGAGGGCATTTCCCTGCATACATATTAAAGATACTTTCTACACCGTCTAATGTGGATTGATTTATTCTACCTTCTGATACTTCTTTACCAATATTTAGCGCATGAATTGCCTCGTATAATTTTTTAAAATCGCTACATGAAATTGTAAAATGATTATTGATATCTTCAGACTTTATACCAGAAACATTAGCAGTAGAGTTAGATTCTATTGTATTAATATTATTGGTAGTTTTGACGTCATCATTTTCCTGCCCTTGTATTTGTGGATTCTGGAGATTCAGACCTGCATACAAACTAAATGCTCCTATGATTAGTAGTCCGAATAAGAATAAACATGCAGTAATCACAGTCCTTTGATTTAGATTAACTTTGTATCCTACGGTCAATTATCTATTGATATAATGTATCTGAAGATTAATTAATGATTAGAATGTTAATTATATTAAAAAGTTCCATCAAGGAATTAGCCAAAATTAAAAATCAAGATAATTCAGTTGAATTTTCATTAACTTTGTGGTCTATTTAAGGATAATATCGAGGACAGAGTATCGTGTAGATATTTATATTATATCGTTCAATTTGAGTAGAATGATATGAGTAGACTAAACTACGAGATAATCTTGATAACTTTTGTCTTGGCAACTTTATTACCTATAGGAAGCCATAGGACAGTTTTGGCTGTAGACATTAAGGGAACTGTGGCCGATGATAATATCAAGGGGACTGCAACCGATGACGACATGAGAGGATTTAAGGGTAATGACATTTTGAATGGACTTTCAGGTAATGATGAAATTCAGGGGGAAGTGGGTAATGACATTTTGAATGGTTCTGATGGAAATGATTATCTGTCAGGTGGAGATGGTAGTGATATTCTAGACGGAGGCGTCGGCAATGACGAGCTCAATGGAGGAGATGATCGTGATAAACTGTTCGGCGCAGCTGGTAACGACGTATTGTATGGCGCGTTGGCTAATGACAGGCTAGATGGCGGTCCTGGGGATGATCGCCTATATGGTGGTCCAGGAAACGATACGTTAAGTGGAGGTCCGGGAGGAGACTACTTTAGATGCGGTCCTGGCGTGGACAGAATAACTACATTTAACCCCGCCGACGGCGACCATGAATTTGGGGATTGTGAAATAAAATGATCAGACCTACCTAATGTTCTTGAAATGTAGTTTAAATTATCCTATTATTGCCTGCCCGTTTATTTGCTAAAAACACTAAAAGGAGTTAATATTAGTTTTGGAGAAAATGAACCTTAATCCAAAAGTCCGCAGATTTAAAATTCACATTTAGTTATTTCTACTATAATCCCATGTAGAGTAATACATTGGCTTGATTTCCAATATTACCGAATTTCCGTTTCTGACATTTTCAAGCAATATTTTTGCCATTGGATGATCGATACTGCCAAGATACTTTAGCATTATTTTTTCTGCTATTGGAAGATTTGTTTCAGGGTCACTTGAAATCCTAACGTTACCTTTACCTCTGATCCCTTTATACGGTGGATTTCCATCGTCTACACAAAAATAAATTTTATCGTTCTTTTTCAAGTTACTCGTCTTTTTAGATTGTTTAGCAGTTTCTACTAATATTACATCTTTAGTATCATCGTAAATATACCATGTAGGATGTATATTTGGATAGCGATCCGGATCGATGGTTCCAAGATGAAGGTTTAGCTTGCTATCTAAAAGAAATTTTATTATTTCGCTCTCTGAAAGCTGAACACCAAACCCTGGACTTCCGTGTAATAATTTCATTCAAATAAATGGCGAGTTATAAAATATAAATCTACTCTTGTCCTATTTTTAAAAATGATATTACCGCCCTGTTTCATTTTCTAAATACTTTATCAAATAACAAAGTGCCAATCAAAAGTACTGCAGATAATGCAAATCCGATATAAGAGAAATTCCTTTCATAAGGAAAGATAATTGTAGATCCAATAAAAATAGCTGATGATAGAATGCTCACAGGAACAATGTTTGAGTATTTTTTTGTTTTATCTGCTGCTTTCTGATCAGTTAAGTATTGCTTTATCATTGGTGCAAGTTCGCTTGATATTTCAATCCCCTTTGCAAATCTATTTACATATCTCTTAAATTCTTCAACATAAGCCTCCTTAATTAGACCTTCCTCTTCAAGTAAACTTACCAAGACGCGAACAAATTGAAACCTTACCTCATGATAATGATAGATACCTTCAAGTATAGAGGCCATTCGCATGTAAAGTGCGAGACTCTTGGGTAATCGGAAAGGAAATCTACTCAATGTTTTATTTGCCAAGTCTTGAAGAGCCTTTACCTCCATTCTATCCACCTTTTTACCGTGCAGTGATTGAATACTTAATTCAAGACCTCTTTCAACTAATCTTCTGTCAACAGAAGGCTCGAGTGTTCCTAGTTCTATTAACACATCAGTAGTTCTTACCGGATCTTTATCTACAAGACCAAGATATAGCCTTACCAACCTTCTTCTTGTTTCGTCATCAAGTCTTCCAACCATCCCAAAATCATAGAGTATTATTGTACCATTGCTAGCTACTGATATATTACCTGGATGAGGGTCTGCATGAAAAATACTATGACGCAGTAACATTTTAAAAAATAGCCTATGTATACGATAGACTAGTTTTGCCCTATCAATGTTATATTCATCCAGTGTTCTAATATCTGTTACTTTTGTTCCAGGCAAGTATTCTAAAGTGATTACATGACGAGAAGTTCTGTCAAGATAAACTTTTGGGATAATGACTGATTTATCTTCTTTCAGATTATTCTTAATCTCGATCAAATTTCTTGCTTCTATTCTGTAATCCATTTCTTCATGTACTGTTTCAATGAATTGATTAAGCATCCCTTCTGCTGAAAACCTGAGATTTTCATCGATAAAACGCGTTGCTATCGGTAACAGTTTTTTTAAGATGTAGATGTTTTGTCCTATTGTTTGCTCAATATGTGGCCTGCTTATCTTCACTACTACGTCTTTTTGCTTGTATTTTGCTAGATATACTTGACCTAAACTTGCTCCAGAAATTACGGAGGTGTCAAAATATTCAAAAATTTTATCAAGTGAGCCAAGCTCTTTTTCAAGAATTGGTCTGACGTCTGAAAATGGTGCTGGCAAAACGTCATCTTGAAGTTTCTCTAGGACATCCAAATATGGCTGAGGCAGAAGATCTGCTCTTGAGGATAGCCACTGACCTAGTTTTATGTACGCAGGTCCAAGTGCGACGAAAGTCTTTAAGGCCCTTTGCGCATGCTTTCTGAACTTTTTCTCATTTACATTCTTGCCTTCTTTTTTCACCCATTCCCTTCTATCCTTTCTAAGATACACTATTACTGGAACTAGTTTCAATATTGTTTTGATAATGAGCCAAATTGATGGTTTCTTAAACTCAAAAGTAGGTTCTTTAGCATCAGTTTCAATCGCAGCTTGCAGTATTTCTTTGTTATCTTCCATCAAGGTTATCTTTTCACCCTAATAATGAAAATACCCTTATCAAAAGATTTGGAGAACAACAGAACTAAAGCGGATAAGTCAGTAATCAATCTTTCATTTTTCCCTACTAATAAGGTAATCAGAAATTGCAGAAAGCATCATGATACTAGGAAAATATTTTGAGGCATCAATTAATACATGTCCAAAAGGATCGTTGCGGGGATCTATTTTGTCATAATGAACACTATAGTAATTATCATATTCTCGTATGTGCAAAGTCCCATGCCTGTATTGTTTTTTTGATCCTTTTTTCTCTCCAAGTATCGTTGGTTCGTACTCTATTACAGGTCTTACTGTTTTTGGTACAAGGATATTTCCCTCGTTATCAACAAAACACATGGCAAGCTAACAATAACTTAAGATATAAGAATTATCTTCAATTTTTCATATATCAATGAATAAACCAATATCTCCAAAAATTAATTTGAATTCTATGGGTGACTAATCTAGCAAGGGTATAACAAGACTTTTATAGAATATTACCTATTTTTTTGCTATGAGTGATACGAAGGGAAAGGTTCCAAATATAGTTGCAATTGAAGTTATAAAGAAGAATGGGGTTGATGTTGAAAAGTTAAAGGAATTAATAACCAAAGGTGTGGGTGCTGAATTCACTACATATTATTATTATACAATTTTAAGAATGCACTGTACTGGACTAGATGGCGAGGGTATAAAGGAAATAGTCGAAGAGGCAAGGATTGAAGACAGAAATCATTTTGAAGCGATGGTACCAAGATTGTATGAACTTGGTGGTTCTTTACCAAGAGATATCAGAAAGTTTGCTGATCAGGCAGGTTGTCCTGATGCATATCTCCCAGATAATTGGGAAAACCTTACGTCTATAATAGAGGTATTACTGGGTGCAGAACAATGCGCAATCCGTTCATGGGGTGAAGTATGTGATATGACTGCTGGAAAAGATCCCCGTACATATGATATTGCTCAAACAATTATGCAAGAAGAAGTAGAACACGAAGCCTGGTTTATCGAGTTGCTCTCCAAGAGACCCTCCGGACACTTTAGAAGAAGCTTTGTTGGGCAGTCGCCTCATGTTGGACGACAAGGCGGACTCATTCATCAATAAAATACTACTTTTACCCTTTTTTGTTATTCAAAGTAAGGAATAGCTTTAATTGTGATTGTCTATGTAGCCTGCTTGAGAGCATCCACCTATGATGCCGGGCTAATTTGATATATGCTACCCAACCCGATTGATACGACATACAAATTTCCGTCAGGACCGACTTCTAAATCTGTAATGCCACCAAATCCATCGCCAAACACAATATTACTTACCCCTGGTGACGATGGTTTTTCTATCACTCTTGATGATAGCTCTTGTGGAAGAATTAGATCTTTCCTATCTGGCGTCAGATCAAAATGATAAATCCTTCCATTATGCACATCTCCTACAAACATATCGTTTTCGTATGTGGTACCAAGTTTAGTTGAATTTAAAAATTTTACAGCTGTTGGTCCAGCTGTATTTACCCAAACTAGCTCAGGATCACTATAGTGTCCCTTCCCATCAAAGTTTTGTAAATCAGATTCTGAAAAAGAATCCTCCATTGATGCCAAACCTTGTACCTGTTGCCACCCACTATTGAACCCAGGGAGAACCAAGTTTATTTCATCGCCATTCCCAGGTCCATTTTCTGTATCCCATAAATTACCAGATATAGGATCAAAGTCCATACCAAAACTATTTCGAATTCCATATGCATAATACAAGCGTAACGGAATAGAATCTCCAAGAATTCCGTCAGTGGGTTGACCGTTCTGGGTAATCCTCAATATACCTGATCTTCCATCTGGATCGATTCCATTCTTGTAATTTTGAGTCTTGGTTTCAGTGGTTGGTCCCTTAAATGAACCATCAACATCGCCAATCGCTACATAGATGTTTTTGTCCGGTCCAATTATTATGTTTCCTCCATTATGACGGGGCCCCGGATTTGCCGGTAGATCCATTAAGAGTATTGGATTAATCAACGCGTCACCGGATAACTCGTATCTATACACCCTATTTCCAATCGGTTGTTTCCCAGCTTTATCCTCTCCATCTTTTCCATCAATTTCAGTATAGTAAATAAACACATATGTTGTGGAACCGTCTTTTGATACGGCTATTCCACACAGACACCTTTCGATAGAATTCGCCACATTAACATCAAGCACAGGCTTTGGAAGAACTTTACCATTGACTATTCTTTTCACCATACCAGTATCTTTCTCAAGTACCAAAATATCACCTGGTCCAACGAAGGCCATGGTTGTAGGAGTACTTAATCCCTCTGCAATTGTGGTAATTTTCAGATTCGAATCAAAAAGTTTTGGTTTTCCCTGTTCCACAAACTCGGTCTCTGCAAATTTCTCTTGAGCTTTCGCAAATTGATGAGGTATTATGCAAGTAAGTATCAAAAGTGAAATCAATGTAGATGCTATTAAGATACTATGCAAGGCTTCCAACAATCATTCACGCCGGATTTAATATACATATCGAAGTATTTTTTGTGAGAAAATTATAAAAAGTTCCAAGCTATGAAAGTGTTTTCTGCGTGTAAGAAAGGAGCCTAGTTGTGGCTTGTCCTGGATAATCAAAAATAAGGGCTATCTCATAGATATATCTGACTTTATGTAAGATGATAAAGCTGAAGTTGTCATTTTGAAATTCTTGTTGTATATCTGAGAAATAATATTCTAATAGGAATGTTTTTCTGTCTTGTGCTCTTTAAGATAAGGATACTTTGAAAATGCACATTTACATTTGTCACTTTCCCATTGAAGTTCTTTAGCCTCAGTGAAACTATCATACATTATATCTTTCTTTACGTACATCTTTGACTTATGGTCGTATTTGGCAGGATTGTAATTCAATCTATACTTTATTGAATTTATTCTCACTTCTAAGAAAGAAAATAAGTGTAGTACTTTATAATTCAATATGTTACTCTATATAGGATTTTAATATAAAAAAAACTGATAACTTTTGACCTATTAAATCATTGAGAATATTATTGAAAAGACTTATAGGAAAATAGCTGGTTTATATGACATAATTTCTATGCCAACTGAAAATAATCCCGTCACCAGATTCAAGGACAGAGAGCATGCAGCAGACCTTCTCATATCCAAACTCAAGAATGAGCTTAAGCATGAAATTCCAAAAGAAATAACAGTTTTTGGAGTTCCACGTGGCGGAGTAATACTGGCATATTCGATTTACCAGAATAAAATTGCAAATTATTTTGATATTGTAATACCTCGTAAATTGGGAGCTCCGAACAACAAAGAGCTTGGTATAGGAGCAATAATGGATAATGACACTGTTTATCTTAATGAATATGTTGTAAAAGCTTTGAGAGTTCCCGAAGATTATATAGAGACAGAAAAATTAGCTCAGGTGCGAGAAATTGAACGTAGAACTTTACTTTACAGACCCAAACAGAATGAATATAATATTAAAGGCAAAACAATAATTCTTGTTGATGATGGTGCCGCAACTGGAGCTACGCTTGTGGTTTCGGCTAGATGGATAAGGAAGAGGAAACCTAAAAAGATAATCATATCAATACCAGTGGCTCCTAATGAGACTGTCGAGCTTTTAAAAAATGAAGTGGATGAAGTCGTGACCATCCTGATACCAGCCACTAGTAATTTTACTTCGGTAGCTCAATTCTATGACAACTTTGAAGAAATAACTGATGATAAAGTAGTAAAAATTATGAACGCAATGTATCAAAAATAAAAAGTGGCTATACTGTTACAATTTGATTCTTTACTTAATCTAAGGTTTAATGTAACTCTAACTTTACATGTTATCTTAAAGGAATAGAAGGTAATACGGCGGTAAGTTGTGATAGATTTGGTACTGAGTTTGTAGCAAATTCCAGGATTGGTGCATGCCATATACCAAAACCGACCATGAATATCATAGCGAAGATGAGAACTGCCGATATTGCTCTTGGTTCTTTAACTCTCGATGTATCAGGTGAATCTTCCATGTACATTTTTCTCATTATCCATGCATAATAACCAAGAGAAAGAGCACTATTCAAAACTCCAGCAATAGCCAAGTATGGTCCCCACCAAACTTCTGATCCAGAATTGATTGCCGAACCGAATACAACCAGCTTGCTCCAAAATCCATTGAGCGGCGGGACTCCTGCCAATGCTAACATTGATATTGACAGTGCTATGGCCGTTAGTGGCATCCGTTTTGCAAGTCCTCTGTACTTTTCAATACTATAACTGCTAAGTGCGATCGCTACCGCAGCTGCCGCAATGAACGCAGCAGATTTCATTACAGCATGATTGAGAATATAGAAAAGAGAACCCGGAAGAGCTTGATTATTGTAGGGAGCTAGGGCAAGACCAATCATGATGTAGCCTGCCTGAGCAATACTTGAGTAAGCCAATATTCTGGGCACGCTCTTTTGGACCAATGCGCCTAGATTGCCTAGTGTCATTGTTAGTACAGCTATTATGGCCAGTAACACGGACCAGTCAAGATGCAATACAAATATAGCCAGAATAATTACACGAATAGCAGCAGCAAAACCTGCTTTTTTTGTACCAGCCGAGAGTAACGCTCCAATTGTTGTTGGGGCACCCTCATATGCATCAGGAAGCCACATGTGAAATGGAACAAGACCCATTTTAAATCCAAATCCTGCTATGAATAACGCTAGAGCAAGCACACTGATAGGAACTAGATCCGGCTGAATATTGACCAATGAAACTATTGCTTGGCCAATGTTAGTGGTTCCAGTTATTCCATATACTAATCCAATAGCAAATACTAGAATAGCTGACGAAAGAGCACCAAATAGAAAGTATTTGAGAGCTGCCTCATTTGATATGGGATCACGTTTTGAAAATGCAGCCAGAGCATATGTGGGTATGGACATGAGCTCCCATGCAACTAAAAGCATTACTAGATCTGTAGAATAGGCAATAAGTATCATTCCTATTGTGGATAGGAGAATCAATGAATAATATGCGGCAGGATTTGTTTTATTTTTCATGAAGTCCCATGATGAAGCAGTTACCATTATTGATACAATCAAAAATGTTATCGAAAAGAATGCGCCATACATATCATCTGCAAGCATACCCTTACCAAATTCGATTGTAGGAATTTGTTCTCCAAAAAGTATTCTAATGATAATGATACTGATGATTAGTATTATCGCTCCGACTGATATCCCACAATATAATCTATTATTGGCTCCTCTTTCCTTCTTAAGAGAATCAATAATTGGAATAGCAAGACCAACTGAACCCAGTATTGCAGTTACTAACAGAGGAGTTGATAAGAAATCCATACTCTATTTCACTCCTACAAGAACAACAGCATGATGATTATCAGCACACCTGCTGCAAAGACAAAAAGATATGTCTGTGCTATTCCTGTTTGTCCAGCCCTGATTACTCTTGAGAAGTATGTCATTGTTCCTTGAAGACCTGGATTGATTCCGTCAATTATAGTACTTTCAAAATATCTCCAGACAATACGGTATAGCGCCAGTGGTGCTATCACAGCTCCCCAGTATAACGCAGTGTTAAGATACCATCTATTTATGAAGAATTTCCACACTGCTCTGGATATAATACTTTTTGACACTATCTCTGGATTTATCACTCTTTTCATGTAAACAAGCCCTCCAAGTATTGCGCCCAAAGCAAATGCGCTAAATGAGGCGACAACAGCGACCGGATTAAGTCCCACGAAAGACATGAATTCAGATCCACCTTTTGATTGAATTTCTTGTTCCACTGAAACGGTACTTTGAATGCCAAACGAATTAGCAAGGTATGCTGAGAACATTTCGTGGAGCTGGTGTTCAAATCCAAATCCAACTAAACCTATGGCAATGCTGGCAATTGCTAGTATAGCAAACGGAACCCACATTACAGCTCCAACTTCATGGATATGATGGCTGCTTTCAGTTTCTTGTATAAACTTACTTTTGTCCCCAAAGAAAGTCATACCGAGCATCCTAAATGTATAGAACGCTGTCATGAAAGACACTATGACTGCAATGGCAAAGAGAGCCCACGAATACTGATAACCTGATTCAAGAACGGAGGCCAGGATATCATCCTTACTCCAAAACCCAGAGGTAATAAATGGAGCTGCAGCAAGAGACAAACCAGCCATCATCATGAATATGAATGTCTTTTTCATATTACTTCTGAGTCCTCCCATATCTGTCATGAATCTTGAACCGACGGCATGCAATACAGCCCCCGCCCCCATAAATAATGATGCCTTAAACATTGCATGACTCATGAGATGAAAGAGACCGGCTGTGTAACCATCTACAAAAGATGTAGAAAGTCCCGCAATTCCCAACGCCATCATCATTAAACCTATCTGGGATCCAGTGGAATAAGCCAAGACCTTTTTTATTTCTGGATTGACCATTGCCTGTGTCGCTAGTATGAATGCAGTTATTCCTCCGATCCATGCAACGACTTCAAAAAATTGAGATGAATTTAAAGCCGATACTGCAAAGAATAAAGGGCCAATTCTTGCCACAAGGAAAACCCCTGCCTTTACCATTGTTGCAGCGTGAATAAGGGCAGAAACAGGTGTAGGACCGGTCATTGCCTCAAGTAGCCACTCATTTAGGGGAAATTGTGCAGATTTCCCTATTGCGCCACCAAAAATTAGTACTGCTGCAGGAACAAGTAGATTATTATTTGCCATCTCTGTGGCCCAGCTTTGATCCTGTATTAGCTCAGTAAAGCCAAATGTACCGGCATATCCAAAAATCAAGAACATTCCGGCTAGCATCATGATGTCACCTGCTTTTGTCATAAGAAATGCTTTTAGTCCTGCATGCGACGGTGATGCCCACATTTGTATTCCTCCTGCATAATGTCCGGGTGTTCCAACAAAGTCCCTTTTCCTATCATGATACCAGAAACCAATAAGTGCAAAAGAAGCAAGTCCAACGCCTTCCCAACCAAAGAATAACATCAACAAATTATCAGAAAAAACTATCAATTGCATGGAACCAATAAAGAAAAGCATAAAGAACCAATATCTTGTGAGATCTTTGTCTCCATGCATGTACCCTACCGAGTATATGAAAATAAGAAGTGATATCCATGCAACGATATTCGTCATAAAAATAGATAACGAATCTGCCAATATTCCTGCATGGATGTTTAGAATAGGAATCCAGTTTATCTGACTATGAATTTGTCCTCCCTCGATTCCTAATGGTAATAACGTTGCTGCAAATATAGCACTAGCAAGGGCAAAGCCGACAGCTGCATAATTGCGAAGACGGTTGCCAACTTTTGCGATAGCCGGAATAAGTGCAGCTCCGACAAAAGGAAGAACCCACACCATCCAAGCATTGATTCCTAATCCTTCAAATCCGATGATTCCTTGAAGCTCGGTCAATTTAATTCCTCTCCACTATTTAGAAATTCGCCGACAACATTCCAACTCCAACTACCCCGAACTAAAATATTTACGATAGCACCATTCACATTGACACTCGCAGTGATATTCATTATCACGAACCTCCTCCAACAACAGCTACTAGTTTGTTTTGATCATTCTGTGATTCTAAACTAACAGGTTTTACGTTACTAAATTGTAGTACAGTACTATCGTTTGCAAACATATCCTGAATATAGTCACCAACCGGATTCAATAGTGGATTTGGATAGACTCCTAAAATAAGAGTAATTGCAGCAAGCGCTGCCATAGTAACAATAACATATCTATTTGGGTCCTTAATGTTTGTGTATTGTTCCGGAATTTTTCCAAAAAATATTCTCTTGTACATCCACAATATATATCCTGCAGTTAGCACTGTAGCAAGTATTCCAAGTCCAAATGCCACTATTCTGAGAGTATCCGAATTAGCTACACCTGATTGCAAAACTCCACTAAACAATATCCACTCAGCCATAAAACCGCTAGTCGGGGGAATGCCCATAATTGTGAGAGCACCAATCATGGCAATTACTGCTGTATAAGGCATCCTTCCCGCAAGACCACCGAGCTTTGACATGGTTCTTGTTCCTGTTTGTAGTATAATGGCTCCAGCCATCATGAAGAGTATGGCTTTTCCCAATCCATGACTTACATACATAAGGGTGGCACCCGTTATCCCAAGCGTGCTGTCAGAGCCGATGCCAAATAGAATGTAACCCATTTGACTTATACTTGAATAAGCCAACACTCTTTTGATATCATCTTGCATCATTGCCATGGCACCACCGTAGATCATCGTTGCTAAACCCCAAAGATTGATGTAAATACTATATTGAGAATAACTACCAACAAGCAATTCTAGCCAAAGTCTTATTAATGCATAAGCACCGATTCCGATCATGGCCGGGGACAACAAGGCTGAAACAGGAGTAGGAGCCTCAGAATGAGCATAAGGGAGCCAAATATGTAGAAGAAAGGCTGCCAATTTTACACCCAGTCCTATTACCAGTGCAAACACAATAAGTACAAGCCACTGAGCCGGAATCTTGCTAGCATTCTCTCTGACGGTATCGTAATCAAAGCCCCCAGCAAAGAATCCCATGGCAAGCAGACCTAATAGCATAACTACTGCACCTGCGTGAGTCCAGAAAAAGAACATTAAGGCAATTCTTTTTCTCTCACCATATCCATAAAATGCTACAAGAAAGAATGACGGAACAAGCATTAATTCAAAAAATACATAAAATTCTATCAGATTTGTGGCAAGAACAGTTCCTAGCATTCCCATTGAGAAAGTCAGATAAAGTGCAAAATAAAGTCCCATTTGTTGATTGGTATATTGTTCCTCATTTACTCCTGATACAGTAAGAGTCTTCATTTCATTCACTCCGGTATTTGATTTATACAAGCCTGATTCGGAATTGTTCTCTCCTTTATCAAAGTTCTCTTTAAAGGATTCTTTAATCTTATGTAACATGTATGGTTTTGAATAAAGAGTTAGTACAGTACATAAGATATTTATTATTATTGCAAATGGTAAACTCAATCCATCAATTCTTAATCCGAAATTTCCAAATTGACTCCATGTATATGATTCTATGTATGCGGTTCTTCCACCTTGTAGACTAAAAGAAGCCATGAATAGTAACGTTGTAGAAATGGCCAGTATACCAAAGGAGAGCCACGTTGCTGAATTGGCTCCTCTTTTCTTCGCTATAACATAAACAACAGGAGAAAGAAGCAATGGAAGAAATGTTGCTATTAGTAGGTAATATGAGTCTGTCATGTAATTTCTCACTTGTTATATTGTTTATCCCTTTAAGCTCCTGAATTCTTCTACATCTATTTGCTTATACAATCTATAAGCAATAATTATAATTCCTAATGCAACAGCTACTTCAGCAGCGGCGATTGCAATAGAGAATAGTGCAAAGACTTGACCCTCTACATTATGTATATATCTTGAAAATGCTATAAGATTTAGATTCGCGGCATTTGCAATAATCTCGATTGAAAATATCAAGCGTACTGCGTTTCGCTTGACCACAAGACCATATATACCAATCGAAACCAGTATGACTGAAACAAATACAAAATCAATTAGCTGATTCATTTTCTTTTAATAAACCCTCTCTTCTTGCTAGTGCCAACGCTCCAATCACAGCACCAGCCAATGTTAATCCCAATACTATAAGGGCAGGCGAATAATATGTAAGCATGGATTTACCAATTTCTACAATATCTACCGGTTTTGAATTTGGTTTACCAAACATAGGATTGTTTATTCCAGATACAAGGAAAATTGCCCCAATTCCACCCATTATCAGAAGCATCAATATAATTCCTCCTACCTTTCTTCCCTTATCGTCTTTTATTGTAAATAGGTCTTGAGTTCTAACGAGCATAACTGTAAATATAACCAGTACGGCTACTGCACCAACGTATACTGTAATCTGGAACATTGCCACAAAGGGAGAATCTAACAGTAGGAAAAAGCCTGCAATTCCCAACAAAGAAATGGCAAGAGCTATAGCACCATAAATAAGTTCTTTGCTCTCCAGCGCTAAAATAGACGTTCCTATTGTGAGAATCGCAATTCCCACGAAATACGCGTCAACCATGATCTGCACCCCTGGCGCCAATCTGCAATTCTACATCACCATCATACTTTGGCTTGATAGCAAGCTGTCCTGGAGTATAGATTAGATGCTCCTTTGTAAATGATGATAATTCGTAGTCATTTGTCATATACAGTGCATAAAAAGGACATGCATCAACACACAG
>Ga0207479_100021_pt1 | contig 16041 bp, 17 predicted proteins | sample NitcycUWRBECK01C_FD_188193 | JGI IMG/M metagenome (GOLD analysis project Ga0207479, IMG submission 188193) | Soil microbial communities from Arlington Agricultural Research Station in Wisconsin, USA - Nitrogen cycling UWRJ-BECK01-C (SPAdes) | ecosystem: Environmental > Terrestrial > Soil >...
ATAATTTGCTATACTTAGAGAAACGCTGTATATAAGATAGTATTATCGCTAACTAATTTTAAGAGTTTTATATCATTTAAAACTATAATTTTGGGTTTAATCAGTTCAACTAAAAAGATTGAAGACATTTATTATATAAGTCATCTTCATGGTAACAATTTTAAGTAATAGTGTTACCGTGGTAATTATGGTAACACTTTCTTTCATAATGATGAGATCTGTGATGAAATAATAAATCTCAGAAAGGCCATAGAATCATTAACTAATATAGATAAAAAGCGAAAAATAAAAAATTAGATCCAACTAAAAAGATACCTATAGAAATGGATCGTGAAAATCTCACAAGAGAAAAAAGATTGCAACTAGGCAAAGACCTTCGGGTAAAATGCTCGCGCAGTAGACATGCCGAGTGGAGGCCTTCCCTGCGGTCATGGAATCCAATAGACCTAATAGAGACTTCAAACAAAGGCAGAATTGAAAGTCTTGTAGCCATACGATATCAGCGAATGTTGGAATCACCTTTCAAATTCTTCCGAGGCGCTGCAATCATCCAAACCAGAGACCTATTAAACTCACCCATATCAGGGATAATAGTTCAGGTGTGTGGTGATTGTCATCTGTTGAATTTCGGGGGATTTGCCACGCCAGAACGGAATTTAGATTTTGACATCAATGATTTTGATGAGACCTATCCCGGACCATGGGAATGGGACATTAAACGGCTTGTAGTCAGCTTTGCCCTGGCTGCAAGAGAATTGGGCTTTTCTAAAAACATAGAAGATGAGGCAGTTAGATCAGCCACGTACTCCTATCGAATTCGGATGTCTGAGTTTGCAGGACAGAGTATTCTTGAGAGATGGTATGCAAAAATATCCTTTGAAAACCTTCTTGAGTTTTTCCGCAATGACAAGGACTTTGTGCAACGTCTGCGTAAAGTCGAAACACGGGCAGCCTCCAGAACGTCAGAAACACTATTTCCCAAGATCACAATGGCTGTAGAAGGACACTTAAAGATATTAGATGAACCACCACTTATCTACCATTTCCGCAAAGCTAAGCAATACCTAGAAAGACTAGGCCGATATGTGGATGATTACAAGGCATCACTGCAGGAAGACAAACAAAAGTTATTTGATCACTATCACATTGTGGACACTGTAATTAAGGTTGTTGGCATAGGTAGTGTTGGGACACGTTGCTTTGTCAGTTTGTTTCTTGCTGATGATAAGGATCCACTGTTTCTCCAAACAAAGGAAGCTCGCAGATCAATATTGGAGAATCCAGATAAAAAGACCCGGTTTGAGAATCAGGGCTATCGCGTTGTACATGGACAACGTCTTATGCAAGCTGCAAGCGACATATTTCTTGGCTGGTTCCGCTCTGATTCAGGACATGATTACTATGTTCGTCAACTCCATGACATGAAGGTTTCAGCACAAGTTGAAACCTTCAAGCCTCAGACGCTTCTAAGTTATGCAACAATGTGCGGTTGGGCTCTCGCAAGAAGCCATGCAAAGGTTGGAGACGCAGAAATGATATCTGGGTATTTGGGATCAAAAGACAAATTTGATGATGCGTTGGTACAGTATGCAAAAAGCTACGCAGATCAGGTGGAACATGATTTTAAAGCGTTCAAGGCAGCTGTTCGTTCTGGGCGTCTGGGGGCAAAGACAACCGAATCAGGCCTTAAAGATATCGACATCTAAAAAAATTCTGAGAAAAATAAAAGTCAGGAAAGCTTTTCTACGACGGTTAGGTTACTGTTTGAGAGTAACGTTCATATCGTTTTTTATTGTCGTCTAGTCATGACATCAGAAAGCTCTCAAAATAACATACATTAGAAAATTAACCACAATGCATGGCCCAGATGGCTCCTCAAAAGCTTTTATTAGAACATTTTATCTGAATTACGATATATGACAAGTTCAAAGCTCGTGGACCGCTCTATATTGAAAAACAGATTTTCAGAGCCAATAAATCGTTGCACGTTAATGATTTCAAGTAATCGATCTTAACGCTAATACTGCAGATCGTTTTCAAATTTTGAAACATTCGTGGAACCTCTCTAATTTGGATTCCAAATAAGAACAATACCCGTTTAGAAAATTCTAGCTATAGACCGTAAATGTCAATATCCCTCAAATAAAGCCGCGGATTGAATAGATAATGCCAAGATTTTTATATTATTAGCTCGATACAAAACTATCTTTTGTCTCAAATTATTAATCTTCCCAAGAGTATGTATAAGAATAAACATGAATTATTTGAGCAGGTATTTCAGGCAATATTAAAAAGCGGTGAAGACGGGGTTTTTCAAACTGAAATCTGTAAGGAATTCTCACTGGATAGTAGGGACGGATCAAGGTTAGCTGGAAATCTGGAAAAGCAATCTCTCATTTCTCGTGAAAAAATATTGCACAAGGGCAGATGGACATACAAACTAATTGTCAAGAAATCTGCCATCAACGAATATAATAGAAAACCAATACAAATCGAGTGTGTTGAAGGAGCTCCGTGCTTTAGCTGTGCTTATCAACATTCATGTTCTTCTGAAGATGAAGGAAGTCCTTATAGTCCGGCAAGGTGTGGTTGGTTAGAGGAATGGATTGTTGCTGGTTTCGAAAAGGGCTACATAAAGAATGAAAAATAAAATAGTATAGTTTTGTTACCTTAGATTGCTATTAAAAGCAACCGGATAGATCGTAAAAGCTGAGTCTATCTGAGCAGTTCCGTTGACATTCCATTCCGTAGAGTTGGTTACAAACTTGCCATTATGTAATTTATCAAATAATTCTGAATTAGAATTAGGACGGCTTAGTAGAATTGTTGACTGAAGTGTAGTAGGTGAATTTGGATACAATTGTGGTCTTCCATTTGGTGGAATATCTTCATATGAGAGAAGTCCATTACCCAAATTAGTATTATTTGCGTGGACAGTGTACTCAATTTTAGAAGTTGACAAGGCTTTATCACCTTGGTTAAGTATCTCAAAAGTAACTTTTAGCGGGATGGTATTGTTAACTAGATTTGGATTTTCAATTGTAATATTTTTGATACTTATTCTCACGTCCCTCAATTCACTCCCGCCTTTGAGGAGGTCAGGAATAGCAGGGAAAAGTACAATAAACGCAACGATAGCAGCAATAGCACCTATAAGGATAGCTCTTCTTGACCCGATAAACATAATCAGGATTATTATGTCATAAATATAATCTTAGTCCAGAAGTCAATTAGTTAATCAGATGAGAAACAGTCCATCGCATAAATCCGGCTATAATAAATAGACTAAAATAATCTTTTGATTATAGGATTATTGAAAATAATGGGAAAAAAGATTATTGCTTCTATTGTCATTATTGCAGTGATAGCCATTGTTATTACTTTAATCTCTTTTAGTGGAAATTTTCAATCAGGCGATTTTTCAAAAATAGGCCTAGCCAATAAAAATATTACAAAGTCAAGTATTTTCAATCAGGAAGCAATTAAAGATGCTAAACCACCCGAACTATCAATTAAAGATATTAGAACAGGAAATGCTGGTGATGGAAATGGAAACTTTTCAATTATTTTTAATGTCTTCAACCCAAATAAAGGTACCGTTATAATTGAATCGATATCATACAATGTATACTCCAATTCTACAAGAATTGCTTCTGGTGACATAGGCAGTCGGCCAGAAGGTTTTGTAGATTCACAAGATAGTATTTTTCCAGTTATTGGAAACGGTACACTCATTTTAAAAGATAAGAAAATAATCCAAACAAGCAAGGATCTAAATTTATCCGAGATTGCCAATAATATTAATGCCTCAAAATACCTAGTAAATGGAACCTATTTTTTCAAACAAACAGGCAGCTTCCAATCGACGGGCGGCGAACAACAATTCAGTATTAATTACCCATATTCATGAAAGGAGGAAATTTTTTAGAAAAAATTAAATGCTAATGACATAAATCTATGAGGATATGGCAGAAGCATTCTTAATGTATGGTATTACAACAGGAGTTTTTGTAATATTCACCGGTATCTTGTTTGGGGTCAGAACAAGAAGGATTAATCAGCAGATTCAGAGGTCAAGAGTACAAAAATAAATTTCCTGACAATTATTTTTTCTTTCCAACTCCTAAAATATCCAGCATATGTCCTGATTCTTTTTGCTGCCCAAAACATCTTTCAAAATACTTGCATGAAAAACATAACTCGCTAGGTTCTACAACTGGTGTCTTTTTTTCCTTAAGCAAGATGTGCAAGATTCTTGCTCTTCTTACAACTTGCTCAAACATTCTTTTACTTTTTGAAATACTGAATTCAACAAATTTGCCTTCAGGTGTAAAGTAAACTATGAAACCGCCTATAATGTCGAAAATAAACATGCATGCATTAGTGTAAAGAAGATCATTTGGATGAGGATGTTCAGGTATTTTGGAGACCGGTACGAAATTAATTATCATATCATTATCTATTATTAAGTCGACAGTAGCGTAAATCACAAGATCGTCAAGCTTATACTCCCTTGTTATTCCATTCAGAAACATTGTAAGCGAACTTTTGAATATATTGGTCAAAGCATTTGAATATTCGTCTACAAAAGGATCCATTCTTTCAAAATAAGACAACCTAGTGCAACGTGTTATTTCTAATACATGTATCCCATTTGAGTCATAACTTAGTGCTAGTTTCTTTGACATTTTTATTAGTTCGTCTTCTATGAGTTTGTGGAAGTTCTTACCACCGAGCATCGTTGCTCATTAAATAAAAGTCATATTTATATTGCATAGATAAAGTCACCCACTTTAAATTAAATGAAACCTAAGTAGTAAAGTTGCGTATAAAACATTCAATTCCAAATTTTTTGGACCACCTTACTAAAGGATTAAAAACCAGATTTTATAGGATCATCCGGTTTCATTAATTCTCGTAGTAGGATAGTCGCATACGAACCTATTGGTATTTTGAATTTTACCAAAAGATTATCAGAATAAGCGAAATCATTTACTAGTAGTGGTAATTGTCTAAAGCCACCCTCTACACTCAATTCCTGCATTTCCTTAAGATAGAAATCTTTGGGAGAGATATTTTCTTGTTTCATCAGGAGGGACAAACTTTTTTCAAATCTTCCATCTGTAGATTTAAATGAATAACCAGGCAAATGCATTGCAGGCACCAGGTTAGTATTACCGTCATCCAGATATTTCATCAATTTACCCATAGTCATTTGATTTTCTAACTTGAAGCAAAAATCATTTTTGAGGCAACAAGAAATTGGTTCCCCATTCATTATCATACTGCTCAAGCATTTGTTAAACATGAAAGCTTGGTACGCATGAACGAATAATCTCCTTATATTTAATGGAACTGATCTTAAGGCGCTTATGTATCCCTTGCCATTGACAAGCGATCGCAACAGATTGCGCTCAATGTCCATTCCTTTTGGGATAATCTTCATAACATGTTCATAATTTTTTGGATCATTGCACTTTTCTCTTATTTCCTTACTAAACTGGGTATCATATTCTGTTGTATGGCACAAGAATATTTCGACTGCTTTCTTAAAATTTCTATTGATAATCTCTCTACCGACTAAATGTGTAACTAGTCTTTCACTACCAAAACGTTGAAGACCGTAATAATTTGGAATATTGCTGATTTCAGTAATAAATTCGTCAATATCGGTCCTTAATGGATTTGAAATAATTATCTCGAATTGGTTTCCCTTAATATGAGATTTTTTTATCGAATGCTTTGAGTATCCAAGTAATGATAAATTTGTATGCGTGGTCTTTCCTATTCTAAATTTCTTGTTGTCACAGGTTGCATATTGTGTGGTAACGGCTTTAGAATCCTTAATTCCTAATACTCTAACCCTTGTTCCAAGCACATTAGATATCTCTATAATGGCGTGATTAGAATCCAGTCCTTTTTTATGTAATAGCAATACTGGGAATCTGTAGGAATTGTCAGAGTTCCTAGACATGTCCCTTAATATTGATTCAACGAGTAATTCTAAAACCTTAAAGTCTTCATTTTTTACCTTTATTGAACCTCCAATTCCATCAAATTTTGTAGAGTATATTTCTATGCCTGCCATCCTGTCAATATTTGGGACATCTTTATTCATAGTCTGTTGATTATCCAAGTACATTATTTTTTTTTCTTGCGGGACTCATCTGGAGGATTAGTATGAAAAATTATTTTACGTCTAATTCTAAGGCTTTTACTAGTATAACATCCTTCATAACCCTTTGAAGCGTAATACTATAAAGCTTAATATATGATTTGGAGCAATTGAGATTGTGGATAGATTAGATTCGAATCCATGTAGAAAGTTTGTAATTTGTGAAAACTGTCTCTACTCTGATAGTATATGCATGTTTTATGACGCCCATAGATATTGTGTAGAATGTTTATGTGACCATGCCTGTTGTCCCCAATGCAGCTCCGGGTATCATGCGATCATGATTGCAGACTAGTTGTCTTGGTTAACTCCATTTTGCAAGGCTTACGATTAACAGACTAACAGATGTTATTAATATACGGGAACCTCATTTTCTAATTATTTCGCTATGCCCTATGGGTTCAAAATAAAGAATTTATAGACTGAAGGTCAGAGATAATATATGGGTGTAAGTCGGTACGTAGCAAAAGAGATAATGAAGGAAATCGGCAATCGTTCCAGAGAATTTTACGAATTTGTATTACCGCCAGTTGATATTTATGAAAATGGAACAGAACTTGTGATTATAGTAGACCTTCCTGGATTTCAAAAAAAGGATATTCACGTAAATATCTCTAAAGATATTCTTACGCTAAGAGCAAAGAGAGATATCGATATTGAATCACATACTATTCATTTTAGCCAGCGACCAAGTAGAATTGAGAAAAAGATCCCTCTTCCCTATTCAATCCCAGAAGATGATAATTCAAATAGTAAGGCAGATTATGCAAATGGCGTTTTAAAAATCAGAATACCGATATCTACAATGACAAACGTGCCCATAACTTAAATCTTAAACCACATGACTTGGAAAAAAGCAGTCGCTTCTAATAATTTTTTGGAAATAAATGTAGCAATTAATTTAATATCAATTTGCCGTACGTAAACGTGTATTATTAATCATATTATGGTTTATATTCTATAAATCTAGTAGTCACAACTTGTTTGGAAGCTAATAACATCCTAATCATGCTGATGTGGCTGGGAGAATTAACATTTTCCAGCTGGTTACTTTCCTATGGTGCAGAACATTTAGCAACAAGATTTGGTGCAAAGTTTGTTGGAAGAACATTGCTTAGTGTAGCAACTACACTGCCCGAAATCGCCATAGTTGCATATGCAGCCTCGGCGGGTTCTTATGGCATTGCTTTAGGAGCGGGTTTAGGAAGCAACATTCTAATGATGACACTGGGATTAGCAATAATGCTCTTAATTGCAACGACACGTCTTTCGAAAAAACCAATTAAGAAAATAAATGTAAGTTCATTTAAACTGGACAAAATTTTTCTGATAATTACAGCAGTAATAAGTGCTGTTTCGTTTATTGACGGATACGACTTTATTGATGGAATAGTATTTAGTGGTTTATTCTTAGCGTACATATTTGTAGCATTTTATGAAATGAAAATAGAAAAACAGAGACACATGGAAAAAGTTATTGAAGAGTATAGTAGGGCTTCAGATGAAAATGGGATTCCTGGAAATCAAAAGCAGTTAATCAAGGCAGGAATAATCTTCATTATAGGAACTATTGGAATTTTTATTGGTGCTGAACCTTTCATAAAGTCATTGGAACAGGTGTCCTTTGAGATAGGTGTTTCAGCAATAATACTTTCAGTGGTAATAAGCCCGATTGCAGGTGAGATGCCAGAGAAAATTTCATTGATGCTGCTTGCCAGGAAGGGTGCTCAGGGCACGTCGATTGCTATTGCCAATGTACTGGGATCGAAGATATTAAATAATACTCTTTTACTTGCATTTGCAGTATTTGGTGCCGCTTATCACAGTGGTTTAGGAGCAACCATAGCCCGAAGCCCAATTTTATCATTCCAAATGGTACTAACAACAGTAGTCACATTGATTGCCATCGGTTTATTATTCAGAAAAGAAATCGGAATAAAGACGGGGTTGATACTTTTAGGGATGTATATTGTAAGTATAGGATTGCAATTTTTTGTGGCGTCATGAATTAATCAGAGAATTATCATTTGGTTTGAATCTATTATAATCAATTTCATTTTATGGATGATTTCTCGGAAGCATCAACCATATGGATCCTTTGCTTCTTCTGATTTGGTACTATTACTACGATCTCCTAACACGACGTTAATATCCGAATAGGAATGATTTCTAAAGACAGTAAGATTTAGTTTATCTCCTGGCCGTTTATTTTCATCTACATAGGATACTAAATCCTCCATATAGGTAACATTATGATTATCAACCGCAGTAATTATATCATTACCATGTTTATCGCCGTATTGATCAGTGGTACTGCCACGAAGACCTGCATTATCAGATGGTCCATTCTTTGCAATTGTATCAACATATACTCCCTTAAAATCTCTGCTTAAATTTTTAAAATTTTCTGTTAATTTTGATGTTAGAGTGGTTGCAGAAATTCCTAGCCATGGATGTGTATAATTTCCTTTACTGATAAGAGTGGGTACTATTTTAGAAATAGTGTTAGAGGGAACCGCCAAACCTATCCCAGAAAATGATCCAGTATCTGACACCACACCTGCAGAATTCATTCCAATTACTTCTTCATTAGTATTGAGCAAAGGCCCTCCTGAGTTGCCTGGGTTAATCAATGCATCAGTCTGAATCACACTTGGAATACTAAATTGTGATCCTTCAGTTGAAATCAGGCGTCCCTTTTGACTGACAATACCCTCGGACATCGAACCTGCCAAACCATACGGGTTTCCTATAGCAATAACTTGATCTCCTACTTCTACAGCAGAGGAATTTCCTAATGGTAATGGACGCAGTCCTGATATATTTTGTTTAATTTTTATAACTGCGATATCATTGAATGGATCACTCCCTAAGACAGATGCTACATATCTATTACCATCTATGAAAGTGACATCTACATTCTTAGAACCATCTACTACGTGATGATTTGTAATTATTCTCCCCTCCTTATCGAACACAAATCCTGATCCTAGACTTGTTACATTTTTGTCCCCGGGAGTCCCTGTAGGAGCTTCCTTATTTTCTCGCGTGATTTGTACTACGGATCCTTGTACGTCTTTGAAGATCTTACTACTCGAATCCGCCGTGGTTTTATTTTCATTCTCTTTTTGTGCGAAAATTTCCAATTTTCCCACATGCAGCAATACAAATGATGACATGAAAATGATGGCTATTAGAATTATAATTAGTTGAATTTTCATATAAAAAATCCATAAAATTAATCATATAGACTTTTCTATTGATCTAGTCTGTGAATAATCTATTTTTAAACGGATACAGAATCTTAAGATAAATCCCAAAATAAAATTGAATTTTGATGTAAAACCCGTAATGTGATAAACGACAATAAATTGGTTAAAAATAATAAAAAGTAACAAGGTAATGCTATCTCATATCGATTTTTTGGTATTTTTCACTCAGCTTTATTTTAAGTTCATCCAACTGATCAGATACCCATTTAAAAAAGCCATCGGTCATTTCCTGTGGGATATTTCTTTTCTCAGCCAGTACTAGATAGCCTTCAAAGATCTTTGCATAAACAGAATTACACACAATCATGTTTGCCAGTGCGTCTGAAACAAAATCATCGCTTTTGCTCTCTATAAAATTTCGCTTAAAAAGATTTAGAAGGTTTTTGGTGCGTCTATCAATCTCATTTTGATCCATTCCATTAGTCATTGTAAATTTATTCATATGCCCACTGAAGTATCTTGGTCTTCGATTATTAAAATATTAATACATGAAATTTCTGGATTCGCGTCAAATAATTGTGGATTTTTCTGATGGAAAAACAAATAGTTAAAACAGAGTCTTTTTATGTTTCCGGTAAACTTCCAACAGCCTCCTAATGACTGAGTCATTCACTGCTTTTCATATCAGTAGCATTAACGTCTTTAATTAGTACAATCTGAGTATCCCCTTTATGACCGTAATATTTTATAAGGAATGTAGAGATTGGCCGCTGGATCAAAAAGTAGATATCTGTTTGAAATTGTTGGCACATTCATCTTCGTTTTCGCCATTTGTTCAGCAGCTACTGTATATTCTGGGTCCAACAAACTGGTTGGAATAGTAGGCCTCGGACAGCTCGCAATGGCTGTATTAGGTTTAGTTCATGCTTTCGTTTTAACTGCATTAGTATATGCTATTAACGCTCGGTCTGGAGCTCAGCTTAATCCGGCTGTTACAATAGCATTTCTAGTATCAAGAAAAATGCGTGGAAAAGTAGCGGCACTGACTATTGCGTGCCAAGTATTGGGGGCTGTTATCGGTGCCGCTGTAGTATATTCAATGTTTGGAAGCGATATGTCTGCTAGTGTTGTACTTCCTAAAGAGGGAAATGCTATCAGAGCATTAATTTTGGAAACTGTCATAGCATTTGCTCTTGTATATGTTGTATTAGCAACAACTAGATCTAAAGATTTTAAGATAGCACCTTTAGCTGGAGTAGCAATAGGGTTTACTCTTGGATTTAGTTTCATGTTGGCAGGGCCTATAAGTGGCGGAGCTATGAACCCAGCACGTGCATTTGCCCCTGCGCTAATTGTTTGGAACTTTGACTATCAATGGATTTACTGGGTAGCTCCCATTCTTGGAGGAATAATAGCAGCCGGCTTGTATAAGGGATTGCATAGCGACTCAGACATACCATCGCCTAAAGTGGAGCAGATGAAATAAGGTTATAGTGCGTGTATTATGTTTTAGGTTCATAGTATAACCACTACCGCTACCTCGCAAAGAGCTCGACAGTAATGGCCATGATTCGTAGTAAACAAAGCAAGATAAACGGGTAAAACACCTTCAAGAATATTCTAAAAAACGAGGTATTGATGTAAATATTGGAATAAAGAGGAATTAAGACCCGTACTCGGGAATATTCTGGAACAGGATAATGAATTAAAGAATTTCTTTAGACAGTTCATTAAAGATTCATTCAATAAAGCATCCAATAAAAGTCAAAGCCAAAATATGTTTAATTATAGTGATAAAATAAAATGAAGTTTAATGAGCGACTGTCTCCTAAGCAATCCATTGTATTTGTAATAGTAATTGCGATTGCTGTTTTTATTACTATGCAAGTAGTTTATGGACAAGGACAAGTTAATAATTCTACAGTAGCGAAAGCGAAACCATATTCATACAGAAACGAACTGATAAACAGGATTATGAACTCAACTTGTACAGAAAAACGGCTCGTTATAGGGGCGGAAAAACCAACTTCTGTTTTGTACTTATCCACTATAGAACAAATTTTGAAAAATTGTGTAGCAGAGGGTACTTTAAAATAAAATGAATAATAATAAAAATAATCTCTAAGCTCGAATTAAACATTTAGTAATATGACATTATGCTTTGACTGTCCAGACGAAGAATTTTATGCTTCGAGTTTCAATATTTGATAATAAGAAATGAAATGTCCTGTATGCAGTTCCGAAGTAAAAGAACTATACAATCTCAACGCCGAAACAGACGAGTTCAAATGCTTTGGATGTCATCTTACAAATCTCGATCGCAGAGTGAGGAGACTGGAGAGACAGGAGAATAAGAAATGAATAATACCTTCAAACTAGGTAGATCAATAGTAAAGGTAGCACCATTCAGAATACCAATAGAGAAACAAAAACGAAAAGAGATAATTACAACAAAGTTGGTAACAACAATGGTAATAATAGCAATAGTAAAGATTGCTGTTTTAATATTATGGATCTAACATCTAATTTCGTAACTACAAACCTGATATAAAATCCAATCTAATATTCTTAATTCACTAATATTGCCCCTCCTCTCAGTGTTTTAGATTTTAAATTCAAATATCGTTACTGTATGCTTTTTTTCAATTTCGCATATAGGACCGAATCCTGTATCGTATCCCGAATACTCTGAATTTTCTTAATCGTGTTCCGGTCCTTCCTAGTTTTCTTTGGATTCTCATCGAGCCGATTTATAAGTTTGGATAACTCCTCAAGACTCTGATCAATCATGTCAGAGTCTACCTCTATAGTTTTTCTTGCCATTTTCTAACTTAAGAATAAATTTGCAGAGATATTATCCATTTACTATTTCAAAAGCCAGATATGATCTGGCTCATTGCCAACAATATCCTTGTGGAAGCCGATACTATTATTTAGGAAAGACAATGACTTGCTGTGTGTATTATTGAATAATATTACTCCATGAAAAACCCAATGATCATTAACGAGTCTTCCTACTGAAGAAGTTATCCAAGCAATACTTTGTCCATCTTGAGTTTCAAATGTCCCTTTACCTGTACTCTGAATTAAATTATCAGATAAGTGAGTACTTCTGTAAGTCTGATTGTTAGTAATAAGTCCTACGCCTTTTAGGAATCCTTGGTCAAAGGCACGTTCCTCTGTCACTGGGTAAGGAGTTGACGATATATTTTTTGATCCCAAGTCCATGGTCTTATTAGCGCTATAAATCGCATTGGATACGTTCAAAGGCAGAGTAATGCGTTCGGTAACGTTTGGCTTAGGAGTTTGTGCTAGTAAATCTATGGCAAAATAGGGCAAAACAGCCAAACTGGAAACAATCAACAAGGACAGAGGTAATGATAACTTTGTTATTCTATTCAATTTGAAGGTTCTATGTGATATGGTGATTTAAATAGATTTAAAAGCATAATAATATTAATTGGAAGCCACCTAGCATTTTAATTTTGAGTCGAGTTAGTTAATTCCTTAAAATGAAAATGTGATATTAAATTTGTCTTTGTTGACTCAGGGCAAAATCCTTCGAATGCTATAGTTTAGTCTGCTTTTGATCTAAAGTATAGCAAAGAGTAAGGGCGGAACTCATAAACCATGATCATATAAACTCAAATGCATAATGATAATCTTAATGCATCTAGTTAATCATCCTAACTTTTGCTGTTTTTTATTTCATAAATCCATTTTTTATTTCATGTTTATTTATTTTAGTATACTATTTTCAACTCCAACCAGCAGTTTAATATAATTAGTAATTTCACAATTTTTGATGTTTAATCGGATTATTTCATTTCTCCCAAGCGCAACAGAAATTATATACATGTTGGGAGCTCAGGATTTATTATTTGGAGTCACCAATCAGTGTAACTATCCTGCCGAAGCAAATAACAAACCTCAGGTCATAAGGTCTGCTTTCGATTCAGAACCAATGACAAGTTTTCAAATCGAAGAAAAAATACAGGAACTTTCGCGATTGCAAAATGATTTTTTTATAATAAATTATGATCTGCTAAAAATAATACAGCCGGATCTTATTATTTCTCAGGGATTGTGCGATGTATGCTCACCTCATAAAAAAGAAATATTGGATACGATTCAATTCTTGGACAATAAACCTCATAGTCTTGTTCTGGATCCGCATACCGTGGATGATATAATGCAAAATATTTTGGATATTGCTAAAACCGTTGGGAAGGAGACAGATGGCTCACAGATTAAAGTTTCTTTGACGAAACAAATCGAAAAGATCTCTACTACTAACAAGAATAATAGACCAAAGGTGATTTGTCTGGAATGGTTCGATCCATTCTACATTTGTGGACACTGGGTTCCTCAAATGGTTGAAATTGCTGGAGGAATTAATGGAATCAGCAAGATTGGCGAGAGGTCTCGTAAAATAGACTTGAGCCAAATAGCTCAATTCGATCCTGATATATTAATTCTTTCTCCTTGTGGATTCGATCTTCATAAGGTATTGCAAGAATACGGTTCTTTACAAAAAAATAATCAATGGAATTCACTTAGAGCTGTTCAAAATGATATGGTCTTTGCGGTAGATGCTCTCTCCTATTTTAGTAGACCTAGTCCGAGGATTATTATGGGTATTGAGATACTTGCCAAAATTATTAATCCGGATTCCTCTGTAGATTTAGTAGTTCCATCAAACTCCTACAGTAGATTGAAAAAGAATCCTAGTAAATGATTAAAAGAATAATACAGTTAATCTTAGGTCAGAGAAACTTCGATGTATACGTCGTCAGGAATTTTAAGTCTCATCAACTGTCTGATTGATCTATCATCTGCTCCTAAATCAATTACCCTCCTATGAATTCTTAGTTCATATTTATCCCACGTGTTAGTGCCTTGTCCACAAGGTGATTTTCTAGTAACGACTTTCATTTTTTTAGTGGGAAGTGGATGTGGCCCTTTAAATTTAATCCCATTTTTTTCTCCAATACCCTTTATCTCATGACATACATTTTCGAGCATAACAAGATTAGTACTAGTTAATTTAATACGCGCTTCCTGAGTCATAAATTGGACTCACTTCTTGGTGCTTGGGTCGTATTTTTCTACAATAGATTTAACGACACCAGCAGCTATTGTGGTTCCCATATCTCTCAGTGCAAATCTGCCAATCTCTGGAAATTCTTTGAATGTTTCTATAGCCAATGGCCTAACAGGTTTTATCCTCACAATTGCTGCGTCACCAGTTTTTAGAAACTTTGGTTTTTCTTCAACAGCTCCACCTGTTTTTGGATCAATTTTTGCTACAAATTCAGATAAGGTAGCAGCCACCTGTGCGGTATGGGCATGAAGTACGGGAGTATACCCCGGAGCCATTGCAGTTGGATGATGAATAATTATTATTTGTGCCTCTAATTCTCTTGCAGCATTTGGTGGACTATTTACGGGCCCGATTACGTCTCCACGCTTAATTGACTTTTTATCTACACCTCTCAAATTAAATCCAATATTATCACCAGATTCTGCGGAATCCATCTGAGTATGATGTGTTTCTATTGATTTGACTTCTCCAATCACGCCAGATGGCATTACAATGACTTTGTCATTTGCCTTTAAAACTCCTGTTTCGATCCTGCCAACTGGTACCGTCCCAACCCCCGTTATTGAGTAAACATCTTGGATTGGTATCCTAAGTGGTTTCCCTAAAGGTTTCTCTGGAGGTTCGAAAAGATCGAGGGTTTCATTTAAAGTGGGTCCTTTGTACCAAGGCATGTTTTCAGATTTCTTGACTAAATTATCGCCTTTCCAACCTGAAACAGGTATAAAGCTTATTTTTGAAACATTATAGCCTACTAACTTTAACATTTTTTCTACAGTTTCTTTGACTTCATTGTAACGCGCTTCTGAATATCCCGAATCATCCATTTTATTCAACGCGACTACTATTTGCCCTACACCGAGCGTTCTTGACAAAAATGCATGCTCTCTTGCCTGTCCTCCAGGATCAGTAGCTGCCTCGGTCTCTCCTGGCTTTACGGATACCACAAGAATTGCAACATCGGCTTCCGATGCCCCAGTTATCATATTTTTGATAAAGTCTCTATGACCAGGAGCATCGATTAGGGTGTAAAAATATTTAGAAGTTTCAAATTTTTGAAAAGCTAAATCTATTGTAATTCCTCTTTCTCTCTCATCCTTTATGCTATCTAATACCCACGCGTACTTGAAAGTATCACCTTTTCCAGTTTCTTCAGATTCCTTGGCAAACGAATCAATGGTTCTTTGATCGATCACACCCATATCTACTAACAAATGACCAACAATAGTTGATTTACCATTATCAACGTGACCCACAACCACAAGATTCATGTGGGGTTTTTTACTTGCACTCATTAGATTAAAAGCGATAATAGGGCTTTATTTGTATTTCGTTAAATCCAATACAATTTTGATCCAATACAGCTTCATTAGTTACTAGTCGAGGTACTATACAAAATGTTCTAGCTATTCAAATTCCTAAATCTATAAATTCTATGCCCTGTCAAAATCATCTTCAATTCTTACAATATCGTTTTCATCAAAGCTACCATAAGAAATTTCTAAAACAATACAAACAGAATCGATCGCTTGAATTCTATGCTTCGCACCCGA
>Ga0207479_100022_pt1 | contig 14973 bp, 17 predicted proteins | sample NitcycUWRBECK01C_FD_188193 | JGI IMG/M metagenome (GOLD analysis project Ga0207479, IMG submission 188193) | Soil microbial communities from Arlington Agricultural Research Station in Wisconsin, USA - Nitrogen cycling UWRJ-BECK01-C (SPAdes) | ecosystem: Environmental > Terrestrial > Soil >...
TAACGTATTATTGAACCCACCTGCTACATGGGACCGAGCAGATATGGGCTCTTATCTAAAGATTGGATTGGTGCGATGGATGCGTAAATGGACTCCCAACATTAATGAACATCCCAGAGGATATTAACGTCTTCCAACTAATATCGGATATACGATATATATAAATATCCTAATAATACATTATATCGTATGACCGATATTACCCCTGAAGAAGTGATTGAAATTTGATATCACTATCGAAAGAACCCATTTTAAATGTAGTCGAAAAAGTCAATAGCAGTGTACAAATGCCGTTAAGTTCAGTAGGAATTGACAGCTTTGCCGCGTTCGACGAATCTGGCTTACAAATTAGCCCATCCGAACGATTGCACAGATTGGCTGTACAGGAAGTCAGAAAGTTAGCTATCAGTTTAATGTTCCCTTTATTAGAGAAATTTAATATGCCGATGAAATTGGTCTAGGCGTATTCGGTGTCGGCGAACTTCATAATAGGTAATTCTAAATACCAAGTATCAGGACCCGATTACATGGACTGTCCGAATCCCACAGAAACCAAATTATTTTGATACCATAAATAGTAAATGGATAAAGAATCAAAATCGATTATTAAAGATAAACCTCATTTTAGACTACTTTCAAACTAGAAATCATTCTGCAAGACTATGCGATAGCGTGCTTTCCCTGATTCAAGGCGTGCCATTGCCTCGTTCACACGGGACAGCGGAAACTCTTCTATAATCGGTTCTATGCGATGACGGTTACAAAAATCAAGCATCTTTAGAATTTCTGCAGGACCGCCTCCTGGTGAGGCCCCTATAGATTTCTCTCCAGAAATCAAGGGAAACACGGTCGCCTTTACTTGTGAAGCAGCTCCAACAATATGCAATTTCCCGCCAGGTCGGAGTGTACCAATGTAGCTATCCCAATCTAGGTCTACGTTTGCGGTAACGAGTACCATATCGAAATTATTTGTATGGGGCTTTAAAGCCTCGGAGATTTTTGAATTTATGAAATGGTCGGCTCCAAACTCTTGTGTTTCCCTTTCTTTTTCAGGATTGGTAGAGATGGCCGTAACTTCGCACCCCCATGCATTAAGAAATTTAATAGCCAAATGTCCTAAACCACCTATTCCTACTACCGCCACACGATCTGTGGGCTTGATGTTATTCTGAATAATGGGATTAAAGACCGTAATTCCTCCGCAAAATAACGGGCCTGCAGTCTTAATATTGACATTTTTCGGTATCGGAAAAGCGAAGAGTGCTTGGCAACGTACCTTGTCTGCATATCCTCCATGTCTACCGATAATTACATCTTCTCCCTTGAGACAGCGGTTATGATAACCGCTTAAACACTGGTCACATACCGTGCAAGACCGGGCTCGCCAACCTAATCCCACGTATTGTCCAACTTGGAGGTGATTTACCGTATTGCCAATCGCAGCCACTTTGCCGATGATCTCGTGTCCAGGAACGAACGGGTATCGGGTTAATCCCCATTCGTTCTTAAGCATACTCAAGTCACTATGGCAAATACCACAATATTCTACATCAATCTCTACTTCATCTGGCTTTAAGGAGCCTAATTCATACTGAAATGACTCTAATTTTCCATTCGGTTCATGAGCTGCATATGCTTGAATACTCATAACTAATTACTCCTAATTCCTTCTCCCGAAGGACTAAAAAACTTGTCCCCGAACATTGGAAGGCCACTCTTTGACTGCTCCTGGGTTGCCTCGTCTTGAATTACATCCCAATGCTCGACCAGAATCCCGTCCTTGATGCGAAGGATGTCGGCTGCAATCCAATTCGCAGGCTGGCCAAAGCCCGAAAACCGTCCGTGGACGATTACAAAATGTCCATCAGCCACAATCGTTCCCGGTTCATACTTCAGTGTTGGCGGGATGCTTTTTACGAGGTTGAATAGGCCCTCACGATCAGGCGCGATGTGAGCACTATGCTGGATGTATTTGGGTGACCAATAGCGCTCAGCTGCTATGTAGTCACGCTGGTTGAACAGTGTGTCGAAAGCTTCAAGGACAAGTGCTTTGTTTTTCTCTTCAATTGCCTTGCTCATTGTAATTCTCCTCGGCTGTCATTTTGATACCTTATCATATATGCAACTATAATGAGATAATTATATAAAAATAGGAAAGTTACATATTGGAAAGCATGTTTCAATAGAGTAAGTGTTTCCCCACTTGGCTAGGATGAAATCAATACAATAAGCAATCAACCGGAATTCGTCACTCTATATGACACTACTACTGCTATAGTTGAATGGTAGAGCTTCTCATCTTTCTTAATTGAACTCATCTGAGGGTTTTCAAAAGAGTTTCTAAATCCCAAGAACCATCATAGCGTGTGCCATTGATATAGAAACTCGGCGTGCCATTTACTCCACTTCTTACTCCACTTAGAAAATCCTCACGTATACGTTGTGCGTGAGCATGAGACGACATGTCATGATTGAAATGAGCTAAATCCAGTCCTAATTTACTTGCGTATTTCTCTAAATGATTGTCCTCAAGTGCTTGTTGATGTTCGTATAGGTGATCATGCATTTCCCAAAACTTATTCTGAGCTGCTGCAGATTCAGCTGCTTCCGCTGCATGTTGTGCATGGGGATGAATTTGAGTAATTGGAAAATTGCGAAATATAAAGCGCAATTTATTACCAAGATGCTTTTGAACTTGTTTGATTATTGGATAAGCCTGTCCACAGTAAGGGCATTGATAATCACCATATTCCAACAACGTTACAGGAGCAGTTGGAGGTCCCTGAATATGATCTCGACTATTGTCAACAGGTAAAGTTAGTTTTACTATCTGTTCTGCTTTTCCTTCTCCTCCTTCGATAGTCATATTCTTACTTTTCACTCTGATCCTCTTCTGCTTTTCCTTCTTCCTTCTCTAGGATTTTTGATTCGGAGATGGTGCGATGGATTCTAAAGCTCTTAGGATTCCTTCAGCTCCAGGATTGACTCCTATTGGGGAAACATAGCTCCATCGTATAATTCCGTCGCCGTCAATTACAAATAAAGCTCGTTCAGTCATACCATCTTGACTTCGATATACTCCATATTTTTTTGCCACCTCCCCTTTTGGTTCAAAATCTGAAAGTAATGGAAAATGAAGATTTCTATCTTTGGAGAAGGCAAGATGAGACCAAACACCATCTACAGATATGCCTAAAAGTTGAGCATTGAAACGTTGGAATTCGGGTAAAATTTCATTATATAGAGTCATTTGATCTCCACAAACAGGCGAAAAGTCGGCAGGATAAAATGCAAGAATCGTTGGATGACCACGAAATAGGTTCAAAGACACCGATTTGTCTGGAGTACTACGAAGAGTAAAGTTCGGAGCTGGCGTACTAGATTTTAGTAACGATATTGGTGCTGGCGGTTGTTGTTCTTCTTCTGATTGTTGAGATTTTATCTCTGACATAATTATCTATTGAGACTTTGTATATATATATACGTGGCTACTTATCGGTCGACTCAGTTATCGGTCTTTGGTAAGAACTATTTATTTTTAAAATATCCTTCACTCATCTATGACATAAAATGCAGATGGGTTCAAATACAACTCAATTTTTTATCAAATATGTTGGACGTATTATTATTGATTTCACGTTTTGCTGCTGATAGCAGAAAAAGGGTTTATATCACTTGAATACATATCACTGAGGACGCAATGAACTACAATAATGTGGGTCAGATGCTTTTAGTCTAAATTTGTCATCTCTAACACACAGAGAAAATTAGTTCTATAGGAATTAAGTAATTAGTTACCATGAGGAGAAACAACACTATACAGTTCATGTCGATTCAAGAAATAAGCGTATAGTCCGAAGTGAATTAGTTTAATTATTCTGAAACTACAACCTCCTTTGCTTCTGCTTTTCATTATTTTTTGCATTCGCCAAGTATAGTATATCTGATATGGTTGTTTATCATGGATAAAAAAATCTCCTTGTCATAATTTGCACTTGGTAATCTGTTTTAGAATCCTTTATTTTATAGACCTTGATGGATAGCTTTACTTTTTCCTAGTAAGAAATTCTGTACAAGCTTGGATAACAACGGCTGTGGCCGTGCTATCGTTGTCTAGCGCATATTGTTTTAATTGCTTAACTAAAGTCTTGGGAAGAAGCCATGTTGTTTTGACCTTTATTGGTTCAGTTTTAGACATGCAGTACCATAATAAGCGTCCATATATACAGTAATACAGAAAGATTTATTACTACCGTATCGCTGTATCTACAGTATGTTCCATAGTCATGCACTTGTTGATGTATTTCGTAAGCAAGCGAAACCATTATGCAACTACAGCATTAGTTATAGTAAGTATTTAGAACATTTCCTTGGACGTCACTTTTGTCAATGTCGTTACAGGAGTGACGTGACACAGCTGGATTATCGGCTAAAGTGAACTACCAAATGAATGCTGAAAATATAATTCCTATTGGAACTTCAGTGGGCGGAGGTTTCTTTATTGGACTGGTATTAGGCTACTTTGTAAAGAAGATAGTCAAGATACTCATGTTTGTTGCAGGTGGGATAGTGGGTTTATTGCTTTACCTTCAACAACAACAAATAATTTCAGTTAACATGGAGAAACTTGAAACTTCATCAACGGCAATACTTACATCACTTGCTTCTACTTTTGACAAAATGACGCAAATTGGTGATTTTACATCTATAGGAATCCCATTAGCCGCTTCAATTGCCGCTGGCTTTACAGTGGCCTTGGCCAAGAGTTGAAAATGGTGGTAACAAAGGTATAATGAAACTATTAAAACAATTTTTAGGCTCAGTGTCTTCTAATATGCTCTCTCCAAGGAGATGCAGTTTCAAAAACATCGTGGGTCACGACCATGCAAAAGCTGTACTAAAAATGGCAGTAAAAGCCGTACAACCGGTTCACATCTTGTTAGTTGGACCGATGGGAATTGGCAAGACCGAGCTTATGTTGGACGTAGAACAATATGTTGGAAAAAGAAATTCTCACTTTTCTATTGGTAGTAGAGTGTCAAAAGCTGGAATCGGCGATTTGCTGTTTAAAGAAGACTTGGAATACTTGTTTATAGATGAGATGGAAACAATGACAAGAAAAGACCAGGCTGTCTTGCTGTCGGTACAGCAACATGGAATAGTCTCTGAGACTTTGTACAAAAAGAAGCGTGAGAAGAAAGTGAGTGTAAGAGTAATTGCCACTTCAAACGATACTAGGAAAATTATGCCAGCACTACTGACAAGATTCCATATTGTAAAAATGAATTGCTATACTGAACAAGAATTTATCAATATATCAAAAGTAATACTAAAGCCATATCCAAACATTGATGAAGAAAAAGCCGTCTTAATTGCAACGTTGATTTACAACAGAGTATTTCAGCCTAATCATAGACATGTAATCCAGGTAGCCAGATTATCGCAGGGAGATGACGACAAGATTTACAAACTGATTGAAGGGATGGTGAATTAAAACGGGCTATTTTGTACAAAAAAACAAGAATAATTATCCACTTATCATAACTGTAATAGGAATGTTCGTTGGAGCAATTATCTATATTATTAAGAATTGAAAAATGAGTGATAGACCAAACATCTTTGTTATATTTGATGGAAACAGGAATAATCTCTGAAACTAAAATTAACAAAACAAGGCAAATGGAACTAATCTCATGGGTTTTTGCAAGCGCCAATTCCTGCGAGAAAGTAATTCAACCTCTATTATCAAGATTTGTGGTATTGGAAATACCAGAATACACGTTTGACGAATTTACCGATATTGCCATTAGTAGGCTTTCAAAAGAGATATTGATGAACGGAATGCCAGAGTTATTGCTGAAAAGGTTTGGAACGAAATTGGTTCAAGGGACATTAGAGATGTTGTGAAGGTGGCACGACTTGCTAGCTCTATCGAGGAGATACCTTTTGTTGTTAGAATACTGAATAAGCAATATAGGTTTGACGGTACGAATAAGAATTGAGCCTTTATTATGAGATTCAACACTTGGTATAGTCACCCTTGCTTGCAATCTTAGATGTTAAGTTGATAGGACTAACAATATTGTTATTCGAATGACTTGAAGAGTAGGATAAATGTAATTCAAGCCAGGACATTTGAATTTTCATCCTCTGTTTATAATCATATTAGATTAACCGGTTAGACGAAGGATTTTCACAAATTAGAGGAGTAGCTGTAGACTTGTTTAAAAGGCATACGGACTTTTGTGGTGGGTGTAGTAAGACATAGTACACCTGGAGACTTTGTGCGTACGCCAGCCGCCAGCCGTGTACATAAATGTTTGAATAAATATCTTATGCCAATAAGGAACTCGTATTCAATTCGATATGTTATTCAATTACTAGACCGCCTTTTCAATTACTAGACCGCCTTTTCAATTACTAGACCGCCTTTTCATAAATTTAATCTTGTAGTTTTATTGTATCACTACCACATTAGCGCCGTATGGTCCTAATGCTTATTTCTTACGTTTCATCAAACTCTTAATTTCTAGGGACGTTAATTTCTTTGGTACGATAACAAGCCCCTTCCCTGTGCTACACGTGTATCCATAAATCGCCTATCTGAAGCAGACAGACGGGAATTAATCAGGAGAGCAAACGAACGTTTATCCAAGACCTAATTTATTAATAGTACAGATAGACAGAAACATGCCATGGTCATATACTGTCACCACAGGAGCAAATAAGCGAAAGGATGGCACTTATGGTAAAAGATACAAGTGCCTACGCAGAAGGTGGGTAAGTTTTGTTAGAGGGCCGAAAAAGAAGGCCCTTGAAAAACAGGCAATATATTCTACAAGATTCGGGTTTTTAGATTTGTATTCAGGTAAAGAGCAAGATGAATTAATCTGCCCTTCTGGTTATAATGTGAGACAATGTTTTGGGGTACTGTCAAAACTATGGTTTGCATATAAGAAAGCACTTGAACGCAAAAATCTTGAACAGATGACAAAGTATGCTAAGGCTATTCAGGGCGTACAAGAAGACATGGGTATCAAAACTGCGTCATTCCCACATCTGGGATTATACGGTGACCAGTTTATACTCCACAACAAAAAAGATGAGCGAGTCGTTTTTGAAGACCATTCTGCACTAAAAGCACAGCAGCAAGAATATGAAAAATGGGAGCAAGAGCGCGCTGAAAATGCCAAGAAAATTCAGCAAGAGTTACAAAAACCGGAGAAAGAAAAACAGGAAGAGCTTGAAAGCTTTGCTGATGACGTAGGTCCAGGTATGTTGGGTGGACCAGATGAGGAAGAAGAAGAAGAAAAAGAAGTACCAGACCAGCTAGAGCCTGATGAAGAAGAGGAAGAAGAAGAAGTAGTTATGACAGATGATGTGCCCTTCATGTCATTCAAAGGAAACAATGAAGTGGTTTAATTGCAACAATCGGCAGACTTTCAGATTGTCAATTGAGGAAATAGAGTCGGATAAAAATAATGCCAATTCGCAGCTATTGTATTTGAAAAATCAAATATCCATAGCAATGGAGATGCTTGCATATTACAATCAAGAAGGTGAGCAAAGAAGGCGCGAGTTTGTGGTTCTACAGTCCAAAGGAAGCAACTCGTAAGTTGGTAATACTACATTTTACATCACTTTCGAGGTTAAGAACTAAGTTTTTTGAATTCTGTTAAATTAAAATATTTATTTTATTCCTTCCTCTAATATTTTTACAAAATACGTATGCTTGCATCTTTACATAATATAACGAAGCAGTAACAAAGAATGTCGTCTGCATCTATTTATTTCCAATTGTGGCTGATGTTTACTCGATATCAATTTCATTAAAGCGTTAAATATTTTCAATTACACTGTTACACTATGGTGTCTGAATTTAACGATGTTGTTGTGTCTGGCCTAGATGTAAGTAAAGCTTCAAAGAAGGCTACAGTATCCTTAGAAGGTGGCGGCTTAGACCCTGGTTGGTATAAAATTACCAATAATAACGAAAGTTCATTTCTTGCGATGATTGCGGTATTTAATACGGCGATTGTAGGAAATAAGAAAGTAACGGTAGTCTTTAGTGGTTCTTTTAGTGGCCAGGGTTCTACAAATAAAGAAATAGACCAAGTGATAATGCCCGGATAGAAATTAGAATTCAAATTTTCTTTTATCAAAAATAAAAGATTTGTTAAAATACTGCCGACTGGCGTCAATGAAAGTTAGGCAAACAACCAGAGGTTCCGAAAAACACAAAGAGAACCTCAAGTGCCTAGACTATGGTGGTGTTCACGGTAGTATTATTTTATTATATTATTCCCACTTCTAGCCAGATAAGATATTCGTAAAAGACGGTTAAAAATTATAACAAAAGCGGAAAATCCAAACACCAGTCTGCAACTTCATACTAATCTTTGCCTTCATTCAAAATGAAAGGGATTGTTACTCAGTGCCATAACCCAATGTAATACAACTTCTGCCTAGTAACACAATATCATGCAATGTATACTTGAATCTTATCGTTAATCGTTACGAACAGCGAAGCATCGACTGATGGGAAATATGATTGTATCCCTGACCATCATGCAATCATCTTCAAAACCCATCAGTCAACATTTTTGGAGAAACAATCAACCATCGAAAAGTTATGGTGCGTGTGTAATGTATTTGCAAGAGTCTACTGCATATCTTCTTACCTTCGTTGTGATGTTATATTTCGATGAGTGAAACAGAAGAAGGAAAAAATAATTTGGACGAAGCACATAAGAATCAAAAAAAGGCCGGTGCAGCCGAGAATAATCCAGAAACAACTGGGCCTGCTGAGAATTTAAGAGAAGAGGCAACAGAAATGGTCGACGAAGAACAAAGATGAGGAAGAGCCGGTCTAATTTTTTTATATTTAACTAGTAGTACTCTGTTACCCTATTTAGTAAAATAATGCACGCAAATCGACTCTATTCGGCATGTAACATAACTTGCCTCAGCCAAGGCTGTTGAGAAATTTTGATTATTTTTAACTTATGTTGTACATTATATATGTATGGTAGAGAGACAAGCTACAGGTTCAAAATTAATGACAGATGCTAAATCTAAAACTGTACTGAATTTCAGAAAGCCAAAGGAAGCCACAGTAAAACCAACGGATATTTCGGAGGAAGTTTTCTTTAGGGTAATGAGAGATATTCAGGGTTTGGATATTATTATGTCTTTACAGAACCTTGGCTGTTATATCTTACCTAACAGGTCGTTCTTCCGTACAATAAACTTTATCGAGTTGCTTCAAAAGTTAGCAAGAAGAAAAACGATGTTTGAGGAAGCAGTAATGCAGAGAAAATTTAAGAAAATATTTGGGCTGTACGGATATAAAATTTTACACTTATGTTTTATGATGTCCTTTGACGAACACGTTCCTGAAAAAAGTTACTGGGAGAATACGTCCGACATCGACCACCATAACCTCTAACTTTAACTGCGATAACCAGTATTACATTTTAGGTGTATTCAATGAAAATAATTAATGCAAAGTCTGTGAGTGAAACAATGACAGAACAAGAAACTAAGAATTTTCTTGCAAATAATGCTAATAATCTATTGATGCGAACGGGAACGATAGATGGAAAAGGCGAACCAAATGTAACCGTGACTGCATTTTACTTTGATGAACCATCTGAAAAAATCTTAGTCGTCACCCAAAATGATTCTAAGAAAGTATAACACTTGAAAAATAGGAATATCATGAGCTACTGCATTGATGATTCTAATCCTCCATACACAGGTGTAAGAGGCAAAGGAACAGTCAAATTTCTTGTAGATATTCAAAAAAATATTCCTCTAGCCAAAAAATACTTGAAAAAACTCACACGAAGTCTTGATAATCATTTTGCAAAATGGCTTATGAATGAAATAGAGAATGGAACTTCGATTTTCCTAGAGATAACGCCTAGATATTTTTCAACATGGCGAAGGCGTGCTTGATTCCAGCGAAATAAGCCGCTGAGTCATAATTGATGAAATTTTAAAATATTGGTGCGAAACCAGTAAGAGATGAATTTCAAGTTTATAAATTCGCATCGATATTAAAAATACTAATAGATGTGGATACCTGCCCATTACTTTGGAAGAAGTAATAATAATGACGGGCAAATAATAACAGATACAAAATGTTATCTTCTGTAGTTCCTTCAGAAAACGTAAAGTGGGAGGTTAAAGAAGTTCCAACTCCCCAACCTCGCGCTAATCAAGTTCTTATAAAAATTCATGCAAGTGGCATATGTTATACTGATGTCCACATTACAAAGGGTGAACTGGGAGTAAAGTTTCCAAACACCATAGGCCACGAACCTGCTGGAGAAATCGTTGCTTTAGGAGAAGGTGTAACGACAAGAAAAGTTGGCGATAGGGTTGGAGTCCCTTGGTTACAATCAACATGCGGTAGATGCGAATGGTGTCAGCGTGGTAAATTGTTCTTTTGTCCAAATCTTGTAGCTACTGGGATAAATATTCCTGGCAGTCACGCTGAATATATGGTTGCTTATGCTGATGCTACTCAATTATTACCAGACGGATTGTCATACGACCAGGCTGCACCAATTTTCTGTGCCGGATATACTGTATACCGCGGGTTAAGATTTGCTTATCCAAAGCCCCATGAACGGGTTGTAGTTGTAGGAATTGGAGCTCTGGGTCACCTTGGAATTCAATATTCTAAAGCCGCTGGTTTTGAAACAATTGCTGTCACACATTCAAAAGACAAAGAAGAATTAGCCTACAAGCTTGGAGCCGATAGTGTTGTCCCAGATGGAGATATACTGCTAAAAGAAGGCGGAGCAGATGTGATACTCTCTACTAGTAACTCTTACAAGCCAACAGCAGATTCAATTAAGGCACTCAGACCAGATGGACGTCTCATGTTAATGGGAGTCTCAACGACAGAACCTCTTGCAATATCTCCAGAAATCTTGTTCAAACGTGGCCACATCATAGGCTCTACGCAAAATGATAGGGAGCATCTCTATGAAGCGTTAGATTACGTGGCAAGAGGTAAGGTAAAGGTAATGACGGAAATATTCCCCTTAGAAGATATTACTAATGCATATGACAAGGTAGCCAATGGAAATGTGCGGTTTAAGGCAGTAATACATCCTAGTAACTAAGCTGCATTTCAGAGGAAAATATTCATCTGACATAGCTGATTTTCAATGCAAAAAATAGAGAAATATTTAACTTCGCCGTGGTTGACTCTAGCAATCCTGAGCAGCCTTGGTATTATAGCCATGTCTGCAGAGACCATGGTACTTCCAGCAATTCCAGATATTATTCATGAACTTGATATATCATATGAGAATTCTTCGTGGATATTAGCTTCAATACTGGTTACGGGAGCAGTTATGACTCCTATTGCGGGTAAGCTGTCCGATATTTATGGTAAAAAGAGAATCCTACTGATAATTTTAGGAGTCTATATAATAGGGCTCTTATTGGGTTCGATGGCATTCAATTTTCTTACACTTGTTACTGCTAGGTCGATACAAGGTATAGGAATTTCAATGTTCCCTATAGCTTTCAGTATTCTTAGGGACAAGTTCCCACCCGCTAAGCTTGCAATAGCTCAGGGCATATTTAGTTCTACACTGTCTGGAGGTGCGGTAATAGGTTTGATAATTGGTGGAATCATAGTTGGTAGTTTTGGATGGAGAGCAACTTTCTTGCTCATTGCGCCTATTGCTATAATTCTCTTTTTAGTAATTGCTAGATTTGTGCAGGTTGGAAAAGAACAGCAATCTATCTCAAATAAGGCCTCTGAATTCTGTTGTAGGTTTACTCATGTAAGGCGAGATATACTATTAACAGAGAATACGACCGTTCTCAGTGTTAGTAATAATGATATGACAGTAGGCAAGAGCAAGAGTATAGACATAAAGGGAGCATTAGCTCTCTCGTTCGTGATAGTCTCATTTTTAGTTACCCTTCAATTTTTTGAAAAGCCTCTCACATTAGGTGATATAATACAAATTGTGTTATTTTCAATTGCATCGGTTGTTTCTCTAGTCGTATTTGTAAAAATAGAGCAGAAGACAAATTTCCCATTAATTGATTTCCGGATCTTAAAAGACAAGATTATACTTTATGCAAATATAATTAACATGACTGTAGGACTAACTGCGTTAATGGTGGTGTATCAGACGCTTCCCATCTTGATACGAAGCCCTCCGCCAGCTGGATTTGGAGGAGATGCATCAACTATAGCAAATGTGCAACTGCCATATATGATAGTGTCGTTGATATTCTCAGTAGCTTCCGGATTTTTGGTTTCTAGATTTGGGAACGTGAGACCTGTTATGGTAGGAACTATCGTTACTACCATAGGCTTCCTTATCCTTTTCTTACATCATCCTGCAGAAACCTCAATAGCTGCAGTTCTTGTCATAGTGGCTGTTGGATTAGCCTTAATGCAAATTGGTTCGGTAAATGTCGTGTTGACTTCAACGCCAAAACAGTTCAGTGGAATATCATTAGGAATGAATCTACTGATATATCTCGTCGGCTCATCAGTAGGACCTGTGATTGCAGGTACTTATTTGCAAGCTCATCAGGTAATTACAAATCCCTCAGATATGATTTCGACTTCGTATCCATCTCCAGAGTCATATAGTATGATTTTTCTTACTGCTACTTTAATTTCATTATCATCTGTAATATTTGCAATTCTTCTAAATAAGAAGTATGTCGAACCGGAGTGGAGACGCTAAAGAAATAGGAGTTCAAACTTGAAAATTCTAAAAAATGGTTTGTTTTGTTCTCTTAACAGGAAACAGTACTCATAGATTTCCCTCAACATTTTGTGCCACATCTAGCTCTACTAATGGTAAGCTAAAACTAAATGTCGCTCCTTTACCGTCTGTATTATTGGATCCCGAGATTTTGCCCCCGTGGGCTTCTACTATGCTTTTCGATATAAACAAGCCCAGTCCGGTTCCAGATGAGGAATTTGTGACAAACTTCGAAAATAATTCTGACTCGACCCTTGGATGAATTCCCGTCCCTGTATCTTTTATGCGAACAGTAGCCTTATTGTCATCTTTTACTACGTCTATTGTAATGCTGCCAGCTTGTGTAAATTTAATTGCGTTGTTGAGTAAATTAGAAACAACCTGAATCAGCTTCGCTCTATCGGCATATATTAATAGGGAGTTGGCCTCAGTGTGTTTATATCGTAATTCTACCAAGTTTTTGTCAATTTGATTCTCAACATCCTGTATGGCTCTAAAGATGATTTCTACCAAATCGCATTGCTCTTTATTTAATTTTAGTATATTATTTTCTATTCTTGAAACATTCAGAATATTTTCTTGAAGCAGCAATAATCTTTTTGCATTGTTAATAATCATATCTAGCAGTTCTTCTTCTTTGGTATCGGGTAAATTATTTTCATGTCTCAGAGATTTTAGGAGCTCAGATAAACCTAAAATAGGTTGTACGGGAGTTCGCATTTCGTGAGCCGCTACATTGATAAATTCATCTTTCATACGTTCTCTTTGCTGTATTTCTTCATTCGCCTTTTTAAGTTCGTCAGTTAAGCGCCTCTGTTCTTCAATATAGCTTCTAATAGAATTAATCATCGAGTTGAATGAGTCTGTGAGTTCTCCTAGTTCATCATTACTCTTCTGCTCGACGTGGTAGTTGAGTTTTCCTTTTCTTATTTCTCTTGTGCCCTGCGTAAGCTCGGATATGGGCTTAAGTATTCTTGAGACTAAATATAGAATTAGGACCAAGATCCCTATATTAAGAACAGCCAAAAAAATCTGCAATATAATCAAGTTCTGTGAATTGTTGTCTGCGTATGAGCCTAGAGCTGTTACCAAAATATCGGACGAACGTACCAAGTTTGAGGCAGTTGCTTCAAGATCTTGCTTCAATACTAAAACCGTTTCAGGTGTGTGTAAAACTCCTTGAGTTCGACCAATTATATTATCATCTATCAAAAGTTTGTAGGCAGAGAAATCTCTTGTTACATTATTGAGGTAATCAGAAAAATGTGTTGGAAGTGATTTTATATTTACGCCTGAAATAGTCCCTCCATGCGTGAGGACTTGAATATTTGCTTCTAAGTTATCACGAGCGGTTTCTAGTTTTAGCTTATCGGATGAATTGTCAAGAAATTTCTCAGTTTGTAATAATGAATTAATTGTCAGATATCGATTTTTGCCCGCAAGGTTGATTGAATTTCCAATGGAAGTTCCCTGGGACTGATAATATGTCAGTATAAAAAAACTGCCACAGATCAAACCAATCTCAATGATAACTAACAGCGTGATTTTTAAAATAACTTTAGAGTTCACTCGTCGAAGTAGAGCACTGACCGGATTCAATTAGATCTCCACTCCTCAGGAAATATCATTTAATAATTGATACAAGTATATTCTTACTTATAAGTAGGCTTCAGACTGTACAGTATATGAAATCTCTTGTTGGCTTTAACTAATAAGAGGATAAAGTAAGCTCCGCTGCACCAGAGTTAATGTTACGACATTCAACTGACGGGTTGTAACGCAGAGAAAAAAAGAAATTTAGAATTCGTTAGGTTTTTTATAGCTCGACTGCATAAACATCCTCATATTCTTCTTGCCTAGCTGACCATTGAATAAACTTGTTCCAAAAGTTGCTTGTTGCTAACAGGTTTCTTGATGAAATGTCTTTCTCCCTTTATAGGGTAGTGTTGTTTGCTTTTTTGATTTTCGTAATTCTTCAAGTAACTCAGAGCTGTTATAAATAGAGTCTTGATGTTCGGATCTCTTGATTTAAGTTGGTCATATAATTCGAAGCCATTAATTTCTGGCATCCTAATATCTAATATCGTCAAGTCATATAGACTTGGTTTGAATTGTTCTAAAGCCACAGCCGGATCTGTAAAGGAGTCTATATCGAATCCATAATTTTCGAGTATCATTTTCAAAGTCCTTCCTACGTCTTTTTCATCATCGACTATCA